>Ga0335075_10017195_pt1 | contig 10765 bp, 14 predicted proteins | sample Lox_Sample_24_FD_206723 | JGI IMG/M metagenome (GOLD analysis project Ga0335075, IMG submission 206723) | Soil microbial communities from Loxahatchee National Wildlife Refuge, Florida, United States - Lox_Sample_2.4 | ecosystem: Environmental > Terrestrial > Soil > Wetlands | place: USA... | reverse complement strand
TGAGATCGCGGGTGACGGTTGCTGCTCCCATCAGATGCTCCTTCTCGTTCAGGCAAACCGTTTATTGTGCCATTCGAGATCAGAGGATGGCAAAGACTTCAGTGCGGTTTCGCAGGGGTGACAGTTCGCCTAAGGCAGAGGCTGCGCGTCATCGAGAGGTATCAACGGCGGCAGATTGCTAGTGTGGCCCGCCTCGCGCAGGACGTGCTCGAGATGATCCAGCACTTCTTTGACGCTCATGGTGTACATCTCGCGGCCGTTGTCGTAGCCTGACTCGATTGACTGCTTGAGATAGCGGCCAGCGATCTGGGCAGCGAGCGCATCGGTGATTACGTGCCCGGTACGCTTTTTCTGTTCCACCCATGCATGGCAAGGCATGGCGATCCACACCGGCCGGCCGCTGACATCAAACCGGATATCGACAGCGTCGGCGTGGCGCGTCGCAATCGCGACGACGTTCCCGATCCAGCGGCAGTGCAGATCCGCGCCGGTCCAGCGATCCTTCACCTGAAAGTCTTCGTACATGGCAACCTCAAGCCTAATCGTCCGCCGTCGCGGCATCAAGTGGAGAACTCATCGTTGCGACGAATCAGATTTCGTTACCCATCAAAAAAGAAATCGCATTTTTCGACGAAACCTTCACCGGGCATCTGCCGTCCAAGCTGTTTGAACTTTATTGCAAAGGAGTAAACATCGTGGCCCTCACCTCTCAATCCACCCGGCGCTATCAGGAGAAGTTGCTCGCCCACAAGCAGTTGCTGGAGCAGGCGATGTCGACCGCCGTAGAGCAAGGCCGCGAAACTGTCGTCAACGACACGCAGGATGTCGCCGATCAGGCGGTCCTTTCATATCAGAAGGAGTTCCTTTTCAGCCAGGGCACCACCGGCCATCAGCAGCTTCGGATGGTGCAGCAGGCCCTGAACCGGCTCAAGGAAGAAAGCTTTGGCGAGTGCATCCACTGCGGCACGGAGATCGGCACCAAGCGTCTCGAAGCACTGCCTTGGACGCCGTACTGCATCGACTGCCAGGAAAAGATCGAAAACGGCGAAATCGAAGACCCCGTCCGCGCCGCCTGATTCGCTGGAATCAGGCGTTCGTTGGGTCGATGCTCCGCGCCGGCGGCCAGTGGGCTCCCTAGCCTCTCCGCCTGTCGCGCCCACCTTTGACCCCGCCCTCTGCCCGCTGTTAAACTTAAGTGATCTCAAGAGCAGACAGCCCATCTACCTGTGCCTGTCTGCCCAGCCTGTTGACCAGGCCAGTTTCCCCTCCAGAAGGATCTGAAGGACCTCCAAATTGGATACACAGACACGTCGCGCGTTAAAGCAGGACCGCTTTGTTGAAGCCACGGCCTCCGGCCTCGGCTGGGTGCAGCTCCACCGCACCAATGTCATCAGGATCGCCATCGCGACTGTCGTTGTTTTGGCTCTTATCGTCGCCGGCATCCTGGTTTACAACTCGCGTTCGGCCAGCGCAGAAGTCGGCTTCGGCAAAGCCATGGACATCTACAACACGCCGCTGTTCCAGCCCGGCCAGCCGGTCGCGCCCGGAGAGGCAACCTACAAGACCGCTGCGGAACGCGCCAAGGCCGCAAATCCGCTGTTTGTCGATGTCGCCAACCGCTATGGCTGGCTCAAGGTCGGCGCGAATGCGCAGTACTTCGCCGGTGTCACCTATCTCGACATGGGCCAGACCGCTCCGGCCGAGGCCGCCCTGCAGAAGGCTGCCGGCTCTCACGATAGCGCTCTTGCGGCTCTGGCCAAGATGGCCCTCGCAGGCCTTTATCGGCAGACGGGTCGGCCCAACCAGGCCGTCGATATCTACCAGCAGCTGATCAAGAACCCTACCAACACCGTTCCCGCCTCCGCTGCCAAGCTTGAGCTGGCGCAGCTTTATGAGACGACGAATCCTGCCGAGGCAAAGAAGCTTTACGCGGAAATCAAGGATCAGGACAAGACCACCGCTGCCGGCCAGATTGCCGCGCAGAAGCTCAACGGCGGAAAGCAGCCGTTGCAGTAGCGTATTCTGCGCTGTTTACCGGCCCGTCTGGCGTTTGCTGGACGGGCCTTTGCATTTGCCCCAGGCCAGTGTCGACGCGCTCGTGACTGGCGGAGGGACAGCCAATCAGGTAGCGGACTGAAACCCATCCCCGGCGCTCTTCGCCGATCTCCCAGCCGTAATTCTCATCGGTCAACCCTTCGACCAGATCCCGCATGTCGGCCTGCGAATACGACCGCAGGCACGAAAGCAGCCCGTCGAACCACAGCGTCAACGGAATTACCGGCAGGCAATAGGTCCAGAAGATCCGCGCCCACCGGAAAGGCTGAATGCGCGGCGCAAGCTTTAAGCTCAGGAGAGGCACGGCGAAGACTGCGGCAAGGGTCCGGTAATCGCATTTGGCCCCCTCAAAGATGGCGACGCCCTGCCGCTGATCAAAGGCATCCTTCAGGATGGACCTCGCCTCCGCCGGTGCGAAGTGGTGAAAGGTCGAAAACATGGTGCGGAAGCCGGCAACCTCGGGCGGAATGTGCATCGCGTCCACCGGTTCACAGCGGAATCCCACCGCTCTCTCCGTCGCGTCGTGAATCTGCTGGAAAGCTCTTTGATTTGGATACTTATCGGTAAGAAGGATCGCGGGTGCGCGGCCATCATCCCCGGCCAGATCGCGGGAAAAACGCAGCCATGGACCGCCTCCCCCGGAGCAAAGATCGACCACCTGCGTTGCCCCGGACCGGGCAAGGGTATGCCGGAGCCGCGCCGCAACCGGCCCGTAAAAGTCCTGCGCGTTCCACATTGCTTCCAGCGCTTCGGTCACCAGATCACGCAGGAATCGCGGGAACAATCGATGATCGTGAATTTCAAACCACGCTTTTCTCTGCATTAAACGCCCGCCGAGCCGCGGCTCACCGGATTCTATCCGAGTTGCATCTCTTTGATATCTCTTCCGGACGACTGTTTTTCATGAGCGCAAACGCGGTATCCTCCGTCCTTAGAGCAGGGAGTTAGGATGAGCACATTTCCCGGGCAGCTCACCGGCTGGATGGCTCCGGCTCTGAAATCTGAGATGGCGCCGAAAACCAACGCAAGGGTGGCGCCGGCGAAGACTTTGGATTCGAGCGAAACGATCACCGCCCTCGTCACCGAGTACTCGGCGACCCTCTATCGGGTTGCCTATTCTGTGATGCGCAACGCCGCCGAGGCGGAGGACGCCGTCCAGGAGGCATTTCTGCGCGTCCTGAAGCACCGCGACAAGCTCGAAGACATCCGCGATCACCGGGTGTGGCTCATTCGCATAACCTGGAACGTCGTGCTCGACAGGAAACGCCGCGGCAAGACCCGTCCCGAAAATGATGACATCGCCGATTTCGCCCGGGTGCTGCCGTCGACCGACCGTCGCGCCGATGAATCGTTGATCTCCTCGCAGGAGCACAATCGGATCCTCGATCTGGTCGACCGCCTGCCCACGAAAGAACGCCAGGCCCTGCTGCTCTCCGCCGTCGAAGAGCTGTCCACGGTGCAGATTGCAGCGGTGCTCGGCACAACGGAATCCTCTATTCGCTCGCGCATCTTTCGCGCGCGCCGAGAACTCTCCGCATTACTGGAGAAGGAAGGAGTGTCGCGGTGAACTCACACGTCGCACACACCAGCCAGAATCACGACCGCCAGATTGACGAAGCCCTTCGTCGACTCGGCTCTGTAACACCGCCGACGGGCATCGAAGACCGCATCAAGACACGTGTCGCGCAGGCTCAGAGGGTGGAGTCCGCATCAGCGCCTCGCGGCCGTTTTTTCGTCATTCCCCGCTTCGCTTTCGGAGCGGCTGCCGCAGCGCTCGCATGCGCAGCCATTGTTGTTGGCAGCGTCAATCACTCGCGCAGGATCCAGCCTGTACTGCCTGGCATCATCGCCTCGCCGTCGTCCGGGGCCGTGGGATCCGCTGGCGCCGCGCGTCCCGCGAACCACCCCATCGAGCCGTCCCCGACAGGACGCCCGCGTTCCGTCCGTCGCCTCTCCACCGGCCGCGCCGTCATCTCGCCGCAATCGCAAAAGCCGGCAGGAGTCGCGGTACCCAGAAGCCCTTCGCCTGCGCAGTAGCTTAGTCGGCGATCGCTTCCACGATAATGTGCAGCACTGCCAGCACCACTGCGCCGATGAAAGCCGCTCCAAAGCTGGCCACCTGAAAGCCCGGGACGATGGCGCTGGCAACCTCCAGCATGATGGCGTTAATCACCAGGAAGAACAGGCCAAGAGTGAGAATTCCCAGCGGCAGGGTAATGAGCTTGAGCAGCAGCCCCAGCGTCGCGTTCAGCAGTCCAATTACCAGCGCCGCGATCAGGGCAGCGGGAAAATTGCGAACATGAAAGCCGGGAACAAAATACGCAACCAGCAGCAATGCGCCTGCCTGCAGAAACCACCGCAGCAAAAGTCGAAGCATCTGGCAACCTCGTTTATTTGAAGCCGGCCTGCGTGCGCGCACCTTTCGCGAACGCAGGAACCGCCGCAGTCGTACCAGCGTATCACTCACCAGGGGAATTTCCGCGTATGCGAGTTCTTGCCGCCTCCGTTATTCTCTGCACCGCGACACTCGCCTGTTCCGGGCAAAATGCCTCTGCGCGTCAGACCCCCATCCCCGATGTTCCTACATTGATGGAGCAGGTTCAGGACCACCAGCGCAAACTCGACCAGACGCGCGAGAACTACACCTATCGCGAGATCATCGTCACGCACGAGCTCGACAAGAACGGAAATTTGAAAAAAACCGAGAGCCAGGAAAGCGAGATCTTCTTCGTGAACAGCCATGAGATCGACCGACAGGTAAAGAAGAACGGTAAAGACCTCTCTGCTGACGAGCAGAAAAAGGAGCAGGAGCGGGTGATGAAAGAAGTCGACAAGGCGCAGAAGATCCCGCCCGGCAAATCGCTCGATAAACGCGAGGTGAGCATCAGCCAGTTGCTTGCGATCATGAAGGTCTCGAATCCGCGCCGCGAGATGCTCGACGGCCGCAGCACGCTGGCCTTCGACTTTGCCGGCGATCCCCACGCGCAGACCCATGGCATGGCCGAAGACGCCTCGAAGAAGCTCTCGGGAACGGTCTGGATCGACGAGCGGGATCGCGAGGTCCGCCGCATGATCGCGCGCTTCGACGACAACTTCCACATCGGCTTCGGTCTCTTCTCCGTAGGCAAAGGCAGCAACTTCACCTTCGATCAGAAGCTTGTGAACAACGAACTCTGGCTGCCGACGAGCGGCCAGGCACACCTGGTGGCCCACGCCATGGGATTCATCGGCTACCGCGCCGACATCAGCGTGACCGACGATCAGTACGAGGTCTTCCACGCCGAGGCCCAGCAGCAGCAGGGGGCCAAGCCCATCGCGACTCAACCCTGACGAAACGTCTGCCGCGCCATTTCACTGAACTCTCTTGCGATCGGACGCACCTCACTCACTCTGCATGCCAGTTCGAGATGCGTAAGCTCCGCCTGCGGGCGCAGCTTGCGGCATACCGTGTCAGGCACGCTCAACTGCTTCACGCACGCCGGAGCAATCGTCACTCCCAGTCCGGCTCCCACCAGGCTCATGATCGTCAGCCACTGCGGAGCCTCCTGCACCACGCGCGGCGTAAACCCGTGCGCCTCACATACGTCGATGGTCTTTTTCCACGCCACGCTGCCGTAGGAGCGCGCAAACAAAACGAAGGGCTCGTGCTGCAGGCTCTTCACCGCAACTGTCTTCTGTTCGGCCAAAGGATGCCTTCGCGGAAGCACCACGACGAACGGCTCTGCCAGAAGTGTCTCCACTCGCAAACCACGGACGGCTCCGGCGTCGCGCATGAATCCCACGTCGAGCGTGCCATTCAGCAGGGCGTCGATCAGGCCCGCCGTGTACAGCTCCCGCAGTTGCAGATCTACCTGCGGATAGCGCCTGCGATACCGTCCCAGCATCTTGGGCAGAGCTGTCAGCATGGCCGATCCCACGAATCCCACTGTCAGCGTGCCCGCCTCGCCGCGCCCGATCTTCTTCACCGCGGAAACGTCGGCCTCCATCTTGCGCAATGTATGCCGCGCCCGCTCCAGCAGCTCTTCTCCTGCTGCTGTCAGGCGGACCTCGCGCGAAGTGCGCAGAAAGAGCGCATGGCCCAGCATCTCCTCCAACCTGCGAATCTGCTGGGACAGGGGCGGTTGCGCGATATGCAGCCGCAATGCGGCGCGGCCAAAATGGAGTTCTTCCGCTACAGCGATGAAATACCGGAGATGCCGGACCTCGACCTCGTCCATATCCAGATCATATCAATCGCAATAAACAAGATATTGGACGTATGGACATGAGCAAGCTACATTTCTGTTATGGCAGTCGATACTGAAGTGATCCCGCTAACCGCAAGGCCGGTGCTGCGCAGGTTTCAGCCCGGCGACGAGAAGCCCTTCAAAGAACTGAACGAGGCCTGGATCAGCCGCGACTTTACCCTTGAGCCGGGCGATCACGAAGTTCTCGACGATCCGCAGGGCAAGATCCTGTCCAAAGGCGGACAAATCTGCGTGGCGGAGCTCGATGGCGAGGTGGTCGGCTGCTGCGCGCTTGTGCCGATGAACCCGGGTGAGTTCGAGCTGGCCAAGATGACGGTCTCCGAGAGCGCACGCGGCCAAGGCGTCGGCCGAAGGCTGCTCGTGTTCGCCATCGCACTCGCCCGTGTTCTGCGTGCCCACCGGCTCTACCTCGAGTCAAACACAAAGGCCGCCAGCGCCATTCACCTTTACGAAGAGCTTGGCTTCCGCCACATGGCGGCGCCGGAGCACGCGTCGAAGTACGCGCGCGCCAACGTCTTCATGGAGATGTTTCTCTAGCTTCCCCGGCACGTACTAAGGCCGCTCATAAGAAGACTGTGAGCGGCCTCTAACGCTACGATTTACATCCACCTCTTATTGAGGCTGCGCCTGAGGAGCCTCTCCTCCCTGCATCCGGTCATGCATGCGTTCCTGCATCTTGGCCTGCATGGCCTCGTATTTCTGCTTCTGTGTGTCGTTCAGGACGGCTTCGATCTTGGTCCTGGTGTCGGTGTGAATCGCCATCATCTTGCTGCGGCGATCCTGCTGGGATAGCGACTGATCCTGATGCAGCTGCATTGCCTGCTGCTGCTGGCTTTCCAGAAGCGGCTTGATCTGCGCCTGCTGGTCGGCAGTCAGGTCCAGTTGTTTGGTGAGGTGTTGCAGTTGCTCATCGGGATTCATCATCCTGTGATGCCCATAGCCCTGCCCCTGCGGCGGCGGTGCGGCGTTATCTTGAGCAAAAGCGGCGCCGCCAGCCACTGATAACAGGCCGGCAAGCGCGAGAGTACAAAGTTTATTTCGCATAATGTGTTGTTCCTCCAACACTCATAGAAACCCCACCGGGACGGTCCGGTTGCGGGGGTGTTTCATGCAACTAGACGCGAAAGTCTCCTGGCGGGACGGCACCCAGCGCGCTTTTTATTTATGAATTTATTACCTGGGAACGTCCTTGGGAGGCATATCGACCAAATTCGATCGCAGGCCACACGCGAGCAACCCGTCCTTATGATCCTGTGGCGGTGGCAAATAAGCGTAGGCAAAGACCGCCTTGTATTCGTGCTCGCCCGGATAGTTACAGCGCGCACACCCGGGCTTATAGGCAAGGGCGGGAATCTGGCGCTCGCCCGCTGTCCACTCATAGTGCCCGTGCGCGGGAACGGTGATGTACTTCGGATCTGCGGGCGCTTTGCTCGGCTGATAAGCGAAGACCGCGCCCTTTTCGTTGATCGCATCCACGTAGCTGCCGCCGGCTCCGCTCGAAGCGCGCCATAGCCAGCGATTTCCCACGCGCGCGTACCAGTGCGCGCTTGAAGGAACGGGTTCGGCAAGCGTGATCGGCTTGGCCGTTCCATTGTCGATGCGAAACAGATATCCCGGTCCTGCGCCGCGCTCGATCTCTGCCAGGTAGCTGGCCGTGAATTCGATCTGTCTTGAACAGAGCGGCACGGTAGGGCCCGGCTGGTGAGGTGACGCCGTAAGGCCCATCGATACAAAAGAGAAGGGGAGTAGAAAACAAAGGGTTGATCGCAGAATTCTGGCCATGAAGAGTGGAGGCATTTGTGCTCTCTTCAGACTAGCGCAAGTCGCGAACAAACTATGCGGGCTGGCGTGGCCTCTGCTTCGCCGAGACTGACTTGATGATCAGCCGCCGCGGCTGTCCGGCATCGATCTGCTTCGGAGAGAGTTCCAGCGCCTGCGCCATCAGGTCCTGCACCACGGGATCATCAAGCGTCGCCGCATTCTCAAGCACGATATGGCGCACCACGTTGCCACTGCCCTTGAGGTAGCACTCCGGATCGCGCAGCTTGGTGCCATTCATCAGGAAGAACAGGCTCACCCATCGCGGGTAGAGTGCGATCGAGAAGATCGCATCCGAAGCGCGTTCCGTGGGCGCAAAGCCAATCGCCAGCGCGTTGTAGTTGTCGTAGACCAGTTCGATAGCACCCGGGAGCCGCTGCCGCATTTTGCGGAGCGCCTGGCGCGCCGTGTTCTCGACCTCCGGCGAAAAGTTCGCCAGAAAACCGTCGAGCCGGGCCTCCGCAGGATCCGCCTTCTTTGGCTTCGCAGACTTCGCGGCGGTGGCACGCTTCTTCGCCGGCTGCTTTTTCCCTGGCATAGCCGCTGATGATATCAAATCATCCCAATTCCCGCCGTTTTCAAGACATTTTGATACGCAGCGGCCGAGACCCGGACGTATACTTCCGGCCATGCCAAACATCGACCATCATGCGCCCGGCAGTTTCTGCTGGATCGAACTCGCCACGACCGATCCGGACGCCGCCAAGGTTTTCTACGGTTCGCTCTTTGGTTGGAAGCCCAACGACATCCCCATGGGCCCGGACGAGGTCTACACCATGTTTGAGCTTGACGGACGCGAAGCCGCGGCCGGATACAAACTGCGTCCCGACCAGCTATCCCACGGAGCGCCTCCTCACTGGATGATCTACATCGCCGTCGCCGGCGCAGACGAAAGCGCAGGTCGCGTTGCAGGGGCAGGAGGAACATTGATTGCCCCGCCTTTCGATGTCGCCGAACACGGGCGAATGGCTATCGTGCACGACCCAACCGGCGCGGCATTTGCGATCTGGCAGGCCAAAGCGCACAAGGGTATTCAGATCGCCGGCGTCGACGGCACCCTCTGTTGGGCCGATCTCAACTCGCCGGACCGGGACAAGGCTGTCCCCTTCTACAGCAGCCTGTTCGACTGGCAATTCCTGCCGGGAAAAGATGGGGACGCCAACGGCTACCTGCATATCAAGAACGGCGAGCAGTTTATCGGCGGCGCGGTGCCTTCAAAATTCCTGCCACCTGGAGCACCTGCCCACTGGCTGGCGTATTTCCTCACCTCGAGCTGCGATGATTCGACAGAGAAAGCGAAGTCGATGGGGGCAAAGGTCTGGGTTCCGCCAAGTGACATCGAGGGCGCCGGCCGCTTCTCAGTTCTATCTGATCCCCAAGGTGCCGCCTTTGCCTTGTTTCAGTCGTCGCGCTGAAGTCTCCGCTGCGCGGTATCGGCGAACCAGGATAGCTCTCTGCGAGTGATTCTTTCAGATCGCCTCGCGAAGCAGTGCCGCACGCTGAAGGAATGGGCTGGCCCAGGCAAGTTGTCCCGAAGCCAGTCGCAAGGCTTAAGTCAGGTGCGCGATGTGAATATTGTTATCTGGTCTGGATCTGGATCGGTCATCGCCCGAAGCCAGGGCTCTCGACTGATCAGAAGAGTGCAGGGACCAAACGTGCAGATTTTGATCGGTCGAATCGAGGCCTGCTTTCTGAGTAAGCTCATCACGGCACGCAAGATGGAACCGGTGAAGGGCGTATACAAATAGAACACCGTGCCGCTCGACAAATCTACGTCTCGAGCATCCCCTTCAAGGAAGCTGACACTGCTCAGGTTTAGCGCCTGAGCGCATTGCCTGGCACACGCGACATAGCTCAGCTCCAGTTCGACTCCAACGCTGCGGGCCCCGGTGCAGAGCGATACAAGCAGGGGGACGTGACCTAATCCCGACCCGAGATCCAAGACAACATCGCCTTCAGAGATAGCCCCTGCCGCAACAAGAGCCAATATATGGCGGGCAGGAGTGGGTTGATAGGGCACAATCTCAGGACCGCTATGAGCCGGCTCTTGAGCGGGTATGTCGAAGTCAAATACTCCGCTGATCAGATCGTCGAGGAAGTCGTAACCGTTGCCGGGTGATGGCTGGAGCGGCCGAGTCTCCGATCTTAACTGCTGGATCAATTGGACGAAGGTTGCGGGCCGAATGCCCCGCTGAATTTCCAGCCGGATGGATCGATAAAGTTCCGAATTCGCAGCCTCCAGTCGATCACGGATGGCTCTTCCGAGTCGGCCGAGTTCCGAGTTCACCAACTCCCAATCGATGCCCGGCAAATCACCCTCCGGGAAATAAACATCCAGCCGGTCGAGAATGTCCATGCGTCGAGACAGTTGATTCGCCTCGAGAAGCGAGCCATCGGCATCCCGTTGGGACAAAAGGTGCTCAAGGGAATCGCACATGGTTGAGAGTTTCGTCAGAGCACCCATTTTCCCAGCTTCGAAGCGCGCCATGGCCGGACTGAACGTCGAAGCATTCCTCTGACGCAAAAAGCCCACTCCGAAGAGTGGGCTTTGCTTTGAAATATATTGCCGGCGATCACCTAATCTCCCACACACTTACGCGTGCAGTACCATCGGCCCAGCGAGTCTTAACTTCCGTGTTCGGGAT
>Ga0335075_10017194_pt1 | contig 10765 bp, 11 predicted proteins | sample Lox_Sample_24_FD_206723 | JGI IMG/M metagenome (GOLD analysis project Ga0335075, IMG submission 206723) | Soil microbial communities from Loxahatchee National Wildlife Refuge, Florida, United States - Lox_Sample_2.4 | ecosystem: Environmental > Terrestrial > Soil > Wetlands | place: USA... | reverse complement strand
GATCTCCGCCATCTCGCCGCCTCTGGTCAGCCCGCCGGCCCTCGGGCCGGGAGTACGTTCACGCTAGGAAGCTGCCAGATCGGCTGTCAACGGCCGTTTTCGCCTCGCAGAAGCGGCCTGTGCTGCCTGGCTCCAGCGCTAGCCGATTCCGAGGAACTCCTCGACCTGGCGATGGTGTCCGCGCTGCCGGTGTGCACATGACCGGTCATGCCGCAGTTCCGCCACCGAGTGCGGCGCGAGCCCGAGCCGTGCGCCCCATGCGGTGGCGGCCGCCGGCAGGTGGTCGTTGATCAGCACGCCGCCGAGGTCGATCAGGATCGCGTGGCCCTCGGCGCGCGGGCTACTGCCGGAACGGGTTGCGGACCTCAACGCCGTCGTACTCCTGGCCATGGCCGAGGTCCTCTGAGTGGAGGGTGCCGCAGCTCAGTTCCTTGGCGCTGCGAAGAATCATCGCGTCCCAGAACGACACACCGGTTCGCCGGTGAACGTCGATGGCTGCCAGGACGTCGGCAGCTGCGGGAGCGTGCACATGCCAGTGCGCAATGTCCTCGATGATGTTTGCCGCCGCTGGCGCGTCGAGCGGCCTCGGGATCTTCCGCGTCGTCGTCACGAAGAACTCTTGCAGCACCTGAACGCTCAGGCACCCCCGGCGCGAGTTCCACAACTCCTCGAGGAGCTCGCGGGCCTGGTCGTGTTTAAGCCCCGCCGTCACGTCGTACGCGTAGACGAGGACGTTGGTGTCGACGAACTGCCGGTTATCGCTCATGCAGGTCGTCTCGCGACCATGTCGCCCGGCCGCCGGAGCCGAGATCGGCGCCCTCGCGCAGCGCGGCCAGATTGCGCTCTCTCGCGGCGTCATAGCCCGTCTCGCGCTCGACCGTCTCCCGCAGCATGCGCGCTAGAAGCTGTGACACGGACGTGCCGCGCCGAGCCGCCAGTATCCGCGCATCCCGCAGGTCCTCTTCCGGCAGGGACAGGGTGATGTTCTGGTTTGCCATCAAGTCTCCACGCATACACGTGCTACACGTAAATCAGTGTAGCACGTATTGGCGTGCCCGTCTGGATTCGCGAGAAGCGGACCGGGAGATGGCTGGCCTGACGATAGCGATACGTCAGATAATGTTTCGATAATGGCGATCTAATGGCGATCTAACGAAAGTAGTCGGCATTGTCTGGACAAGATCTTCCATTCGTTACCGTGCTCTCCTCGGGTGACACCACCGGCGTGACGGACAGCACCAAGATCAACGCTGCGATGTCGCAAGGGTTCGCGGTGGCACTGCAGGGCGGCGGTACTTACTACCTCAGCGCGCCGATCAACATGACCAGCACGGGGAACATCCTCGATCTCGGCGGCAGCACTGTCCAGTTCGGCTCTTCCTGGTCGGGCTCGGCGATGGTCAGCGTCACTGGCTCTAACTGCATAGTCCGCAACGGCCACTTCAGCGGCGGATCTGCCGCGGTGACTAGCAACCCGGCCGCCAGCGCGATCGTCCTGACCGCGGCGACGTTCGCGATCGTCGAGGCGGTGAGCTTCAAGTACATCAACGGCTGGTGCGTGCAGTCCGACTGTGCCACCGCCAGCGGGTACGGCACCGTCCTGGCTCGCCTGTACGGCCTCGTCTGCGCCGGCGGCATCAACATCATCGGGAGCGGATCCACCACGCAGCACAGCGTCTCCGACATCAACCTCGAGCGCATCGGGGTCGCTGCAGGCACCTACGCCAACCTCGACTGCCTCTTGCTGCAGGACGCCGTGGACTGCCTGGTAGAGAACTTCGACGCCGGGATCGAGGACACCAGCACCGGCAGCGCCATACACCTGACCGGCCACTGCAGTACCTGCTACTTCACCAACGTTGACTGCGGTGTCTATCCCGACGGCGCAGGCAGCAACAGCACGCTGCTGATCGAGAGCGACGCCAGCGGCGGTCCCACCGACCTGCGGTTCACCAACTTCGTCTTCCAGTACGGCCAGGTCGGCGTCACCATTGCAGCGAGCACCGGCACCCGCATCCGGTTCGTCAACGGCCACATCCAGTCCAACTTCACCCACGGCATGGTCGTCTCGGGCGCCGTGAAGTACATCGAGCTGGATACGGTCGAGTTCGGCGGCAACGGAGCCGGCGCGAGCGGCATCAACTACGACCTGAACTGGTCCGGTGGCGGCTCTACCGACGGGCTGGTGCGTAACTGCCTCTTCACCACCAACATCGAGGCTGAGGGCACGGCCGGCGTCGTGAATAACGTGAGCGTTCCAGCCGGGCACAGCGTCTACTTCACTAACACGGCGTTCAAAAGCACCAATAGCACCGGCATTCATTCATCATTCACGAACATCCCGGCGCTGGTTCGCACCTGTCTTGGCGTCAACCCTGTCGGTCCCATTACGGTCGCCGTCCCGGCATCGGGGACGGCCACCGCCGTGTACGGCGTGGATGCCACCTACTACGTGCAGTCGAACTCAAGCGGCACCAGCGTGCGGGTGGACGGTGCCGGCGGTGGGATCGCCATCCCGACGAACACGACGGTCGCGGTATTTGTCTCGGCCTTCTCCACGATCACGCCGACGTACGCAGGCGCGGCTCCGACCTGGGCTGTCCACGTCATGTAGAGCCGGACAGGGAGCCGGCCAGGAGAGCTAACAGCTGAAGGGCACTGTAAGACACCGCAGAGACACTGCTCACTGAGGGTGTCTGCAATTTGCAATACACCAGCGGCGTAGGTTGTTCCTATGACGCAGGTCCTGATCATTCAGCCTGATGGCACAGGCGAGCTCACTGACCTCGCCGGGGAAGATGACTACCGCAAGGCCATCGGCGGGGGCTTCACGCAGATGCTTCACGGCGGAACCTGTTTCGCCCTGGTCGATGAGGACGGCAAGATCATGGGAGAGCCCAACAACCCGCTCGCCACTGTTTTGGCGATGAAACTCGGGTATGAGGCCGTGCCGCCTGACTTTCTGGCCGGGACAGTCATCTTCACCAGCGGCGTCGTGGATGAGCACTCGGTGGATATCTCGGAGCATGTGATCGAGGTGGCCAGGGCGATAGGCGTGACGATCTAGAGACATGATCTTGGGACAGCAGCGCCAGACGCCCTAGAAACGGGCTCTGACCTGCACTTCTTGCTCCCGCGATAGGACTCGAACCTATAACCCTTCGGTTAACAGCCGAATGCTCTGCCAATTGAGCTACGCGGGACCGCCTGGCGCCTCCCCCGGCTCTGCTGGTCAGCGACCGGCCGGTGAGCGGCGCCGCGGGCATAAGGGTAGCGCACCGGGCGGGCAGGTCGCGAAGCGCGGAGCGGGCCCGTCCATACCTAGCCCGCTGGCCGGGCATATCAGCGGACTGGCCAGGGCATGACCTGGGACGTAGCGGTGCCGCATATACCTGGCTGGCCGGGGAAGGTCGGCTATCTCGGAAGGCCGAGCGCGGCAGCGCCCTACGGCATGAGGGGAAGAGGTCAAGATGCGCCTGTACCGAATGAGCTTTGTAGTCGGCTTTGCGGCCGGCTTTGTCGCCGGGTCCCGTGCTGGCCGGGAGAAGTACGACCAGATCGTGAGCTTCGCTAAGAGCGCGTCCGAGCACCCGGCCGTGCAGCAGGCTGCCAGTCAGGCCAGCACCGCGGCCCAGAACGTGGGCAGCCAGCTGCAGGACAAGATGCCCCAGGTGGCCCAGAGCCTCGCCCAGACGGTCACCGATCACATTCCGGGCATGCGAAGCAAAGACACTGGCGGAGACGGCGGAACCAAGTCCAGCACCGAGAGCCCGTTCGCAGCGACCGGGAGCGGGAGCCAGACACTCCACTCCACCGAATAGCAGCCGAGGCAGATTCCGGCGCCCCCCACCCGCGCGGCGCCTAGCGGGTCATGCCCTGACAGCGGATCGCCGGGCCGTGCAAGCTCAGGCCAGGTACTCCCGCAGCATCTGCGCCCGGCTCGGATGGCGGAGCTTGGCCAGCGTCTTGGACTCGATCTGGCGGATGCGCTCCCTGGTCACGCCGAACTCGCGGCCGACTTCCTCGAGGGTCCGCGGGTGACCGTCCGTCAGCCCGAATCGCAGCTGAATGATGCGCTGCTCCCGCAGGCTGAGCTTGTCCAGTACCTGATCGAGCTGGTCCTGCAGCATGATGAACGCTGCCGCCTCCATCGGGACTACCGCGTCGGCATCCTCGATGAAGTCGCCGAGATCGGAGTCCTCCTCGCCGATCGGTGACTGCAGCGAGACCGGCTCCTGGGCGATTCGCTGGATCTCGGTGATCCGGGCCGGGCTCAGGCCCATCTCGGCCGCGATCTCCTCGGGCGTTGCCTCGCGGCCCAGATCCTGATGCAGCTGCCGCTGGATCCGCGCCATCTTGTTGATGGTCTCGACCATGTGCACCGGGATGCGGATCGTCCTGGCCTGGTCTGCGATCGCCCGGGTGATGGCCTGGCGGATCCACCACGTGGCGTAGGTGGAGAACTTGTAGCCCTTGGTGTAGTCGAACTTCTCCACCGCGCGGATCAGGCCCAGGTTCCCCTCCTGGATCAGGTCAAGGAAGACCATGCCACGGCCGATGTAACGCTTGGCGATCGAGACGACGAGCCGGAGGTTCGCCTCGATCAGCCGCTGCTTGGCCCGGATGCCGTCGGCGGCAACAAGCATCAGCTCGGCCATCCTGACGCCACTGTTGTTCAGGGCGGCACTGTTGTTCAGGGCAGCACTGCTGTCGTCAACACCGACTCCGCTCGCCATCTTCTCCTCGGCGAACAGACCGGCCTCGATCGCCTTCGCCAGTTCCACCTCGTCGTGCGCGGTCAGCAGCGGCACGCGGCCGATCTCACGCAGGTAGATCCGGACGAGGTCGCCGGTGACCGCTCGGCGCGCTTCGACCTGCACCTGCCGGGACGCGAGGTCCTCGGTATCCTGCGGCGCCTCCGTCACGTCGACGCCTTCGTCGGCGAGCAGTTTCAGCACGCCGTCGACAGCATCGGCGGAGAGATCACAGCGCTCGAAGGCGGCGGTGAGTTCGGTCATCGCGACGAACCCGCGCTCTCTCGCCTGAGCGATGAGGTCGGCTACCAGGTCAACGGGGGGCGCAGCCGTAGGACTCATGCAGATCAGTCTGCGACACGAACCCGCGGTTCAGCGGACTCAATATTGTCACCAAACCGTTAGTTGCGCGCAGTCGCGATCTTGTGCCTACCGTGCTGCCTACAGTGCTCCCGCGGCGCGCTCGGAGAGCACCTTGCGGCGCTGCTCGAGCGCCACCAGATCACCGAATGTGCGGTTGTACTCAGGCTCGGTGACGGGACTGAGCCGCTGCAGCCGCGACTTGGTGCCGGCGATCTGGCGGCTCACCATTAGCTCCTCGACGCGCGCCAGCACGGCGTCAGCGAACCTCGCATCGGGCTCGCCGGTCGGCCCGGGTACCTCGATCGGCTCGACCGCGAGCCTGGTCACGAATGCGCGCGCGTTGTCGTTGGGCGCGCCAGCCCGGAGCCGTTCCGCCCACTCGCGCGCCGACCTCACACCCGACACTCCGCCGCTGGCGGCGATGAGCTCGCGGACAGCCGCGTGCGCGGGCACGGTGAACACGGCAGCCGGCAGCGCGTCGAAGACGGGGCCGCAGAGCGCGGGCCGCTGGATGGCGAGCTTCAGCGCCTGCCGCTCCACCGTCACCACCGGGTCGCGCTCGTCATAGCCGGTGCGGTGCGCATCGGCGCCAGCGGCCCCGTTCCCGCCATTTCCGTGAGCGGGAACGCGGTAGCCTGCGCCCGCCGCGCCCCCGTTCGCGCCACCGTGCGGGCCGTCCCGGCCAGGCCCGGCGGCCCGGCTCGCAGCGCCGCGGCCGTTCCGGCCGCCTGCGCCGGCTCGCTCGCCCTGACCACCGTGCGCCAGCACGCGATCGAGGACGAAGCTCTCGTCCATCATGCCGAGCCAGCGGTCCAGGTTGATCGCGTAGCGGCGCCGCAGCCCGGTGTCCTTGATCCTGGCGACGATCGGCGCGGCGGCGTCGAGCGCGGCCAGCCTGCCCTCGGTCGTCTCCAGGTTGTGCTCGTGCAGCGCGCTGCGGACAGCGAACTCGAACAGCGGCACGCGCTGCGCGATCAGGTCCCGCACGGCCGCGTCACCGCGCGCGAGCCGGAGGTCGCACGGGTCGAGCCCGTCGGCCTGCACCGCGACGAATGTCTGGGTGACGAACTTCTCCTCCATGCTGAACGCGCGGAGCGCGGCCCGCTTACCGGCCGCGTCGCCGTCGAAGGTGAAGATGACCTCGCCGCGGAACTGCATGTCGTCCATCAGCAGCTGCCGCAGGATCTTGATGTGGCCCTCGCCGAACGAAGTGCCGCTCGTCGCTACGGCCGTCGTTACCCCCGCAAGGTGGCAGGCCATCACGTCGGTGTAACCCTCAACCAACACCGCCTGACGCTGCCGGGCAATATCGCGCTTGGCGAGGCTGGCGCCGTAGAGCACGCTGCTCTTCTTGAACAGCACGGTCTCGGGGCTGTTCAGGTACTTCGGCCCGTCGTCATCGGCAGCCAGCTTGCGCGCACCGAACGCGATCACGTCGCCAGGCAGGTCCGCGATGGGGAAGATCAGCCGGCCACGGAACTTGTCGATCAGGCCGCGCCTGCCCTGGCTGGCCAGCCCGCCCGCCAGCAGCTCAGCCTCGGCGAACCCGCGGCCGCGCAGGTGCCTGGTCAGCGTGTCCCAGTCGGCCGGCGCGTAGCCGACGCCGAACCGCTCCGCATCCGCCCGGCCGAACCCGCGGGAGGACAGGAACTCGCGACCCGCCGCGGCCGCCGGCGTGTCCAGCTGCTCGGCGTAGAAGTCCGCCGCGGCCCGGTGCGCCTCGATCAGTCGTCTGCGCTGGGACTGCTCCCGGCCGGGGATGTGACCGCCCTGCTCGTACCGCAGCTCGATGCCGGCCCGGCTCGCCAGCCGCTCGACCGCCTCGGTGAAGCTGAGATTGTCGATCTTCTCGACGAACGTGATGACGTCGCCGCCCTCGGCCTCGGAGAAGCAGTACCAGAGGCCGCGCGCCGGGGTAATGCTGAACGACGGGGTCTTCTCGGCGTGGAACGGGCACAGCCCCTTCAGCGACCCGCCGCCCGCCCCGCGCAGCTGCAGGTACTCCCCCACGACCTCGGCGATGGGCGAGCGCTCGCGCACCAGCGCGACATCTTCCTCGCGGATCCGGCCCGCCATCTGCCCCTCCGCCTCGATCGCCCGCCAGCCCCTGCTCCGGCCGAGTTTAGCCGCGAGCGGTCTGCGGCAACCGCCGACTAGCCGGCGGCCTTATGATCGCTTTCCCGGCCAATGCAGACCAAGGGTGGCAGATCAGTGAGTCGATTGGGAGCACGTCGCTGGCATGGAGCCAGATCGGCCGCCATCGCGGTAGCCGCCGCAGTGCTGGGAGCGGTAGTGGCGGCCGGCTGCAGCCTCACCACCGGCTCGGCTGCGGCAACCCCGGCGGCCAGCGGCCACGGTCACGCTCAGGCATCTGCGCGCATCGTGGCGACCGACTGGCCGGCCTACCTGGACGGACCGCGGCACGACTCCGATAACCGGGCCGAGACCGCCGTCACGCCGACGGACGCGACCGGGCTCACTCAGGCATGGCATGCCGACTCAGGCACGACCTACCTGGCCAGTCCGACTGTCGCGGACGGGTCCGTGTTCATCGGGTCAGACACCGGCTGGTTCTACCAGCTCAACGTCCGCACCGGGCAGGTCGAGCACAAGGCCTTCCTCGGCTACGACAAGACGCCGGGCTGCTACGAGAATCTGGGCGTGGTCGCCACCGCGACGGTCGCGGCCAGCCCGGTGACACACCGGCTCACCGTCTATGTCGCTGGCGCCGACGGCTATCTGTATGCCTTCAGCGCCGCGAACCTCAAGCTGGAGTGGAAGTCCGTCGTCGCGATCCCGTCGACGAGCGCGCCGAACTACTACCAGTGGTCATCGCCCACGGTCGCTGGCGGAAGGGTCTACATCGGCGTCTCGTCGGAGTGCGAGCGCCCGCTCGTCCGTGGCGGCGTCATCGCTTACAGCCAGGCCACCGGGCGGAAGCTGGCCGCCTTCTACACGGTGCCGGCCGGACACGTGGGCGGCGGAGTGTGGTCAAGCGTCGCCGTCGGCCCGGGCGGCTACGTCTACGCCACCACCGGCAACGGCCCGCTGACACACGTGCTGCTCGGTCGCTCGGAGTCGATCGTCAAGCTGGATCCCGGCTCGCTCCAGGTGGCGGCGGCCTGGCAGATCCCCGGCCCGCCACCCAGCTACGACACCGACTTCGGCGGTTCGCCGGTGATCTTCGGCGGTGACGTCGGTGCCTGCAACAAGGACGGCATGTTCTACGCAGTACGGCAGTCGGACATGCGCCTTGCCTGGCAGAAGAGGATCGGCGCGGTCTATTCGCCGAAGGTGTGGGCCGAGTGCAACGCCGCGCCCGTCTACGACGGCAAGCACCTCTACCTGGCGGGCGGAGCCGTCACCCTGCACGGCACCCGCTATCGCGGCTCAGTGCAGGAGCGCCTGGCCAGCACGGGGAAGCTGATCTGGGAGACCGGCCTGAGCGAGGGCGTCACTGGCTCGCCGACCCTGGATGGGGCAGGCGTTCTGGCTGTCGGGACCTACGACAACGGCTCGGCGCCAGATGAGACCTACCTCGTTGACGCGGCAACCGGCAGGATCCTGCGTACTCTCATCGAGGGCCTCGACTTCGCCCAGAGCACCTTCGCAGACGGCGAGCTTTTCACCGCCAACAGCACCGGCGTCTACGCCTGGGCGCCCGGCTAGCGATCAACGCCGGTCGCGCAGGGGCTCTGGTCTGGCAGCGGCTCTGGTCTGGCAGCGGCTCTGGTCTGGCAGCGGCTCTGGTCTGGCAGCGGCTCTGGTCTGGCAGGGGCTCTGGTCTGGCAGCGGCTTCTGGCCCGCCCGGCAGCCTGCGGTGCCAGTCCCTGGTACCGTCGCGGCGTGCGGCCGCTGCTGGTGCTCTGGGATGTCGACTACACGCTTGTCGCGACGGACGGTGTCGGTCAGTACCTGTACGAGGTGGCGCTCAGCGAGTTGTACGGGCTCGACATGCCGACCGGGCTCGGCTCGATGGCCGGGCGCACGGACACCTCGATCGCGCTCGAGGTGCTCGCCGCGGCCGGAGTGCCAGAGCCCGCGACCCAGATCGGCCGGTTCCAGCAAGTGCTCGGGGGCCTGGCGCCAGGGCTGCACACCATGGTCGCCGAACGCGGCCGAGTGCTCCCCGGCGTCGCCGCCGCGCTGGCCGCTGTCGCTGGTCAGACCAGCATCGACCGGCTGGTGGTCCAGTCGCTGCTGACCGGCAACATTCCGGAGATGGCCCGGGTGAAGGTCGCCGCTCTCGGCCTGGCTGAGCATCTCGATCTGGCCGCTGGAGCCTACGGCGATGTCAGCCCGTTCCGCGCCGACCTGGTGCCAGTGGCCAGGAAGAATGCCGCCCTGCGCTACGGGGCGGACTTCTCCGGCCGCGGCGCCGTGCTGGTCGGTGACACTCCGAGCGACATCGAGGCTGCCGCAGTCTCCGGCGCCAGATCGGTCGGCGTGGCGACCGGCCGGTTCACGATGGACGAGCTCGCCAGCGCGGGCGCCGATGTTGTGCTTACCGACCTGACCAGCACGGACGCCGTCGTCGCCGCGGTGCTCGCCGAGTGATGGACGCGCGGTCGGAGCACTACGCGCTGGACGTCGCGTCAGCGATAGCGGAGCGGCTCGGCCCGCAGCTGACCGGCGTTTATCTGCATGGCTCCGCTGTGCTTGGCGGGTTTGACGCGCGCCGCAGCGATATCGACGTGCTCGCCGTATCTGCTGAGCCGATGACGCCTGCGCAGCAGCGGGCGGTGGCCGAAGCGCTGAGCGAAGCTCGCCTTCCGAGCCCCGCTCAGGGACTGGAGATGAGCATCGTCACGCTTGACACCGCGCGGCACCCGACGGCCGAGCCGCCCTTCGAGCTGCACGTCACGACCGCACCCGACGACACCAAGGTCCACGATGGTCACCATCGCGGTGGCGATCCCGACCTGGTGCTCCACTTCGCCGTGTGCCGCAGCGCGGGGCGCCTGCTCGGCCCCGGCCTGGATGCTGGCGAGGTCTTCGCCCCGGTGGCCGATGACCTTGTGCTGGCCCAGCTGGCAGACGAGCTTCGCTGGGGCGTCGAGTACGGCGCGGGCGAGTACGCGGTTCTCAACGCTTGCCGGGCATGGCGGTTCGCGGTGGACCGCGCGCTGGTGTCCAAGGTCGATGGCGGCCGGTGGGCGCTGGACCGGATCGATGGCGCGGATCGCGACCTGGTGAGCGCCGCGATTGACCGCCAGCTATGCCTGCCCGTCGCCGAACTGGATCCGCGCGCCGTCAGGCAGTTCGCCGAGCGGGCCCGCTCGTTCGTCGCGACCGCGCAGAATTAGCGCGAAGCGTGCTACGGCCGGCTCCGGGCTGACGCTAGCGCGCTACCAGCGTCCGGGTCAGTTCGTCGTAGTCGACATCGGGGCGGCTCGGCCACAGCTCCCAGTGCATGGCACCGACCTCGAGCGGATCCAGGGCGACCTCGTAGCCAGACAGGTCGTCGACCGGGCGCAGCCTGATGCTGTCGATCGAGACGCCGCAGGCGTGCACGATCACATACGCGTCCGGGTAGTCCATGCTGAACCCGGCCTGCCAGCTCGCCAGCTCGGTCGTCCTGGCATCAGCAACGCCCCAGCGGACGGCAGGCCAGTCCTGGTAGCGGTTGGCCTGCTGGACGGCGTGAC
>Ga0335075_10017193_pt1 | contig 10765 bp, 6 predicted proteins | sample Lox_Sample_24_FD_206723 | JGI IMG/M metagenome (GOLD analysis project Ga0335075, IMG submission 206723) | Soil microbial communities from Loxahatchee National Wildlife Refuge, Florida, United States - Lox_Sample_2.4 | ecosystem: Environmental > Terrestrial > Soil > Wetlands | place: USA: Florida... | reverse complement strand
TCGGCGAGCACGCGCACTACCCCGTCGAGTGCGTCGGCTGTCAGCTCGGCCGAGTCGATTGCCGCGGTGACGTCCCCCGTCGTCACGAAGCCCCGTGAGCGCCCGAGCGCCACGAGTTCCGTTAGATGCTGCCTAAGCGGTGGTCCGCTCGTTACTACGGTGAGGCTCACGAAGAACAGTGTGCGCCTCCGACCCGGTGCTTCGGGGGACCCAATTTTACTATTCTGACCTGAGGTTTAACCTGAGGGAAACCTGAGTAAATACTCCCGGAAATGTCTTTCGCATCTCAGGAATCGCGGGATCTCAGGCTCCCGTCGCCCGGTCGAGCAGCCACTTGCGGCGCTGCTCAAGCCCCACGAGGTCGCCGAATACGCGGCCGTAGGCGGCCTGGTCCTCCTCCGGGTTCATCCTCTGCAGCTTGGCCTTGATCCCGGCGATCTGCCGGCCGGCCGCCAGCTCGCCGACCCGGGCGAGCACGACGTCGGCGTACTTCTCGTCCGGCTCGCCGGACACCTGCAGCGGCTCCACCGCCAGCTCGGTCACGAACCCGCGAACCACGTCGTCCGGCGCCGCCTCGAGCAGCGCCGCCGCCCAGTCCCTGGCCCGGCCCGCCGTTGACACCCCGCCGCACGCGGCGATCAGCTCGAACACGGCCGCGTGGACGGGCAGCGTGAACGCCGCCGCGCCGAGCGCGTCGAACTCCGGCCCGGTCAGCCCCGACCACTGCACCGCGAGCTTGAGCGCCTCTCGCTCGACCCGGTGGACCGGGTCGGACCGGTCGAAACCGCGGCCGCTCGGGCCCGGGCGCAGGCTGCCGGCGCGCTGCCGGCCGGCCTCGGGTGCCGCCTCCCCAGTGTTCGAACGGACCGTTGCCCCGCGCTTGGGCTGCATGGCCGCCGCGGCCTGGCGGACCCGGTCGAGGACGTACCGCTCGTCCATGAACCCGATCCAGCGGTCGAGGTCGACCGCGTACTGCTTCCACTTGGCCCGGTCCTTGATCCTGACGATGATCGGCGCCGCCTCGTCGATCGCGGCGAACTGCCCCTCGCGGGTGTCCAGGTCATGCTTGGCCAGCACCGACCTGATCGCGAACTCGAACAGCGGCACCCGCCGCGCCACCAGGTCGCGGACCGAGGCGTCGCCGTGCTTGACCCGCAGGTCGCACGGGTCGAGGCCGTCGGGCTGGACGGCGACGTAGGTCTGGGTGACGAACTTCTCCTCGAGCGCGAACGCCCGCAGCGCGGCCTTCTGCCCGGCCGCGTCCCCGTCGAAGGTGAAGATGATCTCGCCGGTTGACCCGTCGGTGTCCATGATCAGCCGCCGCAGGATCTTCACGTGGTCCTCGCCGAAGGACGTGCCGCAGGTGGCGACGGCGGTCGGCACGCCCGATAGGTGGCAGGCCATCACGTCGGTGTAGCCCTCGACGATCACCGCCTGGCGGCGCTTGGCGATCTCCCGCTTGGCCAGGTCCGCGCCGTACAGCAGATGGCCCTTCTTGAAGATCGCGGTCTCCGGTGTGTTCAGGTACTTCGGCCCGTCCTCGTCGGCGTTGAGCTTCCGCGCCCCGAACGCGACCGTCTCCCCGGTCAGATCCCTGATCGGCCACATCAGCCGGCCGCGGAACATGTCGATCAGGCCGCCGCGGCTCGTCCGGCGGGCCAGGCCCGCCTTGAGCAGCTCCTCCTCGGTGAAGCCGCGCGGCCGCAGGTGCCTGACGAGCTCGTCCCAGGCGTTGGGCGAATAGCCGACGCCGAACTTCTGGGCGTCGTCGAGGGAGAAACCGCGCTCGGCCAGGAACGCCATGGCCGGGCTGTTGCCTCCGGCCGCCGCCGCGAGCCGGTTGAGGTAGAAGTCCTGGGCGGCGCTTTGCGCCTCGATCAGCCGGCGGCGCTGGCTGTGCTCCTGGCCGGGGACGTAGCCGCCCTGCTCGTAGCGGAGCTCGACGTTGGCCCGGGCGGCCAGCCGCTCCACTGCCTCGGTGAAGTCGAGGTGCTCGAGCTTGCGGATGAAGGTGATGACGTCGCCGCCCTCGCCGCAGGAGAAGCAGTGGTACAGCTCCTTGCCCGGGGTGACGTTGAAGGACGGGGAGCGCTCCTCGTGGAACGGGCAGAGGCCCTTGAGGCTCCCGCCGCCGGCCGGCCTCAGCTGGAGGTACTCGCCCACCACGTCCGCGATGGGGGAACGCTCACGAACGTTGGCGATGTCTTCCTGGCGAATGCGACCTGGCATGTCTGCGAGTGTATGACCGCCGCCGGGCGGCGCGGCTGCTATCGGCACGGGTTTGACCGGGGTTCGATCGGGCTTCGGTCCGGCTTCGTCCGGCTTCGGGCCGGCTTGGGCCCGACTCGGCGCTCCGGTGGTGATTAGCGGGTGCTTTGGTCGGGGAAAATCCGTGATGCGGTGGCCGCCTTCTGCAGGACTGCAGGCGGATGAGAAGAGGATCTGTGAGCGAACAGCTGGTGCTCTGGGACATCGACGGAACGCTGCTTAACGCCGACGGAGTAGGCCGTGACCTGTACGACGTGGTGTTCGTACAACTCTTCGGACGGTCGATCGACGCATTCGCGCCGATGGCCGGACGAACCGACCGGGCGATCATCCTGGAGACTCTGACCATGGCAGGGGTGGACGAGCCTCGGCGCTACGTCGACCCATTCATCGCAGGCCTGACCGCGCAGGCACCATCGGTTCGGGAGATGGTCGCGATCCGCGGCCGGGCCCTGCCAGGCGCCTCGGACGTCCTGCGCGGGCTGCAGGGGCGCGCGCACCAGTCGGTCCTGACCGGGAACATCCGGCCGGTGGCCGAGGTCAAGCTCGCCGCCGTGGGGCTGGCGGACGGCCTCGACCTGTGCATCGGCGCCTACGGCGACGACCACGAGATACGGGCCGAACTCGTCCCGGTCGCGCGGCGCCGCGCGGCGGCGGTGCACGGCAAGTCGCCGGCCGAATTCGACGGCGGGGCGACCGTGGTGATCGGGGACACGCCGCTCGACATCGAGGCGGCGCTGGCCTCCGGGGCGCGGGCGATCGGCGTGGCGACCGGCGGGTACACGGCCGGCGAGCTGGCCGCCGCGGGCGCGGACGCCGTGCTGCCCGACCTCACCGATACCGACGCCGTTCTGAAGGCGCTGCTGACGTAACCCGTCACTAGGCGCTTGCACTGACTCGCCGGCCTGCCGCAGTTGTGATGGCTGCGCAGACCGGCGAGCACGGTTTGAGGGGTCCGGTATAGCCCCGGCCGGTTAGCGCGGTGTGCACCTGCCTGGCCGAGCCGCACCGTTTGCCGGTGACGTCCACCCAGCCGTATCTCAGCGTCGACCCGACCGTCGCGGCGGCGTCGTTGTCTCGATCCTGGTCGCGGCCCCGGTGCTCCAGTGGGTGGTACTGCTTTCCGTCGAGTTCCACGATGAGCTTGTACTTCTCGTAGTACCGGTCGCGGTATCCCCGGCTGCCGTCGGGCTTGGTGTACTTGACCTGCTTGGCGGCCTTTGGCAACCCGTGAGCCTGCTCGACGTCGTGGTCGTAGCGGTACTCGATGACGGAGTGCGCGCCGCCCGCCCCGGCCCGGATGATCTCGTCGAGGTCGCTGCGCCAGCGGAGCCTCTTTCTGGCGGCCGCTACCTCGTGGAGCCGACCCTCGCTAATCTTGCCCTTACCGAACCCGCCGGTTACCCACGCGATGACGTCGTTGAGGTCGGTCGCGGCGTGCACGAGGTCGACGATTGTCTCCTCGGCAAAGGTGTGCGGTGGAATACCGCGGGCAAATCGCCAGCCGAAGGTCAGGCTGGACGAAAGATGAATGATCGCGCCTTGGGGGGGCGTGATGCGCCTGTTGGGCGGGATGGTCACGTGGATCAAGGGCGACGGGCGATCGGTGAGGCGATTGATTTCCGCGGCGGTCTCATGGCTCAGTTGCGCGCCGCGGCCGACCGCGAGCACGGCCGCCCACAGTTGCGCGTCCCTGGTCATCGCGCCGGTGAAGGTCGCGTAGACGCCGGCGTGGACGCGTTGCCAGCGGCCGAATCTAATCCTGGCGACGATAGCGCCATCGGTCATTCCGGCCTCAAGCGCCTGCTGGCGCGTCACCACGCCGGCCTGGTCGCCGACGAGCCCGCGCAAAGTTTGCGGTATTACGTCCCCCATAGCCATGAGTATGGATATCGCCACCGACAATCCACCCTCTGCGCGCCGCCTAGGCCATCCGGAGACGTGATCACGAAGGATTTATGCACTTATACGACGATTATCCTTCGCCACGATAAAAGGCTTCGTGATCATGGGCGGCGAGCGGAGGCGGGAATGGTGAAATGGCGGAGATGCGTGACTGGTGGGGTGAATGGGGCGCGCGCCCGGTGGGGCGGGCCCGGCGGGGCGGCGAGGTCGACCGCGGATGGTGAAATAACGCTAATGCAGGGGCGGGTGGGGTGAATGGGGCACGCGGGGTGGGGGGTGCGGCGGGCGCGTGGTGGGGTTAGACGTCGGAGAGGGGGATGGCGGGGTCGGTGAGGCGGGCGGGGTCGAGCCGGCGGCCGGAGCGGATCAGGGACTGGATGTCGTCGGTGACGTCCCAGATGTTGACGTTCATGCCCGCGACCAGCCGGCCCTCCTTCAGCCAGCAGGCGATGAACTCGTAGCCGCCGCTGTCGCCTCGGTAGAGGACCTGGTCGTAGCTGCCGGGCAGCGGCAGGCCGGAGCACTCCATGCCGAGGTCGTACTGGTCGCTGTAGAAGTAAGGCACCCGGTTGTACTCGACCTGCTGGCCGAGCATCGACTTGGCGACCGCCTGGCCGCCGTGCAGGGCGTTGGCCCAGTGGTCGAGCCGCACGTGGCGGCCGAGCAGCGGCAGGTAGGAGTTGGCCACGTCGCCGGCCGCGAAGATGTCGGCGTCCGAGGTGCGCAGCGCGGCGTCGGTCAGCACGCCGTTGTCGACGTCGAGGCCCGCCGCCTGTGCGAGGCCGTCGTTGGGGACGGCGCCGATGCCGACCACGACCACGTCGGCCGGGAGCTCCGCGCCGGACGAGGCGATCACGGCGCCGACCGGCCAGCCCTCGCGGGAGTCGCCGGCCGCGGGCAGCTTCCCTGACACCTCGGCCGGGCGGAACTCCGTCGACGACTCGCCGAAGCGGAACACCACGTCGTGCGCGCGGTGCAGCGCCGCGAACTTCTCGCCCAACTCGGGGCCGAGCGCGCTGGAGAGCGCGGTCGGCTGCGGCTCGACGATCGTGACCGCGCTTCCGGCCTGCCGCGCGGCGGCGGCGGCCTCGAGGCCGATCCAGCCGGCTCCGACGATCACGACGTTCATCTCCGGCTTGAACGCGGCCCGGAGGGCGTCCGACTCCTCCAGGGTCCGCAGGTAGAACACGTTGCCCAGGTCGGCCCCGGGAATGGCGAGCTTCCTGGCGGCGGCGCCGGTGGTGATCGCGAGCTTGTCATAGGAAAGCTTGCCGCCGTCGAAGGCGATCGTGCGGGCGGCGCGGTTGATCGAGGTAACGGGAGCGCTCAGGCGCAGGTCGACGTGGTGCTCGGGGTACCAGTCGCCGCCGTGGACGAAGACCGAGTCACGCTCGTCCTTGCCCAGCAGGTACCCCTTGGCCAGCGCGGGACGCTCGTACGGGCGCTCGGTCTCGTCCCCGAAGAGCACGACCTCACCGTCGAACCCCTCGGCGCGGAGCGTCTCGGCCGCCTTCGCGCCCGCCAGCCCGCCGCCCACGATCACGAATGTCGTCATTGCCGCCTCCAGCGCGTTAACCCGGGCCGTCGCAGCCGACGATAGCGGAAAACGCTCGCGAGCCGGTCGAACGGCCCGCTTTAGCGCGCCCGGCTTGTGTGCAGGGCGAGGGCGGAGGTGTCGGTCAGCGAGGCGAGCTGGTCGATCACCACCCGGTGGCGATCCTCGTCGGTGCCGGCCGTGTCCCAGGCCGGCTGGAAGACCGGCTCCAGGGTCGCGGGCGCCCCGCGCTCGATCGCGAGCGCCAGCTCGGTGATCACCTCGCGCTCCCTCGCCTGCTGGTCGACCGCGGCCTGGCGGCGCATCACGTAGTGCGCGGCCACCGCCTTGAGCAGCGCGCACTCGAGCAGCTGGCGCCGGGGCACGACCAGGTCGGCGGCGTACCGGGTCAGCCGGGAGGTCCCGGCGGCGGTCCTGGTGGCGTCCTCGGCCGCCTGGCAGAACCGCCCGACGAGCTCGCTGGTGAGGTTCTTGGCGGCGGCCAGCGCCGCGGGGCCGCCGTCGAAGCTGAAGTGCCAGCAGTCCAGTTCCATGAACTCGGCGAAGACCGTGTCGAGCTCGGCCGCGGTGACGTCCGGCATCGAGCCGCAGTAATAGGAGCGGGCCACCGTGGAGACCACGGTCCGTTCGGAGTGATCTTTCAGGTCTTTGAGCGAGACGAGCCCCGCGTGCAGGCCGTCTTCCAGATCGTGGACCGAGTACGCCACGTCGTCGGCCCAGTCCATCACCTGAGCCTCCAGGCAGCGGCGGCGGCCGGGGGCGGCGGCGCGGATCCACTCGAACACGGCCAGGTCGGACTGGTAGGCCCCGTATTTGGGCGGCAGGTGCAGGGTGATGTTGTTGGTGTCGGAGGCCGGAGCCGGGGCGGCGTCCTGGGCGGGGGCCGTGTCCCGAACGGGGGCGGCGGGCGTCGCGGGAGCCGCCCACGGGTACTTGAGGGCGGCGTCGAGGGTGGCGCGAGTGAGGTTCAGGCCGGCCCCGGGCACCTTCGGCTCGAGCCGGGTGAGCAGCCGCAGGGACTGGGCGTTGCCCTCGAAGCCGCCGCAGGCGAGCGGGCCGCCGGGATCGGCCAGGGCGGCGAGCGCGGACTCCCCGTTGTGGCCGAACGGCGGGTGGCCGAGATCGTGCGCGAGGCCGGCCGCGTCGACCAGATCGGGGTCGCAGCCGAGCACCGCGCCGAGGTCGCGGCCGATCTGCGCGACCTCCAGCGAGTGCGTGAGCCTGGTCCGCGGGAAATCGGCCGACCCGGCCCGCATCACCTGCGTCTTCGCCGCCAGCCTGCGCAACGCGGAGCTGTGCAGGACCCGCGCGCGGTCCCGCTGGAACTGCGTGCGCTCGGGGCGCTTGGGCGGCTCCGCCACCCAGCGCTCCGTGTCCAGCGACGTGTAAGTCACCTGTCCAGTGTGCCAACCACCTCCGACAGTTCGGGCCACGCGCGTCGATCCTTCAATTCAATGGGCCCGAATGCGCCTTTGGGCCGGCTAGAGCGAGCCCAGATGCGCATTTGGGCTCGCTGACGACGGGGGCGGAGCCGGTTAGCGGGTGTCGCTGTCGCCGCTGGCGACGGCGGCGCGGCCGGCCTCGAGGCGGGCGATCGGGACCCGGAACGGGGAGCAGGACACGTAGTCGAGGCCGGCCTGGTGGAAGAACCAGACCGAGGCCGGGTCGCCGCCGTGCTCGCCGCAGACGCCGAGCTTCAGGCCTGGCTTGGTCGCCCGGCCCTCGGCGGCGGCGATCTTGACCAGGCGGCCGACGCCCTCGACGTCCAGGGTCTCGAACGGGGACTCGCCGAAGATGCCCTTCGCGATGTACGGGGAGAAGAACGCCCCCTCCACGTCGTCGCGGGAGAACGCCCAGGTCATCTGGGTCAGGTCGTTCGTCCCGAAGGAGAAGAAGTCGGCCGACTTGGCGATCTCCCCCGCGGTTACGGCTGCCCGCGGCACCTCGATCATCGTGCCGATGAGCGCGTGCACCTCGGCCCCGGTCTCCTCGGTCACCTCCGCCAGGACCCGCTCGGCCGACTCCCTGGTGATCTCGAGCTCCTGCACGGTCGCGACCAGCGGGATCATGACCTCCGGCTGCGGGTCGCCGCCCGCCGCCAGCCGGTCGGCGGTCGCGTGCGCGATCGCGCGGACCTGCATGTCGAACAGGCCGGGGATGACCAGGCCGAGGCGGACGCCGCGCAGGCCCAGCATCGGGTTCTGCTCGTGCAGCCGGCGGACCGCCTCCAGCAGCCGCAGGTCCTGCGCGCTGGCGTTCTCGCCCTCGAGGGCGACCTTCACCGACAGGTCGGTGAAGTCGGGCAGGAACTCGTGCAGCGGCGGGTCGATCAGCCTGATCGTCACCGGCAGGCCGTCCATGGCCTCCAGGATCTGGCCGAAGTCGCCCCGCTGGAACGGCTCGAGCGCGTCGAGCGCGGCCCGCCGGGCGACGTCGTCGGTGCCCGCGAGGATCAGGTCCTCGACCAGCTGGCGGCGCTCGCCCAGGAACATGTGCTCGGTCCTGACCAGGCCGACCCCGCCGGCCCCGAACCGGCGGGCCCGCGCGCAGTCGGGGCCGTTGTCGGCGTTGGCGCGCACGCCGAGCCGCCGGGCGCCGTCGGCGTGCGTCATCAGCGTGTCGACGGCGGCGACGAGCGCGTCGGCGTCCGGTTCGAGCTCGCCCTCGAAGTACTGCACCACGTTGGACGCGATCACCGGGACCTCGCCCAGGTAGACCGCCCCCGAGGTGCCGTCGACCGAGATCACGTCGCCCTCGGCCACGACCACGCCGTCGGGCCCGGTCAACTGCTTGGAGGCCTCGTCGATCTCGAGCGCCTCGGCCCCGCAGACGCAGGTCTTGCCCATCCCCCGGGCGACCACGGCCGCGTGGCTGGTCTTGCCGCCGCGCGCGGTCAGCACGCCCTCGGCCGCGATCATCCCGTGCAGGTCCTCGGGGTTGGTCTCGCGGCGGACGAGGATGACCTTCTCGCCTCGGTCCGCCCAGGCCACCGCGGTGGCCGAGTCGAAGACCGCCCGGCCGACCGCGGCGCCCGGGGAGGCGCTGATCGCGGTCGTGATCAGGGTGACGTCGCCGCTGGTATCGAACCTCGGGAACATCAGCCGGGTGAGCTCGGCGCCGGTGACCCGGGTGAGCGCCTCGTCGAGGTCGATCATGCCCTGGCCGACGAGCTGCGTGGCGATCCGGAAGGCGGCCGCCGCGGTCCGCTTGCCGACCCGGGTCTGCAGCATCCAGAGCTTGCCGCGCTCGATCGTGAACTCGATGTCGCACAGGTCGCGATAGTGGTCCTCGAGCGTCTGCATGATCGACATGAGCTGGTCGTAGGAGCCCTTGTCGATCGTCTCAAGGTCCTGCAGCGGCACCGTGTTGCGGATGCCGGCCACGACGTCCTCGCCCTGCGCGTTCTGCAGGTAGTCGCCGTACACGCCCTGCGCGCCGGTGCCCGGGTCGCGGGTGAACGCCACCCCGGTCCCGCTGTCATCGCCGAGGTTGCCGAACACCATCGCGACCACGCTGACGGCGGTGCCGAGGTCGGACGGGATGCGCTCCTGACGCCGGTAGAGCACCGCGCGGTCGGAGTTCCACGAGTTGAAGACCGCCATCACCGCGAGATCCATCTGCTCGCGCGGGTCCTGCGGGAACTCCCGGCCGGCCTGCTCGACCACGATGTCCTTGTAGACCGCGGTCAGCGTCTTCAGGTCCTCCGCGTTGAGCTCGGTGTCACTGGTCGCGCCCTTGGCCTTCTTGGCCGCTTCGATCGCGTGCTCGAAGTGCGCGCCGTCGATGTCGAGCACGGTCTTGCCGAACATCTGGATCAGCCGCCGGTAGGCGTCCCACGCGAACCGCTCGTTGCCCGACTGCTTGGCCAGGCCGTCGACCGAGTGGTCGGACAGGCCGACGTTCAGGACCGTGTCCATCATGCCCGGCATGGAGAACTTGGCGCCGGAGCGGACGCTGACCAGCAGCGGGTCGTCGGAATCGCCGAGCTTGCGCCCCATCGCGCTCTCGAGGGCGGTCAGATGCCTGGTGACTTCGTCGTCAAGGCCGTCGGGGACGGTGCCTTCGGCTAGGTAGTAGCGGCACGCGTCGGTCGTGATGGTGAACCCGGGGGGCACCGGCAGGCCGAGGTTGGTCATCTCGGCGAGGTTCGCGCCCTTCCCTCCCAAGAGGTCCTTGAGATCCCTGTTACCTTCTGTGAAGTCGTAGACAAACTTCGGCACTGAACACTCCTCGCGCCGGCGAGCTCCGTTGTACGGACTGTACCCGGCTCCGATACGGTCTAAGAAATGTGAGCGTACATAAATTGATACAAACGGACAATGGCTGCGTTAGTGTGTCATTAAACACGGTGCGGCCGTCGGTTTACCCCATCTGACCATTGGTTTAGACCACTCTGCGGGTATTGGTATAGACCGCTGGTGTAGACCGGATCAATGCGGCTATGTCCTGACTTCGGCAATTCCCCGGCTAAAATTCGCAAAACGGCTGGCAACCTCGACTTGACGCATCCTTTACGTTTTCCCGAGTTGCTCGCGCCCGACGGGTGCGTGACAACTACCACACGCCGGGGCCGCCAAACACGGTCCGTGAGCGGGCGCGGCCCGGGCGCGGAAGTTCAGCCAGCCCAGGCAACCTCGGGGCCGTTACGGAGTTACTGGTACGTGGACATAACCGAAACGCGATCGTCGCCCCGCGCCGAGCTCGCGGTGACCGAGCTGTACGCGGGGCACGCGCTCGGCCTGGTGCGGCTGGCCGTGCTGCTGGTCGGCGACCGGGCCAGCGCCGAGGACATCGTGCAGGACGCGTTCCTCGGCCTGTACCGGCGCTGGGACCGGCTCCCCGACACCTCCGCGCCGCTTGGCTACCTGCGGGTGTCCGTGCTCAACGGCTGCCGGACGGCGCTGCGCCGCCGGACGCGGACGCGGCTGGCCTCGGCCGCCGCCTTCACCGAACCGCCGCCCGCCGAGTCGGCCCAGGCCCGCGCGCTGCTCACCGGTGAGCACCGCGCGGTGGCGGTCGCGGGGCGGCGACAGCCCC
>Ga0335075_10017192_pt1 | contig 10766 bp, 7 predicted proteins | sample Lox_Sample_24_FD_206723 | JGI IMG/M metagenome (GOLD analysis project Ga0335075, IMG submission 206723) | Soil microbial communities from Loxahatchee National Wildlife Refuge, Florida, United States - Lox_Sample_2.4 | ecosystem: Environmental > Terrestrial > Soil > Wetlands | place: USA: Florida... | reverse complement strand
TCGCGTAGTCGAACAGCGAGCGCGGCGCCCGTTGCATGAACATCGATTCTGCCACGAGCACATCACCGTTGGGCAGCACTTCGATCCAGCGCGGATGGTCGAGCCCGGTTGCAAACGCATTGACCTTAAGGCCGGGTGCCGGGACCGGCGCATGTCCTGCGGACCATCCGCGAGCAGTCGGCATCTTCAGGGTCGGGATCGCGCCCTGCGGCCTTGCCTGGGGGATCGCGGGGTTGGCTCCCCAGGCCGGCTCCGGGCTGCCTTGCCTCAGCCTGCGAGACAACAACGCCGCGCCACCCACGAGCGCGACCAGACGGGAGAAAGCCAATGAAACGTCCAAGCGATTGTCCCTTCTTTGGCCACTATAGATCACCCGGCGAAAGCCTGGCGTCAAACCTTCGAGTCCTGAGTTTTGGACGTCCTTCAGGGACTCGTCCGGGCTGCAAACATCGCCGGCCTGACCGGGTGCGATCCGCGTCGAACGCGATACTCGGACGCTGGTCCAGCGGTACCGCCGTGGTCGCAGCGTCTGGCGGGAGTGCAATGAGAAAGTCCTACCCCATCCTGTCGCGCTCTGCCTTGTTGGCCAGAATCTTATCGCTTCCAGGCACTCACGTCCGCCCCTCCCGTGCGCGCAGCGAACCGCCAAGCAGGAACAGGCTCGTAACGACGACCATGACCAAGACGGATGCCGCCGCCAGGATCGGATTGATCTGCAGGTTGATGTCGTCCCACATCTGCTTCGGCAGCGTCGTCTTGATCCCGCCGCCGATGAACAGTGCGATCGTCAATTCCTGGAAGGATTGCAGGAACGCGAAGATGAAGGCCGCAAACAGCCCTTTGCGAATGAGCGGTAGCGTGATGCGCATCAGGATCCGCCGGCGATCAGCGCCCAGTGTCGCGGCTGCCTGATCATAGCGCCAGTCGTAATTCTTCAGCACCGCCAGCACGACCACGAAAGCGATCGGGATCGCGATCACGATATGGCCGATCATGATTCCTAGATTGGTCGCGATCAGCCCCATCTGCGCAAGCAGATAAAACAAGGAGATCGCGATCACGATCGACGGAACGACCATCGGCAGCAGGAACAGCGTGAAGGCCACGGCGGACCAGCGGCTGGTCGTGCGCGAGATGCCGAATGCCGCCAAGGTGGCGACCAGCAGGGTGATGGTCGCCGTCGCGAAGCCAATGCCGAAGGACCGCACGGTCGCCGAAATCCAGATCGGCGAATCGAAATAGGCCACGAACCACCGCAAGCTGTAGCCGGGTGGCGGAAACGACAGAAACGTGGAGCTGGTAAAGCCCATCGGTATGAACGCGACGATCGGCACCAGCGACAGCACCAGCAGCGTGATGCTGTAGGCCGGCAGCACCCAGCCCATGCGGCGCCCGCCCAGCAGCCGGTGCAGCGCGTCGGTGGCCGCCGCAAGCCCGCGTGCTACCACGATGCCAAACCGCCGCAGCCCGTTGTTGCGGGGCGCATTCCCGGTCGAGCCGCCGGACACGCTCGACATCCCGAAGACGCGGTCATAAAGCACGCATGTCGCGACCGAGACCACCATCAGCATCACTGCCAGCGTGGCACCGAACGGCCAGTTCTGCTGGTCCTGGATTTGGCTGATGATAAGCTGGCTCAGCATCGTCTGGCGCGGGCCGCCCAGGATTGCGGGCGTAATGAAGAAGCCGAGCGAGCTGATGAAGATCAGCAGGCCCGCTGCCGCGACGCCGGGCATGGAAAGATGGAAATAGATGCGCCAGAACGCCTGACCCGTCGTGGCGCCGAGGGTCGCCGCCGCTTTCGTCAGCCCCCAGTCGATCTGCGCCATCACCGGCAACATCGTAACAACGGCGAGCGGCATCATGCTGTGCGTCAACGAGAACAGCACGACGCCCTTGGTAAACAGGACGTCCGGCGGATTGATGACACCGATCGCCTTCAATATCCCTCTGAAAGCGCCGTTGCGGCCCAGCAGCACCAGCCAGGCGAAGTTCAGCACCAGCGGGCTCGTCCAGAACGGCAGCAGCACCAGAAGCATCAACCCCTGCTGCCGCCGCATCGGCTGTTTGGATAGCCAATAGGCCAGCGGATAGCCGAACAGGAGACACAGTATGGCCGTCTCCACCGCGATGACGAAAGTCGTTTGCAACACGCGCACATAGACCGGCGTCGCGAACAGATGGTGGAACATCGCCAGCGACAATCCACCGGCCGGCGCGATCACGCTTAGCGACAGGACGCGGATCGTCGGATAGATCAGGAACATCACCAGTAGCGCCACGCCCGGCGCCGTCAGCCAGAGCGGATTGAGTTTCCGCCGCCGCGGCGTGACCCGCTCCAGGCGTCTTAGCGCTACTGAAGCACTCGCCATGCCGCTCGTCCCCGCTACTCCGCGGCCTGTGCCTTCTCCGCCGTCGCGGCGACATGGCGGTTCGGCGGACGATGCAACCCCAGATGCTCGCGCAGCGTCTTGCCCTCATACACAGTGCGCATCAGCCCGCGCCGCTGCAGCTCCGGCACCACAAGCCGCACGAACTCTCGCAACCCGCCGGGCATTGTGTGGAACAGCAGCATGAATCCATCGGCTGCCCCGCCGGTGATCCACTCCTCCATATGGTCCGCGACCTGTGTCCGCGTGCCGCGCATCGTCTTGAGGCCACGCTCGTAGTTCATATAGACCTCGCGCAGCGTCATGCCCCGGCGGATCATGTCGGCGATCTGTGCGAAGTAGGTATGGTGGAAGTTGGACGTCGCCGGGATCCGGTCCTGCGGCACCGGCTCATCCACCGGCAAATCGGTTAGATCGACCTCCAGATCCGTGCTGAGGCGCATGCGGCCGACATCCGGATGGATCATATGCTGCAGCGCCTGGTACTTGTCCTCCGCCTCCTGCGGGGTCTGTCCGATCACCACCGGCAGCCCCGCCAATACCTTCAGTTGATCTGAATCGCGCCCATACTTCGCCATGCGCCCCTTGAGGTCGTCGTAGAATTTCTTGCCTTTCGCCACAGTGGTATCGGACGCAAACACGACCTCTGCAGTTTCTGCAGCGAACTCCTTCCCAGTCTCCGACGCGCCCGCCTGAATGATCACCGGCTGCCCCTGCGGCGACCTCCGCATATTCAACGCGCCGTGCACTCTGAAGTACTTTCCGTCATGGCGCAGCGCATGCAGCTTCGCCGGATCGAAGTTCAGCCCGCTGTTGCGGTCGAAGATGAAGGCGTCATCTTCCCACGTGTCCCACAGGGCCTTCACCACCTGTACGAACTCATAGGCACGCTCGTAGCGCTGGTCGTGCGGCGGCAGTTTGTCGAGCCCGAAATTGCGCGCCGCATAGTCATTGGCAGAGGTAACGACGTTCCAGGCTGCACGCCCGTGGCTGATGTGATCGAGCGAAGCGAACAGCCGCGCGACATTGTATGGCTCGTAGAAGCTGGTGGAAGCGGTCGCGCCGAGGCCGATATGCGTCGTATTCGCCGCGGCCGCCGCCAGCAGTGTCACCGGCTCCAGCACATTCATGAACATCGGAAACCTGCTCCAGCCCTTCAGGTTTTCCGTCCGCGCCGCCGGCGTGTCGGCGATGAAGAACAGGTCGAACCGGCCCTGCTCGGCTAGGCGCGCGCAGTTCGTATAGTAGTCGATGTCGGTGGATGCGTCCGCCGCCGTCTCGGTCATCAGCCAGGACGCCGGGTGCGCGCCTGTACCCTGCACCAGCACGGCAAGAGCCATCTTGCTCAATGATCTTTTCTCCCTGATCGAACGCGTGCCATCAGGCGGTCGTCGCGCGGTGAATGCTCAGCCTCGGAGCACTAGCCGGACAGGAGCCAGTTCTGGAACCGTTCCTCGATTGGCCCGATTCGCGTGGCCCACCAAAGATCCCCGTACGGTGCCAGGTTCTTCAGATTCGCCGGATAGGTGGGAAGCAAGCTGGCACGCGCGGGCTTGATATAGTCGTAGGCCTTCAGGTTGGTCGGCCCGTCTGCCACCAGGCTGCTATATTCGCCCTGACGGTCCGGCTGCATGCAAAAACGGATGAACTTGCGGCCCAGATCAGCGCGCGGCGAGCCGATCGGGATCGACCAGCCATCCGTCGAATACAGCCCGTCCCACACGATCTTTACCGGCGCCCCGCTCTCGGCGGCGGCCGTTGCCCGCGCGCTCCAGGTATCGGAGAGATCGACCTCGCCATCCTCCAGGATCTGCGTGTTCTGCGCGCCGCTGGTCCACCAGACCGCGATGTGCGGCCGGATCTTGTCCAGCATTTTGAAGGCGAGATCGAGGTCTAGCGGATAGAGCTTGTCCTTCGGCACGCCAGCCGCCATTAGCGCACATTCCAGCGGCCCTTGCGCGTCCTTGAACATGCCGCGCCGGCCCGGGAACTTCGTAACATCCCAATAGTCCGCCCAGGTTTTCGGGCCGTTATCGCCGAACTTGTCGGTGCGATACGCCATGATGATGCCGTACACCGAAAAGCCCAGCCATACCGGCGTCACCATGCTCGAAACGAAGCCCTTGCCGTCCGCTTCGGTCAGGCCAATCGGATCAAGGTAATTCTTGGGCGAGCTCAGAAATGCCACCTGGCCGATATCGACCATGCAGACGTCCCAAATATAGCTTTTGGTATCGACGCAGAGCTTGAACTGGCTGGTCGGGTCGGCCGCATGCGCGACGCCGACAACCTGGATGCCGGTTTCCTTCTGGAACGGATCGTAAAAGGCTTGCTTGATCGCCGCCCCGGGCGCACCGCCGACATCCGCGACCGTGATGCTCTGCGCACCGAACGCGCGCGAGCCGGTCCATACGGCCGGCATCGCCAGACCAGCCGCACCTGCCGCGCCCTGAATGATATGACGCCGCGTCAGTCCCTTGTTCATCCCCGGCTCCTTTCCCCTGTTACAGCCAGTTCCTGTCCCTTGCTTTGGCCGACATCCTAGCAACGAATCAGCCGCGCCCGGTCCGCCCTCCAGCGCAGCCCAACCGTCTCGCCTACATGCAGCTCCGCTTCGCCACCGGAACGGCGCGCCGTGATCATCGCTCCGGACGGCAGCGTGATCAGGAACCGTGTCTCCGCTCCCCCAAAGACCGATTCGACGATCCGCCCGGTCACCAGACCGCTGCCCGGTACGATCTCCAGATGCTCCGGCCGCACGATCAGTGCCGCCTCGTGACCCCGCTGCGCCAGGCTGCTTGCGCCCGATGGAATCTCGAAGGCGCCGTCGGCCGTGGTGAGCACACCGGCACGTTCCACCCGTCCGCGCAGCACGTTGGAGATACCGATGAACTCGGCGACGAAGATGCTGCTCGGCGCTTCATAGATCTCTCGCGGCGTGCCGATCTGCTCGACGCGCGCCTGGTTCATCAGGCAGATGCGGTCGGATAGCGCCAGCGCCTCTTCCTGGTCGTGCGTTACGAAAATGATCGTCGCGCCGCTCTCGCGGTGCAGACGCTTGACCTCGATCTGCATCGCCTCGCGCAGCTTGCGGTCCAGCGCACCCAGCGGCTCGTCCATCAGGATCAGCGCCGGCTCGAACACGAAGCAACGAGCCAGCGCCACGCGCTGCTGCTGGCCGCCCGACAATTCGCGCGGGAAACGGTCGCCTAGCCCGTCAAGGCTTACCATTTCCAGCGCCCGCGCAACTTTCGCGTTCAGGTCTGCGCGGCAGAGCTTCCGCATCTGCAGCGGAAAGGCGACATTCTCCTCCACCGTCAGGTGCGGGAACAGCGCGTAGTTCTGAAAAACCACCCCGATCTGCCGGCGATGAACTGGCGTCGCGGTATGATCGACCCCGTCGATGAGCAGCCGGCCGGCTGTCGGCTCCGCCAGCCCGCAGATCAGGTGCAGCAGTGTCGTCTTGCCCGACCCCGACGGCCCCAGCACCGTCAGGAACTCGCCGGTCGCTACCGTCAGGTCAGTGGGCAGCAGCGCATCAACCGAGCCGTATCGTTTCGCCAACCCCTCCACACACAGCTTTGGTATGGCTTCCGGCGTCCGCGTCGGACTGGACGGATCTGCCTCGCGCACGTCGCCGCTGGCCATCTCGCGCATCAGGACTCGGCTTGGGGATTCGCCCATCAACAACTCGCAGGGTTCAGCCACGTCCACCCACGCCATGCGGCGCAGCGCCGCCACGCCGGCGGCAAAAAGACCTGCCGTTCGATGCAATCCATGGGCCAACAATCGCGCAACCTGCGGGGTCCAGTGGGCTTTGCCAGGTTGTCAGCGACGATTTGCAAGAAGGGGGCACGCCACAGAACGGATGCTCGGTTCAGCCTAAGCGAGAAAGACCAGGAGCATCAAGCCGCGACGGCGCTGTTTCGATCGTGTCTGAACGCGGCTCGTAGCCCGGCGACCCTCGTCAGAATTGGCGCCGAAAGTCGGAGTGACATCCCACAGTGACCGCACAGAGCATTATCGCGAGCGTTCGTGTGACAGCACGTCGAGAGGGATGCGATCGGCCGCAATGCGCGCCCTGAAGGCTGGCTCGGTTGTTGCGAGATCAACAATGTCAACTTTGTAGGGCAGGTCCGATTCCGACAACGCCTCGGCGATCCGACTGATAATGTCCAGCCCAAGCGGCTTGTCCCATTCCAGTGCCAGATCAAGGTCCGCAAACCGTCGGGCACCACCGTGCGCTCGCGATCCGAATACGTAGGCTCCGCGCCGGTCGGCAAGTGCGCGCGCAGCACATCCAGCAGAATAGCAGCGTGGTCTTCCCGCAGGTCCAGTGCCGCCGTCATCCCAGTCGCCGCTGCAATTGATCGCGAAGATACGTTGCATCGGCCAGAAACTCCGGGATGCCGGCGGCGACCTGTTCCGCGATGGCTGCTGCGTAGGTATGGCTGGATCTCGCGCGCATGTCACGGTAGCGGCGCCACGTGGACCAGTCGCGTTGCAGCAGCCCCTGCTCATTGCCGGTCCGAATCAGGTCCTCGAACGGCATCTGGTCATAGTCCTGTGACGAAGCCGCAATCAGCCGTAGATAGCGGGGTAACATGCGGTAGCTGAGCTCATAAGTAAACTCGAACCGCTGAATCAGACCGTCCCGGAGTTGCTCGTCGAGCGGCTCGCGGTGATGGCGTTCGAGCCCTTCGCGCAGGCGCTCCGCGGCATTCGTCAGCGGGCTGAAGTCAAGTTCCATAAACCCTCGTGCTCAACTCCCGCCAACGAATACCACGGCAGAAGCAACGGTCAGAGAGACGATACTACTCCGCCGCCACCTTCTCCGGTCCCGCCGCCTTCAGCTCCGCAGCCTTCGCCTCCACCAGCTCGACGATGTGGTCGATCATGCGGCCGGCCTCGATCGTGTGGTCGGTCTTGCCGGCGTTGTACACCATGTGCCGCCCGGCCCCGCCGCCGGTCAGGCCGATATCCGTCATCAGCGCTTCGCCGGGCCCGTTCACCACGCAGCCAATGATCGACAGGGTCAGGGGCGTCTCGATGTGCGCCAGCCGGTCCTCCAGCTCCTTCACCGTCTCGATCACGTTGAAGCCCTGGCGGGCGCAGGACGGGCAGGAGATCACCTTCACCCCGCGATGGCGCAGCCCCAGCGCTTTCAGCAGGTCCCAGCCGACCCGCACCTCTTCCTCCGGCTCGTCGGACAGCGACACCCGCAAGGTGTCGCCGATCCCCGCCCACAGCAGGGAACCCAGGCCGATCGCCGACTTCACCGTGCCCATGCGCCGGCCGCCTGCCTCGGTGATGCCGATATGCAACGGGTGGTCGCAGACTTCGGCCAACTGCTGATAGGCGGCCGCCGCCAGGAACACGTCCGACGCCTTCACGCTGATCTTGAACTCGTGGAAGTCGTGCTGCAGGAGGATATCGGCGTGGTACAGCGCGCTCTCGACGAGCGCTTCGGGGTTGGGCTCGCCGTATTTCTCCAGCAGATGCTTCTCCAGCGATCCGGCATTCACCCCGATCCGCATCGAGCAGCCATGGTCGCGGGCGGCCTTGATGACCTCCTTCACGCGCTCGTCGCTGCCGATATTTCCTGGGTTGATGCGCAGGCAGGCGGCACCGCTGTCAGCCGCCTCGATCGCCCGGCGGTAGTGGAAATGGATGTCGGCCACGATGGGCAGCTCGACCTGGCGCACGATGTCGCGCAGCGCCAGCGCGCTCTCCCGGTCAGGGCAGGAGACCCGCACGATATCCGCCCCGGCTGCCTGCGCCCGCCTGATCTGAGCCACAGTTGCCGCCACGTCCGTGGTCAGCGTGTTGGTCATGGTCTGGACGCTGATCGGCGCCCCATCGCCGACCGGCACGGATCCGACATGGATGCGGCGGGACTTGCGGCGCGTGATGTCCTGGTAGGGGCGATAGCTGCTCATCGGTAGCCTGTCTCCATGACTGTAGGGGGGCGGCTTCGTGGCCCCCGGAGAATGGGGAGTGTTGCGGCGCGGCGCTACCTGGATGCGGCGGCGATCGGCGCCAGCTTGCCGCTCTTGACGGCGTCCGGGTCGAGCGGCAGGTCGCGCCGCACGGCCCCCGGCGTGCCAAGCGGTTGCGTGACCGCCCCGTCCAGCACCAATTCGGTACCGCCGGCGTTGCCGGTGGTCAGCACCAGACCCTGCCCCGACGGTACCGGCCAGCTTTCCCCGGCGTGCAGAATACGGCTGAACAGGACCTGGCCGGTGTGGTCGCGAACCTGGATCCAGGAATCCGCGCTCGCCCGCACCGCCAGCCCGGCTTGCGGTCCGGCCGCTCCGCCGGTCGCCACGCCGGCGGGTTCGGGCGGAGCCGGGGTCGCCGCGGCCGCGGAGCTGGGCGAAAGGTTCGGGTCGGTGGCAGCAGGGACCCGGTCCGGTGGCGGAGAGACAGTCGTGGCCGGGGGCGGCGCGACCGCTACCCGTGCCGACGGGGTGGCGGCGGTTGCGGCCTTCGCCGGTACGGGCGGCGGAGCTTCGGCCAAGGGCGCCAGGCGTGCGGGCACCGGGGTGACCGCCTCGGTCGGCAGCCTTCCATCGCCCGAGAGGCGATACCACCCGGCATAGGCGCCGACCACCAGCACCAGACCCAGCAGGACTACAGCGCCGGCTGGCAGCCCTCGCTCGGGCAACGGCGCCGGGAAGGCCAATTCGGGTTTGCGCCCGACTTCCGCCGCTTCGGCCTTGAACCGACGAGACAGCTCGTCGGGATCGAGCCCCAGCGCGGTCGCATAGCTGCGCAGGAAAACCAGGGCGTAGGCGTTGCCGGGCAGCTTGTCGATGCGGCCCTGTTCCAGCGCGACGAGATAGGCTTGACGAATGCGCAACCAGGCCGACATCTCGGCAAGGCCGCACCCCAGCCGTTCACGCGCCGCGGCCAGGTCCGCTCCGACCCGGGGCGCGGCAACAGTAGCAGTCGGTTCAACCACGCTCGATCTGCGGCTCAGCAGCACGGCAGCCCCGCCCCTATTCACACAAGCCATGTCTGACGCAAGCGGTCCGGCCAGACGCACAACCGCGGCATCTGGCCTGGACCCACTGGCCTGGCGGCATCCTACCCTGCCGCGTCTCGCAGCGTACGTCGACTCGGCGTGGGGCGAAAGACCGCATAATTCCATGTCCTGTCATCAATTGACGCGGCGCTCGCCCATTGGCCGGCACTCAGCGCACGGCCCGGACTTTCGGCGCCGGGTTTGGGATCGATGCGCCAGGTTCGTTCCCGGACGGACAACGTGCGGGGGCGCGCCGCGGGCATTTCGACACGAAGGACACCAGGATCATGAAGGGCACGAAGAAAGGCCATGGCGAATTCGCAGCAGAGACAGCAGGGAACCAGCCTCGCGACGATCTGAAAGCGTCCTTCGCGACCCTTTGCGCTCTTCGCGGCCCTCGTGTCGAAATGCCCACGACCCACCCCCGGTTTCAGAGCTTTGCCGCAGAATCAATCACGTAGGGCACTTTTCCGCTCGCGGCCCGGCCGCCTGCTGCGCCTCGCACGCGGCAAACGCGCTCAAATTGACGATCCCCCGCGCCGTCACGCTGTTCACCAGTACGTGGATCGGCTTGGCCAGACCGAGCAGGATCGGGCCCACGGGCAGCGCATCGACCGCCGCCTTCAGCAGGGTAAAGGCAATGTTGGCGGCGTCCAGGTTCGGCATCACCAGCAGGTTCGCCGCTCCGGTCAGTGGGCTGTCGGGGACCGCGCGGTTGCGGATTGTCTCCAGCAGCGCCGACTCGGCGTTCATCTCGCCATCGGCCTCGAGGGTCGGCGCCTGTTCGCGCAGCAGCGCCAAGGCCCGACGCATCTTCCGCGCCGACTCCGAATCACTGCCGCCGAAATTGGAATGCGACAGCAGCGCCACCTTGGGCTCGATGCCGAAACCGCTGACCGCGGCGGCGGCCAGCAGGGTCATCTCGGCCACCTGCTCGGCGGTCGGATCGACCACCATGTTGGTGTCGCAGAGGAACAGCGTGCCCGCCGGCAGGATCAGGCAGCCGAGGGCATAGACGCGCGAGGCGCCCGGACAGCGCGGGATGACCGGCAGGATGTACTGCACCTGCCGCCACCAGTTTGCCGTCCCGCCGACGATCGCCGCATCCGCCTCACCGGCGCGCAACAGCATCGCCGCGGCCACCGCGTTGCGGGTGACCAGGGCACGGCCCGCAAGCGCCGGGGGAACACCGCGCCGACTGGCCAGCCGCTGATATTCGGGGAGCAGCGCATCGAACAGGTCGGTATCCTCGGCGGGATCGAGCACCCGCACGCCGTCGGTCAGATCCATCCGCAGACCCATCTCGCGCACCTTGCGCGCGATCACCGCACGCCGCCCGAGCAGGATGG
>Ga0335075_10017191_pt1 | contig 10767 bp, 5 predicted proteins | sample Lox_Sample_24_FD_206723 | JGI IMG/M metagenome (GOLD analysis project Ga0335075, IMG submission 206723) | Soil microbial communities from Loxahatchee National Wildlife Refuge, Florida, United States - Lox_Sample_2.4 | ecosystem: Environmental > Terrestrial > Soil > Wetlands | place: USA: Florida... | reverse complement strand
GGCTGGCTCGCGCTTGAGCTCGCCAAACGCGGTCGAGCCCGCAGCGCCACCGCGTTCTCTCCCGCCGGCTTCTACAACGATCGCGAGCGCGCGTTTGCGCGAACCTCGCTGTGGCTGTCGGCACGAGTCACGCGCCTGCTCGCGTCGCACGCCGAGCTGGTGCTTGCCAGTGCCATCGGTCGCACGGCGCTTTTAGGCCAGCTGGTCGGGCGGCCGTGGGAGGTGCCGGTCCAGACCGCCGTCGAAGATCTGCGAGCGTTCGCGGCCGCGCCGAGCTTCGACGCGACGCTTGCGGCGATCAGCCGCGAACGCTTCCGGGATGGCGAGGCGATCGACGTGCCTGTCGCGATCGCCTGGGGCCAGCGCGACTTCCTGCTGATCCCGCGCCAGGGTCCTCGCGCGGTTAGGGCGATCCCGGGAGCCCAGCTCGTGACACTCCGCGGCTGCGGTCACGTTCCAACCTACGACGACCCGCGGCTGGTCGCCGAGGTGCTGCTCGCCGGGAGCCGGCCGGCGCAGATCTCTCCCCAAGCGCGACACGAGAACGCCGTCACCGCCCGGTAGGCATGCTGACGTGGCGTGTCGATCGTCCCGCAGGCTGACAGTGCGTCGGCGCCAAAGACCACTTCGCGACGACAGCTGAGATTGAGGGACGACTCGGCGCGCCCCCTGAGATCCGAAGAAGACCTCGGCGCGCCCCTGTACCGTGCCAGCCGACGACCGATCCTCCGGCTCCACCCGCGATGCCGGGGCGCGTATGTTTTGCGGATGGCTGCGGTGCCGGACTCCTCGACGTGGGCGCCAGAGACGCGGTATGCGCGCAATGGCGATGTGCACATCGCCTACCAGGTGTTTGGCGAGGGCGAGGTGACGTTCGTCGGGCTGCCGGGGATCGTCTCGAACATCGAGGTGATGTGGGAGGACCCCGACACTCGGCGTTGGCTCACGGGGCTCGCGTCGTTCGCGCGAATCGTCTGTTATGACAAGCGCGGCCAGGGGGTCTCAGATCGCGAGTCGGGCGTTCCGACCCTCGACGACCGGCTGGGGGATCTCGCGGCGGTGCTGGACGCGGCCGATGTGGATCATGTCGCGCTGGGCGGGATCTCAGAGGGCGGTACGACGGCCGCGATGTTCGCTGCCACCTACCCCGAGCGTGTGAGCCGCCTGATTCTGTACGGCACGTTCGCGCACATCGATCCTGCTTTCGGCGATGCGGCGATGCCCGTGTGGTCGCAGAATTGGGGCACTCCGGAGACGTTCAGCGTCGAGGCGATGGTGCCGAGCAAGGCGGGCGACGGCGAGTTTCTGCGCTGGATGAATCGCTACGAGCGCCAGAGCACGACCCCGGGAGGGCTGCTCGCGGCCTGGCGCTGGATCCGGGAGATGGACCTGCGGCCCGTCCTTGACTCGATCCAGTGCCCGACGCTCGTGATGCACCGCAGCGGCGATCGTCTCGTGCCGGTGTCCTACGGCCGCTATCTCGCCGAGCGCATCCCGGGTGCGCGGATGGTGGAGCTCGACGGAGACACCCACGCGCCCCAGTGGGGCGACGTCGAGACGGTGCTGTCGCTGACAGAGGAGTTCCTGACCGGCCATCACTCGACCCCGAAGCAGAGCGAGCGAGTGCTCGCGACCGTGCTGTTCACCGACATCGTCGATTCGACCGCCCGCGCGGCGGCCCTCGGCGACCGAGCGTGGAGGGAGGTGCTCGATCGCCACGACACGATCTCTCGCGGCACCGTCTCGGAATGGGACGGGCGCCTGGTGAAGGGGACCGGCGACGGCATGCTCGCCACGTTCGACGCGCCGGTGCGCGGGTTGCGGTGCGCCGACACCCTGCGCTGCACGTTGGCGGAAGCTGGGATCGCGATCCGGGCGGGCGTGCACACCGGCGAAATCGAGCTGCGCGGCGAGGACGTCGCGGGGATCGGGGTTCACATCGCCGCCCGCGTCGCGGCGCTCGCGGGCTCCGGGGAGCTGCTGGCATCCCGCACCGTGAAGGACCTGGTCGCCGGCTCGGACTACACGTTCGCCAGTCGCGGAGCGCACCGCCTGAAGGGAGTCCCCGATGAGTGGGAGCTGCTCGCGGTGACCTGACGCGCGTGCGCGCGGGGTGTCGCGCCGAGTCACATGCGCGTGAATGCGCGTGACTCGCCCGTGAACGGCGCCGCGCTCAGGTGGTCCGGACGATCAGCACCGAGCAGGGCGCGTGGTGGGAGACCTTGTCAGGCACCGAGCCCAGCAGGAAGCGCTTGGCGCCCGTCATGCCCTTGTTGCCGACGATCACCACGTCGGCTCCCAGCTCCTCGGCGACGTCGAGGATCGCATCGGCGGGGTCTCCCTGGCGCGCGTGCGTGTTGACGCTCACCCCGGCGGCGCGGGCGATGTCCGCAGCGTCTGACAGGGACGCTTCGACGTCCTCGCGCGGGTTGATCGCCCACTGCACGTCCGCGGGTGCGTCCCGGCGCTCGGCGCGCAGGCGCTGCTCGGGAACGGGCGCATACGCGCTCACCAGCTCCACCGTGGCGCCCACGGCGCCGGCCATGTCGACCGCTTGGCGCACCGCCTGGGTGGCGGTGTCAGAGCCGTCGGTTCCGACCACGATCAACTTGAACACGTTCCTCCCTTGCGAGTTCGTGGCGAGCCCTCGCGGCCAGCCGAGCCGGATCATATCGACACGATCGCCGCGCCGGCCGTCCGGCGCGGTCCCGCCCGCGAGTGGACCGGAGACCCAGACCCGAACAATGCGCACTGACCGTAGTCCATCGTCGGGACACGCAACAATTGCCCACGCTCACCATCTCTGTGAATCCTCCCGGACACGGCTCATTCATGGCCATCTGGCCGTAGTTTTAGTTGCGTCGGTCTGTCAGTCTCACCCGGGTGTTTCGCCCCGGTGCCGCACGCTCGGATATCGCTCACCTGGAGGAGGCGGGATGGGGTTTGATCTCATGCCAGGACGAGTTGGTCGCGTGGGTGACTCATACAGCTGGTCCCGCAACGTCACGGTGGCTGACATCCCCGGCGCGGTCGATGTAGCATCATTTGGAACGCGAGCGAGGAGTTGATGAGATGGCTGTGGCTGTTGGTGTGTTGAGCGATACACGGCGGCAGACGCTCGGGGCGATCTGCGACACGTTTGCGCCCTCGATCGAGGTCGATGACGGCGAGCGGGTGCTGCGCGACTTCTATGCGCGGTCGGCGTCCGATCTCGGCGTCCCCGCTCAGATCGAGGGGCTCTTGGCGCAGTCGATGATGCCGGAGGAGATCGAGGCTTTTGGTCAGCTGCTCGACGCCTTCGCCGAGCACGATTTCGCGGGCATGGAGCTCCCCGCGCGGACCGAGCTCCTTGCCCAGGTCGCCGCGTCGGGTCCGGAGGCGAAGCTCGGCGTGAGGCGGTTGCGGGGGCTGACGTTCCTGTTCTTCTACGGCCTGCCCGACGAGTCCGGGCACAACCCCAACTGGGACGCGATCGGATATCCGGGTCCGGTCTCGGCCCCGCCCTCTCCCCAGCAGGCGCCAAAGACGATCCCGCTGGAGCAGGTGTCGGGCGAGTCGGCGACGCTGACGGGGGATGTCTGCGTGGTCGGTTCGGGAGCGGGCGGGAGCGTGATCGCCGCCGAGCTGCAGCGGGCGGGCAGGTCCGTGGTGGTGCTCGAGCTGGGCCAGTATCGCAACGAGTCCGATTTCAAGCAGCTCGAGCTTCCGGGCATGCTCGAGCTCTATCTGGGCGGCGGCCTGCTCGGCTCCGAAGACGGCTCGATCTCGATCCTCGCGGGCTCGACGTTGGGCGGGGGTACGGTCGTCAACTACATGAACTGCATTCGCACCCCCGAGCACATCCGCCGCGAGTGGGCGGCGATGGGCATCGAGGGCATCGACGAGCCCGACTACGAGGCGCATATCGACGCGATCTGGGAGCGGCTCTCGGTCAACGACACCGCGACCTCGCACAACCGCACGCACAAAAAGCTGATCGCGGGGTGCGAGAAGCTCGGCTATCCGCACCGGACGTTGACCCGCAACACGAATGTCTTGTGCGAGGACCCGAGCGTGTGCGGCTACTGCTTCACCGGCTGCCAGAAGGGCTGCAAGCAGTCGACGATGAAGACGTTCCTGCAGGACGCCGCCGACGCCGGCGCGCGCTTCGTCGTCGGCGCCCGCGCGGAGCGGATCCTCATACAGGACGGCCGCGCCGTGGGCGTGCAGGCGACCGTCACGCACGAGGACGGCTTCACGAGCGCCCTGACAGTGAACGCGCCTACCGTGGTGGTGGCGTGCGGCTCGATCGAGTCTCCGGCGTTGCTGCTGCGCTCGGGCATCGGCGGTCCGGCGGTCGGCAAGCACCTGCGGCTGCACCCGGCGTCGATCGTCGCGGGCGTCTACGAGCAGCCGATCGAGGGCTGGATCGGGCAGCTGCAGTCGGCGCTGTCCGACCAGTTCGCCGAGTGCGAGGGCGAGCACGGCTTTCTGATCGAGGCCGTCGGCGCCTCGCCGGCGATCCAGGCGATGTCAATGCCGTGGGAGGACGGCCACAAGCACAAGCAGCTGCTCGCGCGCACGTTCAAGCACCTCGCGCCGTTCGTCTCGGTCGCCCGCGATCACGGCGAGGGCGAGGTCGTGCTGGACGGTCACGGGCGCGCCCTCACGCGCTGGTCCCTGGCCGATGCCGTGGACGCGCGCATGTTCACCCGCGCGATGGTCGAGCTGGCAAGGCTCCAGCGGGCGGCCGGCGCGAAGGAGATCCACACCTTCTACCAGCAGCCGCTGATCTGGCGCGAGGGCGACGATTTCGACGCGTTCCTGGCGGCGATCGAGCAGGGCTCGCTGCGGGCCAACGACGTCTCGGTCTTCACCGCGCACCAGATGGGGTCCTGTCGGATGGGCTCAGACCCCGCCGACTCGGTCGCCGACGGGCGCGGCGAGCTGCACGACACCAAGGGGGTGTGGATCGGCGACGGCTCGGCGTTTCCGACCGCGCCCGGCGTGAACCCGATGATCTCGATCATGTCGCTCGCGCACCGCACGGCGGCCAACATGATCGCCACTCCAAAGGAGGCCTCAAATGGCGTCGGGTGAAAGCCCTCAAACGGCAGTGGCCGACAGCGATCTGCGGAATGTGCTCGTCGGCGAGCGCGAGCTCTGGCGGGACATGGAATCGACGTTCCTGAACCAGCTCGAGACGCTGCCGGCGCGCCTCGAGGTTCGGGAGATTGTGACGGAGACGACTCAACACCTATTGGGACGAGTAGGCGATGATCGAACTTCAGGTAATGGCCGCGCTCGGCCGGCTTGACCGGGCCCGCAAGCGGATCCAGGCGCGTCGTCCGGGGCAACTGGGCTCATCCCATGCGCTGACCGCGGCGGCAGGGGTCGCGCTTGGATGGGTTGTGCGCGGAAGGTTTCTTCGGAGCGCTGGATGAGCGCGGCGCGTTCGATCGCCGAACCGCCATCCCCTCCGCGGCTGCCGCTGCTGGGCAACGCGCATCAGCTTGTTCGCGTTTCAGATCCGTGGTACGCGTTGTGGCTCGCGGTCACCGGCGCCTGCGCGAGAAAGCCGGGGGTAGCGGTGAAAGTTGGATGATTGACGGGTGAGCTCGGCTGCCACGGAGATGGTCGCGGTCCTGATGACCGATCTTGTGGGTTCGACAGCGATCGCCGACCGCGTCGGCCCGGAGGCCGCGGAGGAGCTGCGCACCGAGCACTTCGGGTTGCTGCGTGGGGCGCTTGCGGGTACTGGTGGTCGGGAGGTGAAGAATCTTGGGGATGGGTTGATGGTGGTGTTCTCGAGCGCCGCTCAGTCGCTGTCGTGTGCTGTCCGGATGCAGCAGGCGGTCGAGGCGCGCAATCGCCGCTCCGGGGAGCAGCTCGGGGTGCGGGTTGGCGTGAGCCTCGGTGATGCCACGGTCGACGACGGGGACTATTTCGGCGAGCCGGTCGTGGAAGCGGCGCGCCTGTGCGCTTTCGCGGCGGGCGGGCAGGTCGTGGTCAATGATCTCGTGCATCGGCTCGCGGGTTCCCGTGACGGTCACAGCTTCCGCTCGCTCGGTGGCCTGGAGCTGAAGGGCATCTCCGAGCCGGTGGCGGCGTTCGAGCTCGTCTGGGAGCCGGTGGCGGGCGGGCGGATCGCTTTGCCCGAGCGGTTGCGTGAGCTGCCGGCCACGGGCTATGTGGGGCGGGTGGCGGAGCGCGAGCGACTGAAGGAGCTGTGGTGCCAGGCTCGGGAGGGGGCGTTGCGCCTCGCGCTGATCGGTGGTGAGGCGGGTGTCGGCAAGACGCGGCTGTCCACACACCTGGCGCTCGACGCGCACGCGGAGGGCGCGACGGTGCTGTACGGGCGCTGTGATGAGGATCTCGGCGTGCCCTACCAGCCGTGGACGCGGGCGCTCGGACACCTCGTCAGGGAGGCGCCGCAGCCGGTTCTCGATGGGCATGTCGAGCGTCACGGCGGCGATCTGGCGCGCCTGGTGCCCGGCCTGCAGGATCGTCTGCCCGGCCTGCCCGTCCCGCGCCAGAGCGACCCGGAGACCGAGCGCTATCTGCTGTACGCCGCGGTCGCGGGCCTGCTGGAGGGAGCGAGCGCGGACGAGCCGGTCGTGTTGATCCTCGACGATCTGCACTGGGCCGACGGACCGACGCTGTCGCTGCTTCGACACGTGGTGTCAGCGGGCCCCGCGATGCGGGTGCTGGTGGTCGGGACCTACCGTGACTCCGATCTCTCGCGCGAGCATCCTCTGACGGCGCTGCTGGCCGACCTGCACCGCGAGCAGGGGGTGGAGCGCATCAAGCTCGCCGGCCTCGACGGCGAGGACGTGCTCGCGTTGATGGAAGCTGCGGCGGGCCACGAGCTGGACGACGACGGGCGGGCGCTCGCGCGGGAGATCGCGCGTGAGACGGCTGGCAACCCGTTCTTTGCGGGTGAGGTGTTGCGTCATTTGACGGAGTCCGGCGCGCTCGTGCAAGAGGGCGGTCGCTGGCGGCTGACTGGGAGCCTGGGTGAGCTGGGCCTGCCTCAGAGCGTGCGCGAGGTGGTCGGGCGGCGGGTGGAGCGTCTCGGCGCGGATGCCCGCACAGCGCTGAGCGCGGCTGCGGTCATCGGCCGCGAGTTCGACCTCGAGCTGTTGCTGGCCGTCGTCGAGTTTCCCGAGGACAGGCTGCTGGACCTGCTGGATGAGGCGGTCGCGGCGTCGCTGTTGGGGGAGAGCTCGGAGCGTACGGAGCGCTTCGTGTTTGCCCACGGCTTGGTCGAGCACACGCTATATGAGGATCTCGGGCGTGCCCGCCGCGCCAGGATGCACAAACGGGTCGCGGTGGCGCTCGAGGAGCAGTGCGGAGAGGAGCCCGGCGAGCGCCTGGGTGAGCTGGCCGCCCATTGGGCCGCGGCAGTCGTGACCGACGACACCGCCAAGGCGATTCACTACGCGCGGCGGGCGGCGGAGCGCGCGCTGGCGCAGCTCGCGCCGGACGAGGCGGAGCGCTGGTATCGCCAGGCGCTCGGGCTCCACGACCAGGCTCCCGGCGGCGAGCGCTCAGAGCGCTGCGATCTGTTGATTGGCCTGGGGGAGGCCCAGCGCCAGGCCGGGAACCCGGAGTTTCGCCAGACGCTGCTCGACGCGGCTGCGCTCGCCCAGGAGCTCGACGACGTCGACCGGCTTGCCCGCGCTGTGCTGGCCAACACGCGAGGACTGACGAGTCGTTTGGGCGAGGTGGACAGCGAGCGGGTGCAAACGCAAGAAGCCGCGGCGCTTGCCCTCCCGGATGGCGATCCGCGGCGCGCGCAGGTTCTTGCGCTGCTGGCCTCAGAGCTTCACTACGCCGGGGAGCCCGACCGGTGCCGGCGGCTGGCCGCCGAGGCTATCGAGCTGGCCCGGGCCGCGGGCGATGAGGTTGCGCTGGCCGATACGCTCGCGTATGTCAGCTGGGCGATCACGGCGCCGGACACCCTCGCGCAGCGCCGGCTGCTGGTCGGCGAGCTGCTGCACCTCACCGAGCGCGTGAACGACCCGCGGCTGAGCCTCTTCACGGCTGTCTGGCGCTTTTACACTGGCCTTGAGTCCGGGGATCGCTCGCAGATCGAGTCCAGTCTGCTGAGGATGCGGGCTCTGGCCGCGTCGGTGCCCCAGCCGACCACCAGCTGGGGTCTGCTGATAGACGAGGCGACCTGGAGCCTCGTGCAGGGCGACATCGAGGCGTCCGAGCAGTGGGCGATCAAGGCGTTCGAAGCCGGCACGGCGGCCGGCGAGCCCGACGCCACGATGGTCTTCGGCTTGCAGCTGTTCAGCGTGCGCTACCACCAGGGCAGGTTCGGGGAGTTGGTCGACCAGGTGGTTCAGTCCGCCGGCGAAGAGAACGGTGTCGCGGGGTACCGCGCGGGCGTGGCGCACGCGTTGATTGAGGCCGGCCGCGAGGATGAGGCGCGTAAGCTGGCGCTCGCTGAGGATCTACAGAGCATCCCATTGGACCAGGCGTGGTCCTCGGCGATGATCCTGTGGGCGATGGTGTGCTCCCGTCTTGCGATCGTCGATCGCGCGGACGAGCTCTATGAGCTGCTGGCGCCTTTCTCCGACCAATTCGCCGCCACCTCTACTGCGGTATACGGGACGATCGCATGGGCGCTCGGCACGCTGGCCAGCACCCTGGAGCGTTACGAGCAGGCCGAGGATCACTTCGCCGCCGCCGCCGAGATCGAGCAGCGGCTCGGCGCGCCGCTGCTGCTCGCCCGTACGCGCGCCTCGTGGGCCCGCGCGCTGATCGCCCGCGGCCGGCCCGAGGACCGCGACCGCGCGCAGACGATGCTCGAGCAGACAGAGGAGACCGCTGAGCGCCTGGGAGCGCAGGGGATCACGCGAGAAGTCGCGGAGTGTCGCGCCACTTTGGCCGGGGCGAGCCGGGCGTGACGATCTGCCGGTCATGTGGCGAGGAGAACCCCGCGGGAGCGCTCTTCTGCGGAGGCTGCGGCGGATCGCTGGCCGAGGTGGCGGATTGCCCTGAGTGTGGCGCTCAGAACCCGGCGGGGCAGATGTTCTGTAACGCCTGCGGTCGCGGGCTGAGCCCGGCGGCCGGCGCTGCGGGCGATGGGGAGCCGGCGCAGGCAGAGTCGGGACGCGCGACCGGCCGCGGCCAGCGCCCGTACGCTCCGCCGGAGCATCTCGCGGAGAAGCTCCGCGAGGCCGGGGTCGGTCTGGATGGCGAGCGCAAGCAGGTGACGGTGCTGTTCGCGGACGTGATCGGCTCGATGGATCTCGCCGAGCGCACCGACCCCGAGGTTTGGCGCTCGATCATGGATCGCTTCTTCACGATCCTCTGCGATGGCGTGCATCGCTTCGAGGGGACCGTGGACAAGTTCACCGGTGATGGGATCATGGCGCTGTTCGGCGCGCCGCTCGCGCATGAGGATCACGCTCAGCGCGCGTGCTGGGCGGCGCTGACGTTGCAGCGAGAGCTGGCGGCCTACGCGGGCGAGGTGCGTCGCGGGCAGGGGTTGAACTTCTCGGTGCGGATGGGGATCAACTCGGGCGAGGTGGTCGTGGGGCGGATCGGTGACGATCTGAGCCTGGAATACACGGCGGTCGGTCACACGGTGGGTCTGGCGCAGCGGATGGAGTCATTGGCGGAGCCGGGCAGGGCCTACCTCACCGAGCAGACCGCCAAGCTCGTCGCCGGGTATCTCGATCTGGAGGGTCTCGGTGAGTTCGACGTCAAAGGGGTCTCAGAGCCCGTGCGGGTGCATGCGCTGGCGGGCGCGGGCGGCGCTCATTCGCGTCTGGACATCTCCAAAGCGCGTGGCTTCACGCGGTTTGTGGGGCGTGAGGATGAGTTGGCGACGCTGCAAGCGGCACTCGAGCAGGCTCAGGACGGCAGTGGGACGGTGGTCGGGGTGGTCGGCGAGGCCGGTGTCGGCAAGAGCCGTCTGTGCCACGAGTTCGTGGAGCGCTGCAGACGTCAGGGTATCCCGGTGTATGAAGCTCAGGGCCAGGCGCATGGTAGGGCCATTCCCTTCCTGCCGGTGCTGCAGACGATGCGCAGCTACTTTGGGATCGCGGAGTCCGATTCCGACCAGCAGGCGCGCGAGAAGATCGCCGGCCGTATGCTGCTGCTCGATCAAGCGTTCGCCGAGAGCCTGCCGCTGGTGTTCGACTTCCTCGCGGTGCCCGATCCGCACCGCCCGGCGCCGCGTATGGACCCCGAGGCCCGTCAGCGGGCGCTGTTGGAGATGGTCAAGCGCCTGGTCCACACCGCCGGCCGGAGCAATCCCGGAGTCTACCTGCTCGAGGACGCACACTGGTTCGACCCCGGGACCGAGATCTTCCTGACCCAGTTCGTCGAGGCGATCCAGAGCTCGCGCACCTTGGCGATCATCAACTTCCGCCCTGAGTACAGCGCGCTGTGGATGCGCAAGTCCTACTACCGCCAGGTTTCGCTGCTGCCGCTGGGAGCGGACGCGATCGGGGCGCTGCTCGCCGATCTGCTCGGCGAGGATCCCTCGCTGAACGGCCTCCCCGGCTTGATCTCCGAGCGGACGGCCGGCAATCCGTTCTTCATCGAGGAGGTCGTGCGGGCGCTCGTTGAGTCCGGCAACCTGGAGGGTAAGCGGGGCGCGTATCGGCTGGTGCGTCCGGTCGAGGATGCCACCGTCCCGCCGACGGTCAACACCGTCCTCGCGGCGCGGATCGACCGGCTCGCGGAGCGCGAGAAGAGCCTGTTGCAGAGCGCGGCGGTGATCGGGCGGGAGTTCACCGAGCCGGTGCTCGACAGGGCCGCCTCGCT
>Ga0335075_10017190_pt1 | contig 10767 bp, 9 predicted proteins | sample Lox_Sample_24_FD_206723 | JGI IMG/M metagenome (GOLD analysis project Ga0335075, IMG submission 206723) | Soil microbial communities from Loxahatchee National Wildlife Refuge, Florida, United States - Lox_Sample_2.4 | ecosystem: Environmental > Terrestrial > Soil > Wetlands | place: USA: Florida... | reverse complement strand
GGCGAGCCGGCGGTCGTCGAGGGCGTCCGCGGCGAGTGGCGGGTCGACCCGTCCTACCTCGGCCAGCAGTTCGCCGGCCGGGCCGCGCTGCTGTCGCCGTTCGACCGGCTCGTCCACGACCGCGGCCGCACCCTCGACCTGTTCGAGTTCGACTACCAGCTGGAGATGTACAAGCCGGCCGCGAAGCGGCGCTGGGGCTACTACGCGCTCCCCGTGCTCTACGGCGACCGGCTGGTCGGCAAGGTCGACGCCGTCGCCGACCGCAAGGCAGGCGCGCTCGTCGTGCACGCCGTCCATCAGGACGTGCCGTTCACCGCCGCCATGACCGCCGAGATCGGCCAGGAGATCGCCGCCCTCGCCGACTGGCTCGAGCTCGACCTGCACCGGGAGGACTGATAAATGCCCGCGCCAGACGACCGCACGCCGGTGCTGTTCCTGCACGGCTTCTGGCACGGCAGCTGGTGCTGGACCGAGGTCCTCGCCGACCTGACCGGCAGGGGCGTCCGGGCGCTGGCCGTGGACATGGCCGGCCACGGGATGCGCGCCGCGCGCCCGGCGGCCCTCTTCCGGCGCCCGTTCGGGGCGGAAGCACTCGCCGCCGAGGTCTCGCCGGTCGCCGGCGTCGACCTTGACCAGGCCGGTGACCTGCTCGTCTCGCAGGTCAAGCGACTTGGCGGCGACGGTCCGGTAACGGTGGTCGCGCACAGCATGGGCGGCGCCGTCCTGACCCGAGCAGGCCAGCTGGCCCCCGGACTGATCGCGCACGCCGTCTACCTCACCGCCTTCATGCCCGCCTCCGGCGTGACCTCGGCCGCCTACACGCGGATGCCGGAAAACGAGGGCAGCCTGGTGGGAGCGCTGCGGGTGGGGAACGCACGCGAGATCGGGGCGCTGCGCATGGACGTCACATCGCCCGATCCCGCGTACCGGGAGGCCGTGCGCGCGACCTTCTACGGCGACGTCGACCCGGCGACCGCCGACGCGGCGGCCGCGCTGCTGACACCGGACGCTCCCGTGGGCATCGCCGCGGGGGTCACCACGCTCACCGCGGACGGCTGGGGCTCGATCCCGCGGACCTACGTGGTGTGCACCAGGGACGCCACGATCCCCCCGGCCCTGCAGCGCAAGTTCATCGCCGACGCGGACGACGCGTTCCCCGCCAACCCGACGATTGTGCGCGAGCTCGAGGCGTCCCACTCCCCCTTCCTGTCGATGCCCGGTCAGGTCGCCGGCATCGTCCGTGACGTGCTGTCGTGACGTGCTGTCCTGACGTACGCTCCGATGCGTGCTGATAGACAAGATCGCGATCGTCGTCGACGACTACGACCAGGCCATCACGTTCTTCACCGAGGCGCTGGGGTTCGAGCTCGTGGAGGACTCGCCCGCGCTGACAACGAAAGACAACCGGCCGAAGCGGTGGGTGGTCGTCCGGCCGCCCGGCGCCGAGACGGGCATCCTGCTCGCCCGCGCGGACGGCGAGCGCCAGGCCGCGGCCGTCGGCAACCAGGTCGCGGGGCGGGTCGGCTTCTTCCTGCAGGTCGAGGACTTCGACGCGACGTACCAGCGGATGGTGAAGGCCGGCGTCGAGTTCGCCACTGAGCCGCGCGACGAGCCCTATGGCCGGGTCGTGGTCTTCCTGGACATCGCCGGCAACCGCTGGGATCTCATAGGTCCCGTTGTGCCTCATTAATTAATAGCGATCACCGTTTGCGGGAAAACAGCTAAAAGGCGATTCGCGTTCGATTTACACTTCCAGCAGCCGGGGGCCCCGGCTTTGGAAGGAACAACGCCAATGCACGTACGGATGAGCGTACGCGTGCACGTTGTGGCGCCAATCACGGCAATACTGATGATCGCCCTCGCCGGCTGCGGCGGCGCACTGGGAGGGACGAGTTCCGCCGCTACCGGCGGCCTGGAGCAGACAACGCTGAACGTCGCGGTCGTGCCAGCGGTCGACTCCGCCGGATTCTTCGTAGCCCTGCACGAGGGCCTGTTCAAGAAACAGGGGCTGACGGTCAACTACACCCCCGCCACCAGCAGCGACACGGTGATCAACCAGCAGGTGGCCGGGAAGTACGACATCACGGGCGGAAATTACGTCTCCTACGTCCAGCACTACGTGCAAGACCATCAGCAGCTGGAGATCATCGCCGAGGGCTCGGTGATGCAGGAGGGCAGCCAGGCCATCTACACGCTGCCCAGCTCGAAGATCAAGAACCTGGGAGAGCTGAAGGGCCAGGTGCTCGGCATCAACGCCCCGCACAACATCAACTACCTGCTCGCCGCGTCGGTGCTCACGGAGAACGGCGTCACGCTGGGCAACGTGCAATTCCCGGCCCAGCCGATTCCGTTCCCGATCATGGCCCAGGAACTGGCCGCCAAGAAGGTCGCCGCGGCGGCGCTGCCCGAGCCGTTCGCGACCGCGGCCGAGCAGCAGTACGGGGCGGTCAAGCTCGCCGACCTGAACCAGGGCGCCACGGCGGAGTTCCCCATCCAGGGGTACGTCACGACCAAGGCCTGGGCGGCGGCCAACCCGAACACGCTGAAGGCGTTCGTGGCGGCCCTCGAGGACGGCCAGGAGATCGCCGACACCAGCCGGCCCGCCGTCGAGCAGGCGATGGAATCGCTGAACGGCCCGATGAACGGCCAGATCCCGCCGATCGTCGCGGCGGTCATGGCGCTGAACAACTACCCGATCGCCATCGACAAGACCCGGCTGCAGCGCGTCCCCGACGAGATGCTCCAGTTCGGCCTGCTGCACAGCCGGTTCGACATCAGCCAGATGCTCGGCCCCTAGCGGCCATTTCAGCCCGGCGATAATGGAGGGGTGGTTGAAGAGGTACGCGACAAGGCGGAGGTCCGCCAGAGCTCCTCTTCCCGCCTCTCCGCAGCGGCGCCGTTCCGCCGCCCCGCGCTCACCGTGCTCGTGCTCGGGGCGGCGGCCGTCATCGTGGTGCTCGCCAGGCACACGCTGGCGAAATCGCTGCACGTGCTCGCCACCGCGAGCCCGGGCTGGCTGCTGCTCGCGCTCGCGGCCGAGGCGGTATCGCTGACCGCGTTCGGCATGAGCCGGACGCTGCTGCTGCGGGCCGGCGAGCACCGGATCACGCTGGGTCCGGTGATGGCGATCACGTACGCGGCGCACGCCCTGGGCCTGTCCATCCCGTTCGCCGGCGCCGAACTCGACGTCGTCTACTCCTACCGGCGGTTCCGCCGGGCCGGCGCGGACGCCGCGACGACGAGCTGGTCGATGGCGGTGTCCTGGATCTGCTCCACGGCGGGCCTGGCGCTGCTGCTGGCGGCGGGCGCGATCGCCGGGAGCACGTCGGCGGCGTCCGCCGCCGGCTTCGCCGGCGCCGCGGTGTACCTGGTGCCCGTCGTCGCGGTGCTGCTCGCGCTGCGGTTCGACCGGGTACGGGCGCTGCTGCGGACGGTGCTGGCGCGGCTGGCGGCGCTGAGCAAGCGGGTGTTCGGCAAGCCGGAGGACGGCGGCGCCGGGGTCGACCGGTTCATCGACGAGGTGTCGAGCCGCCGCCTGTCGCTGCCCGGCTATACGTGGGTGTTCGGCCTGGCGCTCGCGAACTGGGCCTTCGACTGCGCGGCGCTGGCGCTGTCGATCCGGGCGATAGGACAGCCCATCCCCTGGGACGACCTGCTGCTCGTCTACGGCGCGGGCATGGCGGTCGCCTCGACCGGCCTGACACCCGGCGGCCTCGCGATCGTCGAGCTGACGATGACCGCGGCGCTCACCGCCGCGGGGCTGCACTCCTCCGCCGCTCTCGCGGCCGTGGTGGCGTACCGGTTCATCAGCTTCTGGCTCGTCCTGATCGGCGGCTGGATCGCGTTCATCGCGCTGGCCCACCCCCTGCGGCGACGACGCCGCCGCTGACCACCGTGACCCGCGACTAGGTGTGTACTTCCGAGTCACTATGCCCCGCAACTACACACCTAGGCCGCCCAGCCCTCCCCGGCCCGCGCCTAGCGCCTCCGCACTGCCTTAGTGGTGTACTTCCGGGTGAATATCCCCCGGAAGTACACCCGTAGTCCGTCTAACGCCCTTTCGGGGCCCGGTGTTAGCGTTCGGGCGTGGTCTGGTTCAGCCCGCAAAACCGCCGTACGATCACCCGGGTAGCGCTCGCGGTCGTCGCCGGGCTGGTCGTGTCGTGGGCGGGAGTCGTGGCGCTCGTGGTGCTGAGCGTCGCGTGGCCGGCGAATAAGGTGCCGCACGTACTCCTCGTTGTCTGGCTGAGCGCGGTTGTCTGCGATCTCGCGTGGCCAGGCGGCTGGTCCCGCGCCGGCGCTGGCCTGGGGGTCCGGATCCTGGTCGCGCCGCTAGGGCCCGTGGTGCGCGCTGGCGCCCCAGTCTGGCGGGCGCTGCACCGGTAGCACGTGGGTCTATGCTCGGGACATGGCGCTTCGGCGGATGGACAACGTCGGCATTGTGGTCGACGACCTCGACGCCGCCGTCGCATTCTTCACCGAACTCGGCATGGAGCTCGACGGCAGGATGCCGATCGACGGAAACTGGGCGGGAAACGTCGCCGGGCTCGGCGCCATGCGAAGCGAGATCGCGATGATGCGGATCCCGGACGCCCCGGGCCGAATCGAACTGGCGAAGTACCACACCCCAGAGGCGATCACCCCCAAGCCGGAGATCACCCCGGCGAACACGCTGGGCCTGCACCGCGTCATGTTCGCCGTCGACGACATCGAGGACACGATCGCCCGGCTGCGCACCCACGGCGCCGAACTCGTCGGCGAGGTGGCGCGGTACGGGGACAGCTACATGCTCTGCTACCTCCGCGGCCCCGCGGGCATCATCGTCGGGCTCGCCGAGCAGCTAGGCTGACGGCCGCCGGCCCACCGCGCTAGCCGTTTTCCGCGGGGACGGGGACGGGGACGGCCCGCTGGGCCAGGATGATCGCGGCCACCTCCGCGGCGAGCGCCACGCACATCACCGCGGGCAGCAGCGTCACCCGCATCGACGCCGCCCAGTTCGCCGCGATGTGGCTGACGGTGAGCCACGCCAGCGCCGCGAACACCACCGCCCCGGCCGCCAGCCAGGCCGACAGCCCGGCCCGCTTGGACAGCCAGACGCTGTAGTCGGGGGTCCCGGCGTGCAGCGGGACCCGCGCGTCACCGGGCAGCCGGACGGCCGCGTACCAGGTCGCGACGATCATGCCGGCCAGCAGCAGGCCGCCGACGGCCAGTGACGCGATCAGCGGACGGTCCCGTGTCGTGGCATGCGTCCCACGCTATCGCCCGGCCGCCGCCCGGGGCGCCGGATTAGCAACTCGTAAGAAGGGGCGCATCCCGCGAATTGTTCGCGCGTTACGTATTGCCCCACCTGAAACACGTACCGCTGCGGTTACTGATTAATGCGGACTATGGACTAGTCCGCACGAGCTAAACACAGCCGAATTACGGACAATGATCATTAACCGCCCCCTAGCCTGGCGCGGTGCGAATCAAGCCAAGCGGGGGGGCCGCCGCGGCAGCGGCGGCGGCGCTTGCCGTTCTTTTCATCGCTGGAGGCTCCGCCGCGGCCATCCACGTCGTCTCGGCCGGGTTCGGCTCGCCGTCCCCGCCGACGGCACAGCCGGCCCGCGTCGCCGCGCCCGTGACCGCCACCGTCCCCGGCCAGGGCGGCGCGGCAACCGGCTCCGGGTCCGGCTCCGGGACGGCCATCGCCCCCGCCGGGACACCAGGACCGTCGGCCACCCAGCCCTCGAAAGCGACGCCGACGCCAGCCCGCACCTCGTCATCCAGCACCTCGACGCCGTCGGGCGCGGTGCCCGGCGCCAGCCCCGCTCTCACGGCGCTCGCCGCCAGCCGTGCGGCCGACGAGGCGCTGCCGCACTCCCCGCAGCTGCTGCGGCAGCTGGCCGGGGCGGCGGGGGCAGCCGGCAATGCCGCCGCGAACCAGGCAACGGCGCTGACCACCGTGCGAGGCATCGACGTCGCCTCGTTCCAGCACCCGAACGGGGCGGCCATCAACTGGACCTCGGTCGCGCGGGCCGGGTACAAGTTCGCCGCCGTCAAGACGAGCGAGGGCGACTACTACGTCAACCCGTACGCCATCCCCGACATCGTCGCCGCCATCCGCGCCGGGCTGTTCGCCACCGCGTACCACTTCGCGATTCCCAACATCACCACCGGCACGTTCCAGGCGCAGTTCGCGGTGAAGTCGGCGCGGTATGTGACCAGCGGCCGGGCGCTGCCGCTGATGCTGGACATCGAGTACGACCCGTACGTGAGCACCGACCACACCAACGAGTGCTACGGGCTCAGCGCCGCCGCGATGCGGACCTGGATCTCGTCGTTCGTCTCCACGGCGCGGAGCCTGACCGGCCAGTACCCGATCATCTACACCACCGCGAACTGGTGGGACACCTGCACGGGCTCGAGCACCGCCTTTGGCGCCGACCCGATGTGGGTGGCGGCCTACGGCGTCGGCAGCCCGCCGATGCCGGCCGGCTGGAAGGCCTACACGTTCTGGCAATACTCCAGCGGCGGCACGGTAGCCGGGGTGGCGACGACCGGCGGCACCGACCTCAGCTACTTCAACCCCAGCGTGACCGGCCTGATCGACCCGGGCAACCAGAAGGCCAGCGGCGGCGCCAAGGTCGGCCTGCAGGTCACCTCCCTGGGCGCGCTGGCGAGGGAGACGCTGACGTTCACGGCCGCCGGGCTGCCCAAGGGCCTGTCGATCACCGCCGCGGGCGACATCACCGGCACGATCACCAAGGGCACCGCCGGAGCCGTCAAGACCTACCGGGTGACCGTCACGGCCAGGAACACCGCGGGCGCCACCGCGTCCGCGACGTTCAACTGGCGGGTCACGGGCTGACGGCGCGCACCCCGGCCGCGCGCATCCGGGCGCGCAGCGCCGCGTTCGCGGCCCGGTCGGTGCGCGCCTCGACGATCCGCAACCCGGTCCCCGAGACCGCCTTGGCGAGCTCGCCGGGCTGCTCTACCAGCGTGTACGGGACGCCGAAGGCCGCGGCCAGCCGCTCGACCGACGCCCCGTGCGGCGTGCCGAACAGCCGCTCGAAGACCCCGTCGAACGCCGCCTGCTCCAGCGTCTCGAAGATGCCGCCGCCGTCGTTGTTGACCACGACCAGGCACACGTCGGGCCGCGGCTCAGCCGGCCCGATCGCCAGGCCGGCCGCGTCGTGCAGGAACGCCAGGTCGCCGATCAGCGCGAATGCCTGGCTGCCCGGATGCGCCGCGGCGTGCGCGAGCGCCGCTCCGGCGGCCGTCGAGGCCGTCCCGTCGATCCCGCTCGCGCCCCTGCTCGCCAGCACGCGCACGTCCGCGCGCGGCGCCATGACCAGGTCGATGTCCCTGACTGACAGGCTGTTTCCCGCCCACAGCAGCGCGCTGCCCGGCAGCGCGGTGAGCAGCTCACGGGCCAGCAGCGGCTCGGTGAGCGAGTCGCGCAGCTCGAGCGCGGCGTCCGCCGCGAGGACCGCCGCCGCGTCCGCGCGCCGCCAGCCGTCCAGCCACCCGCCCGGCGGATCGTCAGGGACCCCGGTCAGCCGGACGGCGGCCGCGACGTCGGTCGCGGCGCGCTGCGGGTCGGCCCACCGGCCCGGCCCCTGCTCGATGACGACGTGCCGGACCGGGACGCCGCCGGCGCCGGACCTGGCCAGGCCGACCAGCGCCGACTGCGGTCGCGACAGCCCTGGCCGCCCCGCCGAGATGATCACCGCCGGCCGGTGCGCCGCCATGAACTCCGGCGCCGCGAGCAGGTACTGGTACCCGGTGAGCGCGTTGGGCCCGCGCCGCGCGCCTGACGACGGCTCGGCGAGCACCGGCCACCCGGCGCGCTCCGCCACCTCGATCAGCGGTGCCGCGTCGTAGACCCCGTCCCCGCAGACCACGACCCCGCGCTCGGCCCAGGGCAGGTCCAGCGGCTCCGCGGCAGCAGATCCGCCGACCCGGGTCCACGGCGCCCCGCCCGGCCGCCCGTCCAGCGAGTCGGGCCACCCGGCGTCGTCCCCTGAACCGGAGGCATCGGGCACCAGCGGGTCGCGGAACGGCAGGTTCACGTGCACCGGGCCGGGAATCGTGCCCGCCGCGCCGGATGCCTGTGCCCACGCCTGGCAGGCCAGCGACCGCCAGTAGGCCGCCACGCCGCGAACCCGCTCAGGCACGCCGGCCTCCGCGTACCAGCGCACCGCCCCGCCGTAGAGCTTGACCTGGTCGATCGTCTGGCTGGCGCCGGTGCCGCGCAGCTCGGGCGGCCGGTCGGCGGTGAGCACGAGCAGCGGCACGGCCGACTCGTCGGCCTCGATGACCGCCGGATGGAAGTTCGCCGCGGCGGTGCCCGACGTGCACAGCACCGCCACCGGGCGGCCGCTCGCCTTGGCCAGGCCGAGCGCGGTGAACGACGCGGACCGCTCGTCGATCCTGACGTGCAGCCGTACCCGGCCAGCCTGTTCCAGCTCGTAGAACGACATGGCCAGCGGCGTCGACCTGGACCCCGGCGCGACGACGACCTCACGCACCCCGCACCGGGCCAGTTCGTCGGCGAATACGCTGCCGAACGCGGTCGACGGGTTCACCGGCGCGCCCGCCGCGCGGGCGCCAGCGCGCTTCTTGCTGTTATCAGGCTCATGCTCGGACTCCAGGCACGTCGGCGAGAAACTCGGCGGCGGCCAGCGCCCGCTGCCGCCACGGCTCCGGGTCGGCCTCCCAGCGCGCGAGCTCGCCCGGGTCGACCGCGGGCCGCCGGACGGGCAGCTGTCCCCCGCGCTCGGTCAGCGGCTCGCCGGTCACGTCGCCGGACAGCAGCGACATCGTGGCCAGCCCGCACGCGTACGGCAGGTCAGGCAGCGCCGCCGCGAGCGCGACCCCCGCGGCCAGCCCGACCGAGGAGTCGACCGCGCTGGACACCACGACAGGCAGGCCGCACGCCTCGGCGATCCGCAGCGCGGGGCGCACCCCGCCCAGCGGCTGGACCTTGACCATCACGATGTCGGCCGCGCCCGCCGCCCTGACCCGCAGCGGGTCCTCCGCCTTGCGGATCGACTCATCGGCCGCCACCGGAATATCGATAAGTCGACGCAGCTCGGCGAGCTCCTCGAGCGTCGCGCACGGCTGCTCGGCGTACTCCAGGGAGTACCTGCCGAGCTCGCGCAGCATGCGCGCCGCGACGGGCACGTCCCAGCCGCCGTTCGCGTCCACCCGGATCCGCCCGGCTGGCCCGAGGGCGTCGCGCACCGCGGCGACCCGCTCGATGTCCTCGGCCGCGGCCTGGCCCGGCTCGGCGACCTTCACTTTCGCGGTCCGGCAGCCCGACGCGGCGACGAGCTGCGACGCGCGCTCCGGCCCGACCGCCGGCACGGTCACGTTGACCGGCACCCGGTCCCTGACCGGCGCGGGCCACGGCACGGTCGCGGACTCGACCGCGCTGGCCAGCCACCGCGCCGACTCCCGCGGCCCGTACTCGGCGAACGGCGAGAACTCCCCCCACCCGGCAGGCCCCTGGATCAGCGCCCCCGCCCGCACGGTGATCCCGCGGAACTTCGTCCGCATCGGAATCGCGAACGCCCGCAGCGTCGTTAGCAGCTCTGGCAGGTCGGTCACGACCACTGCCGTTCAGTCACCCGTAACCTCCAGAAGTCCGGGATCTAACCTTAATCACCGTGAGAATGCGCTCCGCCCCTGCCCGCCCGTTGCAGCCCGTCCTCGTGGACGGCGTCGCGGACGCCGAGCAGCTCGCCGGTCCCCTCGCCATCGCGCTGGACGGCACGGGCCCCGCGATCCTGCCGCTCGACGCGTCCCTGCCCGCCCCGCGGATCCGCCAGCTCATCGGCGCCCTCGCGCCAGGCGCCGGTGTGGCGGAAGACACAGCGGTGGTCATCGCCACCTCCGGGTCCACCGGCGAGCCGAAGGGCGTCGAGCTCAGCGCGGCGGCGCTGTGCCACTCCGCCCGCGCGTCGCTGGCCCGGCTGGGTGCGGCCGGGGCGGGCGGCTGGCTGTGCTGCCTGCCGGTGACCCATGTCGCCGGCCTGCAGGTCCTCGTCCGGTCCCTGCTCTCCTCATCAGAACGTGCGGTTGCTCCGACCCTGACCGCCACCGCGCTGTCCGAGTCGGGCTGCGCGTACGTGTCGGTGGTACCGACGCAGCTGGTCCGGCTGCTGGACGAGCCGGACGGCGCGGCCGCGCTGGCGCGGTTCGCCGGCGTCCTCGTCGGCGGCGCGGCCGCCGCGGCGGGGCTGCTCGGCCGGGCGCGGGCGGCCGGCGTGCGGGTGGTGACGACGTACGGGATGAGCGAGACCTGCGGCGGCTGCGTGTACGACGGAGTGCCCCTGGACGGTGTCACGGTGCGGGCCGGTGAAGACCGGCTGCTGCGGATCTCGGGGCCGGTGCTGATGAACAGGTACCGCGGCGGCCCCGACCTCCGCAATGAGTTCGTGACCTCTGACCTGGGTTTCGTCCGAGATGGGCGGGTAGTCGTGCGGGGACGCGCTGACGACGTGATCAACACCGGCGGGCACAAAGTGGTCCCCGGCGAGGTTGCCGCGGTGCTCGAGTCTTGTCCTGGTGTGCGGGAGGTGGTCGTGGTCGGGCGTGCCGATCCCGAATGGGGCCAGCGGGTCACGGCGGTGGTGGTCCCCGCCGATCCCGCCGACCCGCCGAGTCTAGAATTGCTACGTACGCATGTGAGCGAGCGGCTGCCGCGTTACGCTTGCCCGAGCGAGGTCGTGCTGACGCGGGCCATTCCGGTGCTCGCCAGCGGCAAACCCGACCTGGCTT
>Ga0335075_10017189_pt1 | contig 10768 bp, 5 predicted proteins | sample Lox_Sample_24_FD_206723 | JGI IMG/M metagenome (GOLD analysis project Ga0335075, IMG submission 206723) | Soil microbial communities from Loxahatchee National Wildlife Refuge, Florida, United States - Lox_Sample_2.4 | ecosystem: Environmental > Terrestrial > Soil > Wetlands | place: USA: Florida... | reverse complement strand
AGGTGCTTCAAAATACCCACCTCCGCTCCCCCCCGAGCCTGGCGTCCTCGCCAGGCCCTGGCTCTCTTCAAGCTCAAGCTGTCGCGCTCGCGCTACCGTGCGCTGGTAGATATAGTACCCTAAGCCAATGCCTAGAAGGCCTCCCACTACAATGCTCGCATAATTGACGACCCTAGTCACCACATCCATTTCCGCGCCCCGCTCAACAAGGTCCGCAAAACGGGAGCCAATGAATACGTGGATGAAGAGTTTGGGCGTGGCCATGGCCGTTGCCAGGGTAAAGCTTAATGGGCTGACGGTAGGGAAGGTCGCCATGGCGCCGTTGGAGAGCGAGTAGGGGAGAGGACATAGGCGGATCATGATGAGGATCTTGAGACCGTCATGCTTTAATACTAGAGCTAACGCTGCAAAGCGCTTGTCCTCGCCCACGAGTTTATGGACGTAGTTTGACAAGAACGTCTTGCATGCAACAAAAGAGGCTAAAGATCCGAGAACATTGGCTGTCGCGGCGACGAACCAGCCTTCAGGGAAGCCGTATAGGAAGCCGGCAATTGTGAGGGCCGTGGAATATCCAATCACGGGTGGGAAGGCGCAGACGAAGATGATGGCGAAGAGGATCAACCAGCCGCCGCGAATTTTTCTCCATTTGTCGGCAATAGGTTTGAGCCATTCGTATACCTGGTGGTTGTAAATGAGGAAGAGGATTCCGAGGACACCGATTGTTATGAGGGCAACGATGGCTAGTAATTTTTGGATAAGGGTCATTGCTTTGTATGTTGACCATACTTTACGTTGAACCATCTCCGCGCTCCGGAAGAACTGAGCTTTGTATGACAGACGATCATCTTGTATGCTAAGACGCCGCCTGGACGATCTAATGCGGTTGAAGGAAGGTCTGATGGGCGCTTCGGATATAGGAGATGTGATGGGAGAGGCTAATGCCCTTGCTGTTGAACTGTAATCGGTAGCCATGACGCTCCTGTAAAGTAGGCAAGATTGAAGGCTCCGGATGGACAGGGTTTAAAGGACCGAGCTGATGCGTGATGCAAAATGAGTTATAAATGAAATAATCGAGGATTCATCGAGTGCAGTGATATTGTAGGCACGTTATCCTGTTCACGGGCGAAGGAAGGCGGAGCGTCACAGTGCTGACAGGAGCTTGAAACAGCCGGGCTTGACGTAGTTCTGAACGACAATGGGAGAGGCTTATGTGTCTAGAAGCGGATCTGAAGAGTCAATTACATCCGAGAGTCGGGCTGAACATTTGTGACCTTGAGCCTCTCCTCTCGTAAAGTTATGAGTTGGAAGTGACAACGACCAGAACAGGAAATCGTGAGGCGCGTTTGCTGACATGGAACGTCATCCAGGGTATGCGCGGGCTTCAGCCTGCCTGAACCTCCGTCTTGGCAGTGATACATATAACACGTTGGGCAAAATAGAGACTTGGTTTTTTGGGAAATTGCAAATAGTTCTTTGAATCATAGAACTTCAACGGAATAATGGTCAGTACGTAGGGTAGCTATATAAAGTAATTCTTTACGCATGTCCTGCGGTATTCCGTACATCTGCTGTACCGATAAGTGACTCTATTTTGGGCTCCGCGTCAGAGAGGACCACATTGCTGGGAAATGCACCACAGGCACCTCAGGAGCTGAACGTGAAGATTTGGTGTGTCTCTCTCGCGACTATGTGCTTATAACGTTATGATGACAGCTTGCAACAAATCGGTTGGTTCAGCCCTAGGCTGCAGAGTGTTGTTTCTATTTCTTCTGACTGTCTTTTAGACTGGGCGACTTTGTCTCGCCAATCATTCGATAAACCATTAGCGGCATATGCTGCGGCTGCATATCAGTGGACGATGAAAAAGGGAAGGCTTCACTGAACACTCCGACTCGCCCACAAACCCATATTCTCTCCCTGCTCTGAAGCTTCGACTGCTCTCTATCCACATGGAACCTCGAGAAACCAAGGGGACGATGTGAGAGCCTTTGTATTCTCGTTGCTGCTCTTCACCTGCTATCTGCGCCGCCACTACTTGAACTGATTGCACCTTACAGCCTCTGCCGCTTCATTTCAGCTGCCTTCTGTCCTTCCCGCCGCCCGTTCCATGCTCTCCCCATCCCACCATACGACATTCGTTTGAAATTCCACAAACCGACTCTAAGATCTGCAGAAATGGTTTCTGACGATACCTATGAGCTGTGTCTGCCGATTCTCCAGGATGCGACGTTGGAGGATGAAGACAAGACAGACAAGCTCGAGGAGCTCCTTAAAAAGGAAACGACCCTTGCGGGGAGCTCCCTCGAGAACGCGATCTTAGATATATTATGGCGCTTTCGTGAAGGACCTACCACTGCGTCCTCTCCGCCACCTCTGCGCCATACCGTCCTGAGAAGGCCATCTCCTGCGCCTTGGCAGATTCCCCGCGGCGCTGCATCACCAGCCTCATCTTCCCCGCGACTTGGAGTTACTTCTCTTGCTTCGTCAGGTATCCCACCATCATTTAATAGGGGAAAGTCGTCGACCGCGTCTCCGTTCACTTCGCCGCGACCATCCCCGCGGCTAGCCTTCTCGAGTCCTGCGATACCCCACAGCCCGAGTCTTAACGCGTACGAATTCCCAACAGAAACAAGTCCGACGCAAGACATTTATGGAGACTATGGCAGCGACAATGTGGATTGGATTGTCAACGACGACAGCGCAAGTAACACATCTTCCTCCGTAGGTGGACACAGCGGGCTCAACGCCGCCGCTGCGGAGTATATATCCCCACAACAAACGGATATGAGCCCTTATGACATGCTGCGCTCCATTCTTGGTCCAGCTAAATCAGACGAAGAAATTGAAGCAGCACTTGCAATGCATGGATATGACTTAAGCGCAACGATCATGGCGTTCATGGAAGGTCAGACTGGAGATAATGGCTCGCTCCAGGCCCAAGTAAACGAGAACAAAAATGCAATCTTGATTGGTAAATCATTGAATCCAGATGTTCCACGGCCCGTCACTCCTGCTGGACAGCAGCGGAGTGGAGTTGTTTGCAGGTTTTGGTTGTCAACCGGAAGTTGTCTCCGCGCGGACTGTAGATTCAGCCACGATCTCAGCAATCATATTTGCAAGTATGTCCCACCACTTTTGTCTTGAATATCTCAAATGTTAACTTCAGTAGATATTGGGTGATGGGGAACTGCTTAGCTGGTGATACTTGTATCTTTTCTCATGATCCTTCCCAATTTATTAATCGTCTCGCATTAGAGGGTAGCAGCACGCCGCCGCTCCAACCTGCGCAGCCTAGCTTTCAATTTCAGGACTATAATTCCTTCCCATCATTACAATCATCTACTCCAGATCAATGGTCAAACTCTTACCAGAATGCGAACTCATTCAATAACTATCCTCAGCTAAGCTTTACGCCTCCGACGGGTTTTAAAAATCTGCAAGGCTACGCAAGTGACGGATCAAGTCAACGATCTCGCCCAAATAGTCGACACCAGGCAAGAGATTCCACGCCTGCAGCACCTTCTCTTGATGACACCGAAGCCTTCCCATCTTTGAGTGCTGTAGCTGCAAAAGGTGCCAAGAAACATCATGGCAAGAGAGGTGGACATGGTCACAACCATAAAGAGAGCCTCACGCCAAGTAATCTGGCAGAGGTAGTGAAGATGTCGCCTTCCCCAGGTCCTGGTCAAATGCGTCAAGATGCAAAAAAAATGGCAAGGAATGGAAGCTCTACTAGTATTAGAAATGGAGAAAATAGTGCTGCTGCACAAGCAATTCCAAGCCCACAGCATGTCCCGTGGTTGGAGACAGGCGAGAAGGCCAATAAGGCTTATCTCAAAGCAAGACAAGATGCTATTAAGCACGGTGGTTTAAGAAACAAGTTCCTGCAAAGGTAAGCAGATGCTAATTTTGAAGCATATCATAGATGCTAAAGATACTGCAGCGCCGCCCAAGCATGGAATCGAAATGACGCTCGAGCTGCTAAAGCACTTAGCCTTCGTGGTCAGAGCGAAAACGATCTCATGCGTAAAGCTCATCGTGAAGCCGCTCGCGAGCTCTACGAAGAGCGTAATAAGAATAGTTCTCCTAATAGCGAGATCTATGTCGACCTCCACGGTCTCCATCCAGAAGAAGCAGTGGAGTACCTTGAGCGAGTTCTCCTCGAGCATGCCAATTCTGTCAAACCTATCTATGCCATCACAGGCACAGGCCACCATTCCAAGAACGGAAAAGACAAGGTGGGGAAAGCAATTCGAAACTTCCTGAATGAGTGGAGGTATGCATATCGGGAGTTTTCAGTTCCAGGAGATCGCAACAACGTCGGCGGTATTCTTGGCATCGATGCAAGAAGCTGGGACAAAACACACACCAGAGAAGGTGTACCGAATGCAGAGGCTGCCGCTGCCGCTGCTGAGCCAGAAGACATCCTTAGCCAGGGTCATGAGATTGGTGATGGCAAGGTTCGGCTTCTGGTGCGTGATCCGCCAAAGGGACCATTGGGGAAGGCTCGATGACCTTTAGAATCAAGATCAAGAATAAATCAGTAAAACTTATACAAAGACTTGTAGATCGTGTGAAGAACTTCGAGTAGCGTGAATGAATTGCCTGAAATGTATCATTTGGCCCCCTCTGCCTGCCAGGGGTTTTTCACTCCGATACATATATAAGCCAAACCGAGCTTCATTCTGCTACGATGTTCACATTAACGTTTCTAATCTACAAAAACAGCCTGAAAACCAACGTCTAACCATCGATCAAAGACTTTTCCATGGCAAATACGACGAGCAAGATTCTCGCGTGACAAGCAAAACGGAAATCAAAGCATGCTTTATCTAAAGAGACTGCCTCATTCCAACTTCAACCCCTCAAACTGCTTAATAGTCTCCTCAAACCCTCTCTTCTCCGTCTCCAGATCCGCAAGTCTGCGCCTCTCCACCTCCTGCACCTCTATTGAGACCTTCTCTTTATAAGCGGGATCATCGAGGATCTTGCGCTGCTTGTCGATGCCAGCTTGCGTCTTCTCGAGCTTCTTAGAGGCTTTGGAGATCTCGGCGTCTATGTCGACGCGATCTTTGACGTAGAGGAAAACGGCGGCAGAGGCGGATACGGAGAAGACGACGCAGCCGGCGGGGCGCGGGTCCGTGGCTGATAGGATGGAGAGGGTCGAGACGAGTTTGCCGCAGAGGGAGGTAATGGATTGGGTTTGGGACGTCACAGTATGGTGGGAGGTGGAGTCGTAGGTCTGGATATAGACTAAAAGGGATTGTTAGACTAAGATTTAGAACACGAGAAGGGGATATATACCTTTTGCCTCATCTTTCAGGGAGTACTCAGCCATCAAGGATCTGATGCCTCTTGAGACACCCAGAACAAGCTCATAGGCAGCTTCGGCCTCGGGGTTGTCCATTTCAGCATCATATGTGGGGTACGCAGCCTTGCAGATAGTCGGGTTCGAATCTCCAGGGCGGCGTGGCAGACGCTGCCATAGCTCCTCAGTGATGAATGGCATGAAAGGATGAATCATGGTGAGGGCGCCTTCCAGAGCTGTGTAAAGAGTGTCAATTGCCGATCTTTTTTCCTCCTCGGTTCCATCTTGAATTATGGCTTTTGAATTCTCAATGTATACGTCACACAGAGAATTGTACCAGTACTGATAGACGATGGTGGTGGACCGCATGAACTCTCGGTCCTCCAGGGCCTTGTTGATTTCTTTGGCAGCTGTTGTGAACTTGTGAAGAATCCACTTTTCAGCAAGCGACTCCTTGCCTGTCATCTTGCCCGTCTTCCGTGGAACAAAGTCCTTATCTAGTTTGCCAAGTACGTATTTTGTAGCTTGGTAAATCTTGTTGCAGAACTTTCGATAGCCGTAGATGACTTTAATGTCAAAAGCGATGTCGCCGCCACCCGTGGTGTACGAAACAAGGGAGAAGCGCAGGGCATCGGTGCCGCATTGAGGTATTCCATCCGGGAAGGCTGTCTTTTGATACTTGGTTGCCTTCTCAATTTCATTTGGGTGAAGATTGCCCGTGAGAAGCTTCTTGTGCAAATCCTCCAGGGATATTCCCTGAATGACATCTAGAGGGTCGATAACATTACCCAGCGATTTCGACATCTTTCGACCATCCGAGTCACGAACTAGGGAATGACAGTATACTTCGGTGAAGGGGACCTTACCGGTCATCTTCAATCCCAACATGATCATACGAGCCACCCAGAAGAAAAGAATATCCCAGCCGGTCTCCAAGACAGATGTTGGATACAACATTTCCATGTCGTGTGTCTTTTTTGGCCAGCCGAGGGTCGAGAAAGGCCACAGACCAGAAGAGAACCAGGTGTCCAGAACATCCTCGTCTCTCTTCAACCGGAAGTTTTTGCCTGGGAGCGCTTTTCGAGCCTTTAACTCTGCTTCTTCCTGTGTTCGACCAGTGAACCATAGCTTGTCGTCACTCTCATCATTTTCCTCGCCATAGATCTCAGCGAAGTAGGCTGGTATCTGATGTCCCCACCATAGTTGCCGTGATAGACACCAATCATTGATATCCTCCATCCACTTGTAATAGCTCTTCTCCGCAGATTCGGGTTTTATCTTGATCTCTCCGGTCTTTACAACTTTGATGGCTTCATCTGCCAGCTCTCTCATTTTCATCCACCATTGGGGTCTCATTAGCGGCTCTATCACATCCTTCGACTTCTCACATAACGGAACCTTCATAGGATTGTCCTTTTTATCAACGAAGAGTCCAGCTTTCTTCAGGTCGTCCTGAATGGTATATCGCACATCAAATCGCCTCTGTCCTTGGTAAACACCGGTGTTCGCATTCATTGTGCCATTGTCATTCAAGATATTGATGAACTCAAGGTTGTGTCGCTGACCAAGAGCGAAATCATTGGGGTCATGAGCAGGAGTAATTTTGACAGCGCCAGTTCCGAACTCTTTGTCAACATAATCATCTGCCACAATCGGCATGAGACGGCCCTCGATGAAGGGGTGGCGAGCTTTTTTGCCCACCAAGTGCTTATATCGCTCGTCATCAGGATGAACGGCAATTCCGGTATCTCCAAGCATTGTCTCAATCCGAGTTGTCGCCACTTCTATCTTTTCATCCGTTCCATCTATCTCGTACTTGAAATGAACAAGGACGCCAAACTCCACCTTTTTATCGTATCCAGGGACATCAAGTAGTGTACGGCCTGCGAGCTCTTTGTTTTGTACTTCAAGATTGGATAGTGCAGTGTTAAGTTGCGTACACCAGTTGACCAGACGGTTAGCACGATAAATGTAGCCCTCTTCGTGCAATCGGACAAAAGTCTCTGTAACAGCGGCGGATAAGTTCTCATCCATAGTAAAAGCTTCCCGAGTCCAGTCGAAAGAGCCTCCCATCTTGCGAAGGACGTTGTTAATCTTCTGGTGATATTCGCCCTTCCAGTCCCAGACAGTCTCTACAAACTTCTTTCTTCCCAGATCATGTCGCGTCTTCTTCTGACGACGCCACAGCGTATTTTCCACAACGCTTTGTGTCGAAATTCCTGCATGATCGCAACCAGGAAGCCAAAGTGTTGTCTTTCCATGCATACGGTTCCAGCGAATCATGAGATCCTGAAGAGCATTTGCCAAACCATGGCCTATATGCAACAAGCCCGTTACATTCGGGGGTGGTTCTACGATAACAAAAGAGCCTTCTGGCTTAACCTTTCCATCAGATATAAATTCAGGTATGAAGTATCCCTCCTTCTCCCACCATGAGTACCAAGCGGACTCTACAGCGATCGGATTATAAGCCTTATATTGTGGATCGTCGAATGGCTTCAAATCTTCCAGGGAGTTAACTACAGATCTTAAAATTCTCACATGACACTTACGTTTCTTCTCTCCAGGAGGCGTATCCTCAACGTATGCTGGTAATATATCCTCCTCAGACTTCTCGGCAGCCTTGGCTTTCTTCTCCTTGCTCTTACTAGATGGCGGAACAGCGGCCGCAGTAACAACCTTAGCCTTCTTTTGCTCGAATTTTGCTTGCTTCTCGGCTTTTTTGCGTTCTCGTTCAACTACAATGGATCAATAATTGAATTCATGTGTAGATATTGTAGTGCTACACAGCTCTCAACATCTTGGGAGGTCTCCATACGTTCTTTCTCGCTCTTCACCTTCTTCTCGCCATCGGCTGCTTCAGTTGTGCCTACCTTACTACCAGCATCATTCCCTGAAGCGTGTTGACCTATAGAGTTCGACTGGGCTGCATTGCTAATAGCTTCTTTCGTCTCTCCTGACAAGGGTGGAGGTTTGCCTGTTACTGGTCCAGTTTGCTCTCCAACTACAGAGAAATAATTAGTAAGCTAGAATATGTGGAACATGTTTAAAGGTCATCTCCTCACTTGGATTGTAAGGCGCGGCATTGTTAACCATTCTGACTTGAGAAAGGGTACAATTGACTCTACAAGGCGTCCTGCGCACCCAGAGCGCTCTTGGAAGGAATCTCGACGTTTTGTCGGTGTTGAATAGACTGTCAAGAGTCAAAAAAGTGCGACAAGCAGCTGAACTTTTGTATTCACTTGCAGCGATGAGTCAAGCTTCAAGCCCTCAAAATTTATGTTGACTCCTGAGGCATCAACACATTTGGCGCAAGGCTGGCATTACTACACAAGCACGCGACACACGTCCCTGAGGAAATTCCACACAACGCCGGAAGCTCAATGGCTTGGTTCAGTCGGCACGGGGACTGGAAAGGAGGCTATATAATTTAAATGGTCTGGTCTCCATGATGTCGATTAAAGAACTTCCTAGGGCCACAAGCCTCCTCGTCAGCTCCTCCCAGGTCCTCACAACGCCAGCATCTCTTGTCAAGGAGCTTCTTGACAACGCTCTTGATGCTAAGGCTACTTCCATTGACATCTCTATCACTGCCAACACCCTAGACAAAATTGAGGTGCGTGACAACGGTCACGGGATCGCACCTGAGGATTTGAAAGCCATTGGAAAACGAGGATACACTAGTAAACTACGCAACTTCGACGAATTGAAAGCTCTTGGTGGGTTGACCCTTGGATTTCGTGGTGAAGCGCTTTCTAGTGCCCTGGAACTAGGAGATGTTTCAATCACTACTCGAATTGATGGCGAGGCCGTGGGGACTGTGATCAGGTTGAAAGCTAATGGTGGTGTCGAGAGCCAAACATCGATCTCGCACTCCGTAGGTACGACTGTATGCGTTACCAACTTTTTCTCGAAGTTGCCTGTCAGAAAGCAAACTGCCTTGAAAGATGCCAAAAAGACAATGTCAAGGATCAAGGAGATGTTGCAGTCGTATGCACTCGCCAGGCTCAATGTGCGGTTGACGTTTAAAGTTATTAAGGTCGCAAAAAGTAATTGGTCGTTTGCTCCACGTGCAAATGGATGCATAAGGGAGGTTGCGTCGCAGATAATTGGGAGAGAAACTGCGGCTCAATGCATGGAGATGATCAGCACACTTCTAGGCCCATCACGAGTTTACGCAGGAGCTAGCGATCTTGGCGATGATACTTCAGCAAATCTGAATGGTAGTAAGAGCCCGGAGATGCTACCACAGTCTGGCTTCGTCATCCAGGCTCTTCTTCTCAAGCCAGACGCTGATTTATCCAAAATTAGTGGGGGTCAGTATGTATCTATCGATTCAAGACCAGTCTCTTCCGCACGAGGGACCCCGAAGAAGATTATTTCAATATACAAATCAATTATATCAGCCATGTTAGTTAATGATATGCCAGGGAAGGTGAAGTCTCCGTTTATATGTTTGAACATAGTCTGTCCCGCAGGTAGCTATGATCCTAATGTGGAGCCAGCAAAGGACGACGTCTTGTTTGAGGACGAGAAAGCACTACTTTCCTTGGTCGAAAATTGGTTCAGGGGTATTTACGGTGACCGTATGGTGGCCACCAGTACGTCAAACAAGTCGTTAACAAACCAAGATGAGGCTCGTGACATAGCTCATTCCACGAACCCCGTTGAGACTTTGATAATCAATGATGATACCTTCTCCTCTATCAAGCCAGGGATTGAGATCTCAAAAGCATCAGGGTTGATCGATGGAGATACGAGTGCTGTCAATAATTCTGTGTTGAGAGAATCTCTTGATCGTAGTATAACTGGCCGAATAGGCTTGCATACTAGCCCTGGAACTCCAAATGCCCTACCAGCTGTGGATCAACCACAAGCGGGCTTCGACATGTCTGAAGATTATCTCGAAGAATTGGAATTTGATGAGGTGGAACGGCCATCGGCTTGCTATCAACTCACAGCCGAAGACACCAGAATCAAGCACACGTCTCATACCTTCAATTCATTGAATCCCTGGGTGATCGCTAAGCTCAATGCTCCTGTTATCAAGAAGAAAACTCGGGAATCCACTCCGGCAAATCCTATAGGAGAGTCAACTAGCAAAGGGCCACCGTCAACACCTTTCATACTTCCTACGCCTCATGGATCATCGATGCCTCCTCCATCTTCAGAGTATTGTAATCTGGGGCCTCTTGTGTTGGATAATTCACAAAGTTCAATTGAGAGGTGGCTCCAACAGAACTGGGGAATTTCTCGTGAGAACTCAACGCATCTCTGTGAAGTTCTATTGCCATCACCAGGGAGCTCAGACACAGCAAGAGCTTTAGCAGAGGTGGAAAATGTCATCATGGACAGAGATGTGACATCTTGCATGCTACGATCTCCGCCTGCCACACAAGCGAATTTGGCACCTAGAGTACCACGAAATGTTAATAAGCCTTTTGTGTCTCCGCTGAGAGA
>Ga0335075_10017188_pt1 | contig 10768 bp, 8 predicted proteins | sample Lox_Sample_24_FD_206723 | JGI IMG/M metagenome (GOLD analysis project Ga0335075, IMG submission 206723) | Soil microbial communities from Loxahatchee National Wildlife Refuge, Florida, United States - Lox_Sample_2.4 | ecosystem: Environmental > Terrestrial > Soil > Wetlands | place: USA: Florida... | reverse complement strand
AGTACGAGATCGAAGTGGAGAGTCCCTTGCGACCCAAGGAGATCCAGGCACGGATCCGCGCCGGCGAGACGGCGGAAGAGATCGCCGACGCGGCCGGCATCCCGGTCGAGCGGGTGCGCTGGTTCGAAGGCCCGGTCCTCGCCGAGCGGGCCTACATCGCGGATCAGGCGCAGGCCGCCTCGGTGCGGCGGCCAGGTGACTCTTCCGGGCCAGGCCCGCGGCTTGCCGACATCGTCCCGGTCCGGATGAAGGCCGCGGGCGCCGACGCCGAAGACGGTCAGTGGGACTCCCGCAAGCGCGGCGACGGAAACTGGCAGGTCACGCTGACCTTCACAGCCGCCGGACGACTGCACGTCGCGGAATGGATGTTCGACCCTCGCCGCCGTCACGTGCTGCCCGAGGACGACAACGCCGCCCGGCTGTCGCTGCCGGACGCGGAGCTGCCGCCGCTGTCGGCGCCGATGCCCGGCGAGGCGACGGTGACGCCGCTGGCCCCGCGCCTGGGCGCGGTGTCGGCCGGCGGCATGAGCGGCGGCGGCGCGGTTGGCGGGTCCGCCCCGCTCGGCGCCGGCGGTGCCCCGGCCGGTTCCGGGTCCGGTTCCGGGTCCGGGTCCAGCGGCGGCCGGTTCCGCGGCGAGCGGCCTGCTGTTGCCGCAGACCGGCCTGCCGTGCCTGAGCGGCCCGCCGCGCCCGAGCGCCCGGCGATGTCGCACGCCCCGTCGGTGTCCCCGACGCTCCCCCGCCCCGCACACCGCGACCCGCCGCCCGTCGCGCCCGGTACCGCTTCCGATGATTCAGAACGGTCCAGGCCTGCTCCCCAGCGTCCGCCAGTCTTCGAGGAGCCGGACCCGGTCCCGTTCGGCACCCAGCCCGAACTAGAGCCCGCACCTGCTCAGCCGGCCGCGTCCGCTGAGCCTGCGCAGCCTGAGCCCGCGGCGCCGGAACCGGCCGCCGCGGCCGGCCCGGAACCCGCCGCTGAGGAGTCTCCCGCGCGCTCTCGCGCGGGCAAGAAGAACGCCCGCGGCCGCCGCTCGTCGGTCCCGTCCTGGGACGAGATCATGCTGGGCAGCTCCCGCCAGCGCGACTAGCCGTCGCGCTTGCGGCCCCGCCGCCTGGCATGCTGTCGATTGCGTAATCGGCATGCTCTACCGGGGTCGATTGCGTAATCGGCAGGATTTTTTGATTAGTGCTGAAGATTTGACACCTCAGAGGGGTCACATCTTCAGCACTAACTGGATCTTGGTCACTCTGCGGGCAATGGGGCCTGTGGGGCAACGCCGCCGCTATTCCAGGTCGTACGTCGCCTCGGTTCTTGGTTGAACTCGGGCCACGCAAGCTTCTACGGGATGTTTTCGTTAGTGCTGCGGATCGCCTGGGGCTAGCGCGGCTGGGGGCCGGGCTCGCCTCGGACGTCGAGTTCGGCCCAGGCGGTTTTGCCGGCCACGGTCTCGCGCACGCCCCACTTGTCGGCCAGCGAATTCACGAGGGCGAACTCGAAGCCCGACTCGTCGAAGTCGCCCGTGGTGCGCGGCACGGGCAGCCCGGGCCGGCATCGGTACGCCTCGATCCGCAGCCAGGTTTGCACGACCTGGAGTTCCAGCGTGATCGCGTCGGTGCTCGTGGCGTCCCGGACCGCGTTCGTGACCAGCTCGGACACCAGCAGGACGGCGGTCTCCTCGAGCTGAGCCAGCCGCCAGACGGTCAGCACCTCGCGGGCCACCTGCCGTGCCAGCCGTACCGGCTGGCCGGAGGCCGGCAGCGTCAGCTCCACGTGCCGCCGGGTCGCGCCCGGCCGGCCGTTGCACACGTGACCGTATATGTCCTGGTCGTTCATCGCCTGAAAACCTCAACCCCGTTGCTGTGTCGTGGACGAGTATCGAGGCCGTATCTGAGCATCTGCTGGAGGATTACTCAGGACTTACTGCTCACTAGCTGACTGTTTGCTGATCGCTATGGGTGAGGCGATGAGATTCGCGGGCGCGTAGCGTCATCACTCGCAGCGGGGATGACAGCGCGCGACGACCCTCGGGAGGAGCACGGTGCAAGGCATGAGCACGGGAAGCGGCAAGGTGGTCGTCAACAGGTCGATGTCGCTTGACGGCTTCATCGCCGGTCCCGGCGACGCGATGGACTGGGTATTCGATTTCATCGCGCCGGATGAGTTCCCTGAGATCGCCGCGGCCACCGGCGCCATGCTCATCGGGCGGCGGACCCACGAGGTGGGGAACAGGATGGCGGCCGAAAAGCCGGACAGGACGGACTACCCCTCTTCCGGGCCCGTCTTCGTCCTGACCCACGAGCCGCCGGACCCGCCGGGCCCGGGGGTCACGTTCCTCACCGGTGACCTCGGGGACGTAGTCGCCACGGCACTGGACGCGGCGGGCGGCAAGAACCTGGAGATCCTCGGCGCCGACGTGGCCAGCCAGTGCCTGCGCCGGGGACTCGTGGACGAGATCCTCGTGTACGTCCTGCCGGTGCTGCTCGGCGATGGCATCCGCTTCTCGTCCCCTGGCCTCCCGAGGACGAACCTGGAACCGGTCAGCAGCACGCGGTCGGGGAACGTCACCATCCTCCGGTTCCGCGTCCTGCGGGGTTAGCCAGCCTGTTTGAGAGAGAAGCCCCAGTTCAGGACCTTGGCGGCGTCCTGGGCGCCGGCGCCGGGGCCGGTCGGCGGGCTGCCGAGGACGACGCCGATCAGCGTGCGGCCGCCGCGGACGACCTCGAACAGCAGGCAGTGGCCCGCCGCGTCGGTGAAGCCCGTCTTGATGCCGACCGCGCCCGGGTAGTAGCCGATCAGCTCGTTGGAGTTCCCCCACCAGTAGTGGCCGTGGCCGTTGCCCTTCGGCAGGTTGTAGAACCGCTCATCCACGATCGAGCGGAACGCCGCCGACTGCATCGCGACCTCGCCCAGCTTCAGCAGTTCGGCGGGCGTGGAGTAGGTGGAGGTCTCGGTCGGGTACGGCAGCCCGTCGGGCGACGTGAAGTGCGTGTGGGCGAGGCCCAGCTGGGCAGCGGTCGCGTTCATCTTCGCGATGAACGCGGGCAGTCCGGGGCCGTACGTCGTCGCCAGCGTGTACGCGGCGTCGCAGGCTGAGGCGAGCAGCAGCGCCTGCAGCAGCTCGCCGGCGGTCAGCTGCTGGCCGGGCACCAGGCCGGCGCTGTTCGCGCCGTACTTGGCGACGTAGTTGAGCACGGCCTTGGGAACCGTGATCTTCCTGTTCAGGTTGCCGGCCCGCAGGACGATCAGCGCGGTCATCACCTTGGTGATGCTGGCGATCGGCCGTTGCGCGTTGCCGCCCGACGACCACAGCACCTGGCCGGTCGTCGCGTCCGCGAGGATGCCCGCCTTCGCCTTGACCCCGCGCGGCGCGCCCGTGACCACGATCCGCGGCCCGGCGGGCGCGGCCGACGGGTGGGCCCTGGCCGCGGCGGCGGCCGCGGAGCCCGCGGCGATGACTCCGGCCGGCGGGCTGGAGGGGCCGTGGGCGTAAGCCAGTCCCGCGCCGGCCGAACAGGCCGCCGTCGACCCGGCCGCCGTCAGCGCCAGCACCGCGATCAGCAAGCGTGCGGGCAGTCGCATAACACTCCGGAAGGCTCGATTGAGGGGGTCTGGGGCAAGGCCAGACCCGATGGTACGGTGTCACATCCGCGCATAGCCGCACAATTGGCTAACCCGCCACCGGCGGCTTACGCCCTGGCGAGCACGCCGGCCAGCGCGTCGCGAGCCGAACGTGTCACCTCGCCGACATCGTAGCTGGTCAGCTCACCGGAACGTTTCAGCAGCCGGCCGTCAGCGAGCACCATGTCGACGTTGCCGGGGTGCGCCGCGGTGACGAGCAGCCGGGCCGGATCGGTGAGCACGCCGAGGTTCGGGGCGTCCACCGAGACGACGATGATGTCCGCGCGCTTGCCCGCCGCGAGTGACCCGGTCACCGCGTCGAGCCCGAGGGTCCGCGCGCCCTCGATCGTGGCCAGCCGCAGCACGTCCCGCGCGGTCAGCGCGAACTCGTCGTAGGCCAGCGCGTTGGCGCAGCCCTGCGTCACCTTCATGATCGCGAACATGTCGGCGTTGCCGGACAGCATCGTCGTGTCGACGGACAGCCCGGTCGGCAGCCCGGCGGCGAGCAATTCCCCGGTGACCGGCTGGCCGTAGCCGATCTGCAGCTCGGTGAACGGGGACACGCTGGCCGGGGTCTGGTGCTCCGCCGCCAGCGCGATCTCCCCGGCCGAGGCGTTGTTCAAGTGGACGACCTGCAGGTCGGGGCCGAGCAGCCCCTCGGCCGCGTAGGCCGCGAGCTGCCCGGTGGCGTGCCGCGGCCCGCAGGCGTGCACAGAGACCGGCAGGCCGAGCCCGCGCGCCGTCTCGATCTCCTCGCGGTAGATCCTGGGCGGCACCCGCATGGCGGGGTTGCTGCCGCCGGTGCCCCGCCAGGCCATGCCGAGGTGGATGCGCCCGTCCGCGCTGTGGGCCGGCCACGCCGAGGCGGTCTTGGCGAGATCGTCCAGGGCCATCAACTGGCCGTTCTGATGACCGGTTTCATAACCGAACGAAAAGCGGGCCCGCAGCCCGGACTCCGACAGCGCCCGCAGCCCGGCTTCGGCCCATTCCATCCCGCGGATGTTGTGCGCCCAGTCGTGCACCGTGGTGATGCCCGCGTCGGCCGCCTCCGCGCACGCGAGCCGCGTTCCGGCGTAGGTGTCCGCGGGGAGAAAATGCCTGCCGAGCGTGACGCATGTGCGGAAGTATCCGGAACGGGCGCGGCCGTCTCCGTCAGGAACGCCGTCTGACAGCCCGCGGAGCAGCGTGTTCCACATGTGCCAGTGGGTGTCGACGAGGCCGGGCGCCACGATCTTGCCGGACGCGTCGATCACCTCGGCGCCCGTGGCGTCCAGGTGCTGGCCGACCGCGACGATCTCGCCGTCACGTACGTGCACGTCACCGCCGGGGATGTCACCGCCGGCATCCATGGTCAGGACGTAACCGCCGCGAATGAGGATGTCACCGCCCGGCACGGATGCGCTCGATGTCACGATCGCTCAGCTTAGTGTTGCCTGCTGATCTCCGGTGCGCCCCGCTCTTCGTCAGCCTCGCCGGTGCCGCCCCGTCCCCTGGTGTCCCTGAAGACGACCCAGCGCAGCATGCAGTACAGGTAAGCGGCCTCGCACAGCGCGGCGATGACGCGGGCGAGCTCGAAGTAGACGCCGACAGCTGCCAGCAGGTCGGTGAGCCCGAGGACGAAGATCAGGTAGTTGCTCGCGCTGACCGCGATGAAGAGCGGCAGCTGGGCGCCGACCGCGGCGTGCGACCTGAAGTTCAGCACGCGGTTCAGCGCGTAGCTGACCAGCGAGGCGGTCCCGTACGACAGGGTGACCGCGAACGGCAGCGGCCAGTGCAGCACGCCGTGCGCGATGGCGAGAATCGACAGGTCGAGGAAGAAGGTGAACAGGTTGATCAGCAGGTAGCCGAGCAGGCTCGGCGCGACCACCCGGGACAGCCCGAACGGGAGCCTGCGGACGATCGCCGTCATCGCAGCGGCGTACCGCGCTCGATGGGCCACGGTTCCATTGTGCCGTGCGCCGGCGCGGTGCCGCGCGGCGGCGTGGTCCGGTGGGCTAACCTCTGGGGCGCTTGTGAAAGCAGTCACACGCCGATGTCGGTCAGGTGACGAAACGGTCTCGTGAATCGCCGGTGGAAGCGGGCGTGTGGTTGTGTGCGTTGACGTAACGAGGGTAGCGCTGGCGGTTACCAGCGCCGTTCTTGCAAGCTCACGGAGTATGATCGCTAGGGGTCGACGGTGGGTCTGGCGAATTCCGTGACACGTGTTCGAGCGAATGTCTGTCCGTGTGTCCGTACATCTGGGTGTCCGTGCCAGGAGGATATGAATGGCCGTCATGGTAGACCCGCCGCAGCGCGACAGCGCTGACGAGCGATCTGCCCAGGCGGCCACGACGGACCTGCGGACGGTGACCGCGATCGCCCCGACGATTGCCCCGCCTGAAGGGCCGAAACTCGCCGAGCCGCCGATCCCTGGCGGGCGCGTCGAGGCGCTGATGGGGCGGCTCATCCGGGTGCTCTCGCACAGCCGGCTGGCCCGCCCGCTGCCAGCCGTGGTCTTGAGCGCGCTGGGGCTCGGCGGGGTGGCGTTCGTCGGGCTGTGCGCCACCGCTCCGCGGCCGAGCGTCGCCACGCCGCCGGTGCTGCTGCCGCTCACGTCGCTGGCCCGCGATCTCGGCGCGCCGCACCTGCCGGACATCCTCGCGAACCTCATCATGTACGCGTCGATCGGGCTGTCCTGCCTGGGCCTGGCCATGATGCTGTGGGCCAACAGCCGGGGCTGGTCCCCCAACCCGCGGCGCGTCTTCTGGACCGCGGCCGGCGCGATCGCGGTGCTGGTGAACATCACCCCGGTCGGCTCGTCAGACGCCGCCAGCTACGCCACCTACGGCCGGATCGCCGCGCTCGGCTACAACCCGTACACGTTCCTGCCCGCCGACCTGCCCGGCGGCCGGAACAACCCGTACACGATGCTGGTCAGCCCGCAATGGCAGCACACGCCCTCGGTGTACGGGCCGGTGGCGACGTGGACGCACCTGGTCGCCGCGCTGATCGGCGGCAGCAAGCCGTGGGCCACGATCTGGGTCCTGATGATCATGATCGGGGCGGCGTTCCTGCTCACGGGCTACGTGCTGCTCCGGACGGCCGCCAACCCGACGCGCGCCGTGCTGCTGTGGGTGGCAAACCCGCTGCTGATCACCGAGCTCGTGATCGGCGGCCACATGGACGCCTTCGTGGCCCTGTTCGCGATCGCGGCCATCGTCGTGTCCAGGCGGTGCACCACCCCCTGGCACGACGTGCTCGTGGGGCTGCTCGTCGGCGCGGCGCTGGGCATCAAGGTGAGCGCCGCCTTCGTCGCGCTCGGCATCGCGATCCCGCTGCTGCACGACCGCGCGTGGGCGCGGCTGGTCAGGATCGCCACCGTCGCCGCGGCGACCACGCTGGGGCTCTACTACTTCAGCTACGGGTTCGTGGCCCTGAAACCCCTGGGCACCGCCTCAACGATGGTCATCTCCCCCACCGTCTGGCGGGGCGTCGAGGCGATCTTCGGCACCGGCCACCTGACGACGACCGTGATCGGGTTCATCTGGCCGCCGCTGATGCTCTTGCTGGCCTGGTACCTGTACAACAGGCTCTCGCCTGACGTGCCGACCGTCGTGGCGGCCACCTGCGCGCTCACCTTCGCCTGGCTGCTCGTCGCGCCATGGTCGCTGCCCTGGTACGCGTCGGTCGCGTGGGTGGCGCTGGCGCTGCTGCCGCGCAACACGCTCACCCGCTGGCTGACCCTTGCGACCGCCACGTTGGCGTTGCTTCACTTCAATGGTGGACATCCGACGAACGTGCCAGTCGGCCCGATGCCGTAAGGATCTTGTGTCGTGAGCGTCGTCTCGGCAGGGCGGGTGGCGGTCGTGACCGGGGCGGCGAGCGGGATCGGCTTCGGCCTGTCCGAGCGGTTCGCCGCCGAGGGCATGCACGTCGTGATGGCCGACGTGGAGGAGCCCGCGCTGTCGCGGGCCGCGTCGGCGCTCGCGGGCAACGGGGCCTCGGTGCTGCCAGTGCTCACCGACGTGGCGGACCGCGCGGCGGTCGACGCGCTGCGCGACTCCGCGGTGTCCGCGTTCGGCGCGGTGCACGTCGTCTGCAACAACGCCGGCGTCGGCGGGCCGCACGGACCACTATGGGAGTGCCCGCCCGGCGAGTGGGACTGGGTGCTCGGCGTGAACCTGGGCGGCGTGATCAACGGCGTGCGCGCGTTCATGCCGCTGCTGCTCGAGCAGGACGCCGGGCACATGGTCAACACCTCCTCGATCTTCGGCGTCTTCGCCGGGACGCTGGGCCCGTACGGGGTGTCCAAGCACGCGGTGGCGGCGCTGACCGAGACGCTGTACTTCAACCTGGAGTCGCTTGGCGTGTCGCACGTCGGCGTGTCGGTGCTGTGCCCGGGGGCGGTGCGCACGAACTTCGGCACGTCGGCGCGGAACCGGCCGTCCTGGGCGGGCCCGCCAGCGGTGCGCGGCGCGGCCGAGCAGGCGAGCGCGGCACGGTTCGACACGCTGTCGGCGACGGGCGCCTCCCCCGCTGACGTGGCCGCGATCGTGGTCGACGGGATCCGCGCGCGCCGGTTCTACCTCCTCACATCCGGCAACAGGAACGAAGCGGTCACCCGCCGCGGCGCGGAGATCGTGGCCGGCGGGCCGCCCGAGCCGCCCGTATCGTTCGTCTAGGCTTGGCGGCTATGAGCACTCCGCCTTCGGCCACGCCACCGTCCGCACCGTCCGCGAAGCAGGTCCCGTTCGAGCGCACCTATCACGGCGACACGGTGACCGACCCGTACGCCTGGCTCGCCAACCCCAAGGACCCTGAGGTCATCGGCTACCTGGGGGCGGAGAACACCTACATGGCGGCGCAGACCGCCGGGCTGGCGGACCTGCGGGCCGAGGTGTTCGCCGAGATCAAGTCCCGCACCCAGGAGACCGACCTGTCGGTGCCGGTGCGCAAGGGCGGCTGGTGGGAGTACTCGCGCACCGTCGAGGGTCAGCAGTACGCGATCTTCTGCCGGCGCCGGGTGCTCGACGGCGAGGTCAGGCCGCCGCTGCCCGAGGACGGCAAGCCGCTGGAGGGCGAGGAGGTCCTGCTCGACTCTAACGAGCTGGCGGCCGGTGCTGGCTTCTTCCGGCTCGGCGCGCTGTCCGTCAGCCCGGATGAGTCGCTGCTCGCCTACTCGACTGACTTCTCCGGCGACGAGCGGTACACGCTGCGGATCAAGGACCTGGCGACCGGGCGGACGCTGCCTGACGAGATCCCTGACGCGTTCTACGGCTGCGCGTGGTCGCTGGACGCGACCGTGCTGTTCTACGTCACGGTGGACGAGGCTTGGCGGCCGTACCGGGTCTGGCGGCACCGGGTCGGCACGCCGGCGTCGTCCGACGTGATCGTGTACGAGGAGAGCGACGAGCGGTTCTGGCTGTCGATCGGCGTGTCCCGCGACGACAAGTGGGTCTGCATCTCGGTGGGGAGCAAGCTGACCAGCGAGTGGTGGCTGCTCGACGCCGCGACGCCCGAGGGCGCGTTCAGCGTGGTCGCGCCGCGGCGGCAAGGCGTCGAGTACGAGGTCGAGGTCGCCGCGGACCGGCTGCTGATCGTGCACAACGACGGCGGCGCGGAGAACTTCGAGCTGGCCACCGCCCCGTTGCCGGGCACCGGTGACTCGGGCACCTGGACGCCGCTGATCCCGTACCGCGCCGACACCCGGCTGCTCGGCGTGGACGCGTTCGCGTCACACACGGTGGTCTACTTCCGGCGCGGCGGGCTGACCGGGCTGCAGGTGCTGGCCGCCGCCGGCGAGTCGCGGGAGATCCGGTTCCCCGAGCCGGTCTACACCGTGTCGCCAGGCTCGAACCCGGAGTACACGCAGACCACGTTCCGGCTCGGCTACAACTCGATGGTCACGCCGGGCACGGTGTACGACTACGACATGGTGGCCGGCTCGCTGACGCTGCTCAAGCAGCAGCCGGTGCTGCCGTCGCCCGCGGGGGTGCCGTTCGCGAGCGACGATTACGAGCAGTACCAGGAATGGGCCGTGGCGCCCGACGGGACGCGGGTGCCGATCTCGCTGGTGTGCCGCAAGGGCACGCCGCGCGACGGGTCCGCGCCCTGCCTGCTGTACGGGTACGGCAGCTACGAGCACTCCATCGATCCGACGTTCTCGATCTCCCGGCTGTCGCTGCTCGACCGCGGCTTCGTGTACGCGATCGCGCACATCCGCGGCGGCGGCGAGCTGGGCCGCTCGTGGTACCTGCACGGGAAGCTGCTGGAGAAGAAGAACACGTTCACCGACTTCGTGGCCTGCGCCGAGCACCTGGTCGCCACGGGCTGGACGTCGGCGTCCCGGCTGGTCGCCCGCGGCGGGTCGGCCGGCGGCCTGCTGATGGGCGCGGCGGTGAACCTCGCGCCCGGCGCGTTCGCCGGGATCGTCGCGCAGGTGCCGTTCGTGGACGCGCTGAACACGATCCTCGATCCGTCGCTGCCGCTGACCGTGACCGAGTGGGAGGAGTGGGGCGACCCGCTGCACGACCCCGAGGTGTACTTCTACATGAAGTCGTACACCCCGTACGAGAACGTCTCCGCCGGCCCGTACCCCGCGATCTTCGCGATCACGAGCCTGAACGACACCCGGGTGCTGTACCACGAGCCCGCCAAGTGGATCGCCCGGCTGCGCGCGGTCGCGTCCGGCGGCCCGTTCCTGCTGAAGACCGAGATGGAAGCCGGCCACGGCGGCCGCAGCGGCCGCTACGACGCCTGGCAGGAGGAAGCCCTGGTGCTCGCCTGGTCCGTCGCGACGGCCACCGCTGCCGCGGGGACTGACGGCTAACTGGCGGCTAGTCGAGGACCGTGACGGGGGCGCCGACAGTTATCCGGGCGCCGGGCCGCGGGGCGTCGGGTATCAGCTGGACGCCGAACCAGACCTTGCCGTCCCATCGGCGGTGCCTGGCGAGCGTGACCAGCGGCTCCTTGCCCCGCACGGCCGTGTCCGGGTCGATCGTCGTAAACACGCAGCGGTCGCAGCCCTTGGCCACCCGGAACGAGACGTCGCCGATGCGCAGCCGGTGCCAGCCGTCTTCCGCCCAGGCCGCCGCGCCGGTGACCACCACGCTGGGGCGGAACCTGGTCATCGGCAGCGGTCCCTCGGCGAACCGCGGCCCCTCGAGGATC
>Ga0335075_10017187_pt1 | contig 10768 bp, 9 predicted proteins | sample Lox_Sample_24_FD_206723 | JGI IMG/M metagenome (GOLD analysis project Ga0335075, IMG submission 206723) | Soil microbial communities from Loxahatchee National Wildlife Refuge, Florida, United States - Lox_Sample_2.4 | ecosystem: Environmental > Terrestrial > Soil > Wetlands | place: USA: Florida... | reverse complement strand
GATGCCGACGCACCAGTTCGTTTCGTCGCGACGATCGTCGTCGCCGCGTCCGGTCTGTACCAGGGTCTCAACGTTGGCGCCATCAAGGTCGCAACGCATGACCCGCATGCCTTCCCGGTCGCCCCAGTACAGCTTGCGGCCGACGGCATCGAAATGCAGCTGCTTGGGGGTGTAGGTGCCACCGCTGGGAACAATTGTGGTGCGGTTGTTTCCGTCGAGGTCCACGCGTTCGATCGATCCGTCGTTGGCCGACGGAACGCCCATGTTGGTCCAGTAGATGTGGCCGGCTTCAACATCGACCGCGACACCATCGGGGACGGGGCATCCGGTGACGATGACGGTCTTGCCGGAGCCGTCGGGGTTGGTGGAGAACAGCCGTCCGCCACCGCTGGCTTCGAGCACGAACAGTTTTGGGGTCAGAGTCATGATTAGGGTCCTTTCGATTCGATCAGTAAGCGTGCAAGACATTTAGCTGAAGCGTGCTGCCGACAGAGCACTGGTCAGTGACGCGATACCAGTACATATCCGGCGATGCCGAAGGTTATGGGCGTTATTGCCATCAACCCGTATAGCAGGCTTAGCATCGTTCTCTCCTTACCTCACAGTGCTTTTCACGCAGTCGTCGGGAGTCGACCCGTACTCGGCTCGCACCGCCAGCAGCCCGAACAGCATCTCGTCGCGCTCGGCGGCGAGTTCGTCGATCGATCGGCCGTCCGCTTCTTCGAGGACGCCCTTGACGATTTGTCGGGCCAACTCGGGGGTGAACTCGGGGTCGCCCAGCCCCGGCCAGTTGCCGGCCATGCGGGGCATCAGGTGCTCCATGAAGTGTTGGATGCCTCCCTGGCCACCGCCGAGGTGCCACAGCAGGTTTGGTCCCATGACGCCCCACCGCAATCCGGGGCCCCACGACACGGCGTCGTCGGCGTCGGCGACATCGAGCACGCCCTGGCCGATCAGGTAAACGACCTCTCGGTACAGCGCCGACTGCAGGCGGTTAGCAACGTGGCCGGGCAGCTCCTTTTTCAGGTGGATGGGTTTCTTACCGACCGAGGCGTAGAACACCATCGCGTCCTGGACTGCCTCCGGCGCGGTCTTCGTCCCACCGACGACCTCCACAAGCGGGATCACGTGCGGGGGGTTGAAGGGATGGCCGATGACGGTCCGCTCCGGATGCACGCACTCGGCCTGCATCACGCTCATCGTGATACCGGACGAGCTCGAGGCGATGATCGCGTCACGCGGTGTGGCGGCGTCGATGTCGGCGAACAGCTTTATCTTCAGTTCCGGACGCTCCGGCGCGTTTTCCTGAACGAAGTCGGCGTCCGCGAGGGCCGCCGGCATGTCGGAGGTGAACTTCAGACGGTCGGGGGAGGCGCCGGGCGCCAGGCCCAGCGTCTTGACCCCCTCCCAGGCACCCTCGACGTAGGACCGCAGCGCCGCCTCCGCGCCCGGCGCGGGATCGGTTGCCGTGACATCGAAGCCGCGGGCGAGATAGTGCGTCGCCCAACTCGCACCGATGGTCCCGGTGCCGACGATTGCGATGCGCCGCACTGGCTTTTGTGAATTCATGATCGTTACTCCTCTATTTCTATTGGTTGTCAGCGCCCGCGCCAGACGGGTGCACGTTTTTCGGCGAACGCCAGCGCACCTTCGTGCGCGTCCTCGCTGTCCAGCAGGCTGTGGGCGTCCTCGGCTTGGCGGGCGAACGCCTCGGAATCGTTGAGGCCTTGGGTGTCTCGCAGGACCTGCTTGACTCGCGCTAAGGCGAGCGGCGCGTTGACGGCGATGCGCTTTGCCAGCTCTTGCGCCCCCTGCAGCGCCGCCCCGCCAGCGGTCAGCTGGCTGACCAGCCCGTACTGCTTTGCATCGACGGCCGAAAGCGGCTCGCCGGTGAGCAGCACCTTGAGGGCGACGTGGTAGGGGATGCGCCTGGGCAGGCGGATGACGCCGCCCTCGCCGGCGATGAGTCCCCGTTTCACCTCGGGCAGGCCAAATTTGGCGTCTTCGGCGGCAACGATCAGGTCGCAGCTCAGCGCCATCTCGAAACCGCCGCCGAGCGCCCAGCCTTCGACGGCCGCGATGAGCGGCTTGCGCACCACCGCTTGGGTGAGCCCGCCGAATCCGCGACCGGGAAGGATCGGGGTCTCCCCATTAGCGAACGCCTTGAGATCCATGCCGGCGCTGAACGTGCCGCCGGCGCCGGTGAGGACACCCACCGACAGGGTCGGGTCGGCGTCGAGCTCATCGAGCGCTGCCGCCAGTGCGACGGCGACGTCGCGCCTGATGGCGTTGCGTTGTGCCGGCCGGTTGATGGTGATGGTCAGGACGCCATCGTGCCGCTCGGTGAGCACCAGCTCGGTCGCTACTTCGGTTGTGGTCATTTCGCTATCTCCTGTTCTGGGGCAACGGGAATCGCTCCCGTGGCTTGCAATTGGTTGATGTCGTCGGTGCTGAACCCCAGCTGCGCGAGGACTTCGGCGTTGTGCTCCCCGTGCTCGGGTGCGCGCCGCGCCGCCACCCGTGCCATCCCACGCAGGGTGAGCGGGTTGTTGACCGTGTACTCGAGGTCAGCGGCCCCCTCGATCGGCACGACGATGTTGGCGGCGCGCAGTTGCGGGTCCTCGGCTGCTTCCTCGGGCGTCTGGATGATGCCGTAGGGGATGCGCGCCTCGTCGAGGACCTTTTTCCAATGCGCCAGGGGCTGGGAACGAAATTCGGCGTCCAGCAGAGCGGCCAAGTCGCCGGCATGCTCGCTGACAGCCTCGACGTCGCTGAAGCGTGGGTCGGACACCAGATCCGAGCGCCCGATGGCATTGGCCAATACCGGAAATGCTGATCGCCTGGCGGCCAGCATGATCCAGCGGCCATCGCCGGACTGATAGGGATTCGACAACGCGTTTACCGGCTTGTTGCGGTCGTTCGGTTCGTACGGCTTGCCGCCGGCCAACGCCGCCGACACCAGCGTTCCGGTCGCCCACACCCCGGTAGCCAGAAGCGACGTGCCGACGTTGGCACCCCGCCCCGTGCGTTCGCGGTGATACAGCGCGGTGGTGATCGCCGCGTAGATCGCGACGGCGGTCGCGTAATCGCCGCTGCCCCACACCGGAGACGTCGGCGGTGCACCGGCGTCGCGGGTCGAGGCGAGCAGCCCGCTGCGCGACCAGAAGGCGGTCAGGTCGAACCCCGGCAGCTTGGCGTCCGGGCCGGCATCACCGAATCCGGTGATGTCGGCATAGATGATCCGCGGATTCCAGGACGAAACCTCGTCGTAGCCCAGGTGCAATCCCTCGCGGGTGCCGTGCGGGAAGTTGGTGATCAGCACGTCGGCCCATTCGACGAGGCGCTTGAGGATCTGGGTGCCGCCTTCGGACTTCAGGTTGATCGACATCCCGCGCTTGTTGCGATTGGCCAAGTGCCAGCTGTAGTTGCCGAGCGCCTCCGGGCTCGGCGGTACCGAGCTCAGCAGCCGCTGGGGGTCACCCATCCCGGGTGCTTCGACCTTGATGACGTCGGCGCCAAAGTCCGACAGCATCGTCGCCGCCGCAGGCGCAGCGATAAAGCTCGCCAGTTCAACGACTTTCAGGCCGGAGAACACTGATTGCGTGGTTTGCGTTGGTTGTGTGTGCATTGTTGTCGTCTCCTTAAACGAACGCGCTCAGGCCGGTGACGGACTTGCCGACGATCAGCGTCTGCATCTCGCGGGTGCCCTCATAGGAGTAGAGGGCCTCGGAGTCGGCGACAAAGCGGCCGATGTTGTAGTCGAGCACAATCCCGTTGCCGCCAAACAACTCCCGGGCCCAGTGCACGGTCTCGCGCATCCGCGATGTGCAGTAGGCCTTCGCCAGCGCGGACTGCTCGTCGCGGTACACGCCCTCGTGCTGCAGCTGGGACAGGCGCACCATCATCCCGGCGCATGCCGTGGCGTTGCCGAGCATCTTCACGAGCAGGTCCTGAACCATCTGGAACTTGCCGATCGGGCGATCGAACTGTGTGCGTTCCTTGGCGTAGGCCAGTGCGAGCTCGTAGGCGGCGAACTGGACTCCTACCGCCTGCCACGCCACACCGCTACGCGTCCGTCGCAGGATTTCGGCGGCGTCCCTGAACGAGTTCGCGTTCTGCAACCGGTTGGCTTCCGGAATCCGGCATTCGTCCAGCACGATGTCGGCGTTCTGCACGATCCGCAGCGCGAACTTGTTCTCGATCTTCGTCGCGGTGAACCCGGGGGTGCCCTTCTCGACCACGAAGCCCAGCACGCGGTTCGTCTCGACGTCGCGTGCCCAGACCACCACCAGGTCGGCGAATGTGGCGTTACCGATCCAGCGCTTGGCGCCGTTCAGCACCCACTCGTCACCGTCACGGCGGGCCGTGGTTTCCATGCCGCCTGCCACGTCCGAACCGCCGTGCGGCTCGGTCATGGCGAACGCGCCGATCTTCTCGAAGCGGCTCATCGCAGGCAGCCAGCGGCGCTTCTGTTCCTCGGACCCGCAGGTGAGGATGGTGCCCATCGCCAATCCGGTGTGCACACCGAAGAACACCGACAGCGACGGATCGGCATGCGCCATCTCCATCGAGGTGATACCCGTCATGAGGTTGCCCGGCGCGGGCTCCGACGAATCGGGATCGGCCCAATCCAGCAGGCCCAATTTCGCGAACCCCTTGACGAGCTCGTGCGGGAACTCGGCGCGCGCCCAGTAGTCCTCGACGATCGGCGCAGCCTCTGTGCGAAAGAATTCGCGGATACGGTGGACCTTCTCGCGCTCCGAATCCGACAGCAACTCCTCGTAGTTGTAGAAATCGGCCGGCAGCTGCCCGTCCTCCAGATATGGCTGGTGCGTTGGTGGCAACGTCACTGTGATGGTCATGGTGTCCTCTCTTTTCAGTGGTGGGTAAGTTCTCACCCTTGCGGCCGCTTGCTGATTCGCCGGTTGGTCGATCGGCCAGGCCATGCATCCACCATCGGGGCACTGCAGATGAGTTCGGGATACCGCGTTTATCCCCGGTACTGGCAGGGACAGGCTCAGCGGTGGCGGCGTGGTGGGCGCGTACTCGCAACAGCGTTCGCAAATGCGTTGTGCACGCGAGTCTTAACCTTGTGCAGCGATGGGTGCAGCTGGCTGCGACGGTGTGGCGAGTTTCCGGGTCAGCCGGTATCAGAGTCGTGGCGTCCTAGGAGTGCCCCGACCGCTAACTCCGCCATTGCGATGTCGGGTTCCTCGCCGGTGATGTACTCGGCGTACAGGAAAGACTCGACAATCCGCACGATGAGGTAGGCCAAGTCACGCGGTGGAAGCTGTGAACGCAGGTTGCCCTGTGAGAGTTCGTCGTTCAGCAGCGTCTCGATGGCAGCCACGAGCCGGGCCTGGACTGTGCCGGCGCGGGTGGTGAGAATTCTCAGCGCGCGTTCCGGCTCTCGTCGCAAAAACTCGCGAAGGAAGTCGGCTTGGTCGAGCATGGCCGCAAAGTGGCCGATCGCCTCCGTGATGCGCTGCGCCCCGTTGCCTTCGGAGGCCTTGACCGCGGCGGTGAGTGTCGGCTCTGCCAGCGACCACAGAATCTCCCCGAGCAGGTCATCGCGGCCGCCGACCCAGCGAAACAGGGTGGCGCGGTTTACGCCGACCTCCGCGGCCAGTTCCTGCATCTCGATGCGACGCCCGGCCATGAACCACCGCCGGGCAACCCGAAACGCGTCCAGCGCGTCAGGCTTGCGCTCCTCCGCCAACATGCGGGCTAGCGGTGTTTCGGCGATCGTGCACCTCCTCGGACTAATGCAGCAGACTACCAAACGTTGCGTGAAGCCACGCATTGGAGCGCCGGGATGCGGTGCTGGTAATGACACGCGTGGTCCGTTTAATTAGCCTAGTTCAAAATAAATTACAGCTATTCACGATCCGGGTCTGATTCCGTAGTATCGCCGACACGGCCAGCTCGGTGTGAGATCAATCTCTTATTGGTCGCATCCGTGCAACATTTTAGTAATACGTTGCATACTGTTGGGGAACGGGCGTAGACCCCGATCGGACCTGAGTAAAGGAGTGTTGCTATGCCCGTGCTTGATCGTTTTCGTATCGACGACCGCGTCGCCGTCGTCACAGGCGCGTCCAGTGGGCTCGGAGTCGCGTTCGCGCAGGCTCTCGCGGAGGCTGGCGCCGACGTGGTGCTCGGTGCCCGTCGCGCCGACCGCTTGGAAGACACCCGCGCGCTGGTCGAGGCCGTGGGACGAAGGGCCGTTGCGGTGCGTACGGATGTGACCGACCCCGGCGACTGCCACGCTCTGGTGCGCGCCGCGATGGACGAATTCGGGCGGGTGGACATCCTGGTGAACAACGCCGGGGTCGGAACGGCGGTGCCGGCCACCCGCGAGACCCCCGAGCAGTTTCGGTCGGTCGTCGACCTCAACCTCAACGGCTGCTATTGGATGGCGCAGGAATGTGGGCGCGTGATGCAGCCCGGCAGCTCGATCATTAATGTCAGCAGTGTGCTGGGCTTGACCACCGCAGGTCTGCCGCAGGCCGCCTACGCCTCGTCCAAGGCTGGTTTGATCGGCCTGACGCGAGACCTCGCCCAGCAGTGGACCGGGCGCCGGGGCATCCGCGTCAACGCAATCGCGCCGGGCTATTTCGCATCCGAGATGACTGACCAGTTCGATCAGGAGTACTTCGATTCCACGGTCGTGCCTCGCACACTGTGCCGACGGCTCGGTGAGCCCGAAGAGCTCAGCGCCGCAATGTTATTCCTCGCCAGCGACGCCAGCAGCTACGTCACCGGGATCACGCTGCCCGTCGAGGGCGGCATGCTGACCACCTAGGGAGCCATTCGTGAAGCAACTCAGCGGCCTGGACGCGACGTTCCTGTACATGGAAACGCCGAGAACCTTCGGACACGTCACGGGCCTAATGATTTTCGAACGTCCCAGCGCGGACTACGAGCCATTCGCCGCCGTCTACGCCAAGTTCGCCTCCATGGTCGGCGAGCTCGAACCGTTGCGCCGCCGCCTCGTCCAGGTGCCGTTCGGACTCGACCATCCCTACTGGGTGGCCGACCCAAACCTGGATCTCGACTTTCATATCAGGGAAATCCATTTGGCCAAACCGGGCATGGTCGATCAACTGGCCGATCAGGTTTCCCGGATCGTCGGTCGCCCCATGGATCGGACCCGGCCGCTGTGGGAGGTCTACGTCATCGATGGCCTGCACAGCGGGCGGTGGGCGCTGCTCACCAAGTACCACCACGCCACCATCGACGGCGCCGCCGGTCAGCTCATGCTGCAGATCATGACCGATCCCGACGCCGACGCTCCGCCGCCGGGCGAAAGCCCCGCGTGGGAGGCCGAAGCGCTTCCGAGCACCGTGGATCTGTTGCGGCGCACAGCAGCCCGGCTGGCGCTGAACCCCGTCAGAGCAATGCGGGTTCAAGCACGGCTCGTCGGCAAGGTTGCCGGCGCCGCAGGTGTCAACAGCGTCAGCGGTGCGGCCAAGCAGGCCGGGGCGGCGGTCAAGGCCATCGCCCGACTCGGCCGCCCCGACGGGCCACGTATCTCCCTGCCCACAACGCAGGCGCCGCCGACCCCGTGGAACAAGTCGATCACGGGCCACCGCCGATTCGCCATGCGCACAACGTCGTTGGACAACATCAAGGCGCTCAAGAACGCCACCGGTGGCACGGTGAATGACATCGTGATGGCGATCTGCGCGGGCGGACTTCGCCAGTACCTGCTATCCCATGATGCATTGCCCGATCGTCCGCTGCGGGCCATGGTGCCGGTGTCCATCCGTACCGGCGAGGAGGACGACCCATGGACCAACCGTGTCTCGGCTCTCGTCGCCGAGTTACCCACCGATTGCGCCGACCCGCTGGAACGCGTCGCCCGCTGCAGCCAAGCGATGCAGAATGCCAAGCGCAACCTCGACATGGTGCCGGCCGATGAGCTCGTCGACCTCACCCAATTCTCCACCCCGGTGCTGGCGACCTCGGCTGTACGGCTCGCATCGCGGCTGCGGTTGGCTGACCGCGTCGCTCAACCGTTCAACCTGGTGATCTCCAACGTGCCGGGCCCACGCCAGCCCTTGTACTTCGCGGGAGCCCAGCTATGCCACCAGTTCCCGGTGTCGATCGTCACCGACGGACAAGGACTCAACATCACGGTGGTGAGCTATCTCGACCGACTCGACTTCGGTTTCATCGTCGACCGCGACCTGGTGCCCGACGTGTGGGACCTCGCTGACATGCACATCGACGAGATCAGCCGGCTGTTCGAAGCCAGCGGAGCGGAATGGGCGCAACCCCCGCAACCGCCTCACCCTCGGCGCGGACGCGTCAGGGGCTATGAGGCCGACGACATCTGCTGAAACTGCAGGATCCGACAGCAGCCAACGCCCATAGACTCGAACAATGGCAACGGAGGCCAACGCGCTGGGTGATTTCCTGCGTGCGCGGCGCCAGCAGGTGCAACCCGAAGATGTCGGGCTGGTTCCCGGCGCGCGGCGACGCGTCGCCGGTTTGCGCCGCGAAGAATTGGCGATGCTGGCGGGCATCAGCGCCGAGTACTACCTACGACTAGAGGTAGGTCGCGACAAGCATCCGTCACCTCAGGTGATTGATGCGCTCGCGCGGGCCCTGCGGCTCGACGGCAAGGCCACAGAGCATCTGCGCCAGCTGGTAGGCCCGCCCGGGGGCGATACCCCCGAACTGGAAATAGAGGCGTACGCGCTAGCGCAAGTAATCGAGCAGATTTCGATTCCAGCCGTGCTGGTCAACCGGTATCTCGATGTCTTGGCCGCAAATCCGATAGCCCGTGCACTGTCACCAGGATTCGCACCGGGACAAAACGCCCTGCGCTGGCGCCTGTTGGACCCCGCTGCCCGCGAGCTGTACATCGATTGGGATGACGCGACCGAACTCCTTGTGAATGGGTTACGGGAATTCAGCGGTCCCTATCCCAATGATCCTCGCATGCAGGAGCTCATTGCTGAATTATCCTCCGCCAGTGAGCGTTTCCGCGAACTGTGGTCGCGTGCGGAGGTGGGTTACCGGCTGGGAATCCACCACCTCCGCCACCCTCTGGTCGGCGATCTTTACCTTCACCGGCATCGGCTGAACGCTCCCTATCCCGGCGGAGACCACGTAGTGATGTATCGCGCCGAGCCCGGCAGCGACTCCGCCAAAGCGCTGGAAAAACTTCGGTCGCTATGACATACGTCGCGGATACCGCCGTTACTCCAGATAGCGGCAGGAACAGGGTTAGAGTCGGACGATGGCCACCGAGGCCAACGCACTGGGTGACTATCTGCGTGCGCGACGTCAGCAGGTGCGTCCCGAGGATGTCGGGCTGGTTCCCGGCGCGCGGCGCCGCGTCGCCGGTTTGCGCCGCGAAGAACTGGCAATGCTGGCAGGCATTAGCGCCGAGTACTACCTACGCTTGGAAGTCGGTCGCGACAAGCATCCGTCACCTCAGGTGGTTGACGCGCTCGCCCGCGCTCTGCGGCTCGACGTTCCAGCCATACAACACCTTCGGCACTTGGCCGCTCCGACCGGATCGGACCTCTGCCCTGTGGAAGCACCGCCGGCATACGCATTCGCCGAAGTGATCGAAGAGTTTCTGATTCCGGCCGCCCTATGCGACAGGTATCTGGATGTCTTGGCGGCAAATCCGATGGCGCGCGCCCTGTCGCCAGAGTTCACACCGGGGGAAAACTTCTTGCGATGGCGCCTTTTAGACCCCGCCGCCCGAAAGCTCTATCTCGATTGGGACGACGCAACCGCTAGCGCCGTCGCTGGTTTGCGCGACCTCGGCGGCCGCTGGCCCGAAGATCCTCGCATGCAGGCGCTGATAGCCGAATTATCCTCCGCCAGTGCACGTTTCTGCGAACTGTGGCCGCGGGCGGATGTGGGTTATCGCTTGGGAATTAACCACTACTGTCACCCGCGCGTGGGCGAGCTCTATCTGCACCGCAGTCGGCTCAACGCGCCGTATCCAGGTGGCGAGCACGTGGTGATGTATCGCGCCCAGCCCGGCAGCGACTCCGCCAGAGCGCTCGAGGAACTGCGATCCCTGACCACCGCGCCACCGGCGTGCTAGCGCGGTACACCCAGAACATGACCGTTCCTTTGATCCAATCAATCAGCGCGGCAACACATTCGGCACGCCACATGTTGAATCGAGTTGTGGCGATTGGCTGAAGCGTGCTGCCGATGCAGCGCCCCTCAGTCGCGCGATACCAGTGCGTAACCGGCAATACCGAAGGTTATAGGGATCATCGTCATCACCCCGTACAGCGCGCTCAGCATCATTCTCTCCTGACTAACTAACTCTTTCGAGCGGTCGTGGACGACCGGGCGTGCATCAAGCATCAGCGCGGCGGTGATCAGTCGGGGATACCGCGTTTAAGCCCAGTACTGGCAGGGACAGGCTTAGGCTCGGTTGATGGCCGCCAAGCCCAACGCGTTGGGCGATTACCTGCGTGCACGGCGCCGGCAGGTGCGGCCCGAGGACGTCGGGCTGGTTCCCGGCGCGCGCCGACGCGTTGCGGGTTTGCGCCGCGAGGAGCTAGCAATGTTGGCGGGCATCAGCGCCGAGTACTACCTGCGCCTGGAGGTGGGCCGCGACAAGAATCCGTCGGCCCAGGTTGTCGAGGCGCTCGCGCGGGCCCTGCGGCTGGACATCAAGGCCACGCGGTATCTGCACCAACTGGCCAACCCCATCATCAGCCGTTGGGATCACTCCGTTCTGGACGCGGCCGCCGAGGGGCTGGACGACCTGATCGATCAGTTG
>Ga0335075_10017186_pt1 | contig 10769 bp, 10 predicted proteins | sample Lox_Sample_24_FD_206723 | JGI IMG/M metagenome (GOLD analysis project Ga0335075, IMG submission 206723) | Soil microbial communities from Loxahatchee National Wildlife Refuge, Florida, United States - Lox_Sample_2.4 | ecosystem: Environmental > Terrestrial > Soil > Wetlands | place: USA... | reverse complement strand
TTTCTTGGGGGGGAAAGAGTTGATTGCGAAGGATTTGGTGGGGTATGGCGTTCATGCGGAGTACGTGTTCTGGTTCGCGTACTTGGATGGTCCGGAGAGGGATGAGGAGAATGGTATGTTTTGCCTCGAGGGCGATAGGAAGTGGTAGGAGAGGATGATGGCTAATGGGATACGGTGTAGTTGCCATGTTGAAGAATTTCTTGGAGGGTTGTGCTCTTGCCAACCTGAAGTTCAAAAGGATTATGCTGCAGACGGGAGGGAAGGTGAGCTCTCATGGAAGGCCGGTGCTGTGGGGCTTGGATTTTATTTGCTGATGGGCGGGTAGCATGATGACGTCCATCAGGGACCGTATAAGGTATCAGCTATGTCCTATCCCTCTGAGATGGCTGGAGTTGACACCGATTCTGAAGGTGCCTGCGAAGGAAGATGACCCGAGGGTTGAGCTGGGACCGAACTTTTACTATAGGTATGTCTAAGAAAGATTATAATAGCCTATTTAAGGCTTCTGGGCTACCCCTTTCTTCTACCAAGTCGTGTACGAAACCTGAAAAACAACTATACCTCATTCCATTCGGTGACGGCCTCCACGCGTGTCCTCGAAGGTGCGGACCTTTTTTGGCTTCAGTGAGGCGTCCGCGAGCTGCAATAATTGGATAATTTTGTCCATTCTTGGCTTGTCGTTGCTGTTTGATCTGTCGTTATCTTCATATCTGTCATCCTCTTCTTTGTCATTGGAATTGCCTGACTAGAGCCATAAACTATCCCACTGGCTTCCTTGTGGCTCTTTCTTGTTTGAATCTACATTCTCAAGCAATTGGAATGCTGCTATGAACACAGTACTGCTACACTACTAGAGCTCTCTCTTCCAAATCTGAATGCTTTACTTAGATCACTAACGAAGTATAATTAGACAAGAAGATCTCCTCGCAGAGCTGGCTCCAAAATATGGATTCGACTACGTAGTCGTCAGGCCAATGACAATTATCGGAGCTGTGAAGGGGAATTTCCTAAACTTGGCGTAAGAGTCATAAGTCCTTAGGAGACCAAATTCTGACCAGTATCGTCATCCAGAATGGCCCTAGGGCTCTATCTTGCAGTCACCAAAGAGCTCGGAGATACTCCGACCTATAATGGGTCACTTGAGAAGTATCACAGTGTCGAAGCTCTCTCTTCGGCGACCATGTATGTAAAATTATCCCCACATTCCCAAGCACAGTCCTCTGACAGATTAGGAACGCCTATTTCGAAGAATGGTGCGCCCTCACTCCCTCCTGCGCAAACGAAGCTTTCAACATCACCAACGGCGACGTCTCAGTCTGGGCCCGCCTTTGGCCTACCGTCTGCGAGTTCTTTGGCCTCACGCCGCCAAGCGAAGAAGAGCAATTCTCCAGCCCACCCTTGCGGCCTGCATCAGGGCAGTTCCCGACAGTTAGACCTTTGGACTATAAAGAGCACGGGACTTGGAAGCTGAGGAACAGCTGGCAGCAGTGGGCGCAGGAAGAGAGGAGTATTGAGGCGTGGAAGAGGCTGGCGAAAAAAGAGGGGTTGCAGGAGGATGCGTTCTTCAGGGCGAGTTGGGTGTATGCGGATCGGAATATGGCGCTTATGTATAACAAGTTGGAATCGATGAGTAAGGCGCGAGAGTATGGGTGGTTGGGTTATGTGGATTCGACAGAGCAGTTTTGGAGGTGTTTAGAGAAGCGCAAGAGATGAGGATCCTCCCCAAGTGTTCTTAGTTTGGTTTGGTTGATATTCAGGGCCCGCGACGGGTCTCAATAGTTCCCGGTTGCCTCCAAATTTGATATTCATCTCTAATCCCTATAGTCACTGGTAAGCTTTGTTACCTGATATGATAATGTTTAGATGGATTTCAAGTCTTCTGTTAGAATTGCTACAAGCCACAGCTTGAGTCACAATCCGACTGGATGTCTGCCTACCAGGCAAGCGTCAATCAAGTTAATGCCTACAGAACATCATGGGGAACGTATGAGCCGCGGTCGTAGTTGCTACGGGCAGCGGAAAGAAGAGAGCTAAACAGGTTGGGTTGCTGAATGATGCTGTGAGATTATATATCTAACTGGGGCTAGTATTGGCCCACTATTTATGCCCTAATCTACATAGAAAGAACTCAGAGAAGCTTCTCTTCCTGTAAGGAAGTGTAACGTGGATGCAGGGACCCCATAGAACCGACCTGACAAGCTCCTAAGGCCCTACTCGGGTAATGTCTGACTAATGATGAAATAGGGGTATGGAAGCTTGCATCTTCACTGAATTAATCCATTTATTCTGGAGGCACTTCCTACTTTACGTCTCCAATAGCCTGAACTTTTGGGCCTCATTCACTGCTGCCGCACAGGGTTTGTATACCCCAGGGTTAGGGGTTTCATATTCGTGTAAAATAACAGATATCCTATCTACCTACGTTCTTGCCTCATTAGTGTTTTTAGTCCCTTCAGAATACCCTCTACGCAGTATTACTTTGTTGTGACATCGTCTTGTTTGCTCATTAGCTCTGTATTTGGTTGTCCCTATTCAATCCGCAAAGCAACTTGAAGGCAAGTCGAAAATGATGTGGCAAAAGCTAGGAAGAGATGTTCCTCCGACGTCATATTCGCTCATTTTGGTGTTATTGATGCGCTTTACCCAGGAGCTAATCAATGATATCCACCCCAAGAGCCCAAGGTTCCGAAATGCGTTGCTAGAGATACTTCTTAAACGGCCCGATTCTTTGCTTGTTGCCTAAATGCAAACCAAATAGAATCATATCTCCGGCACACTGGATCTTCTAGAATTTCGATGTCGAAATATCTTGAGAATTCTCCAAGAGTGAATACAGACAGTCTTCCATATGGCATATGAATTTGTCATATTAGTTGAGGAACAGCTAACAACATCTATCAGCTAGCCTCTTCCACAAGTTGTAGTTCTTCATCACAAATCGGCATGGATACGCGCTCCAGATCACCCTCATAAGATGAACCTCTAGAAATATGACTGAGTAACAGGCTTGCGATATCCCGTTTGCTATGGAGATGTACAGTCTGGAGCGGCATCATCATGAGAGACTGGTACTGAGTAGGCAAACCAATTGTGATCGTCTTGATTTCACGGCTCGAGATGTCTGACATCCACCAGATCTCATCTAGAAGTTTCGTGAATACCAGATAATAAGCAGCAATAATAAGCGCCTGCGGTTTCCTCCGCTTCGCCAACGCCGAGAATCCCCATATGTCTGTATTAGCCGGCCAAATGATGACTAACGTGGTGAGATCTAGTGTGAAACCATTAATGAATAAGTGTTCATATAGTCTACACAGACAGCACAGAGTGTTGAGTATGACTTTTGTGTCCTCGTGATTGTGGTCCATCGATGAAAGCATATCAGACAATGGAAGTGGCAGAAACTCTAAAGTAGGATGGGGATTTTCGTCCTTTGTAAAGATCGGAGCGAGCCCCGTCTGCCCCAAAAATGTTTTGGATACCACCCGAGCATGTCTCGCAAACCCGCTCAGAGACCAAGCCAGTTTCCGATCCAAAGGTCGCCGCCAATCTCTGGGGCAGAGAGATCTGAAGACAAGACTAAGAGCATAAGTGAGCTCGTCAGAACTGCCGGATAATTTCCTTTTTGAGAGTTGTGATATTGCCATTCGTAGGCCACTCAGAGCGTTGACTCGATGAGCAATGGTAAGTGATTGATGTTCTGGTACATCTGGAGCTAGATGGTGTAGATGGAGGGAGGCAACACCCAGGACACAGTGCATCACAAACTCATGCTCTAATGCTATACGAGGGATCTCAACCTGCAGGATTCGGTGGGCTCCACGCCGGCTTATCAAAACGAGGGACTCCGACGTGCGCGTTAAGTAGTGATGCATGAGACGTAGGTCATTTGCCTTCCAGTTTGAAAACAGGGATACTGATGACCCAGGACTATTGGATAATCTTGAAGCCTTTTCCGTAATACTAGAGCTGGATCGTGACCTCCTTGTGATCACGGACAGATCACCTGACAAGCTGGATACCGGACATGGTACGATATGGCTGCTATAAATGCACGGAAAATTGTGAGTTCTGCAATATGTGCATTGTGGTCGACTCTCATCACACTTTATAGGTCAGTACGTCTGACCAAACGTGACCTGGAAAATACACGCCTTGATCTTCCTTTGTTTGCACCCCCTGACAGCCTGCTCTTGACTTCTTGTGGGGTCGCTTTGTAATATATCCTTGCGTCATCGACCTTGACGGCCTTCCGCCGTCATTTGATGACTCTGTAGGAGACATACTAGACCTTGACTTAATGGGAAAGGTGAAAAGGGATGTCGAAGTTGTCAGATCGCCTCATGAATAGATTACCTAAGCAACTCAAGGGGTAGGTCACGTGCTTCCATGATTTTAGTAGTCACTGTCTTTCTAAATTTTTTATCCTAGTGCCTACTTTGCTCTATATTTTGATGCATTATGAGAGTAAACCGAGAACTCAGTTGCAATGAGCTTATCGGGTCATATGTTATTCCTGTTCTCATCGGACTCCGATGCAGAACTTCTTCCCATGTTTCTCGGCGTTAACGTTATCCGTAAGGTTTACGCACTCCCTATCAATTCTCGCATCGTCGGGTAAGCATTGAAAATCTCAGGTCCGACACCTTCTCTTGTATTTCGCCGTTCATACGCCGTTTGAGTCACAAAATTTCTTAGCGTCTGGACACAAAGGTGCGATAGGTTCTCTGTATATTTGAACTTGCAATTTTGCTGTCTCTAGCCTTTTATTCACTTGCTTGTGCCTTATAATTGCCCCAAATGGCCTCGATATCATCTGCGATGAACGACAATGACCGAATTATACTCCGGCTGGCCAAATTCAACGATATGCCGAAACTAGCCTTCACCGCAGTTTCGGGTTATGCTGGCTCCGTCATTGAAAAATTCCATACACCCCTCCGATCTCAATACCCAGAAGATACTCTCCGATCATGGTATCAGCGGATGGTCCTTCGGTGGGTTGACCCGCGAATGGTTTCGGTTGTAGCATGCCCTGCCTCCTCTCCCGAGAATGTTGTTGGCTATGTCCAGTTCTGGCGAGTTGGAGACGACGAAGGCGCAAAGCGGCAAATAGCATCCAAGAAATCAACTTGGCTATTGCTATTAAGTTGGTATTATACTATCAAATTCAAGATTGTGAATTATCTCCGGCCAGACCGTTCTATGAATCCCGAAGCGGAGAAGCAATTTGCGACATGGAATCAGATTGACAATGAAACGCACTGGGACCCTGTCCCTGAGAGGAGGAATCGCTGGCATATACGGAGCATTGTAGTCAGTCCTGAGTGGCAGGGGAAGGGGGTTGGGACCATGTTATTGAAGGAGGTTTTGGATAGGGCGAGGAAGGAAGGGGTCATAGTGGGCTTGGAAGCAAGTCCGGATGGAGAGCATCTATATAGGAAAGTTGGGTTCGAGTTGCTATCGAGGTTTACCTACGAAGAGGGAAGTCCCATAGCATCACCAAATGAAGGTGGGATCATGATGTGGAAGTCGGACAAGATCAAAGATTCCTGACCTTGGGTTTACATGAGGCGTTATCGTTGGCGTTTAGATCTAGTAGATTGGCGGCTCTTGATGATAATTCTGCGACTTTCATATGTATGAATTTAGACGCAGATTGATCAGAGCTAGACTAAACAATGAACATATAATTTCGACATCTAATGACTCTAGCTAGGCTAAGAAAGGAAGAGCAGGAGACTAAAAGCCTAAATCGAAAACAACAGGAATAGCTCTTGTACGGAGGTTTAGGAATTTGAGGGACCGAGACATCAGTGCAGTGATATTACTCCAAAGGTGTCTCGGGGATTCACTTTAAACAAAATTTATTGTATTCCTAGCTGACGGCTGGAGTCTCGGAAAATCTATCGAGACAAGGGAGTTGGATACCCGAGGCCTCCACCTTGGACGACCACAATCAAAGACTGAAAAAGCAAGGCCCGCAAAGTATCAAGTCCAGAAAACAAAAAAATCCCGAATGACGGTGGAAAGATGAACGACAATTGTTATTTTAGGTAACGACAGGAAATCATGACAACAGATATGTTCACAGCGGATGTTTTTCTTGCCGGCTTCTCAGATAATCACCTTATTTTTGTCCCTGGCAGGCTGCCGCAGTGCCTTTTTTCTCTCTTCTAGCTTAGTTGGTCAGATACTTTGACGATCCATCGGTCTACATCCTTTTCTGTTGATGACAATCTCATGGTCATAGATAACCATATTCGCGGTTTTTCCATAACATAACCTGACACACCCGGCTTTTTGAGCTTCTGCGTTCGTGACGATGACAAAATGGCTCCAAACTCCTGTGTCTGATACATTTGTACCTGCGAAAGCGCTTTCACGGAAAGAGGAATGCCCAGCTCCCCTTGGAGCTTCAGCTCACCTTAGCAGCATCTCTCAGCACCCAAAGACTCTTCTTCTGCCTCCCATCCTCATCGAAGTTGCCCTCCTCAAGCCACCTCTCAAGACCCTCTTTGACGACCGGCCATTCCATATCCAGCAAGGAAAACCACGCCGTGTCCCGATTCCTCCCCTTTACAATCATATGTTGCCTAAACACGCCCTCAAAAGTAAACCCCAAGCGCAAAGCTGCACGCTTCGAGGGCTCATTCAAATTGTCGCATTTCCATTCATAGCGCCTATACCCAAGCGTATCAAAGACAAGAGATGCGAGCAGATACATCACCTCGGTAGCAGCAATGGTGCGTTGGAGGAGCGAAGAGAAGAGCACGTACCCTACTTCTATGGTGCGGTTTTCGAGATTTATGTTGATAAGGGCTATTGATCCGACGGGCCTCTTGGTGGTGTTGTTAATGACTGTGTAGATGAACCAATTGGGAACCTCTAGGCGTTGTTTGAGAGCGATGTGAAATTCAGAGCGGTCGAGGAATGGGCCGTTGGGGATATAGTCCCATAGTTCCATGTTGTGTTCTCCACCGAGTACGTCATAGAGGCTATCGAAATGGGAGGGGTTGCGAGGCTCGAGGGTGACATGGCGGCCTTTTATGGGCGTGCGTGGAGGGAGCTTGGCTGTTGATGGCTCAACAAAGGGCCCGATGGGGTTGCCGGAGGTGGAAGCTGCCATTCTGTTTATTTATGCGTATAGCTATATATCACGTATCAATTATGCATCTTTTAGGAATGTTATTCTCAACGGTCGGGTTCGTGTTGAGGTTGATCAAAGTCGGAATGTCGGTCGTGAGTCACATGCAGTTCAGGATGAGGTAATCATTCTCATCCTATCCAAAAAGCACCTGCGATCACAACTTAATAAACGGTCATTCCAAATACCAGTCTTACCGCGGTGCTCAACGATTGTTATGGGACTATGACGATCGTTCATATAGTTCTCTTTGAGTTCAAGCCAACCTGTGAACTTGCCACAATCGAAGATGTAAGTTTATGTTTGTATTTGCCAGCATCAAAATACCCCATCATACCCCACCGGCCATTGACATCCATGAACAGGTCTGTAAAGGAATGCTAGCATTGAAAGATGCGTGTATTCATCCAACCACGAATAAGCCCTACATAAAGACTTCAGTTGGTGGCAGAGATAACAGTCCGGAAGGACATCAAGTCGTAGTTCAACTGCTCTTGGGATTCTTGACATAACCACTAACGTTTGTAGGGCGGCTTTTCTCATGGATTCGTGTCATATTTTGAAAATGAAGAGGATCTGAAGTACTACTTAGAGCAGGATCCGGCACATCTGGCCTTTGTAAAGGGTTTAGAGGGTGTAATACAGAAAGTGAGAGTTGTGGACTTTTCACCAGGTGTATTCTAGTGAGGTTCATGCACCATGACTTCAAGGTATAAGAATGCATTGCGGATATGATGGCTGTCGCCTAGCCTCTATTGTATGCGTGTACCAGTATCTAGTGTATACGCCTTCTAATGCCTATGCCTTTTTGCTCGCTCTTATGTAGTTGCGAGAAATTATCGGAGAATGTGATAATAAACTTCTAAACCATAAAAGATTCGCCACATCCGCATTGCTCCTCTATAGAATGGTTAGTCACGTTACAGATACAAATATTGGGTCTGAGTTGCTCACTTATGTTTGGATTTTTGAACACAAAACGCTGGTTGAGCTTGTCCTCTACCCAGTCCATTTCGCTCCCAATTATACTGAATAGCGCCTTGCTATCTATCAGCACCTTAACGCCATCCTGCTCTACGGTTTCGTCGAATGTGCCGGGCTTATCGACATATTCTAGATGGTATGCCAACCCACTGCACCCTCGATTCCTGACCCCAACCTTGATGAGCTTCGGCGACGGTTGATCTAGCATAGCTCGTAATTGCGTCACCGCTGACGGTGTGAGGCTCATGGCTGCCTTGCGTGGGCGAAGTTTCGGCCGTGGCTTGGCTCTGGGGTGTTGTGAAGGTTCAGTGGCGAAATTTGAGGATTGTAGTGTAGTGACTGGTTTTGATTTCTGGGCTTCCTGTTCAGTCACACTGGCATGTGGAGATTCTCCAAATGATTGCTCATATTTCCTGCGCGCTTCTGGTGGCCTAGTGTCGTTCACTTGAGGTACAGTCCCAGCAATAGAAGTGTCAGGAATACCGGCGTTTCGTGGCGGTGGAGGTATATTCGGATCTAGAGATGAAGGGTGGTATGCGGTACTCGTTTGCATTTTTCGTTTCGACGACATGCGCACCGGTCGTGCTGAGGAGAAGGTTCGCAAGACATACTGGCAGGGCTGGCGCGAGCTGGCGGCTGCTGCAGTAAATCTAACGAGAATACTCGACGACGATGTCAATGGGGCAATAAGTCGTTGCGCAGACATCTTGATATTCTGTCAGACCACTGAAAAGATATTCTGAAAGATGTGCAGGAGAGAGTCATGAGGAAACCTAGCAGTATAGACCGCTACCTATTTGTAAGGATATGATTTGGCCTACTGGTGAAGTCACGCCAGCCCGTTAATTGCCGACCTTGACATCCCGACCAATCAGAGCAGACTATTTGTAATCCGGAAAATATATTGCGATCACGCATCACGGTACTTTTTAACATAAACAGAACAAAAAGCTCGGATGTGAGTCTTGTCTGATACGATCCTGGGGAATGAACTGCGAGTATGTGACGATGTAGGTGAATTCATGAGGAAAAGTAATTTCAGCCTCGAGGCTGATGCTGCGAGGATCCGTTGGTACGCTAAGAAGTTGCGTCAGCCTCGTCTAAGCCTTAGGCACACGTATGTCTGTTGGACATGATACTTGAGATAATAAGAGTCTCGAAGTATACGGAAACATATAAGGACTTAGTGAATACGATCTCACCTCCTTGCCGCGCTTCTAGGCCTGCTGCCATGAGGTATGGAGCCGTCTCCCCTCACTCAGCAAGCCAGACCTGAGGTTTTCCAGCCAAAGATTGTCGAGCTCTATGAGGTTTTGTTCAAGGTAGGTTCTGGAAACCGAGAGCAAGCTCTAATTGCTGTGCTGAGATATATGGATGGTCGCAGGAAGCCGACGATGATCATGAGAAGACTGAGGGGTTCTGGCGGGAGTTCTTCCTCCTTCGGCCAGAGAAAGCAAGCCTGCAACGGACGCTGAACGAGCTAAGACCGGATGATCTTCTGAATCTGAATGTAAGAAACCTCCGATGAGTAGCTTCGAACTTTACTCAACATACAAGTAGATACAAACACGGCAATTGTTCTCTCGAGCTGTAAAGCATATCAAGGCTGGTCGTGCCCCAGCAGATGCCCATTCCCTTGATGTAGGTACAAAATAGCTATCCTCTCTCAGGACGGACTTACAAGATAGACCTTAACAGCATTCTTGGCCTCAATCCTTTCGAAGAAGTATGCGAATCCCAGTTCCGACATAATCAATGTGCTGGCAGGCCTGGACCAGGTTGATGCCATATTCACGGAGTTTGTGGCAACCCTGGATGTCACCATCAAAGCTGGGAGGACACGTGCGTTGTCAATCACACAATTTTGAAAGTATTTAACTGTATCATAGTTGATATTCGCCAAAAGGCCGTGGAAGTAGCCCTGTCTATAACATCCGGCGCATACCAAACAAGTCTTCTTTCATATTTCACACACAGAGATTTATTTCCTTCTTTAATGAAGGTATGTTCCTCGCTCCGCATTATTACGATGTCTGCTGACCAGCACAGTTCATACAAGACTCCGATACCGCATCACGAGCTTTTGAACCCTTTACCCTTCTAGGACTCCTGTCCAACTACAACAAATTTGAATTTCAAAACCCATATCGATTGAGATTGGACGATTTCGTTAATGAAGGCACAATCCAAACAATCATAAAAGCTGTAGGATCTACCTGCTCAGGATCAAGGAAGCGATATGTGAATGTTCAAGATGATCTACCAGAAGGATGGTCTATTAGCTCTACGTTAGGGATGTTCGGGTTGGGGGCCATAGCTCCGAGTACTAGAAACGCACCGCCCGCTTTGGATCCTGAAGTTGCAAAGGAGATGTTTGCGAAGCTGTATGTCAAATAATAATCGCTGATTTGAAGTTTACTGATAACTAGCAGTCCTGGGCCAGAAGCTGCTGTTCTTCTAGCTACCTATGATTTCGCTCATGCCAACAAGCTCTTCTGCTTCAACTTCACGTCTGTCCTGGCGGAGTCGAAGCAAGGCGAGCCGCCTATAAGCAGCTTCCTTTCACTAACTTCATACATGCTTCAGCACTCTTACACATCATCTCGAACGTCACAATATTCACACCTCAACCTCTTGA
>Ga0335075_10017185_pt1 | contig 10769 bp, 8 predicted proteins | sample Lox_Sample_24_FD_206723 | JGI IMG/M metagenome (GOLD analysis project Ga0335075, IMG submission 206723) | Soil microbial communities from Loxahatchee National Wildlife Refuge, Florida, United States - Lox_Sample_2.4 | ecosystem: Environmental > Terrestrial > Soil > Wetlands | place: USA: Florida... | reverse complement strand
CGCGTCCAGCGCAGCCCCTTGCCATGGGTATTGCCGGCCGGGCCGGGTGCCCGCGTGGGCGGCGCCTTCCTGATCAGCCGGCGCACGCGCCGCTTCTGCGCTGGTTTCCCCGCGGTGGGCTGGTCTCCCGCCGCCCGCAGGGCGGCCGCCATCCGGGCCGGCGTCCAGTACCGGACGGCCGCCGCCCGGGCCGCCGTGCCGACGGCGTCCTGAAGCACGGCGCGCTCCAGGGCCGGGCCGGCCGCCCCGGCCGCGCTGGCCGGAGCGGGCGGCTGCCAGGCCAGCGCCTGCACGCCGGCCGCGACCGCGGCCACCGCGACGGCCGTGACGAGACGGCCACTGAGCGTCATCAGCATAGGTACCCGGAATGCTATCCGCCCCCGTGCGTTCCGCCCCTTCCGACGCGCCGGGACCTGAGGCACCCAGGCGCCCGCGCGACTCGTGGAACAATGGCCGGGTGACTGCGACACCTCCCCTGAGACGAGACGTGGTGATCCTCGGCTCGACCGGGTCGATCGGCACCCAGGCGCTCGACATCGCGCGCCGCAACCCGGACCGGTTCCGGGTGGTCGCGCTCGCCGCCGGCGGCGGCAACCCGGAACTGCTCGCCCGCCAGGCAGTCGAATTCGACGTCCCGGTGGTCGCGGTCGCCGACGAAGCCGCGGCCCCGTCGGTGGCCGAGGCGATAAGAGCAGAAGCGATAAGAGAGGAATCATCCCGAACGACTTCGGGTGACTCTCCGGCGTCCCATGGCTCCGATCGCGCGCCCGCCACGGTGGCGGGTTCCGCCGTCGGGGGGTCGTCCCCGCGGGAGGCAGATCGCGCGCCCGGTACGATGGCGGGTTCTGCCATCGGGCGCGCTGCCGGGGGGTACGGGGGGTCGTCCCCCCGGGAGATAACCGTGCTGGCCGGCGTTGACGCGGTGTGCCACCTGGCCGGCCTTGAGTGCGACGTCGTGCTCAACGGGGTGACCGGCGCGGCGGGCCTGCGCGCGACCCTGGCCGCGCTCGACGCGGGCCGGACCCTGGCCCTCGCCAACAAGGAGTCGCTGATCATCGGCGGCCCGCTGGTGACGAGCCGGGCCAAGCCGGGGCAGATCGTGCCGGTCGACTCCGAGCACTCGACACTCGCGCAGTGCCTCAGGGCCGGGGCGAACTCGGAGGTCAAGCGGCTCGTGCTCACCGCCAGCGGCGGCCCGTTCCGCGGCTGGCCGCGCGAGCGGCTTGAGTCGGTCACCCCGGAACAGGCGCTCGCCCACCCGACGTGGAAGATGGGCCCGCTCGTCACCACGAACTCCGCCACGCTGGTGAACAAGGGCCTCGAAGTGATCGAGGCGCACCTGCTCTTCGGCTTCGGCCTCGACAAGATCGACGTGGTGGTGCACCCGCAGTCGATCGTGCACTCGATGGTGGAGTACTACGATGGCGCGACGGTCCTGATGGCGTCGCCGCCAGACATGCGGACCCCGATCGCCCTGGGCATGGCCTGGCCGGACCGGGTGCCGGGGGCGGCCCCCGGCTGCGACTGGACGACGGCCGCGACGTGGACGTTCGAGCCACTGGACGACGCGGCGTTTCCCGCCGTGGCGCTGGCCAGGGAGGCCGCCACGCTCGGGGGAACCGCGCCCGCCGTGTACAACGCCGCCAACGAGGCATGCGTGGCGGACTTTCTCGCGGGAAGTATCTCATTCACCCGGATTGTTGACACGGTAGCTCGCGTAGTCTCGGAGCACGACACGTCGCGTGCCGGGGCGACCACGCTTGAGGACGTTCTCGGCGTGGACGCCTGGGCGCGGGCCCGGGCGCGAGAGTTGACCAGGCACCGGTAAGAAGGAGACGACTAGGTGGAAGCGCTTGGCTGGCTGATCTTCCTGGTCGCCCTGGTCGTGTCGGTGATGCTGCACGAGACCGGGCACTTCGCCACCGCCAAGTGGTTCGGCATGAAGGTCACCCGTTACTTCTTCGGTTTCGGACCCACGCTGTGGTCGTTCCGGCGCGGCGAGACCGAGTACGGCGTCAAGGCGCTGCCGGCCGGCGGGTTCGTCCAGATCGTGGGGATGACGTCGCTCGACGAGGTGGACGACGCGGACGAGCCGCGGTCATTCCGCCGGGCACCGGGCTGGCAGCGGGTGATCGTGCTCGCGGCCGGGTCGTTCATGCACTTCCTGCTCGCGGCCGTGCTGATCTTCGGCATCGCGCTTGGCATCGGGGTCGAAAACGTCGCGGACAGCAACACCACCCAGATCGGCACCGTGACGCCCTACGTTCCCATGAACGAGACGGCGCTGTTGAACGGGACGAGTTGCACGACTACGCAGTCGCCCGCGGCCGCGGCCGGCCTGCGGGTCGGCGACCAGGTGACGTCGTTTGACGGGGTCGCGGTGTCGAACTGGACGCAGCTCCAGAACGAGATCTTGAAGGTCAAGCCGGGCACGCCGGTCATGCTCACGGTGCTTCGCGACGGGCGCTCAGTGACCCTGCGAACGAAACTCGCCGAGGTGCAGGGGCACGGGAGCTTCTTCGGCATCGCGCCCGCCACGGTCACCACCTTCCAGCGGCAGGGCCTGCTCACCTCGATCAAGGACGTGGGCAGCGGCTTCTCGGAGGTGGTCACTGGTTCGGCGCAGGCCATCGGGCAACTCCCCGCCGCCGTTCCGTCGCTGTTCAAGGGGGACCGGGCGTGCACCGCGGCCGGCAACGTCGGCAGCGTGGTCGGCGCGGCGCAGGCGACCGGTGACGCGGTTGCCGCGCAAGCGGGCTGGCAGCAGAAGGTCAGCTACGTACTGCTGCTGATCGCGTCGCTGAACATCTTCTGGGGCGTGTTCAACCTGCTGCCGCTGCTGCCGATGGACGGCGGGCATATCGCGGTCGTCATCTGGGAGCGGATCAGGGCATGGATCGCCCGGCGGCGCGGCCGGCCCGACCCCGGCCTGTTCGACTACCGCAAATTGATCCCGGTGAGCTTCGCCATCTTCGCGGTGGTGATCGTCTTCGCGCTGCTCCTCGTCGTCGCCGACATCGCCAACCCGGTGAGCTTCGGCTAACCCCTGGGCGCCATTCCCCCTGCCGCCCGCCCTCGCCACGCCCGCCGGCCTCTCGCGTAACTTGCGTCACCTTGGGAGGCGCGGAACGGGGGCAGCTACCCGTGGTCGCCCGGCCGACCTGGGCATCGCGTAATATGACGCTGGGTTTGGCCCCGTGCCTTCTTTCGCGCGGGTAAGCGCGCGTAAGGCCGATGCCCCGCTGTCCTAAGACTGCTGAGCCAGGTGAACATTGGGTAGCCGGAGCATGACGTTTTCTTATCAGCCTGACATGAGGGTCAGGGTGGGCGGGCGACGAGCCTAGAGGCTGGGCGAGAATAGGCTGTAGTCCCCCGGGGGACGGGCCTCCGGACCCCCTCAAGTGTGCCGATCACCCAACGGGATGGATGGTAATGAGCGTTGACCTTGGCATGCCAGCTACTCCTCCGGTGCCGCTTGCCCCGCGCAGGCAGTCCCGCCAGCTGATGGTGGGTAACGTCCCGGTCGGCGGGGGCGCGCCGGTGAGTGTGCAGTCGATGTGCACCACGCTGACCGCGAACGTGAACGCCACGCTGCAGCAGATCGCCGAGCTGACCGCGTCGGGCTGCCAGATTGTCCGGGTCGCGGTGCCGTCGCAGGACGACGCCGACGCGCTGCCCGCGATCGCGAAGAAGTCCCAGATCCCGGTCATCGCCGACATTCACTTCCAGCCGAAGTACGTGTTCGCGGCGATCGACGCCGGCTGCGCCGCCGTCCGGGTGAACCCGGGCAACATCAAGCAGTTCGACGACAAGGTCAAGGAGATCGCGAAGGCCGCCTCCGAGGCCGGCACCCCGATCAGGATCGGCGTGAACGCCGGCTCCCTGGACAAGCGACTGCTCGCCAAGTACGGCAAGGCCACGCCCGAGGCGCTCGTCGAGTCCGCGCTCTGGGAGTGCTCGCTCTTCGAGGAGCACGGCTTCCGCGACATCAAGATCTCGGTCAAGCACCACGACCCGGTCGTGATGATCCAGGCCTACCGGCTGCTGGCCGCCCAGTGCGACTACCCGCTGCACCTCGGCGTGACCGAGGCGGGGCCGGCGTTCCAGGGGACGATCAAGTCCGCGACCGCCTTCGGCGCGCTGCTCTCGCAGGGCATCGGCGACACGATCAGGGTGTCGCTGTCCGCGCCGCCGGTCGAGGAGGTCAAGGTCGGCATCGGCATCCTCGAGTCCATGGGCATGCGGCAGCGCGGTCTTGAGATCGTCTCCTGCCCGTCCTGCGGACGCGCCCAGGTGGACGTCTACAAGCTGGCGGAAGAGGTGACCGCGGGGCTCACCGGCCTTGAGGTGCCGCTGCGCGTCGCCGTGATGGGCTGCGTGGTGAACGGCCCGGGCGAGGCGCGCGAGGCGGACCTCGGCGTGGCCTCGGGTAACGGCAAGGGCCAGATCTTCGTCAAGGGCAAGGTGGTCGCCACCGTGCCCGAGTCAAAGATCGTGGAAACGCTGATCGACGAGGCGATGCGGCTGGCCGAGCAGACCCTCGAAGACGGCGCGCAGGAGGCGCCCGGCCAGCCGATCGTGACGGTTAGCTAGATCCCCACCTAGATAACGATCTCGCCAACCCTCCCGGCAAGCGCGGCGTGCGCCTCTGCCGGGAGGAGTGCGTCGGTCACGAGCACGTTGATCTTGTCAACGGGCGCGAACGACGCGAGGCTGACCACCCCCCACTTGGAATGGTCGGCGAGCACGACCACCCGGCGAGCCCGGTTGATCAGTGCCCTGTTGGTCTCCGCTTCGGCGATGTTCGGCGTAGACAGGCCCACCTCGGGGTCGAGCCCGGTGCAGCCGAGGAATAGCGTGTCGAAGTGGAGCGACCCGATCGTCAGGTCCGCCACCGGCCCGACGAGCGCGTCCGACGGCGTGCGCATGCCGCCGGTTAGTACCACCGCACCGGCCTCGGGACCGCGGGGCGGGCCGAACAGCCCCGCCACTCGGAGCGAGTTGGTGACGATGGTGAGCCCGGGCACGTCGAGCAGGCACTGGGCCAGCGCGAACGTGGTGGTTCCCGAGGCGATTGCCACGGCGGTGTTTGGCCGCACCAGGGCGGCCGCCGCGCGTGCGATCGTGTTCTTCTCCGGGCGCTCGAGGACAAGCTTGTCCTCGAAGCCGGGCTCGTGACCTGCGTGTGAGCCCGGCAGAACCGCGCCGCCATGGACTTTCTCCACCAGTCCGTCCTTGGCCAGCACCTCGAGATCGCGCCTGATCGTCATGTCAGAGACGCCGAGTTGCTGCGTGAGATCGCTGACCCGTGCGCTGCCGTCGTTTCTTACGGACTGCAGAATCAGCGACTGGCGATGTCTAGCCAGCATTCACTACCCCCTCAATAGTGTCCGAACACTTAAAAGTATGACGCTTGAGTCGCTTGTTGGGTTACGACCAACGGTGTCGGATATTTGCTCTTGACGCGAGAAAAAATTCGGCAATGTGCGTCTGGTGCCGAATCTCGTTACGCAAAGGGGCGTGATGCAACGATCTGTATCGAATTAGCGGCGGCGCGTGTCGAGATGATGGCTTGTGGTCATCGATGCCAAACTGTCGCCGAACCCACCATGCGAGGGATTCTGTTGGGTTTGGGTTCCGCACTGGCGACGGGCAGTGACGCCGATGCGGCAGGATGGAACACATGCCGATTCCTCGCGTGGCGACGCCCGCCGCGGCTGCGCTCGCGGCCCTGCTGGCCGCGGCCGGCCTGTCCGCCTGCACATCCGGCGGCTCGCCGTCGGCCACGGCCGCGAGCAGCAGCGCCACGGCCACCGGGTCGAGCACGGCCGCGGCGTCGGCCGGTGCGTCCGCGGGGTCGGGGAGCGCGGACCCCGCCGGGTCGGCGGCCATCGTGCCGCAGGCGTCCACGCTGAACTGGCAGCCTTGCGGCGGCCAGCTTTCCGGCCTTGAGTGCGCCTCGCTGCAGGTGCCGCTGAACTACGCCGACCCGGGCGGCAGGAAGATCACGATCGCGCTGTCCATGGTCCCGGCGACCGCGCCGAAGTCACAGCAGCAGGGCGTCATGCTCGTCAACCCCGGCGGCCCGGGCGAGCCCGGCCGGTCGCTGGCGGCCGACGTCGCCGCCGGGATCAGCCCGCAGGTGGCGGCGACGTACGACATCGTGGGCTTCGACCCGCGCGGCGTGGGCGGTTCAAGCCCGGTGCTGAGCTGCGACCCGAATTTCTTCAAGGGCGTGCGGCCGGACTACATCCCGGCGAACGCGGCCGCCGAGCAGGTGCTCATCAACCGGGCGAAGTCCTACGCGGCGGCGTGTGAGCAGCGGTTCGGCTGGTTCCTGCCGTACGAGACGACAGAGAACACGGCCAGGGACATGGATCAGATCCGCCAGGCCTTCGGCATCAAGCAGGTGACGTACTACGGCTTCTCCTACGGCACCTACCTGGGCCAGGTGTACGGCACGCTCTTCCCGAGCCACGTGCGCCGGATGGTGCTCGACTCGACCGTGGACCCCACCGGCGCGTGGTACGCGGACAACATCAGCCAGGACTACGCCTTCCAGGGCCGGATCGAGGCGTTCTTCGCGTGGACCGCGAAGTACGACTCGACGTACCACCTGGGCAGCACGACGGCGCAGGTCCAGGCGTCCTACTACAAGATCCGGGCGAAGCTGGAGAAGACGCCGATCGACGGGGCGGACGGCCCCATGATCGGCCCGGACGAGCTTGACGACACCATTCTGCTCGGCGGGTACCTGAACACGCTGTGGCCCGGCTTCGCGCAGGCGCTCTCGCAGTACCTGAACGACGGGAGCAGCGACGGCCTCATCACGCAGTTCGAGGAGTGGGGCGCGCAGAACGAGAACACGTTCGCGGTCTACAACGCGGTTGAGTGCGCCGACGTGAACTGGCCGAGGAACTGGTCGAAGTGGCAGTCGGACACCGAGCACGTCTATCAGACCGCGCCGTTCGAGGCCTGGGACAACGCCTGGTTCAACGCCGCCTGCGCGTTCTGGCCGGTGCAGGGGCCCGCCAAGCCTTTCCAGGTCGACGGCGCGGACCTGCCGCCCGTGCTGATGCTGCAGGGCACGCTGGACGCCGCGACGCCGTACGCGGGCGCGCAGGACGCACACAAGCTGCTCCCGAGCGCCCGCATGGTCGTGGTGGAGGGCGATGGCAATCACGGTCAGTCGCTTGAGTCACCGCCAGACACCTGCGTGCAGAACTACCTCAACCGGTACCTGGCCACCGGGGCCGTCCCGGAACAGCCCGGCCTGGTCAACGCCACCTGCGCGCCCACGGCCGCTCCGACCCCGTTATCTCCCGTCGGCTAAGGGTTCTTCTCGGGAGGCAAACGCGTCGCATGAGGCGGGCCTCTCGGCAGTGATCGGAGTCTCCAGCTAGGCTGGCATTATGTTGCGCGTTAGGCAGCGCTCGAACCAGGCGCGGCTGCTGGACGACCGCGACCGGTCGGCGGCTCTTGCGGTCTGCGCCGTCGACCCGGTGGCGAACGTCTTCGTCGAGTCGAGGATCCGGGCTTACGGGCTCGATCCGGGGCGGCTCGGGGCCCAGATGTGGGGCTATGAGCAGGGTGGACGGCTGGAGTCGCTGTGCTACGGCGGCGCCAACCTGGTCCCCGTGCAGGCCACCTCGCCCGCGATCGCCGCGTTCGCCGACCGGGCGCTGCGCCAGGGGCGCCGCTGCTCGTCCATCGTTGGCACGTCCGCCTCGGTCGGCGAGCTGTGGGGGCTGCTCCGCCCTTACTGGGGGCCGGCCCGTGACGTGCGCGCCGCGCAGCCGCTGATGGCGATCGACGGCCCGTCGCCGCTCCCGCCGGACCCCGCGGTCAGGCGCGTCCGCCCCGATGAGCTCGACCTCCTGCTGCCCGCCTCCATCGCCATGTTCACCGAGGAGGTTGGCGTCTCGCCGCTGGCAGGCGACGGCGGCACCTCGTACCGCGCGCGGGTCACGGAGCTTGTCCGCTCCGGCCGGGCGTTCGCCCGGATCGAGAACGGCCAGGTCATCTTCAAGGCCGAGGTCGGCGCGGCCACCCCGCAGGCGTGCCAGGTGCAGGGAGTCTGGGTACGCCAGGAGCACCGTGGCCGTGGCCTGGCCGCCCCCGGCATGTCCGCCGTGGTCGCCCTGGCCCGCCAGTCGATCTCCCCGCTGGTGTCGCTCTACGTCAACGACTTCAACACCCCGGCCCGCGCGACCTACAAGCGAGCCGGTTTCGCCGAGGTCGGCGAGTTCATGTCGGTCCTCTTCTGATCCGGCACTTAATCGCGGTCGCGGATGAGGCGGAGCTTTTCCAGCACGGGTCCGTAGGCCTCGGTCAGCGCCGCCAGCTCCGCGGGCTTGAGCTGGTCGATGAAGTGCTCGCGGACGCTGGCCACGTGGAACGGCGCCACCTTCCCGATGGTGGCCAGGCCGTGGTCAGTCACCACCGCGAACGTGCCGCGCTTGTCGCCCTCGCAGTCCTCCCGGGTGACCAGGCCCCTGGTCTCCATCCGGTTGATCTGGTGCGAGAGCCTGCTGCGGGACTGCGCGGTCCGGTCGGCCAGCTCGGTCATCCGCATGCGGAAGCGCGGCGCCTCGGAGAGCTCGACGAGGATCTCGTAGTCGTGCATGGACAGCCCGAAGGGGTGCAGGTCCCGGTCGAGCTGGCGCATGAGTAGCTGTGCCAGGCGTATGTACGCGCGCCAGGCGCGCTGTTCGTCTTCGGTGAGCCAGCGAGGGGGGCTGGTCCGCGGGGCACCGTCAGTAAGGGGCTCTGTCGGCATACGAAGTAACCTACCCGTCGCCTTCGGTACCCGGGTACATCCAGGCCCCTCGCGGACAGCGGCGTGGCGCCAGGGCGAGTGCGGGAACGAGTGCGGGAAACAGAGCGCGCGGGAGACACTGGCGCCGCGCACCAAACCCGGTGCGGTAACGTCAAGCCGATGTCCGAGACCGCTGCACCCCATCGCGAGAGACGGCTGGCCTGGCTTGACGCCTTGCGCGGATTCGCCGCGCTGTGCGTGGTCTTCGACCACGGATCCACGCTGCTCCTGCTCCCGGTCCGGTCGTTCCTGTACCAGTGGCTCAACCTCGGCCAGTACGGCGTCTTCGTGTTCTTCCTGGTCAGCGGCTACATTGTGCCGGCCTCGCTGGAGCGCAAGGGGTCCGTCCGCGGCTTCTGGATCAGCCGCGCCTTCCGGCTCTACCCGATGTTCCTGCTCGCGCTGATCCTCTCGGCGGTGGCCTACGAGACCGGGCACGGCACGATCGCGAACGCGGGCGCCCACCCGCTCGCCGCGCTCCTCGGCTGGCTGTTCATGCTGCAGAACCTGCTGGCCGGCCTCAACGTCCCGGTCGTGATCTGGACCCTGTCCTACGAGATGGTCTTCTACCTGCTGCTCGCGGGGCTGTTCAGCTGGGGCGTGCACCGGCGGAGCGCCTGGTACGCGACGGCGTTCACGGTCGGCGCGGTGGCGCTCGGCGGGATACTCCCCATGGCGGCGCTCGGCCACTGGTCCAGGGGGCCAGGGCAGGGGCCGCTCGTGCTCAACGCGGTCACGGACACGCTTTTGTTCGTCGGGCTCGTGCTGGCCGTGGTGTCGCGCTCGTGGCTGGCCAAGGTCGGCGCGTCGCTCGCGGCCGTGGTCGGCCTCGTCCTCGTCACGTTCAACCAGACCTACCCGTACCCGTGGTCCGGCTGCGTCATCCTGGCGCTGATGTTCACGGGCACGCTCATCTACCGGGCCGAGGGGTATTCCCCGCGGCAGCGCCTGGCGACCGGGGCCTTCGTGGTCGCCGTGCTCGCGCTGCTCACGTTCGCCGGGATATGGCACGGCGCACGCCACGGGCACCACTGGGAAGTGCAGTGGGCGACGTCGGTCTTGCTGGCCGGCGCCACGTTCGGCGTGGGCCTGGCCCTGCGGCGGCTGCGGATCCCCCGCTGGTGCGCCTGGCTGGGCATGATCAGCTACTCGGTCTACCTGCTGCACCCGCTCGTCTTCGACGCCTACCGCTCGATCCCCGCGCTGCACCGCACGCACACCATGCCGGATCAGGTGCTGTTCTTCGCCGGGCTCGTCGTGGTGATCATCGGGCTCAGCGCGCTGACCTACTACCTGGTGGAAATGCCGATGCAGCGGCTTGGCCGCCGGGTGGCGGCCCGGGTCGGCTACCCGACGGAGACCGTCTCCGGTGGGGAGGCGTCCGCCCGGGACGACGCCACCGCGACGGCGAGTCGCAGCGCTTCGAGCAGCAGCGCCGTCGCCGGCGGGTCGGGCGGCTCACCGTAGCGGACCGCGATCACGCACCGCCGGGTACCGCGCAGCCGGGCGGTGCGCACGCCCGGGCTGCGCGCCGCGCGCAGGGCGAGATCGGGCAGCAGCGTGACACCAAGGCCGGCCGTCACCAGCGCCTGCGCCGCCACGAAGTCGTCGGTGGTGAACGAGATCCGCGGGGTGAACCCGGCCAACGCGCACTGCTGAAGCAAGTGCTCGCGGCAGCGGTCGCACCCGCCGATCCACCGGTGCTCCGACAGTCGTGCCAGGTCGGCGGGCCATAGTTCCGTCACCGCGGGCGCGAGCGGCGGCTCGCCGCCGCACACCGCCGTGTCGGGCATGATCAGGTGCACCGCCTCAGAAAGCAGCAACTGCTCGCGGATGTCTTCCTGCTCGGTCACCGGGACCTGGTCGTCGTCCTGGCCCGCCCTGGCCGCGGCCGCCTGCGGGTCGCGCGCCCCCGCCCGGCCGCCGTCGGCCGGCTCGTGCCGGAACACCA
>Ga0335075_10017184_pt1 | contig 10769 bp, 11 predicted proteins | sample Lox_Sample_24_FD_206723 | JGI IMG/M metagenome (GOLD analysis project Ga0335075, IMG submission 206723) | Soil microbial communities from Loxahatchee National Wildlife Refuge, Florida, United States - Lox_Sample_2.4 | ecosystem: Environmental > Terrestrial > Soil > Wetlands | place: USA... | reverse complement strand
GGCCGCCCCGGCCGACCTCAGGTCGTTCCAGAGCAGTGCGGGCCTGATCACCTCGCCGTCGTCGCCGAGGGCGACCATCCCGTGCTGCTGGCCGGCCACACCGACGGCGGCCGCGCGCTCCAGCAGCCCATCGCCGGCCTTCTGCAGCGCCGACCACCAGGCCTCGGGGTCGGCCTCGGTGCCGGACGGGTGCGGTGCCTGACCCTGCCCGACCACGGTGCCGTCGTCGGCGTCGCAGAGCACGACCTTGGTGGACTGGGTCGACGAATCTATGCCGGCTGCAAGCCGAGATCTGCGGGCTCGGTTCATGACCTCCGCTTTCATGGCGATCAGGCTCTCCCATGAGACGGGCGAGACCATCTCACCAAGTTAGAGCGCCAGCAGGCACAAAACCGAGGCTACTGCGGCGTTCCGGTCGGGACATTGCCCATGCGGCCATGACGTGGATGTCTCCCAGGCAACCGACGGGTATCAGCGATTCTCCTTGAGCTTCGCTAGCTATATGGGGTTGCTCCCTTGGTGCTGTGGTGGTTATGGAACGGACATGACGTCGGCGCCGGGCACGCTTGGCTCGGGAGCGGCGGGGATCAGCTGGCGGCGGATAATCCATGCCCGGTATGCCAGCACCGTCGCGGTAGCGGCGAGCAGGGCAGCCCCGATGGCGATCAGGGCAATCTGCCAGCCGGGCATTCCGCCGACCACGACCGCGCGGACGGGGACTTTGTACACCGGCCCGACCACGTGCCCGGGCGGCAGTGGCGGGTGCTTGTTCCAGCCCGGCGGCTCATGCAGCACATTGATGCCCAGCGGCCCGCTAGCCGGAGGCGGGACGCTCAAAGCGGCAAACGCGGCCGGTGCGGCAACAGCGAGCCCGAGCCAGGCGCAGGCCAGCCCGGCCAGGGCCGCGATCAGACGGCGGATGATGCGGATAGCGTTCATGACGCTCTCCCTCGGCTCGTAGCACGATCTGTCAGCTGCGAGTGTGGACAGGGCGGCCGCTCATCCGCTATCCGACGTTTTACAGATGTCAAGACCCGTGCAGCCGGGCGTATGGTGAGCACCATAGGGGAGGAAAGGCGGGCCCCATGAGTACTCCAGTGCGGGCCAACGACCGGGACCTGCGCGCCCTGGCGGCCATCGTTAGCCAGGACCGCTCCGACCTGCCGGAGGGGGAAGGGCTGCCGCCGTCCCTGCTCGCTGACCTGAAGGACCAAATCTGCTGCGACGAAATCTCTTTATCGGGATTTGACAGCGGGAGGAAGAAGTCGTCGCTCCTGCAAATCATCCCGGCCCCAGCCGACGGCGGGCTGGAGACATTCGAGGACCGGGCGCACTGGGAGCATTACTGGGACTGCCAGCCCTGCAGTTATCCCGACCGCACCGGCGACCTGCGCAGCGTGCTGAAGATCACGGACTTCTACTCGGCCCGGCAGTGGCATTCCATCGGCATGTACCGCGACATCTACCGGCCGCAGGGGTACGAGCACGAGCTACAACTGTGCCTGCCCGAGGGGTCATCGCAGACCGTCGCAGCAGGCCGGACCGTCCGGCTGTACTTTTTCCGCGGGCCCGGCCCAGACTTTTCCGAGCGTGACCGGGCGCTGCTCACGCTGCTGCGCCCGCACCTGCATCAGGCCTACCTGGATGCCGAGCGGCGCCGTCACCCCATCCCCCGGCTCACCTCCCGGCAGACCGGCGTATTGCGCCTGGTGGCGGCCGGGCACACCAACACCCAGATCGCCCGGCGGCTGGGCATCTCCGAGGGAACCGTGCGCAGCCACCTGGAGAACATCTACGAACGGCTGCAGGTTTGCAGCCGCACCGCCGCCGTCACCCGTGCCTTCGCCGACCGGGTCGCTTAGAGCTGCCCACCTCACCTGTACGGCTCGATCTGGAGCCGCCCTGAGCCTTGGTGTCTGCGTGGGAATAGACGAGTCTATGCCCGCTACAAGGCGAGATCCGTGGGCTCGGTTCATGACCTCCGCTCTCATGGCGATAAGGCTCTCGTACTGGGGACGACGAGTCCACATCACCAGAGCCCCAGCAGGCGCAAACCTGAGGCTACTGCGGCCTTTGCGATGGGGACATTATCCACGTGGCGTGGGGATAGCGAATCGAACGTATATTTGAACTTCTACCTGCGGGCAGCTAGCATTGGCTGAACGTACGGCCATGGAAGCGGGGACGCCGATGGCACGAAACACAGGCGATGAGGGGACAGAACCACCCGGCTGGCCCGATCCGGACCCCGATCACGCGCTTACCTGGCGGCAGCAAAGAATCCTGCATGTCATCAGGGACTTCGCGGAACGCCACCGGTACGCGCCCACCGTGCGCGAGATCGGCCAGGCAGCCGAGCTGGCCAGCACGTCCAGTGTCGCCAACCAGCTGTCGGTCCTGCAGCGCAAGGGATACCTGCGGCGTACCCCAGGACGCCCGCGCACCATAGAGCTGCGACTGCCCGGCCAGCCCATTGTCCGCCTGGAGGCGGAGAATTTAACGGACGCGGTGGACCTCCCGTCCCGCGACCCGGCCTACGTCCCGGTCTCCGCCTGGGGCCAGATCGCCGCCGGACCCCAGAACCTGACCGAGCGGATTATCGGGGACACCTGGGATCTGCCGATCGGGGACACCTGGGATCTGCCCAGGGAACTCGTCGGCGAAGGGACGCTCTTCCGCCTCAGAGTCCGCGGCGACTCCATGATCAATGCCGCCATCGCGGACGGGGACATCGTCGTGGTGCGCCAGCAGTCGCAAGCCGAGAACGGTGACATCGTGGCGGCCATGATTGACGGGGAGACAACGGTCAAGACCCTGCAGCGAGTCAACGGCCAGGTCTGGCTGATTCCGCATAATCCGGTTTACGAGCCGATTCCCTGGCCGGTCCCGCGTGACGACACAGCCATTGAGGATGCCGTCATTCTCGGCAAGGTCGTGGCTGTGTTGCGCCGCATCTGAGCGCCGTCAACGGGGCGATCCTTGGCGGCCGCTGCCCGCGCCGGGCCGCGCTTCTGCACCGGAAAACAGCGATACCGTGCTGCCCTGCTTCCACGCCGAGTGCTGATACCGCATCAGTGCGGTCAGTGCCGCAGCGGCGACGACCACGCCGGCGACAAGCGCCGCTACCACCGAGTGGCCAGAGGCTACGGTCGCGAGGAGCCCGCCGGTCGAGCCGGCGAGCACAGCCGTGATCACGGCGACCATTCCGGCGACGGTCACGAATTGCTGCCACAGGCCGATTCCGAGGCCCGGGGTGGGCAGCCGTTCCGCGGGGTTGAGGAGGTAGCCGGCCAACTCGGGAGCCTGATCGAGGTAGTAGTCGCGCAGCCGCGCGATGCGGCGAGCGTATGCGAGGTCCTCGTTCCCCGACTGCAGCACCCGGTGGAACGTCGCCAGGCCCACGAAGGCCAGCGTGGGCAGGAGGATGAGCCCGAACGTGTAGAACGCCAGGCCGATCTTGGCGGCGGTGGCGACGAGCCCGAGGGCAATCAGGCCGCCCGATACCGCGCCAAGGAAAACGCTCGCCCGGCTGGTCGACTCCGTGATCGTCGACGAGCGAGCACCCTGCAGCGTGAAGTGCTCCGTGGTCATAAACGTGACCGCCGCTGGGCGGGGGTCGCCATCGGCATGGCCAGGCTTGTCGTCTCGGCTAGTGCTGTTCACGGGCTTCCACCTCATTCCGCCGCTTCCGACAGGGCTATCGGCATCCACAAGGCTTGCGGCCGAGGTAGGCGACGAGCCGGTCTCCCGGGCCGGCCCCGGCTGTCGCGGTGACCGGCGGGCCGAACAGCGGGTCCCGGCCGGTTTCGGGAATGAGCAACGGCGCTATGGCCAGCAGGCTGGCCCCCAGCGCGTCCGGGATTGGCCTGTTCCTGCCGCAGGCCTGGGCTATGTCCCACCCGTGCACGGCGATCTCGATGGCTCCCGCGCCGTCGACGGCGATCGCGGGCAGCGGGAGGTCGCCGACCCCAATGACCTGGTGCCGGCCGCCGGCGGTCGCCCGTGCGGCCAGGAGCAGAACGGCCTGGTCGCGGACGGTCCAGGCGGGGTCGGCTGCCGGGGAGCAATCCGGTGCCGCGGGGGCCAGGGCTACGTGCCCGGTGACGGTCGCGTGGCGGAGCGCGGCCAGGGACTCGCCGACGTGCTCGAGCAGCGTTCCCAGATTCCAGCCCCAGCACGGTGTCGGGCGGGCCAGCAGCGCAGGCGTGACGTCGAGCACCGATCGCCCGGCGTAGCTGATCGCCTGCTCCAGCAGCGCGGTCGCCCCGCCCATCTCCCCTTGCCCGTTCACTGACCCGGCCTGGCCGCGCCCGTCTCGGCGGGCAGGACCGGTGGCAGGCCGAAGACATCGAACAGCTCGGGCTGGTTGAACGAGACGACGTGCGCGATACCCGCCTCGCCCACGGTGAGCACCTGCACCGCATGAGCGTGGTGGCGGCCGTCCGGGCCGAGCAGGTAGCACGCGAAGCCAGGCTGGGTGTTGGCGGCGACGGGGATCATCCTGAAGTCTCCGGGCAGGCCGAATACCACGGTGCCGAGGAACCGCCCGATCTGGCTACGCCCGGCGAACCAGGTCAGTATCGGCGGCATCTCGAATATGGCGTCCTCTCGCAGCAGCCGCGAGAGGGCGGATGCGTCGGCGTTCTCAAAGGCCGCCGCGTACTGGTCGAGCAGCGAGCGCTGGCTTCTTTCCGCGGGTTCCCGGATGTCGTCCTGCGCGAGCCCTGCCTGCTCGATCCGGGCGCGGGCGCGCAGCAGCAGGCCGTTGACCGCGGTGGTGGTGGTGCCGAGCAGGTCGGCCACCTCGGATGCCCGCCATTGCAGGACATCCCTCAAGATCAGGACCGCGCGCTGCCTGGCAGGCAGGTACTGCAACGCGGCGATCAGCGCCAGCCGCAGGCTCGCCCTTGCATCCGCGACCGATGCGGGGTCGGCCGGACCGGCCTGTACCAGGGCATCGGGGATCGGCTCCAGCCAGGGCACCTCGCCTTGCCCGGTGGTCAGCGGCCCGTCCGGGTCCGCACCCGGGGCGCCGAGGCCGGACGGCAGCGGCCGCCGGCTGCGGTTCTCGAGTGCCCGCAGGCACGTGTTGGTGGCGATCTTGTACAGCCAGGTGCGCAGCGACGCGCGGCCCTCGAAATCTCCGTAGGACCGCCACGCGCGGATCAGGGTCTCCTGCACCTGATCCTCGGCGTCGTGCACCGAGCCGAGCATCCGGTAACAGTGAGCCAGCAGCTCAGCCCGGAACGGGCCGGTGAGCTGCACGAAATCAGCCTGGTCCGTCATCGGGATGCCTCCTTGCCTGGTTTCATACGGCCCGGTTGCACACGCTCCACTCGAGTTGATCCGCGGGACGGCCGAAAGTCACCGGGCGGCACGCGTTGATTCTGGCTCCCCGCCCGGATCTGTATGAGCGAACCGTCTCGCAACGCAAGGAGTCATGATGACAACTCAGCAGCTATCAGGAACGACAGCGATCGTCACCGGCGCGAGCCGCGGCTTCGGCCGTGGCGTCGCCACCGCCCTCACCCAGGCCGGCGCGCACGTCGTCGGCGTGGCCCGCGACGCCGGCGCGCTGGAGGAAGTTGGCGCGCAGCTCGGCGCGGCGTTCACGCCGGTGGCCGCCGACGCGGCCGACCCCGTGGTCGCCGGCCGGCTGATCGACGAGTACCGCCCCCGCGCCCTGGTGCTGAACGCCGGCGCATCCCCGCTGTCCCGGCCGATCCACCGCCACACCTGGCAGACCTTCAGCCGCAACTGGGACGTCGACGTGCAGCACGCGTTCCACTGGACCCGCGAGGCGCTGCTGGCTCCCCTGGAGCCGGGCAGCACGGTGATCGCGGTCTCCAGCGGGGCGGCACTGCAGGGCTCGCCGATATCGGGAGGCTACGCCGGGGCCAAGGCCACCATCCGGTTCCTCGCCGGTTACGCCGCGGACGAATCGCGCCGGGAAGGACTCGGCATCCGGTTCATCGCGGTGCTCCCCCAGCTGACGCCGGAAACCGGCCTCGGCCGGCCCGCGGTCGCCGCGTACGCGGCGCGCGAAGGCATGGATGTTGCGGCCTTCCTGGCCACCCGCGGGCCCGCTCTTACCCCCGCCCGGGCCGGCGAGGACATCGCCGCGCTCATCACCGACCCCGGCCACGACCAGGCCGCCTACCTGATCAGCGCGGCAGGCCTGAGCCCTGTGAAGTAGAACCGGCCAGCAGCAAGGAGCAAGAAAATGGACGATCTACTCGACGGCGCCGTCGCCGCGCACGGCGGCCTGGCCCGATGGAATCAGGTCAGGTCGGTCAGCTTCGACGCGTCGATCACCGGGGCCTTCTGGCACTTCAAGGGCCAGGGGGACGCCCTGCGGGATGTTCACCTGGACGTGGACACCACGCGCCAGCTGGTGACGATCGAGCTCGCCGGCCAGGACAAGCGGTCGGTCTTCGAGCCCCGCCGGGTCACCGTGCAGCGCGGTGACGGCACGCTCATCGAGGCGCGCGATGACCCGGAGAGGTCGTTTGACGGCCATCAGTTCGAGACCCCGTGGGACGACATCCATCTCGCCTATTTCGTCGGGGAGGCGCAGTGGACGTATGTGAACATGCCGTTCCTCGCCACCTGGCCCGGGTTCGCCACCGACGAGATCGCCCCCATCGAGGTCGGCGGTGAAACGTGGCGGCGGCTGCAAGTGACGTTCCCCGATCACATCAGGACCCACACCCGCCAGCAGATCTTCTGCTTCGGCCCCGATGGGCTGCTGCGCCGTCACGATTTCGCCATCGACCTCCTCGGCGCCGTGCCCTCGCAGCTCGAGGCCGCCGACTACCGCGACGTCGACGGCATCGTGATCCCGACCAGGCGGCGGGCCTACGACCAGCTCAGCCCGGACCACCCGCTGATGGTCGGCATCGACATGACCAACATCGCCATCCGCTGACCTCTCCTATTCCGGACGCGCGGCCGCGTTAGTGTCGCCGGCTCGTCGCTGTCGCTCTAGCAGCAGCGCAGGGCCGGCGACACTAAAGGCCAGCCCGGATGCCTCGACCCAGGCGCGGCAATATGCCCTATATGTTCAGTCTGTCCGCTGGCCAGGCTGTCGAGCGCAGAGCTACCGGGCCAGCTGGGGGCTTTCGGCCAACTCGGCCCTGGTTTCCGGACGTCCGATTCGGTCGGCCGCCGGGGCGCTATGCCTGGCGGGCCAGCCAGCTCACCAGGTTCACCCACAGCGGCGCGTACCCGGGCCAGTCCATGAACTCCGGCGGGCCCCAGTGCGGCGCGCAGTCGGACGTGAACACGGCGCCACGGCCGTCGTGGTAAGCGCCGCAGGCGATGAGCGGATCAGATCCGCAGCTGACCAGCACCTCGGCGGCCGGCTTGGGCGTCACCCGGTTGTAGCCGAGCAGCCCCGGCCACTCGGCGGGCAGGCCGGCCAGGACCGGGTGATCCGCCCCCGCGGCCGTCGGCGTCACGCCCTGCGGAGCCTCGACCCGGTCGTCGGTCTCGCCGATCGTCACCGGCAGCGCGTCCTCGACCGGGGTCCCGTGGTACCGCGCCTTGCCCTCGATCCCGGCGAACGACAGGTACCCGCCGATCATCAGCAGCCCGCCGCCGCCGCGCACGTACTCCTCGATGACCGCGAGCCGGTTCGGTGACGGGATGGAGCGCTCGAACACATCCGGCGACAGCAGCAGGCTGTTCGCGCCGATGTCGCTGAGGATGACCGCGTCGTAGGAGGCCAGCCCGTCAGCGGCGCCGGGGAGCTGTCCCGGGACCAGGTGGCCGGGCAGGTACTCGACGTCGATCCCGGCCCCGGAAAGCGCCGCGCGGAGCTGGCCGGCGCCCTCCACGTACGTGCTCGTGGTGAACGAGTCGACGCCCGTGATGTGCAGGCTGTGCGTGACCCAGCTTTCGCCGCAGAGCAGCACGCGCATGGCCAACCCTCCGTTCGCAGTCGGGGCTATCGCTAGCTACCGCCGGCCGGCGGCGGGCCGGCCGACTCGCGGACCACAAGCTCCACCGGCAGCACCTCGGTGCGGGCCGGCGCATCCCGGTCGGCCAGCCGCTCGAACAGCAGCTCGACGCCGACCTGCGCCAGCCGGTCGAACGGGGACCGGACGGTGGTCAGGCGCGGCCGCACGTACTGGCTGAACCTGATGTCGTCGAACCCGACAATGGACAAGTCCTCGGGCACCCGGATGCCGTGGGTCTCGGCGGCGGACAGCACGCCGAGCGCGATGTAGTCGCTGGCCACGAACGCGGCGGTCGGCGGGTCGGCCGCGGCGATCAGGTGCGGCAGCGCGCTCATCCCGAACTGCTCGGTGAACTGCCCGTCGAGGCAGACCTGGCCGGACGCGTCGATCCCGGCCTTGGCGAGCGCATCGGCGTAGCCGCGGAACCGCTCCTGCACCGAGCCGAGCTCGCCGGGCCCGGACACGAACGCGATCTTGCGGTGCCCGAGCGCCGCGAGGTAGCTGGTGGCCTGGTACCCGCCCGCGTAGTCGTCCATGACCACGGTGTGCACCGGCGGGAGGCCGGCGATCGGCTCGTCCACCACGACGACCGCGAGCCCGTCGGCGATCGCCCGCGCGAGCCGCTCGTTGGACCGGAACGAGCCGAGGTACATCATGCCGTCGATGGCCCCGGACGACAGCAGCTCGATGTAGCTGGACGCCCGCACGGCCTGGCTGCGGTGCGAGCAGAGCAGGACCATGCTCCCGTGCCGTTCCACCGCCTCGACCGCGTAGTCCGCGATCGCGCCGAAGTACGGGTTGCTGATCTCGGGGACCACGAAGCCGATCACGCCGGAACGGCGCCTGGCCAGGTTGCGCGCCTGCGCGTTCGGGACGTAACCGAGCTCGCTGACGGCCTCGAGGACCTTGGCCTCGGTGGCCGGCGTCACCCGGAGCTGACCGTTCAGGTACCGCGACACCGTGGACGCGGCGACCCCCGCGGCCCGGGCGACGTCCTGAATCGTGGTCACGTGCGCTCCCTCAGCGACTAACCGCTTGCGCAAACTGTAGCCGAGGACGATGCAGATCTGAGATCTGGCGGCGTGCTAGGCCTATTGACGCGCTGATCAGGTCGCCCATAATTGTACGAAACCGGTTGCGCAACGAAGGCGGGTCTCATCCATGGCCACTCAAGCAGCCAGCCCCACCGCGACCTCCTCGCTGCGGCGCAACGCGCTCGGCCTCCCGCAGGTGGTCTTCCAGGGCATCACGCACATCGCGCCGTCGATCAACGTGGTCTTCACGTTCCCGGTCATCGCGGCCAAGGCCGGCCCGGACATGCCGATCTCGTTCCTGCTGACCACGATCGTCTGCCTGTTCATCGGCAACACGGTCTCGCAGTTCTCCAAGTACCTGCCGTCGAGCGGCGGCTACTACTCGTTCGCCACCCGCGGGCTCGGCGCCCGCACCGGCTTCATGACGACCTGGAGCTACCTGATCTACGACATCATCGGGCCGGCCGGGGCCATCGGCTTCCTCGGCTACCTGGCGGCGAGCACCTTCCAGATGGCGTCGGGCGTGAACATCCCGTGGTGGATCTTCGCGCTGATCACGTTCGCGATCGTCTGGGTGCTCACCCACTTCGGCATCCGGCTGTCGATGCGCACCACGGCCATCTTCGGCGGCATCGAGATGCTGATCATGCTCGCGCTCGCGTTCACGTTCCTGGCCAGCCCCGGGCACGGCTCGAGCTTCTCCGCGCCGCTGCTGCCGCACAACGCGCCCAACCACTATGAGGGCATCCTCGCCGGAATGGTGTTCTCGGTGCTGGCGCTGAGCGGCTTCGAGGCGCCCGCGCCGCTGGCTCAGGAGACCAAGCGCCCCGGCAAGTTCATCTCCCGCGCCGTCATGGTCTCGCTGATCCTGATCGGGCTCTTCTACATCTTCACCTCCTACGCCAGCGCGATCGGCTGGGGCACCGGCAACATGGCCGCGTTCGCGTCGAACGCCAACCCGTACTACCTGCTCGGCCACTCGCTGTGGGGCGCCGGCTGGTGGTTCATCTTCATCGCGATCGTCAACAGCGCCATCGGCTGCGGCCTGGCCTGCACCAACGCGGCGTCCCGGGTCGCCTACACGATGGGCCAGGCGGGCACGCTGCCGGCCAGGTTCGGCAAGATCCACCCGGTGCACCGGACCCCGACGTTCGCGATCGCGGTGCAGCAGATCATCGGCATCGTGGCGATCCTGCTGGTGGGCACGCTGCTGGCGCCGGACACGATCTTCGGCTTCCTCGGCACGATCACCACGCTCGCGGTCATCGTGCTGTACATCATGGCCAACCTCGCGCTGACCGCGTACATCCGGCGCGAGCACCCCACCGACTTCAACCCCTGGCGGCACGGGCTGCTCCCCTGGATCGGCACGCTCGCGCTGCTGCCGGTGCTGTGGGTCACCGTGTACCCGGTTCCGCCGTGGCCGTACCGGATCACGCCGTACATATTCGTGGCGGCGCTGCTCGTCGGGTTCGGCTACATGGTGTGGCGCGAGAAGCGGAACCCCGGCGCGCTGAAGCGCGGCGCCACGATGCTGGTCGGCAAGCCCGCCGACGCCGAGGGAGATGTGGACTGGGACGACGCGACCGCGCCGCAGGCCGACGCGTGACCGCCGGAGTCGAACTCGGCCCCGTTGACCTGCCGGATTATGACCTCCCGATCGAGCAGCCACAGGTTCCTCTCCAAACCCGCCTTGAACGGATAGCGGCGGCCGATCGGGCGGCCGCCGAGGCCGGCCTGGACGCGCTGATCGTCTACGCCGACCGGGAGCATT
>Ga0335075_10017183_pt1 | contig 10769 bp, 10 predicted proteins | sample Lox_Sample_24_FD_206723 | JGI IMG/M metagenome (GOLD analysis project Ga0335075, IMG submission 206723) | Soil microbial communities from Loxahatchee National Wildlife Refuge, Florida, United States - Lox_Sample_2.4 | ecosystem: Environmental > Terrestrial > Soil > Wetlands | place: USA... | reverse complement strand
GCGACCGGGCGGCACCTAGCGAGTCGCCCAGGGTCCACAGCGAAGCGCCGAGCAGCACGAGGTCCTTGAGCAGGAACTGACCGGGCAGCACAGACAGCACAGGGAATCCGCCTGCTGCTGTGACTCCTGATGTGGTGAACAGGAAGCTCAGCGTGCCGAGAAAGAGCACTACTGCCATCGCGCTGCCAATGGCTGACACCCGCGGCGAGACCGCCCGGACCGCGATGAGCAGGGCCGCGACGATTTCGACGGTGCCCAGCGCGGCCGCGAGCGCGCGAACGCTGAGGATGTCGTAAAACCAGCTCATGAGAGGGCTGTTGGCGATCAGCGGGTGGATGGCAGCCGCTTCGTACGACGAGTACTTCAGTGCGCCGATCCAGGCGATCACGACGACGAGCCCGTACCGGACCAGCTGCCGACCGGCAACGGCCACCGGATGCTCGGTCATCGGGGCCTCGGCGGTATGCCGATTCATGGTGCGTACCATGGGTGATCCTTCCGCGCGATGTTTCGTGGCTAGGCCTATCAGCGGCGAACGGCCTCTCCGTCCCGGAACGGCGCCACGGCGGTGGCCAGGGCACTGCCGGTCATCGTCATGACCGCGGAGTGTCGAAGTGATGGGACATCAGATGCTGCTCCCCCCGATCCGAGCCATGGCAGGCAGGGCTGGCAAGCCCGCCATACGCGCGTGTGCTGACCAGCGGTGCGAGGGCCCGCCGGGCGCGCCGGCCCCCCAAGCCCGCCCTGTGCTCACCGCCGCGCTCGTCATGTGATCACTGTGTAGCGGAGGCCGGGTGAGCTGTCGTCGCCCACCGAACGGGTCACCCGGGTGACTCTGGTGCTGGCCTCGCCGCATGGATTGGCGGTGGAGACCTTCTGATCTGGCCCCGCAGGCGGGCCGTCGAACCACGGCGGGAGGAACCGGCCCCGCTGCGCCAGTGAGCTCAGGCCCGAACGCCGCCGAGCAGCAGCACGCCGATGACGCTCGTCGCCCCTCCTGCGACCTGAAGCCGGCCCAGCTTCTCCCGGAACAGGACGTAGGCGGCCAATGCGGAGAACGCAGGAAAGGAAGACGCGAGGACGGCCGTCACGGCGATGCCGTGGCGGGCGAAGACCAGCGCGGTCGGCTGGCCGGGCAGGTCGTCCCTCGTCGTGCCGGGTGTCGCGGCGGTGAGAAAGACCCCAGCTGCGATGACACCAAGGGCCACTGCCGCGCCTGGACCGATCGACTCGCCTGCAGCCACCGCGATCAGTGCGGCCACGGCTCCCTGAGTCGAGAGGACGGGGGCGATCACCCCGACCTTGCCGATCCGCAGCGCACGGTAGGCGAGGAGCAGACCCAGGACGTTCGTCACTCCGACAACGACCAGCAGTCCGAACGAGCCGACCTGCAGGTGCAGCGGGACGCTGCTGACAGCGACGATGGGCCCGAGGATAACAAGCCCCACCAGCATCACCCAGGAAAGGACCGAGGTCGGTCCGATCATGCGCGTCGATCGGGATGCGCACACGGTGGCAGTGGTGAAGATGAGGGCTGTCCCTATCCCGCCCAGTACCGAGGTAACCTCGCACCGGCCTGCCGAAGCCAGGTCACCGTGCCGCCTGAGTGCAGGCCATTTACAGCAACCGGAGTTCCCTGGCCCGGTCTACCGCAGTGGCCCTGTCGGCGGCTTCGAGCTTGCGGTACAAAGCGCGCTGGTGTGTCTTCACCGTATTGACCGAGACATAAAGCTGCGCGCCGATCTCGCGCCGCGACAACGGGGTCGCCAAGAGGCGAAGGACCTCGAGTTCCTTGCTGCTGAGCTCCTCGCCGAACGCGGCCGTGGCCCGGTGCCGAGACACCCTGCGACCCGCCAGATGCTCCGCCGCGCCGAGCAGCTGCCTGGCGAGGCCGGGATCGCGGCAGTGCCGCAGGACAGCGCGGGCCTCCTCCACGCTGGCCCCGGCCGTGTCCCGGTCGCCCAGATGCTGGAGGATGTCCGCCCGCGCCAGGAGGGCGTTCGCCAGTTCCAGGTAACCTCCGCCCCGCTGGGAGAGGACGACCGCTCTGAGTGCTGCCTGGTCGGCTGCGGCGATCTCGCCGCGCTGGTCGCGAACTTTGGCCGTCGCCAGCGAGATCATCATGGCGGCGAAGTGCTCGCCTACAGCTGCATCGCCGTCGTTGCCGGCGGCCCGGCGGATCTGCCGCTCGGCCTCCGCCAGCTGGCGGCGTTCCGCCGACATGACGGCGAGGTAGCCAGCCGCGTAGGTCCGGCCGGCGTCGTTGCCCACCTCCTCGGCTAGTTGCACGGCCCGGCTGAAGGCGGCCCATGCCTCGTGCGGGCTGCCGGACCAGTACAGGGTTGCCCCGTACACGCAGTAGGCGGCGGACCGGCCCGGGTGCGAGTCGCCAAGATCTAGCCGGATCGCCCTCCGCGCAGCGTCGGCTGCCGCAGCGATGTCGCCGATCTTGAAGCGCTGAAGGGCGCGGAGCACAGCTATCTCGGCTCCGATCGTACCGCCCACGACGCCGCGACCGGCGAGCCTCGCCTCAGCCGCCTCGATCCAGCGGCCCGCGTCGCTGAGTCGCCTCAGATCGAGGGCGATCCAGGCCCGCGCCACGCACAACCCGGGATCCCCGGTTACCGTCTGCTCTGGCAGCAGATCCAGCCAGCCCGACACGGTGAATAGACCTCCCCGGTCGAACTCCGGGCCCCAGCTGGCGGCGATAAGCTCCGCTGCACCAGCGACGTCTGCTGCAGCAGCCAGGTGGTGCACGGCTTCGTCGGTGCAGCCCACGGCGCCGAACCACGCTGCGGCGCGGTGGTGGAGAGCGGGAACAAGGCCGGGTTCGGTCCGCTGCAGCTCGCTGCACAGCAGCTCCCGGAACAGATGGTGGTAGCGGTACCAGCGGCGCGTGGCATCCAGGGGAACCAGGAATAGGTTCTGGCGCTCGATCTGCTCAAGGATCGCCGCCGATGCCGAGGTCTGCAGCACCGCATCGCACAGCGGTCCGCTGAGCCTTTCCAGTACTGAGGTCCGCAGCAGGAAGGCGCGAAGGTCCGATGGCTGGCCGTCGAGCACCTCGGCGCTCAGGTAGTCGACGACATGCCGGTTGTCGCCGGCGAATGACCTGATGAAAGTGTCCGCGTCGGGACTGCGCTGGAGCGACAGTGCGGCGAGGTAGAGCCCGGCTGCCCAGCCCTCGGTCCGCCGGCACAACAGGGTGATGTCCTCCTGCGCCAGGTCCAGCCCGAGGGCATCGTTGAGCAGGAGGGCGGCCTCGCCGGCGGCGAAGCGCAGCTCATCAGTCCGCACCTCCAGCAGGTCGCCCCCCGCCCTGAGCCGCGCCAAGGGCAGCGGAGGATCGGACCGGCTGGCTATGACCAGCCGAAGGCTTGGCGGCATCTGGCCGATAACGAAGGCCAGTTCCTCATGGATGTCCCGGTTCGTTACTAGATGGTAGTCGTCAAGCAGGAGGACGATCTGGTCCGCGAGGCCCGCTAGCTCGTTGAGCAGCGCGGGCAGGACAACCTGCCGTGCGTCGGCGCCCATCCCGAGGAGTTCGAGGGAATGAGCCGCAATCCCTGGGTTCGTTTTCTGCAGTGCGGCGACCACGTACGTCCAGAACCGGACGGGGTCGTTGTCGGCCGGGTCAAGGGAGACCCAGGCAAAGTGGCGGTGTTCCTGGTCGCAGGCGATCCACTCGGCCAGCAGGGTCGTCTTCCCCCACCCGGCAGGCGCGTCAAGCAGCGTGAGCTTGCGGTCGTGTCCCGCTGACAGCGCCTCCACCAGGCCCGTCCGGCTGATCAGCTTCTGCCGGAGCGCCGGCACATGCAACTTTGTGGCCAGGAGAGCCCTCGGCTCCGGCCTGCTTGCGCGGTCCGCCTCGCCCCGATCGGCCTGGCCCGCCCGCGAGGAGGTGACCGGCTGTATTGCCCCAGTCCCGGGGCTTTCCTTCCCAGACACAGGCCCCCCAGAAGCCGCGCAATCACCCCCCGCGCAGCCGCCTACCACTAGCCACGATACCCAGGTCACCCGGGTGAAACAGGGCGGGGATGATGACCGGTCACCAAGGCCGGGCGCAGCGTGAAGGTCAGCCGCAGAACACCGGAGGGGTACATGGAGCCGACCAGATACCGGATCAGCGTCCGGGGCCAGCTGACCCAGCGCCTCGCGGCCGCATTCGAGGGCATGAGCCTGGAAGCAGGCAACGGGAAGACCGTCCTGGCCGGGGAGATCCGCGACCAGTGCCACCTGTACGGCGTCTTGGACCAGGTGCGCAACCTGGGCCTTGACCTGGTGGCGGTGGAATCCGGAGCGATGACCGTTCAGGCGGACAGCGAGATAACCGGGGAACGACGTGTTTATTGGCGGCGGCGGCCCGGCCGGAGAGCACGCCGCGGACCCCTTGGCGGGCGCCGGGTGAGCCTGCGGGGTCGCAGCAAGCAAAGCGCAGCCGTTGACAGGCTGCCCGCGGACGTCCGGGCGGGACGCGGCCGGGCGCTGGTCATACGCGGCGAGCCCGGCATCGGCAAGACCGCGCTGCTGGGCTACGCCGCCGACTCGGCTGCGGGGGAACTGACGCGGACTTTGAACCCAGCCAGAGGCCTGTCGGCCGAAAGTACACCCGAGTGGGAGTCACTATGCCTCAGTCGCTAGCTTTTGTCGTCGAGCGGATCAGTGAAGGCCATCAGCCCGGACAGCTGCCGGCCCGTCTGGGCCAAGCACCGGTCCTGGGCGGCGCCATCGCACGGCTCGCCACACGAGTCCTCGCTGACCCCGCCAGGAGCGTGGCGATCATGCAGCGAGGCGAGCCGGGCGCGGACACCGAAATCACCCGCGCGCCCTGGCGTGCCGGAAGGCCCGCGGTGCGCCGCCTGCTACCCCGGCGGTCGAGCGCTGGTTCCCGGGCCTGACACGAGCAGGCCCGGGAGTGCGGCAGGTCTGGCCAGGCGGAGGGTGCTGGCATCGGCAACCCGCCCCGCCCCCGGGCACAGGGGTTACCTGCATGGATCCCGTTATCCGGTCCAGAGCGGGGCTGGTGCTGCCGTTCGCGGTGATCGCGGCGATCGCGATCGGCGTCTTCCGGATGGTTATCGAGCCGGGGTGGGGCCTGCTGCCACTGCTGGCGGTGGGCCCGGCCGTCGCGGCAGCGGTCGGCGGGCCGCTGTACACCCTGGCCTCGGGCACGGCAGCCCTGGCGGTAGGCCTGCTGTTCGCGGCCGGGATGCCGCCTGCTGCCACGCACCGCATGGCCGAGGTCACGTTCCTGGCCGTGGCCGGGGTCACGGCCGCCAGCGCGCTGGCCAGCCTGGCCCGCCGGTGCCGGGACCGGGAACTGGCGCAGGCCCGGCTGGTCGCCGAGGCCGCCCAGAAAGTGCTGCTGCGGCCGGTGCCGCGCCAGGCCGGCCCGGTCCGGCTGGCGGCGCAGTACCTGTCGGCCTGCTCCGGGGCCCGGGTCGGCGGCGACCTGTACGAGGTGGCGACCACTGCGGACTGCGTGCGGCTGATCGTGGGCGACGCGGAGGGCAAGGGCCTGCCAGCGGTACAGTCGGCCGCGGCGGTCCTCGGCGTGTTCCGCGAGGCTACCCATGAGGAGGACAGCCTGGGCGCGATCGTCTCCCGGATCGAGACCAGCCTGGCCCGCCAGTTCGGCGATGAGCAGTTCGTCACCGCCGTCCTCGCCGAGGTCAGCGCGGACGGTTCGAAGGTCGAGCTGCTCATCTGCGGCCATCCCGCGCCGCTGCTCCTCGGCCCGGAACGTCCCCGGTTTATCGGCCTGGACGAGGGCAGCCTGCCGCTCGGCCTGGGCCAGCTCGCCGACGTGCCGCGGATCCCAGTCACCATCGCGTTCGAGCCCGGCGATGCGCTGCTGTTTTACACCGACGGAGCGAGCGAGGCACGCAACAAGGCCGGGGTATTCTTTCCCCTCGCCGACGCCGCCGCCGTGCGCGCCCCGCCCGATCCCGCCACCCTGCCCGGCAGGCTCGGTGACGAGGTAATCAGGCATGTCGGCCACGCACCCGACGACGACATCGCGCTGCTCGTGATCTACCGCGACGGTGCTTAACCCGTCCGGCCGGGGCGTACTCCGGCAGGCGCAGGGGACGGTGGATGCGATCGTCCGGGGTGAGGGCGAAACCGCGATCGGCCTTGAAACGCGTGCGTCGGAGGCGAGTACTCCAGTTCCTGGACGCCGGCCGGGACGATAAGCGCGGTCGGGGCCCGTTCAGCTTGCGCCACCCGGACCGCCCGGTCAAGCACGTTGGGCAGCTGCTCGGGCACCGTCACCATCTGCACGTACTCGCCCGCCACGTCCTTATACAGGCTCAGCAGATCGACTTCCTGCTGGTAGGAGCCGCCCATCGCGGACCGGTTCGTCTGGCCCACGATCGCCACTACCGGCACATGATCGAGCTTCGCGTCATACAGGCCGTTCAGCAGCCCCACGCCGCCAGCAAGCCATTAATCCCATCCCCGGGATAGGCGAAGACTTTCTCCACCCCCCAGGCCCTGAGCCGCTCCAGCAGGTAGTCCGAGACTTTCGGTCCGGCCATCGGTGATTCCTGCTTCGGGCTGATCAGCGTGTGAGGGTGAACGACGGCTAGCAAGTCGACGATCACCCATCCTCTAGCCATCGCACTACGATATAAACCCGCGGAACGGGGGACTATCGTTGGCCGATGGGCGCACCTCACCGAGAACCGCGGGCCCGTCCGCCCGAACTGAGGCCGGCGCCTGTCGGGTCGCCGGGCCGGTCGCCCGAGTCGTGGCCCAGCAGCGGGGAATGAGCCAGCAGGATCACTGCGGCCGCCATGACTGCCAGGCAAGCCACGTCGAGCAGGATGAACACCCCGCTTTGGACGTGCTCGCGGAAGGCCAGCACTCCCCACAGGATCGAGACGATCGGGTCGGTCAGCGTCAGGCCCGGCTGAGCGGCGAGCAACCGGCCAGCGTTCATCGCGGACTGGACGAGAAACATCCCCCCGACGCCGGCTGCGATCATCGCGTACAGCTGCCAGCTGGTCAGCAGGGCGCCGAGACCCTGCGCGAAAGCGTCGGTCATCCCTTTCATCAGGGCCGCGGTCAGGCCGAAGGCCGACCCCGCCGCGACTCCCAGCAGCGCGGCCTGCCGCGATCCGCTGCCGCGGCTGTCGCCGCTCCGCCCGGCCGGCCCGTGCCGACCCCAGGCCACGAGAACGGCGATCACCGCGCCGTTGACGCCGATGCCGATGACCCACGCGTACCACGGCGCGCCGCTGGCCTGGCCGGCGGACGGCGACAGGAAGTACAGCAGTCCGGCCAGCGCCGCGGTCATCGCCGCGGTAGCGGCCCAGTCCCGCCAGCCCGGCGGCGCGTGGAAGACCCGGGCGGCCAGGATCAGCGTCAGCGGCAGTTCCAGCACCAGGATGGGCTCGACCACGGCCAGCTGCCCGGTGCCCAGCGCCGTGGCCTGCAGCAGGAAGCCGACGGTGATCGCGCCGATGCCGCCGAACCACACTGGCTCATGCAGCAGGTCGCGGATGAGCTTCCAGCTCAGGTTCTGCTTGCGCGGCACTTCCCGGTTGGCTTTGCGCTGCAGCACGGAGGAGGTGGCGTTGGCGCATGCGGCCAGCACCGCCAGGCCATACGTCAGCATGCCAGCGCACGGGCGGCGTTGATGAGCGCCAGGTGCGACAGTCCCGGCGGCAGGTTGCCGCGGAAATCGCGGGTGGCCGGATCGATCTGCTCCGAAAGCAAGCCCACGTCGCTGCAGCACTGGACGCCCTGATCCATCAGGTCGCGGGCCTGTTCGGTTTGCCCCGTCCAAGCCAGGGCTTCGACCAGCCAGAAGGTGCAGGCGACGAAGGCACTCTCCTCGTCCTTCATCCCGGCATAGCGGTACACGAACGGCCCGCAACCGAGTTCGGCGGTGACCGCGTCGATGGTGCTGGCCAGCCGCGGGCCGCGATCGAAGCCGGTACGGCCGGCCAGCAGGACTGCCGCATCGAGGTCATCGGTGCCGGCGTAGAAGGTGTAGGACTGCTTGGCCGGCGACCAGCAGTGAGCCTGGATCCAGGCGGTGATGTCGGCGGCTTCCTGACGCCATCGCGCCGCGTGCGCGTCAGGAAGCTGGCCGGCGTCGGCCAGGCTGGCGGCCCGGTCGAGGGCGACCCAGCAGCCCATCTTGGAGATCGTGTAATGGTGGTGCTGGGAGAGTTCCCAGAGGCCGGCGTCCTCGCGGGTCCAGATGTCACAGCGGCGGTCGGCGAGATCCGCCAGCATCCTGGCGGTGTCCTGATCGAGGAGGTGGCCGGTGGACACGTAGCGGGCGACCGTGTCGAACAGGTCGCCGTACGTGCCGAGCTGGCTCTGCCCGGCCGCGCCGTTACCCGACCGTACCGGGCGGCTGCCCCGGTATCCCGGCAGGTCGATCGTGTTCTGCTCCTTGGCCATCTCACCGTCCAGGCTATAGAAGACGTGGATGTCCGGAACTGTGCCCTTTACCGCCCTGAGCAGCCAGGACACTGCGGCGTGGAGCTCCTCGTGCAAGCCGAGGCCGATGAAGGCGTCCAGGGTGAACGAGGAGTCCCGCACCCACGCGTACCGGTAGTCGTAATTCTTCGGGCCGCCGATCGCTTCGGGCAGCGACGTGGTGGCGGCGGCCGCGATCGCGCCGCCTGGCTCGTAGAGCAGCGTCTTGAGCGCGAGCGCGGAGCGAGCGACCGCGTCGGCCCAGGGACCGTGGTACGCCTGGCCAGCTCGGTCCACGGCAGCCGCCCGGCCGAGCCGACGTTCAGCGAGTCGGTGACCCGCACGGCGCCGGCCGCGGTGGTGTATGTGGTCTCCAGCACGTTGGTACCTGGCAGGTAGCGCCGGCTCACGTCGGCGGGCTCGTCGGGGTCGAGGCTGAAATGGCCGCCGGCGGCCGGGTCCAGGATCGCCGCACACACGGGCGGCGCGTCGATGGTCGGAATCGCCCACCAGTCGACCCGCCCGTCGGCGGCGACCAGCGCGGTCGTTCGCCCGTCCCCGAGCGCTGCGTAATCACTGATCGGCGCGTAACCGTCCCGCCGGGGCGGGGCAGTCATCGCTTCTGCGTCACGGGGATCAACGGGCGCGGCCGCGGGGGGACGGTGACCCGGCGCCGCTTGCCCGCGATGTCCCGGGCCAGCGCCGTGGCGAACTTCCGCACCGTCGCAGGCACGGACTTCAGGAAGCTGGGGTCGAGGAAACCGCCTGCCTTGTCGTCGAAGCTGCCGTGCGCACCGTGATCCTGGTCGGCGTCCGCGGGCTCATACAGGTTGATCGGCCGGTCCGGGGAGATCGGGTCGGACGTGAGCTGGGTGCTCCACGCACCGATCGCCGCGTACTGGTTGCCGAGGCCCGGGAAGAGGCGCCCGGCCAGTACCAGGAGCTTGTTCCAGGAGCCGATGACCTTCTCCCGGCGCCCGGTCAGCGCGGCCTCCAGTATGAACTTGGCGATCAGCTCCGGCTGGTAGATTGGCGGCACCGGCTGCGGATGACGGTTCAAGGTGGTCTTGCACCAGTCGAACTGCGGCGTGTTGACGGCGGGCAGGTAGACCATGCTCATCTGCACGTTGCTGCCTTCGTGCAGGAGCTCGGCGCGGGTGGATTCGAAGAATCCCCGGCAGGCGAATTTCGACGAGCAATAGGCCGCCTGCAGCGGGATGCCGATAATCCCCAGGGCCGAGCCTACGTTGACGATGGTGCCCCGGTCACGCGGGCGCATCCGCGACAACGCGGCCATGGTCCCCCCATACCTGCCCCAGGAACGTGACCTCAACGGCGCGCTGGAAGTCGGCCGGCACCACTTCCCAGGCGGGAGCGAACACCGTGGTCATGGCGTCGTTGACCCACACGTCGATTGGGCCCAGCTCATCCTCGACCCGCGCAGCGGCCGCGTCGACCTGGTCGAACTGGCTGACATCCGCTGTGACGACGATGGCCCGCCCGCCCGCCGGCCGCCGCTACCTCCTTGGCGGCCGCCTCCAGCCCGGCCGCGCCCCGGGCGAGAAGACCCACGTCGAACCCGTGGTCGGCGAAAGCCCGGACGGTGGCGCGCCCCACCCCTGCGGACGCCCCGGTGATCACTGCTACCTTGCGGCGCGGCATTTTTCTCATCCTTCCATCGGGTAGTCGTATCGTTAATCACGGACATTCACGCCATGATTTCCTCGGCCTGCCGCAGCGCGCCGCTCGCGTACTTTGCCCCTCGGCGCGGGCAGGCTGGAGAAGCAGCACATCGTTGTCCGATACTTCTGCTACCACCGGACGCGACCGCTAAACGAAACGATTCTGCCGGACCAGGGAAGCGACGTGGCCGACGCCGGAGGCAGGGACCACTCATTCGCCGGGCACCGGTTTGACGGGTCCCGCGCGGGTAGGGCGAGCCGCGAGGAGGTTGAGTAATGAGCGATCTGTCCGGAGCCCGCCACGTGAACACGGCCGCGGTGAGCTCGCCGGACGGCCGCGCGTCGCCGCAGTCGGCCTCGCGTGTCTTTCTTCGGCCGATCGGCAGCCCGCTTCCCCTCGGCATGATCGCGCTCGCCGGGGCGTCGGTGATGCTGACCGGCTATCAGCTTTCCTGGCTGCCGGTGACGCAGGGCCGTGACGTCGCGATGGTGGTCCTGGTGTTTGCCGTGCCCATGCAGTACCTCGCGGCGGTGTTCGGCTTCCTCGGCCGCGACGGCGCCGGGGGCACGGGCATGGCCCTTTTGGGTTCTTGCTGGCTGGTCGTGGGCAGCCTGCTGCTGCGGTCCGTGCCCGGAAGCCGCAGTCCCACC
>Ga0335075_10017182_pt1 | contig 10770 bp, 9 predicted proteins | sample Lox_Sample_24_FD_206723 | JGI IMG/M metagenome (GOLD analysis project Ga0335075, IMG submission 206723) | Soil microbial communities from Loxahatchee National Wildlife Refuge, Florida, United States - Lox_Sample_2.4 | ecosystem: Environmental > Terrestrial > Soil > Wetlands | place: USA: Florida... | reverse complement strand
TGTGTCCTGACCGTGGAGAAACTTGCCCAGAGAGCTGAAGCCACATTGCACGTGAGCGGCAGCGACATTCACGCCGATGCGTCGGACCCCAACATGTATGCGGCCATCGATGCCCTGAGCGACAAACTCGATCGCCTGGTCTGCAAGCACAAGGAAAAACGCGGCGATCACCGCGCCAGCGAAGGCCGCGAGGCCCGTCTCTAGTCCACCACCGTGCGCCCGGGGCTCCCGGGCGCACTTGCGCCGCCGCAGCTGCAAAGCTAGTGTCGCAGCGTGCACATCATCGTCATCAGCGGCCTGTCCGGGGCGGGCAAGAGCATCGCCCTGCACATGCTCGAGGACCTCGGCTACTACTGCATCGACAACATGCCGGCGGCGCTGCTCAAGCCGTTCGTATCGCACACCGTGCGCAGCGCCGAGGCCAGCTACCAGCGCACGGCCATCGGGCTCGACGCCCGCAACACCCCGCAGGAAGTCGCAACCGTCCCGGCGCTGCTCGATGAGCTCAAACGCAGCGGCATCCATTGCGAGGTGGTGTACCTGCAGGCGACCGACGACGAACTGCTGCGGCGTTATGCCGAAACCCGGCGCAAGCATCCGCTGAGCATCGAGCAGCGGGCACTGCCGGAGGCCATCCAGCTGGAGCGCGAGTTGCTCGCGCCCATCGCCCATGCCGCCGACCGGATCATCGACACCTCGCGCATGGGCCTGCACGACCTGCGGCACCTCGTGCACCGGACCGTCGGTCATGAGGCGGACGGCGCCCTCATGATCACCTTCGTGTCCTTCGGCTTCAAACGCGGCATCCCGGGCGATGCGGACTTCGTGTTCGACGTGCGGACGTTGCCCAATCCGTACTGGGAGCCCGCGCTGCGCCATCTCTCGGGCCGCGATCCGGCGGTGATCGAGTTCCTGAAGCGGCACGCGGCGGTGCAGGGCCTGATCGACGACATCGAGAGCTTCGTCACGCGGCGCATCGCCGACTACCGGGCGACCAGCCGCGGCTATCTGACCATCGCCGTCGGCTGCACCGGCGGCCGGCACCGCTCGGTGTACGTGGTGGAGCAGCTGCTGACGCGCTTCACTTCACGTTTCCCCCAGGCGATCGCGCGCCACAACGGCCTCGGCGAGCCGTAGCGTCAGTAGGCGCGTCCCACCAGCACGAACTCGCGCGCCGGTTCGCCACTGAACAGGCAGCGCTGAGCGCTGACCGGCGGCTGCGCCAGCGGCGCGTTGCGCACGGTCAGCTTCAGGCTCTTCAGCTGCTGCTCGACCTTCGCAAGCGCCGCGCCTTCAGGTCGCGACCAGGCGACCTGCGCCCAGCCGCGGAAATCGGCGCCGGCATCATCGCCCGCGCTGAAATGCGCGGCGAGCGCGTCGAAATCGGTGATGTCGGTACGGATGTTGTCCGCCAGGCGTTGCTTCGCGGCAGCGTGCAGCGCCGCGTGGATGCCGCTCAGCAGGGCGCCGATCTGGTCCACGAACTGCGGGCGCGCCAGGGCCTGCGACTGGATCTTCTCGCCATTGCGCAGCTGGTCGCGACGCAGGTAGGTCACGTTGGCCGCCGCCACGTCGCGGGCCCCGATATCGCAGATCACGGGGACGCCGCGCTTGATCCAGGCCCAGCGCTTGTCGATGGCGCGGCCGGGCTTGCGATCCACCAGGGCCCGGACCGGTTCGCCGAAGGCCGACGCCCGGTTCAGCTCCGCGGCGAGGGCCTCGCAGAACTCCAGCACGCCGGCGTCCTCGGGTTTGTCGCGCAGCATCGGAATCAGCACCACCTGCCGGGGCGCGATGGTGGGCGGCAGGCGCAGGCCGTCGTCATCACCGTGGGTCATCACCACCCCGCCGACGAGGCGCGTGGAGACGCCCCAGCTGGTGGTGTGCGCATAGGCCAGCTCGCCGGCCTCGCTCTGGAAGCGGATGTTCTGGGCCTCGGCGAAGTTGATGCCCAGGTAGTGCGCCGTCCCGGCCTGCAGCGCCTTGCCATCCTGCATCATCGCCTCGATCGAATAGGTATTGTCGGCGCCCGGAAAGCGCTCGTGCGCCGGCTTTTCCCCGGCGACGACGGGCATCGCCAGCACGTCCTCGGCGAAGGTCCGGTAGACCTCCAGCATGCGCGCGGTCTCCTCCCGGGCCTCCTGGGCGCTCGCGTGCGCGGTATGCCCCTCCTGCCAGAGAAATTCGGCGGTGCGCAGGAACAGGCGTGGCCGCATCTCCCAGCGCACGACGTTCGCCCACTGGTTCAGGAGCAGCGGCAGATCCCGGTGCGAGCGGATCCAGCGATGGAAGGCCGCCCCGATGACGGTCTCCGAGGTCGGCCGCACGATCAGCGGCTCCTCGAGTTTCGCGTCCGGATCCGGCTTCAGCACCCCATCGATCATCTTCAGGCGATGGTGGGTGACCACGGCCATCTCCTTGGCGAAGCCCTCCACGTGCTCGGCCTCCCGCGCGATGTAGCTCAGGGGGATGAACAGCGGGAAATAGCAGTTCTCGTGCCCGGTGTCGCGGATCCGGCGGTCCAGGATCTCCTGCATGCGCTGCCACACACCATAGCCCCAGGGCCGGATGATCATGCAGCCGCGGACGCCGGACTCCTCGGCGAGATCGGCCTGGTCCACGACGGACTGGTACCAGGCGGCGAAGTCACCCGCGCGGGTGACCGGAAGAGCATGTTGCATTGGGGATTCCTGGGTTGAGCGGCAGGTATCTTACCCCGGGGGGGTCAGGACACCACCGCGCGGGGTGAGGCGAGCGTGGGCTGCACCAGCGGCGCGCCGCTCATGAAATCGAGCAGCGTTTCGCGGGCTTGCATGGCATCGCGGTAGCCCAGCGAGATCAGCTCGCGGGTGAAGCTGGATTCGAACATCAGGTAGCTGGCGAGCTGGCTGCCCCCGGCATCCTTGGCGCCGATGACGTGCAGCAGCGTGCGCAGCCCCCGCGGCATCGACTTGAAATGGCGGGCGGCGATCACGCGCGGATCCACGCTCGGCGCGAGCATCAGGGTGTCGACGTGGCGCAGTACCCGGGTCTGGACCTCCGGCTCCTGCGGCAGATTGTCGACCAGCTGGTTGAAGCGGTCGGTCTGCTCCACGTCCGCGTACACCGAGTCGGTGAACAGCGTGTCGAGCATGAAGCCGAAGATCTGGCCCGGCGTCGGGACCGGTTCGACCCCGTTTTCGGGCGTCACGCCGGCCTCGCGGCGCGCTCGCACGCCGATGATCAGCAGCCGGTCCGCGCCCAGGTGAATGGCGGGACTGAGCGGATTGAGCTGCCGCATCGACCCGTCACCGAAGTACGTGTCCCCGAGTTTCACCGGCGGAAACAGCACCGGGATCGCGGCGCTCGCCATCAAGTGATCGAGGCTCAGGCGCTCGCGCCGGCCGGCGCGCTGCGTCCGGGCCCAGTTGTTGATCTTCTCGACACCGTCGAAGAAAGCGATCGACTGGCCGCTCTGGTAGCAGGTGCTGCTCAGCGCCAGGCCCCGCAGGTGCCCGCGCTGGATGCTGGTGCGCACGCCCGCCCAGTCGATGCGCGTGGTCAGCAGTTCCCGCAGCGGCGAGTTGTCGAGCATCGAATGCGGGGTGGTGGCGACCACGCCGCCGGTCACGAGCGCCGTGAGCCAGCGCGCGCCGGCGACCAGCATGTGGCCCGTGTCCACCTTGAACACCTGGGAGACCCGGAAGTTCTCCCAGACCTCGGTGAGGCCCGCGACCGCGGCCCGCCAGTGATGGGCCTGCGAGGCCAGCACGCTGGCGGAGACGGCGCCCGCCGAGGTGCCGGCGATCACCGGAAAAGGGTTGGCTTTGCGCGGCAGCAGCTCGGTCAGCGCCTGCAGTACGCCGACCTGGTAGGCGGCGCGGGCACCGCCGCCCGTGAGCACCAGCCCGACGACTGGCCGCCCGCGCATCAGGTGAGGATGACCTTCAGGATCTGCATCGAATTGGTGCCGCCCTGCACACCCGAGAGTTCACCCTTGGTCACGATGACCAGATCCCCCTGGTGCACCAGTTCCAGCTCCAGCAGCCGCGCGAAGATGGCGTTGTAGAGGGCCTCGGCGGTCTTGCAGCCCACCACGTCGAACATCACCGGGAACACGCCGCGGTACATGGTCACGCGGCGCCCGGTCGCCTCGTTGCGCGAAAAGGCGTAGATCGGGATGTCCGATCGCAGGCGTGACATCCACAACGTGGTGGCGCCGGTTTCCGTGAGCGCCACGATGGCCTTCACGTCCATGTGATTCGCCGTGTACATCACGGCCATGGCGATCGCCTCTTCGGTGCCCTGGAACAGCTTGCCGTCGTCGCGCTGGCGCGGGCGGGCATGACCGAACTGGTACTTTTCGGCGCCCTTGATCACATCGGCCATGGCCTCCACCGCCCGGCGCGGATAGCGGCCGGTGGCGGTTTCCGCGGACAGCATGACGGCGTCGGTGCCGTCCATGACCGCATTGGCCACGTCGGAGACCTCGGCGCGGGTCGGCACCGGGTTCTGGATCATCGATTCCATCATCTGGGTGGCGGTGATCACCACCCGGTTCAGCGCACGGGAGCGGTGGATGATGGTCTTCTGCAGGCTCGTCACCTCGGCGTAGCCCATTTCCACGCCCAGGTCGCCGCGGGCCACCATCACGACGTCCGAGGCTTCGATGATGGCATCGAGGTTGGTGATGGCCTCATGACGCTCGATCTTGGCGACGATGCGCGCATCGCCACCCGCCTCGCGCACCAGCCGGCGCGCGAGCTTGATGTCGGAGGCATCGCGGGCGAAGGACACCGCGACGTAGTCGATCCGCTCCTCGGCCGCAAAGCGGATGTCGTCGCGGTCCTTGTCGGAGAGCGCCGGCGCGGAAATGCCGCCGCCCTGGCGATTGAGCCCCTTGCGATCCGAGAGCGGGCCACCGACCTTCACGCGGGTGTGGATGCGGGTACCCTCGACCGCCACCACGTCGAGCACGATCTGGCCGTCGGACAGCAGCAGCACGTCGCCGCTCACCACATCGTGCGGCAGGTTCTTATAGGCCGTGCCCACCACGTTGATGTCGCCGCCCTTGGGATCCAGCGCGGTATCGAGCGCAAACGCGGCGCCCTCCTCCAGCTGGATCGGCCCGTTGGCAAAACCCTCGATGCGGATCTTGGGGCCGGACAGGTCCAGCAGCAGGCCGACGATCTGCTGCGCCTGGGCGGCCGCCTCGCGCACCAGGTCGATGCGGCGCTTCAGGTCCGCCCGCGTGCCGTGCGAGGCATTGAGCCGCACCACGCTCAGACCCGATTTCATCATCTCGATGAGTACTTTCGGATCGTCGGTCGCCGGACCCGCCGTGGCGACGATCTTGGTGCGCTTGAGATTGCGCAAGGTCTGCAAGGGTGCCTGCGTGCTGCTGTTGGTGGTTTTCACGCGCGTTCTTCCAGGATGGCCACTGCCGGCAGGGTCTTGCCCTCGACGAACTCGAGGAAGGCGCCACCGCCCGTCGAAATATAGGAAATGCCCTTTTCCACGCCGTACTTCTCGATCGCCGCGAGGGTATCGCCGCCGCCGGCCAGTGAATAGGCCTTGCTGTCGGCGATGGCCCGGGCCAGGGTCCGGGTGCCCTCGCCGAACTGGTCGAACTCGAAGACCCCGACCGGACCGTTCCAGAGGATGGTCCCCGCATCACGCAGCTGTGCGGCCAGATGCGCCGCGGTCTGCGGACCGATGTCGAGGATGAGTTCGTCGGCGCGAACCTCGGCGGCGGGGCGCACCTGCGCCTTCGCGGTGGCCGCGAACTGCGTGCCGACGACGACATCGGTGGGCAGCGGGATCGCCGCGCCCCGCGACCGGGCCTGCCCGAGGAGCTTGCGGGCCGTGTCGAGCATGTCGGCCTCGTATAGCGACTTGCCGACGGCGACGCCCGTGGCCGCCAGGAAGGTGTTGGCGATGCCGCCGCCGACGATGAGCTGGTCGACCTTCGCCAGCAGCGACTCGAGGACGGTCAGCTTGGTCGATACCTTGGAGCCGGCCACGATGGCGATCAGCGGCCGGGCCGGATTTGCCAGGGCGCGTTCCAGGGCCTCGAGTTCACCGACCAGCAGCGGGCCGGCGCAGGCCACCGGCGCGAAGCGGGCGACGCCATGGGTGCTGGCCTCCGCGCGGTGCGCGGTTCCGAACGCATCCATGACGAACACGTCGCACAGCGCGGCCATCCTGCGCGCGAGCTCTTCGCTGTCCTTCTTCTCGCCTTTGTTGAAGCGCACGTTCTCGCACAGGACCAGCTGCCCGGGCCCGCAATCCACGCCCGCAAGCCAGTCCCTGGCGAGCGGCACCGCCGTGCCGAGCAGCTCGCCCAGCCGCTGCGCCACCGGGGCAAGCGAGAACTGTTCCTCGCAAACGCCCTCCTGCGGACGACCCAGGTGCGACATCACGAACACCTTCGCGCCCGCCGCCAGCGCCTGCCGCAGGGTCGGCAGCGCGGCCCGGATGCGCACATCGCTGGTCACGACGCCATTGGCCACCGGCACGTTCAGATCCTCGCGGATCAGCACGCGCCTGCCGCCCAGGGCCACGTCGGTCATGCGCCGTACTTTCATCCGGCGACCTTGGACCAGGCGACCGTGGTGTCGAGCATGCGGTTGGAGAAGCCCCACTCGTTGTCGTACCAGGCGCACACCTTCACCAGCGTGCCGCCGACGACCTTGCTGAGGGTCGCATCGAAGGTCGAGGAATGCGGGTCGTGGTTGAAGTCGATCGACACCAGGGGGCCATCGCTGTAGGCGAGTACGCCCTTGAACTCATGATGAGCGGCAGCCGCCTTCATCAGGCCATTGATCTCATCGACGCTGGTCGCGCGGCCGGCGATGAAGCTCAGGTCGACCATCGACACGTTGATGGTCGGCACGCGCACGGCAAAGCCGTCGAGCTTGCCGTTCAGTTCCGGAAGGACCAGGCCCACGGCCGCGGCGGCGCCGGTCTTGGTCGGAATCTGCGACATCGTCGCGGAGCGCGCCCGGCGCAGGTCCTTGTGGTACACGTCGGTCAGGACCTGATCATTGGTGTACGAGTGCACGGTGGTCATGACGCCCGCGACGATGCCGACATGGCTGTGCAGCACCTTCGCGACCGGCGCCAGGCAGTTGGTGGTGCAGGACGCGTTTGAAATCACGGTGTGGTCGGACCGCAGGACCTTGTGGTTCACGCCGTAGACGACGGTGGCGTCGACGTCCTTTTCACCCGGCGCCGAAATCACCACGCGGCGGGCGCCGCCGTGGATGTGCTGGCCGGCCTTGGCCTTGCTGGTGAACAGGCCCGTGCATTCCAGCACGGTGTCCACGCCCAGCTGCCCCCAGGGCAGCTTGCTCGGGTCGCGCTCCGCCAGCACGCGGATGCGATCGCCGTTGACGACCATCGAGTCGCCGTCGACGGCGACCGTGCCGGGAAATTTACCGTGGGCGGTGTCGTAGCGGGTCAGATGGGCATTGGTATTCGCATCCCCCAGATCGTTGATGGCCACGATCTGGATTTCATTGGTGCGTCCGGATTCGTACAGGGCGCGCAGTACGTTACGTCCAATGCGGCCATATCCGTTGATGCCCACCTTGATCGCCATGTCGAATTGTCCTCTTTACTTTGCTTATCAGAGAGTTAGCAGGTATGTGGCCCGCGGCCTCGCATGCCGGAAGTCGCGCGGGCGGGGACTGCATTCTCCCCCAGATGCGGCAGGGGCGGCAATCGAACATATCGCCGGGCGGCCGGCGCCGACGGCTCTGCTAGGATCCTCAAACATGACGCCCCTTCGCCTACTGCACGTCACCGACCTGCACCTGTCCGCGGACGAGCAGGCCACGCTGCGCGGTGTGCAGCCCCTGCCGGCATTGCGTTGCACGCTGGCCCAGGCCCGCAGTCTGTCCCGGTCGGCCGGCTGGGCGCCCGATGTCATCCTCGTGACGGGGGACATCGTGCACGACGACCCGGGCGGATACGACGCGTTCAGCCGCGAGTTCGCCGGGCTCGGGGTTCCGGTGTGCTGCATCCCCGGCAATCACGACGATGCCGCCGTGCTCTCGCAGCGGCTTGCCGATGCGCCCTTCGTGACATCCGGGTGCCTCGATCTCAAGGGCTGGCGACTGGTGCTGCTCGACACCAGCGTGCCGGGCCAGGACGGCGGTCATCTGGCGCCGGCGCAGCTGCAGTGGCTGGAGGAGTCGCTCGCGGCCGCGACGACGCCGGTGCTCGTTTGCCTGCATCATCACCCGGTGCCGATGGGGAGCGACTGGCTGGACCGGATCGGACTCGACAACGCCGGGGAATTCTTCCGCCTCATCGATGCCAGCCGCTCGGTGCGCGGGATCCTGTGGGGTCATGTCCATCAGCAGTTCGACGGGTTGCGCCGCGGAGTGCGGCTGCTGGCGACGCCCTCCACCTGCACGCAGTTCCTGCCGCATGCGGTCGATTTCGCCGTCGACTCGCGGCCGCCCGCCTTCCGCACCCTGGATCTGGCCGTCGACGGCAGCCTCCTCACGGATCTGCACTGGGTGGACCCATGCGGTACTGGCTCCTCGCGCTCTGCTTCCTCGGCAGCCTGAGCGCGCGGGCCCAGAGCCCGGTGTGGGCGCTGCATGGCGCGCACGGCACGGTCTATCTGGCCGAGTCCGTGCATCTGCTGAAACCCGGTCAGAGCCGGCTGCCCGACCCGCTGTCACGCGCCTATGCGGATTCGAGCGAACTGGTCATGGAGCTGGATCTGGCCAAGCTCGATCCCGGCAGCGTCTCCGCCTGGATGCTCGCCCATGGCCGCTACCCGGACGGAGAGTCGCTGCAGTCGGCACTGGGAGCCGAGCGCTACGCGAAGGTCGAGGCGCAGGCCGCTGCGCTGGGGCTGCCGCTGCAGCAGCTGGCGATGCTGCGTCCCTGGGTCGCGGCGCTGACGCTGACCGACCTCATGTACCTGAAACTCGGCTACCAGCCCGATGCCGGCGTCGAGGAGCAGCTGATCGCCCGCGCCCGGCAGGACAATCGCCCGACCGCGGGGCTCGAAACCCTGGACGAGGAGCTCGGACAGCTCGAGCATCTGTCGCCGGAAGACCAGGCACGCTTCCTGGAACTGACGCTCGCGGACCTGAAGGATACGGACGACGAGACCGATCAGCTGCTCGCGGCCTGGCGTGCGGGCAACACTGCGGCACTCGCCGCGGAACTCTCGGACGCCTACAACCAGTTCCCCGAGCTCTACCGGCTGCTCGTCAGCGAGCGCAACAGGCACTGGCTGCCGCGGATCAGGGCCTATCTCAACGGCGATCGCAACGTCCTGATCGTCGTGGGCGCCCTGCACGTGGTCGGCAAGGGCGGCCTGCTGGATCTGTTGAAGGAAGCCGGCATCGCCGCCACGCCGGTGCTCACCGATACGGCCCCCCTTCAGGGCGCGAACAGCTCGCGCCACTGAGCCGCGACCGTGGCCAGCGCAAAGCGTGGATCCGGACCGGCCACCGGACGAGCTCCCGAGCGCCAGTCGCGGATGCGTTCCACGTAGGCATCAAACAGCCCCAGTCCCGCGGCCAGCCGTGCCGGAAACCGTCGCCAGCGCGGCCGCAGCGTCCCGACCAGGCCTTCATAGCATCGGTACGACCGTTTCACGGGCAGCAGTTGCCGCGGGTCGGCGACCACTTCGGCGGCCGCCCCGAAATCGTGAGTGAGCACCGGTGTGCCGAGCGCATGCGACTCGGCATACACCAGCCCGAAGGTTTCGGGGATGCGGAAATTGGGCTGGAACGCGCACAGCGACTGGCGCACGTGGGCATGTATCACCGCCTGCGGCTGCGGTCCGAGGAACTTCACGCCCGGGAGTGCCGCGAGGTGATCGGCCTTGTAGCCGGGATTGCCGACGATCAAGCGCAGCTCCGGCATGGCCCGGCGCAGCGCCCCGAAGGCGTCGAGCGTGAAGGCAAGTCCCTTGTTGGGCGAGGAGAAGAACACCAGCTGACGCTCGTCGAACGGCGTGCCATCCGGCTGCAGTGACGGATCGAGCGGGTTGTAGCGCGTGCACACCGGGAGCTCGCCGATGCCTGCCCAGCCCAGCGTTTTGAGCACATCCCGCCGGTGCGTGTCCGACACGCACACGATGCCGACCCGTTCCTGCCGCAGCAGCGGCGCCACGGCCCGCAATCGCCGCCCGCGCTTGGTGCCCGGGCGCATCTTGTCGTGCAGCCACAGGTGCAGCCGCGCCGCCGGAAACAGCTCCCGCGCCCGCGCCAGGGCCCGGGCTTCGCGGATCACGACCACGTGCTCGACGGCCCCCAGCGGCTGCATGCGCAGATACCGGTCGCGGTCTTCGGTGCGGTTGTGCTGCATCACCCAGGCCCCGATGGCATCGGCGATGCGCATGACGCTGGCCTCCGTGCCCTGCACCGCGCGCTCGCCGAACGTATGCGAGTCGTAGGGCAGCGGGCTCACGGTGTCCAGGAAGACGACACGGCTCATGGTCGCGGACCGTCCGCGACGAGATCCGCCATCCAGTCCAGTATCCGCGGCATTGCATCCTGCACCCCGGCGGCGCGGCTGCGTTCGCTAAGTGCAAGCCGCCCGCGCTCATCCCCCTGCAGGGTCGCCACGGCCTCGACGATGGCCGCCGCATCCAGCGGCGCATCCCGGATCAGTCCGAGATCGCGGCAGCGTGCGATGCGGGCCGCCTGGTCATGGGCGATGGGCACCGCGACACAGGCGCAGCCGCAGGCGAGCGCCTGCAGCAGGGTGTCCCCGCCGTTGCTGATCACGATGCGGGCACGACGCAGCAGCTGCAGC
>Ga0335075_10017181_pt1 | contig 10770 bp, 8 predicted proteins | sample Lox_Sample_24_FD_206723 | JGI IMG/M metagenome (GOLD analysis project Ga0335075, IMG submission 206723) | Soil microbial communities from Loxahatchee National Wildlife Refuge, Florida, United States - Lox_Sample_2.4 | ecosystem: Environmental > Terrestrial > Soil > Wetlands | place: USA: Florida... | reverse complement strand
ATCAGCGGGCGCGCGCCAGCGCGGCGCGCTCGACTTCAGGCAGGAAAGCGGTCAACAGGCCGATGAGCGGCAGGAACGAACAGATCCGGTAGACGAAGTCGATACTGGTCAGATCGATCAATTCGCCGAGCACGGCGGCGCCAAGCCCGGCCATGCCGAAGGCGACGCCGAAGAACAGGCCTGAGACCATGCCGACGCGATTGGGGATCAGCTCCTGCGCATAAACCACGATCGCCGAGAACGCCGAGGAGATGGTGAGCCCGATCAGGATGCTGAGCGCGATGGTGGCGGAGAGCCCGACGTAAGGCAGCGCCAGCGTGAACGGCACGACGCCCAGGATCGAGCACCAGATCACGCGCTTGCGGCCGACACGGTCGCCGATCGGGCCGCCGATGAAGGTGCCGGCTGCGGCGGCGACCAGGAACGCGAACAGGCATAGTTGCGCATTCTCGGTCGACAGCCCGAAATGGTGGATGAGATAGAAGATGTAGTAGCTGGTGATGCTCGCCAGATAGAAATATTTCGAGAAGATCAGCGCTATCAACACCGCAATGGCGCGCCGCACCACGCCCGGCGGGAAGGTGGCGGTCTCGGCCGCCGGCGTTTTGCGCGAGCGCGAGCCCGCCGCTCCAGGCCGGCTGTAGGCGTGGCCCACCATTGCCAAAATCGCAATGCCGGTCACAGCGAGCAGCGCGAACCAGCCGATGCTGCGCTGGCCGTAGGGCAGCACGACCAAGGCCGCCGCGAGCGGCGCCAGCGAATTGCCGAAATTGCCGCCGACCTGAAACACCGACTGCGCAAATCCGTGCGCGCCCCCCGAGGCGAGCCGCGCAATCCGCGATGATTCCGGATGAAAGATCGAGGAGCCGAGGCCAAGGAGCGCGGCGCCGGCAAGCAGCACCAAATAGTGCGGCGCGAACGCCATCACCATGAGGCCGAGCACGGTGCAGGCCATGCCGAACGGCAGCGAATAAGGCTGCGGCCGGTAGTCCGTGTAGAGCCCGACCGCCGGCTGCAGCAGCGATGCGGTGCCCTGGAACACGAGCGTCAACAGCCCGATCTGGCCGAAGCTCAGACCGAACTCGGTCTTGAGCAGCGGATAAATGGCGAGCAGCAACGACGTTGAAAGGTCGTTGAGCAAATGGCAAAAGGTGATCGCGCCCAAAATCGAAAACGAGGCTGAGCCGGTCCTTCGGCCGATGACAGCATCAGTCACGGGAAGCGCAATCCTCTCTGTCCGGTGCAGGCAACGACCGGCACGGGCGGCATAATCGTCCATGTTGCTTTGGTGCGATGCACTTAGACAGCAACGGGATGAATGGGAAGTAAGCGGGCCATCCCAATCTGCATTGCACCTATGAGGATGCCGGCCGGAGCGATCGGACGCCTGCCTCGCGACAACAAGCTGCGCGGCCGGAGGGGGATTTATCCCTTAAGCCCGAACAGCTTCACCGCATTGCGCCAGCAGATTTTTTCCCGCTCCTCGTTCGACAGCGGCAGCGAAGCAAGAACCTTGATGGTGTCGCGGATGTAGCCGGGTCCCTTTTCCTTGTCGAACGGGCAGTCCGAAGCGAACAGCACGTGGTCGGCGCCGAAAAAATCGAGCCCGCACACGGTCGCCGCGCGCGCGCCTTCGACGGCGGTGTCGCCGTAAAAGTCCTTGAAATAATCGAACGGCCGCTTGCGCAGGGATTTGCGCAGGCTCTCGTAGTCTTCGTCCGAAGTGCGCACGCCCATCTGATCGAACGAGTGGGCGACGCGGCCCTCCAGATACGGAATGACGCCGCCCAGATGATGCGCGATCACTTTCAGGTCGGGATACTTGTCCATGATCTTGGAGAACACGAGTCGCGCCAGCGTCACGCCGGTCTCGTAGGGCCAGCCGAGCACGCTGCAGATTTCGTACTTCGACACTTTCTCGGTCGGATAGTCGGGCATGTCCCGGGTGCGCGAGGGGTGCAACAGGATCGGCTTGCCGGATTTGGCGATCGCTTCGAAGATCGGCAGAAATTCCGGCGCATCGAGCGGCACGCCGTTGGCGTTGGTGGGAAGCTGCACGGCGTTGGCGCCGTTTTGCAGCGCGCGCTCGGCCTCCTTGGCGGCTGCCTCCGGCGCGTTGAGCGGCAGCAAAGCGGACCAGCCGGGGAAATGCTTGGGATGTTTGGCCGCCACTTCGCCGAGCCCGTCATTGGCGATCTTCGCCATGTCCGGCGATTTGTCCGGCCCCCACAGCCGTTCCATCGGCGGCAGGCCGTGGGAGAGAACCTGCGAATAATCGGGAAACGATTCGACGAGGCGCAGCCGCAGATCGAGGTCGGACAACGCCGGAATGCCGCGCACGCGCTTGCCAAGGTCTTTGCTCCCGGCCGGCGTCCGCAGCAGCTCTTCGTAATAGCGCTTGGGGAAGAAGTGATTGAAGGCGTCGATGTAGCGCATGCGTACTCTCCTTGCTTGTCATGCCCGCGCGTAGCCGTTCGAAGAACGGCGTTGCATTCGCCTACGTCGCGGGCATCCACGTCTTTCTACGGCACACAGACGTGGATGGCCGGGACAAGCCCGGCCATGACGCGATTATACGTTATCTGGCCATTCACCGCTGCTGCATCATCCAAGACCCAATCGCGAACGCGTCAGCGTCACGGTCGAAGTAGCCGATCACCTGCAGGCCGAGCGGCATGCCGTCGACCTGATAAAGTGGCAGCGACAAAGCCGGCACGCCGAGCAGCGATGACGGCACGGCGAATTCCGGATTGCCGGTCGAGTTGAGCCCTTCAGGCGCGCCGGCGGGCGCCGCGAGCGTAATGCAGGCGTCGCATTTCGCGGCGAGCGCGGCGTGAACAGCGCGGATGCGGGCGCGCTCCTTGAGATCGGCGCGATACTCGGCAAGCGTCAAGCCGTCGTATTTGCCGACGCGCTCGCGGGTGATCGGCCCCATTTTGCTGGCGTCGCGGTCGTTCATCACGCGGAAGAACCAGCGGCCCTCGAAGCCGTTGCAGCGATGCGACAGCTCCTGCGCGTTGCCGAGCTCCTTCTCCAGCGTGGCAATATCGTTGTCGTTGTGGCGGGTGCGGATATCGACGCCGGCCGATTTCAGCCGCGCCACGGTGTCGGCGAATTGCTGCTTGGCGGCATCGGCTGCCGTACCCCAGCCTGCCGTCTCCAGCACGGCGAGCGCGCGAGGCTTTTGCGCCGCCGGCGTGGTCGCCGGTCCTTGCAGGCCAGGCGTGCCGGCATCGCCGCCGACGCGCTCGACGATCTCGTAAGCGACCTGCCAGGCGTCATCGAGCGAAGCGGCGATGATGCCGGTGCAGCTCTGGCTCTGATAATCGTGGCTGCCCTCGCGGTTGATCGCATTGACGCTCGGCTTGAAACCGACGCAACCGCAAAAGCTTGCCGGCCGGATGGTCGAGCCGATCACCTGAGTGCCGAGAGCGGCGCTGCAAATACCGGCCCCGACCGAGGCCGCCGAGCCGCTCGACGAGCCGCCCGGTGTGTGCGCGAGGTTCCACGGATTGCGCGTGCCGCGCGGCTCGGAAGCCGCAAACTCGGTGGTCACCGTCTTGCCGATGATCACCGCGCCGGCGTCGCGCAGCGCGCGCACCGAGGCTGCGTCCTTCTGCGAGCGCCAGCCGGCGAACAGCGGCGAACCCATCTGCGTCGGCATGTCGACGGTCTCGATGATGTCCTTGATCCCGACCGGCATGCCGTCGATCAAAGACGCCGGCCGCCCCGCGCGCCAGCGTTCGCTCGAGCGGTCCGCCGCCGCGCGCGCGTCAGGCAGATTGGTGCAAACGAAGGCGCCGATGCGCGGCTCCCATTGCTCAAGCAACGACAGCGAGTCTTCGAGGAATTGCCGCGGCGTGCGAGCGCCTGCGGCGAACTCCTTGCGGGCGGCGAGATAGGACCGCATCATGGGCTTTGTTTGGTCGGGGGCGGGCATGGGCTTCAAGATTCTCCCTTGCTGTCATGCTCCGCGAAGGCGGAGCATCCAGTACTCGATGGTGCCGTTTATTCTGACTGCACGTTCGGCTAGCGCACTGTGATTACTGGATCGTCCGCATGCGCGGACGATGACAGTCACGCCTTTTTGCTCTCGTCGTAATAATGGATCTCGTAGAGCAGGCAGCCGCGTTCGGATTTGAACGGGCCGTGATAAGCCCCCGGCGGCCGGCACGCGTAGGTCGGCGCCTCGAACGGCTCACCGCCCCTGCCCTTGTCGTCGTTGCCAACAACAAGATCGCCCGACACCAGATACACTTCTTCCCAATGGTCGTGCACGAACGGCGCCGTCGTATAGACGCCCGGGGCAAAGCGCAGAAGCCGCGTGCGGCTGCCCATCTTGCGCGTCTCGTCAAGGTCGCTGGCGAGGATTTTCTGCTGGATGCCGGCGGGATAGCCCGGCGGCGTCACCCAGCCCTGCGCCATGTCGATCTTATGAAACTCAAGATGGGGCTTGTTCATCGGCATATCTGCTATTCCTCCTGCGGCGGCCTGCGCCGCTCCGCCGCCTCGGCTGCGCGCTGCAGCGCCCGTTGCATTGGGTGGGGGCGCATTGTACATGGAGTGATAATTCGCGCAAACAAGCGACAGTAAGGATCGCGACGGGCGCAACTCTGGCGCCGCGGGGAAGCGACTTTCTTTGTCGCCTTATCTTAAGGAGCCCCGCCATGCACGAGATCACCGGCCAGGTCCATTGGCACGAGCCTTCGGGATTCAAGCGCGCCGGTTTCGGCAAGTTCAATCGGCCTAAGACCCCTTACGACCTGTTCATGGAATCCGAGGAGATTCCGATCTACCGCGACATCGGGGTCAGCAAGGTGCAGAACCTGCCGCTGCAACCGTGGAAGCGCATGGGCGGCCGCGGCACCTACATTCAGCTGCACGGCACCGAGGGCAAGTGGGGCTCCTACGTCGTCGAGGTGCCGGGCGCCGGCGCGCTCAACGCCGAGAAGCACATGTACGAGGAAATCTATCTCGTCGTTGAAGGCCGCGGCTCGACCGAGGTCTGGCTTGAAGGCGACAGCAAGCGGCACATCTTCGAATGGCAGAAGGGCTCGATGTTCTCGATTCCGGTCAACGCCATGCACCGGATCGTCAACGCCAGCTCCTCGCCGGCGCTGCTGCTCGGCGGCACCACCGCGCCGAACCTGATGAATCTGATCAACAACACCGATGCGATCTTCAACTGCCCGTATCAGTTCCGCGACCGCTTCTCCGGCGCCGACGACTTCTACAAATACAAGGACGACATCGAGCCCGATCCGGTACGCGGGCTCGCCATGCGGCGCACCAACTTCATTCCCGACATCGTCAATTGCGACCTGCCGCTCGACAACCGCCGCTCGCCCGGCTGGCGGCGTGTCGAGCCGTTCATGACCGGCAACACCTTCTATCTGTGGATCGGCCAACACGAGAACGGGCACTATTCGAAGGCGCACGCACACACCTCCGCCGCCGTGCTGATCTGCATCAAGGGCAAGGGCTACACCTATACCTGGCCGGAGCGGCTCGGTCTCACGCCCTGGAAGGATGGCAAGGAAGCCGAGGTCAAGCGCGTCGATTATGAGCCGGTCGGCATGGTATCGGCGGCGCCCGGCGGCGCGCGCTGGTATCATCAGCATTTCGGCGCCTCGAAGGAGGCGTTCCGGCTGACCGCCTGGTTCGGCCCGCACAATCCCGGCCGCGAGCCCGGCCCGCCCGGCGAAAAGCACACCGATTACACCGCAATGGATATTCCCGAAGGCGGCACCGCCATCCCCTACTACATGGAGGATCCGTTCCTGCGGAAAGAATACACAGAGCGCATGCAGCGCGAGGGCGCCGAAAACCGCATGCGGTCGGAATATTACGAGCGCGACTATCGCGGACTGTTGCCGCAGGAATGAGCGAGCGGTCCATCACCTCAACGTTGTCATGCCCCGCGCAGGCGGGGCATCCAGTACGCACTCGTGTTGCGGGGCGTGCATCGAATTCAACTGACTGCCGGTGACTACTGGATCGTCCGCATGCGCGGACGATGACGGGACGGAGCACATGACCGAAGAAGAAGCCCAGGGCGGCCGCATTTTCTTTTCCTCGACCGGGCGAACATTCGGCGAGGAAGACGAGCTGTGCGTGCTCTCGGTCGGCGTCGACATCGGCTCGTCGACCTCGCACCTGGTGTTCTCGCGCATCGTGCTCGAGCGGCTCGACAGCCGCTACGTGGTCACCGAGCGGGAAAGCTTCTACCAGTCCGACATTCTGCTCACGCCCTATTCGGACGAAGAAACGATCGACGCCGCGGCGCTCGGCGCCTTCATCGAACGCCAATACAAGGACGCCAAGGTCGATCCCGACGAGATCGACACCGGCGCGCTGATCCTGACCGGCGTCGCCGTGCGCCGCCGTAACGCCCGCGCGATCGGCGAACTGTTCGCCGCGCAGACCGGCAAGATGGTCGCGGTCAGCGCCGGCGACTCGCTGGAAACCGTGATGGCGGCGTACGGCTCCGGCGCGGCGGCGCGCTCGATTAAAAGCAATGCGCCGGTGATGAACGTCGATATCGGCGGCGGCACCTCGAAGATTGCGGTGTGCGCCGACGGCAAGGTGCTCGACGTCACCGCCGTCGATGTCGGCGCGCGCCTTGTCGTGCTCGACGGCGATAGGCGCATCGTGCGCCTCGAGGAAGCCGGCCGACGTTTCGGCGCCGAGCTCGGCCTCAAACTCGATCTTGGATTTCAGCTCTCCGACGATCAGGCCAAAGCGCTCGCCACCCGCATGACGGACAGATTGTTCGAAGCCATGGAGGGCCGCTCGCCGCGCGCCGGCGGCGCCGAGTTGTTGCGGCTCGATCCGCTCAATTGGCGCGGCACGCTCTGCGACGTGAGCTTTTCCGGCGGCGTGTCGGAATACATTTACGGCGGCGAAGCCAAGGCGTTCGGCGACCTCGGCCCGCAGCTTGCCGCCGAAGTGCGCGCCCGCCTGAAGGACTGGGGACCCGAACTCGCCCGCCCCGAAGCGCGCATTCGCGCCACCGTCATCGGCGCCTCGCAATACACCATGCAGGTGTCCGGCTCGACCATCTTCGTCTGGCCGCTGACGACGCTGCCGCTGCGCAACGTGCCGGTGATCGCGCCGAATTTTTCGCTCGACGAAGAGATCATCGATTCCGCCGCGGTATCGGCTTCGATCAAGGCCGCGCTCAAGCGGCTCGACCTCGGCAGCGGCGAAAGTCCGGTGGCGATCTTCGTGCCCTGGCGCGGCTCGGCGACGTTCCGCCGGCTCGACGATTTCTGCAGGGGCGTCGCCGATGGCCTCGAAGCGGTGATCGCCCATGGCCACCCCATCGTACTTGCCGGCGACGGCGACGTCGGCGGCCTGATCGGCATCCACTATTGCGAGGAAATGAAGTTCAACAACCCGATCGTCTCCATCGACGGGCTTGAGCTGAAGGAGTTCGACTATATCGACATCGGCGCCATCCTCGACACGTCGGGCGCGGTGCCGGTGGTGATCAAGTCGCTGATCTTCCCGACCAGCGCCGGGCTCGGCAAGGATTGGGAGGCGCAACGCGCTGTCTCGTCTGTCGCCGCCGCCACGACCCGAGACACCGCCGCTTAGCACCGCGGAAGGCTGCGACCAGCAAATAGGTAAATTCAAAACCCACCAACCGTAATTCGCTATTCGCCGCCCCTACGCCTTCCGATTTACTTCCGAAGCATCCGAGGAGTTCTTCAAGAATGTCCACCCGAATCGAACTCACGCTGGCGTGCGGCGACTACGAGATCATGCGTGCGCTCAAGGAAGGCACGGTCAAGCCCGACGGCATCGACCTGAAGGTGGTGACCGCAATGGATTCACCGACCCGGCACTGGCGCTTTCTGCGCGGCCGTGAGTTCGATATCGCCGAGGTTTCCTGCTCATCCTATATCGCCGCGCGCGACAACGGCCATCCGTTCCACGCCATACCGGTCTTTCCGCATCGCCGCTTCCGCCACGGCTTCGCCTTCATCAACACCGGCAAGGGGATCAAGACGCCGAAGGATCTGATCGGCAAAAAAGTCGGCGTCAAATTCTTTCTCAACAGCGCCGCGCTGTGGCTGCGCGGCATCCTTCAGCACGAATACGGCGTGCCGTTCAAATCGATGGATTGGTACACCGAGCTCGACGAAGACGTCGCCGAGGCCGCCTTCCCGGGCGATCTGCGGCTGACGCGCGTGCCGGCGTCGAAATCGATCATCGGCATGCTGCTTGACGGCGAGCTTGATGCGGTGCTGCACCCGGACATCATCAAGCCGCTGCGCGAAAAGGACCCGCGCGTCGGCCGGCTGTTCCCCGACTATAAAGCCGACGAGGCCGCCTATTTCAAAAAAACCGGCATCTATCCGATCATGCACGTGATCGGTATCAAACAGGAGATCGTCGAGAAATATCCCTGGGTGCCGGTCAACCTCTACAATGCGCTCAACGAGTCGAAGGCCATCGCCATGGAGCGCATGGAAAACCCGCGCATCGCGCCGATCGTCTGGTACCGCGAGGCCTGGGAGGAGCAGGAGGAAATCTTCCGGTCCGATCCCTGGGAATACGGGCTGACCGAGCGCAACACGCACAATCTGCAAACACTGGTCGGCTACTCGCACGAGCAGGGACTGATCAAGCGCCCCATCCCGCTCGACGAACTGTTCCTTCCTGTGTCGCAGGGCCGCAGACGCGGCGAGGAATTCACCTTCTAGATTTCTTGCTAGGTTTCGCACGGCATGGCTATGCTGCCGCGAAACTCCTGCGGAGGAAAACAATGAGACAACGCGTCGTTTCCGGCTTTCTGTTCGGCGTGGCCGCCATCGTGGCGGCAGCCGGTACTGCTGCGCCCGCGCAAGCAGCCGACTTCTATGCCGGCAAGACCATCACCTTCATCGTCGGCGCCGACGCCGCCGGCGGCTACGACGTCTACGCGCGCGCGGTCGCCCGTCACCTGGGCCGCTTCATTCCCGGCAATCCGACGATCGTGGTGGAGAACATGCCGGGCGCCGGCAGCGGCAAGGCGGCGTCCTACATCTATAACGTGGCACCGAAGGACGGCACCACGATCGCCGCTCTGTTTCCGGGCGTCATGATCGATCCGCTGCTGCAGAAGCGCGCCGCGGGCCAGTACGATCCGACCAAATTTACTTACCTGGCGAGCGCCGACAGCGATCCGCGCGTGTGCGTCACCGGCCCCTTGTCGAAAGTCAAAACGTTTGACCAGGCGATGACGGAGAAGACCATCATCGGCGCGTCGCAGAGCGGCGGTTCGACCAGCGATTACGCCTACATGGTCAAGAACGCCACCGGCGCGAAGCTCGACGTCGTCAACGGCTATAAGGGCACGGCCACCATCATGCTGGCGATCGAGCGCGGCGAGGCCGAAGGCGTTTGCGGTCTCGACTGGTCGAGTTTCAAATCCGAGCGACCGCAATGGCTGCGCGACAAGACCGCCCACGTCATCATCCAGGCGGCGACCGGGCCGAACGCGGAACTCGCCGCGCTTGGCGTCCCCAACCTCGAATCCTTCATCAAAAACGACCTGGACAAAAAGGCGGTCGATCTCGTCGTCAGCCAGCAGATCTTCTCGCGACCCTACGTGGCCCCGCCCGGCGTGCCGGCGGCGCAGGCGAAAATCCTGCGCGACGCCTTCGCCGCCGTGCTGCACGATCCGAAATTCCTCGCCGACGCGCGGACCGCGAATCTGACCATCAACCCATCGACCGGCGAAACCGTGGCGGCAACAGTCGATGGTCTCTATAAGGCGCCGGCCAATGTAGTGCAGCGCGCGCGCCAACTGATCGCCGCCCCCGGCATGGGGCAATAGACCGGCCATGCGCACCGGAGCGGACTATCTGCGCTCGCTCAACGACGGGCGGCGCGTCTTCGTCGACGGCGAGCGTGTTGCGGACGTAACCGCGCATCCGGCATTCCGCGAGGCGGCGCGCTCGATCGCCACGCTGTTCGACATCGCCGCCGATCCGGCCTTGCGCGAGCGCATGACGTTTGCCTCACCGAAGACCGCGGAGCCGGTGTGGCGCGCCTACCAGATTCCGAAGACGCACGCGGACCTCAAGGCGCGGCGGCTGTTCTCTGAAACCTGGGCGGAATCGACTTTCGGCCTGATGGGCCGCACGCCCGATCACGTGGCGAGCTTCTTCGCCGGCTACGCGGCGGCGCCGCAGGTGCTCGCCGCCGGCGGCAATCAAAAATTCGCCGACAACGTGGTCGCGTTCTACGAATTCATGCGCGACAATTACATTTACGCGAGCTACGCGATCGTGCCGCCGCAGATCGACCGCTCCAAGCCCGCGCACAAGCAAAGCGATCCGACGCTCTATGCCGGCGTCGTCAAGGAGCGCGACGACGGCATCGTGATTTCCGGCGCCCAGCAGCTCGCCACCGGCGGGCCGCTGTCCGACTACATTCATTTGAGCTGCATCCATCCGCTGCAGCCGGGTGACGAGAATTACGCCAATTGCCTGGCCGTGCCGGTGGGCGCGCAAGGCGTCAAACTTTATCCGCGGCGGCCGTTCGCGCGCGGCGGCAACGCGTTCGATTATCCGCTGTCGAGCCGCTTCGACGAGGGCGACAGCTACGTCGTGTTCGACAACGTGTTCGTGCCGTGGGAGCGGGTGTTCATCTACCGCAACGTCGAACTCTCGCGCGACCAGTGGTTCAAGACGCCCTCGCACTCTTATGGCAACCATCAGGCGCAGGTGCGCTACGTCACCAAGCTCCGTTTCATGGCGGGTCTCGCCCAGCGCATGA
>Ga0335075_10017180_pt1 | contig 10771 bp, 9 predicted proteins | sample Lox_Sample_24_FD_206723 | JGI IMG/M metagenome (GOLD analysis project Ga0335075, IMG submission 206723) | Soil microbial communities from Loxahatchee National Wildlife Refuge, Florida, United States - Lox_Sample_2.4 | ecosystem: Environmental > Terrestrial > Soil > Wetlands | place: USA: Florida... | reverse complement strand
TATGCGCCACCCCCACCGCCGCGGTACGGGTATATCGCGGTCGGAATGAAGAGAGCGCTGGACTCGGCAATCGGTTTGCCGAGCAGTTCGACGAGCGCGTCGTTGATGCTCTTGTTGCTGATACCGGAGGACGTCAGAAGGAGCTTCATATACTCTCGGCAATTCCCCGCTGGCGAGATACTTCCCGGGCAAGCATACTCGCGTGGTGCGCGGCTCCCAAATCCCCATGAGATTCGCCGTCAGGGCTGATCTCTTCACCCAATTGGCGGCAATGGAAGAGGCAGGTCTCCCATTCGACAAGGTGATCGATATCCTGCATCTGCCGCGGAGCGAGGAACCGCGTCTCAAGGAGACACGCAAGTTGATCAGGCGCGGTGTCGGCATTGCCGACGCCGGACGAAGGAGCGGTTTGTTCACGCCTCTCGAGGCGTCCCTGGTGCGTATGGCTACCTCGTCCGGCAGCCCGGCACGTACCTATCACCTCCTGGCCGATCAGTGCGCACGGCGGGCGGTACGAATAAAGAAGCTGAAGTCGCGCCTGGCCCTCCCGGCGATAATGATCGTGGTCTCGATCGTTCTGGGGCCAGTGCCGAGTCTCGTCGCCGGAAACCTGACCCTGGGTGCCTACCTCGTGAAGCACCTGCTGCCATGGATCGGCCTGGGAGTGGCCGCTTATCTGCTGCTCGACTCTTCGCACCGGCGACAGTCCGGCGCTCCATCATCCTGGAGAGCTCGGCTTGACGGACTCTTACCGCACCTACCGCTGTTCGGCGCGATGGAGGTGCGACGCAACCTCAGGGACTTCTTCGACAGTCTGGCGCTGATGCTCGAGGCAGGCGTTCCGATACTCGAGGCGCTTCCCATAGCGCTCGACACGGTCCGGAACTACGCGCTCAAATCCAAGCTGGCTCGCATCAAACCGCAAATCGACGCGGGCGCCTCGTTCTCACAGGCGATCGCCGGATCATCGCTCTTCGCACGCACTCAGTCGTTGGAACTGATACGGACCGGCGAAGTGAGCGGCACACTACCGCGCGCGTTGGCACGGTATTCCGCTGCCGAATCGGCAGCGATCGACCGCTTCGACGACCTGGTTGCCGAATGGATACCGCGACTCGCCTATACGTCGGCGGCCTTGCTCATCGCCTACGGCCTGATCCGCGGCGGCGCATTCATGCCGTCGCTGCCGCCAGACCTGCGCTAGGACCCGTCGTCGGCTCACTTCGAGCCGGCTTTCCCTCGAGCAATCTCTGCCTGCAACGATTGCCAGGCGAATGAAGTGGCGTTGAAGTCCCGGCGCAGGTCCGAGTAGGTACGGTAGAACGACGGTACGGGTGCGCCATCGCTGGTGCCTTCAACCATCTCCAGCAGAGCCGCCGCCTGCCCATTGATCCTGGCGAAGCTCGTGTCGCCCTTGACGGGCGGCACGGCGTAGGACCCGCCCGAGAGGCCGATGGCCGCGTCCTTGACAGTGCCAGTCAGATCGGCGATTCGCTTCCGCAGCGCCTTTGCCGAATTGCCGGACGCACCCGAGTGCCTGGACACCAGTTTCGTCTCCACTGCATTCGCCCGCTCGAAGGCGTTCTTGCTGTCCGATATCACGGTCATGATCTGCTGCGAAAGCGCCAATTGCCTGCGCATGCCATCCATCGCCTCGGCCGAGTCATCGAGCCGCGGATCCTGCTTCACCACCACCGGTTGAATGTAGGAAGTCCCGTCCACAGTCAGCTTCACCATGTAGTTTCCGGGCAGCGCCAGGGGCCCCTCCGGAATGAAGGGGGTGTCTTCGGCCACTGCCCCCATGGATTGGTCGAAGAACAAGGCAGCCGGCGTTGGCCAGCGCATATCCCAGGTCAAGCGGTGCCCGCCGGCCGCCACGGGCAGTGGCCGCAACGGCCGCACCCAGAAAGCAGGCGTGGGTGGCAGAGGCTGATCGAGTGGAGGGATCGGAGCGTTCGAATAGGAGCGCACCAGGTTCCCCTTGGCATCGAAGATCTGCAGCTGCACCTTCTGCGCCGACTGTTTCAGGTAGTAGTCGACCACGACCCCTTGCGGCGGATTCTTGCCATGCGGCACCTCGGGTGGAAAGGGAGTGTCCTGGTCGATGTTCGATTCGACCCGGAGCGCGGCTCGCGGACGGAACAGATGCACCTGTTGATCCGCGATGTCGGGGGCCGCCTGCTCGAGCGGCGTTATATCGTCCAGGATCCAGATGCCGCGCCCGTAGGTTGCGGCGATCAGGTCGCCGTCGTGGATCTTGAGATCATAAAACGAGGTCGTCGGCAGATTCTGCCGCAGCGATTGCCAGTGATCGCCGTCGTCGAACGACACGTACACGGAGGTTTCCGTGCCCGCGAACAGCAGGCCCTGTTTGTGCTCGTCCTCGCGCACTACCCGCACGAAGCTGCCGGTCGGCTGATCCGTCGGCAGGCCCGCGACGACGCTCTGCCACGACTTGCCGAAATCACGGGTGCGGTAGATGTGCGGTGACAGATCTCCAATTGCGTCTTCCTGCACCGCAGCGTAGGCCTCGGCTGCATTGAAGTGCGACGCCTCAACGTTGACAACGGCATGTATCGACACGCCTGGCGGAGTCACATCACTCCAGTGCTTGCCGCCATCCTGTGTCACATAGATCACGCCATTGTTGCTGCCCGTCCAGATGACCCCGGCCTGCATGGTTGAAGGCGACAGCGACTCGAGTGCATCACCGTGATGGACTCCTTTGGGGTTCGGCAGCGGCGGCTTCCCGGGATGGGCGGTGAGGTCCGGGCTGATCTTTCGCCAATGGTCGCCACCATCCTGGCTCTCCCAGGCGTTCTGCGTGCCGTAATAGAGCACGCCGGGGTTCTGCGGCGAGAAAACGATCGGCGCGGAAACCGCCCGTCGATAAGCGGTATCGCTGACCGAGCTGATGGCGCCCACGCCGAAATCGACGCTCTGCGCGCCCCAGGTCTTGCGATTCACCTTCTGCAGGAAGCCCCAGGGGCCGTTCGAGAAAATGATGTCCGGATCGGCAGGGTCGACCGTGACGAAGCCCGATTCCCAACCGGGGAACGGAAACCAATCGAGATCGGTGATCTTGCCGACCGGGCCGCGGCTGGCGATCGCGAACGTACCGCTGTCCTGCTTGCTCCCGTAGATCCAATAGGGATAGCGGTTATCGGCGTCGATTTTATAGATCTCGGCCGTCTTCTGGTTGTACCACGTGCTCCAGGTTTGACCACGATTGAGACTGACCGATCCTCCCTGATCGCCGCCGTACACGATATGGCTCGAGTCAGTGGGATCTATCCACCACTGGTTCGGGTCGTCTCCTCCGGGCGCGCCCTTGAAGGCGACCAGGGTATGACCAGCGTCCGTGGATCGGTAGACGCAGGTGCCCATTGTGTAGACGACATCCGCATTGTGCGGATCCACCAGGATCTGCTTGCTCGAGGTATAAATCGTCTTGGTGGCCAACGACCAGCTCGCCCCGCCGTCGTCGGACCGGTAGAGAGCGTCGTTGTTCAACAAATACACGCGCCGGGAATGCGTACCCTCCGCTACCGCGGTTTCCCCGATCTCCTTGGGCTGGTTACGGCCCTGCAATTTCGTCCAGGTCAGGCCCTCGTCGGTGGACTTGTAGAGATAAGTTGGGGGCGGATGCTTGGGGTTGGGACGAGGCGAAGCTCCTGGAGCAACGTACGTCTGTTCCACGGTCGCGAAGACGACTCCCGGATCATCACCGGCCCAGGACAGATAGGTCGCGCCCGATTCCGGCTGCGTGCTCAGCACCGGATTCCAGGTTCGCCCGCCGTCGCTGCTGCGAAACACGCCGCGTGTTCCGCCTCTACGATGCTCGATACCGCGCGTTGCCGCCAGCACCAGGTCAGGATTGCGCGGGTCCACCAGCAGCCACGCTATGTCGCCGGCGTTTTGCAGCCCGGCGCTCTGCCAGTGCGCCCCGGCATCGGTGGATTTCCACACGCCGTTGCCATAATGAGAGCCAAAGATGCTTCCCGTACCCGCGTAGATGATCGAGGGCTGCGACTGCGCAACCTGTAGTGAAGTGATGCCCCGGATGACGTGTACCGCATCGGTGAGCGGGAACCAAGTGGTGCCGGCGTCCGTCGTTTTCCAGACACCGCCGTTGTCGGTGCCCATATATCCGATCGCCGGCTGCCCCCCCGCCCCCGACACCGCATCCACCTTGCCGGCAATGAACGGGCCGATGTTGCGCCACTGCATGCCCTGAAACAGATGGGGGTCTACCTGCGCCTGCGCCGTACCCATGAACAACAGAGCTGCAGTGACAACCGCGGCGCTCCCCGACATCTGTGTGCGCATCGATTTGATCCGTGAAGTCATGGCGGAGCGCCAACTTTACCACGAGACCGGGAATCGCGGTCCGGGGACCATGCCCTTGCAGCCTGACACGGTCAATTGCGGCAGTAAGAGCTATCGCCGCGGCGATTCGCGTTGTGCCTCGGAAAGGATCCAGCGGCGGAATGCGATAAGATCCGGCTCTTCCGCCCGCCTCTTCGCACAGGAGATGTAATAGGCGAAATCCGTCACCAGCGACAGCTCGAACGGGCGCACCAGGCGCCCCGCTTCCAGGTGACCGAGTGCAAGTGCTCTGCTCCCGAGCGCAACTCCCTGCCCGCTCACCGCGGCCTGTATGGCCAGGGCGCCGTCGGAAAATCTGAGCCCCTTGTTTACATTGACGCCGGTGACTCCAGCCGCGCGCAGCCAGTCGGACCAGCCCGGCCAATGCCCCGACTCCGGAGCCCAATCGGTATGGATCAGCGGAAGACCTCTGAGGTCGGCGGGATTTTTGAGCGCGCGCCGCCCGAGCCTCAGTGCGCTGTAAACCGGAAAAATCTCGTCGTCGAACAACCGTTCCGAAACGACACCGGGATAACTGCCGGAACCGTAGCGAACGCCGAGATCGACCCGGGAATGCTCGAGGTCGACCAACTCCACGGTCGGATGCAGAAGCACATCGATGTCCGGATGCTGCTCGCCGAATCGATGCAGGCGCGGCACCAGCCACTCGGCCGAGAGCGACGGCACCGCACTGACAGTCAATATGCGGCGCCCGCCGGAGCTCATGGCGTCGACCGCGACCGCCAATTGATCGAAACCGTTGCGCAGTGCCTCGAGTCCGGCGGACCCGTCGGGCGTCAGGCTATAACCCCGGCCGTGACGGCGAATGAGCTTGCGCCCGACGAAGCCTTCCAGCGCCTTCACCTGTTGAATGACGGCGGCCGGCGTCACGTGCAACTCCTCTGCGGCTGCACGAAACGTCTCGTGCCGGGCGACGACCTCGAACGCACGGAGCGAGCTTAGCGGCGGGAGTCTTCGTGGCATCGCGGAGCAGAAGATTTTCTATCGATCGACCGAAGAAAATGTGACTCACGGGCGGGACACGTCCGAGTCTACCATTCGATCATGTTCGAGCCCAAACGCTCCGGCACCACGACGGCAACGCTCATTGCCCTGATGTTCGGCCCTCTGGGCCTCGTTCTCTTTTACGCCTACGAAGTCGATCGAGCCGCCCGGCCGAGTGACGCAGAGCTGACTGCCAACTTCCTGGCTCACGAGTCGACGCTTGATCGACTCGCGCAGATGCTCTCCGCGGACGGACGGAGTCCCGCCGGCAAGGACACGTACAGGCGTCTTCTGCGGCAGATCTCCGTAGCCGACCTGCACTACTTCCCGGACTCGGGGACACTCATTCTGGTGCCCGACGGTGAGGAGAATCGCGAGCGACCCTCGGAGTCTTACGTTTACCTGCCGAACGCTCAGCCCGAATCCTTCATCCAGCATCACGGTTACTACCTGCATGGGCCTGGGGTGGACATCATCACTCGCGACAGTCGGCTCAAGGGCTCATGGTTCATACGCCACGAGCTCACGATGCAGGTGGCGGTTACGCCTTACTAGTCGGCTGCAATCGATTCACCAGACGGTCGAGAAGCGCCTCGCATTCGATGAGCTGTCCGTGCTCGATGAATTCGTCCGGTCGGTGCGCCACATCGATGCTGCCGGGGCCGCAGACGACCGTGGACCAGCCGGCGCGCTGGAAATAGCCGCCCTCGGTACCGAACGGAACGGCAATATCCGCTTCGCGGTCGGCCATCGCGGCCCTGACGAGTTCCGCTGCAATGCCGCCGGCCTCTGCCTGCAGCGCCGGGACATCGGCCAGGACGGTCGTTTCGATCTGACACCGCTTGCCGAGCGCAGCAAGTTGCGCCAGGCGTTCCTCCGCATGAGCCGCCAGGCCCGTCAGCACCGACTCGGCGCTTTCTCCCGGAACGGGACGAATGTCCCAGATGAACTCGCACAGCCCCGCGAGGATATTGTTGGTGGTGCCGCCGGAGATCCTGTTGACGCTTATGGTGGTGTACGGAGGCTCGACCACGCTCCCGCCGGCAGGCACGGCCGCCGCCAGCTTTTCAGCGGCGTTCGCGAGATAGGCGATCAGCTCGCCTGCGAGCATCACAGCGCTCTCGCCCTGGTGCGTTAGGCTCGAGTGAGCCTCGATCCCGACGACTTTCGTCTGCGCGAGGCAGATGCCCTTGTGTTGCGTGGCCACGCGCATGCCGGTCGGCTCCCCCACCAGCACGGTGCTCGGCTCCGGCAGGAGCTCCCGCGCCGCGCTGATCATGGAGGAAACGCCCAGGCAGCCGACTTCCTCGTCATATGACAGCATGAGATGCACCGGCCGCTCGAGGCGAGCCTGCTTCCACGCGGGAACGCGTGACAGCACCGCGGCGATGAAGCCTTTCATATCGCAGGCCCCCCGGGCGTGCAGGCGGGAGCCCCGGGCGGTCAGCCGAAAGGGATCGCTGGTCCATGCCTGACCCTCCACGGGCACTACGTCGGTATGCCCTGAAAAGACCATTCCTCCGCATCTCGCCGCACCGATCGTCGCGACGAGGTTCGCCTTCGTGCCCTCGGCATTGGGGACGAGGTGGGACTCGATATCATGGTCAGCGAGGTAATTGCGGACCCATTCGATCAGCCGCAGATTGCTCTCCCGTGACACCGTCGGGAAGGCCACCAGGGAGCGCAGGATTTCCAGGCTGTCGAGCGTCATGGCCCGCAGGATACCGCGATGGGACGTGCTAAGCTCATTTTGCACCGGAAAACCAGGACCCAGAATGACGACCGACCGATTGACGCCGCTGCTCGCGCAAAGACCCTGGCTGCTCGCCGACGGCGCGATGGGCAGCAATCTCTTCGCCCGCGGCTTGACGACCGGAGACGCTCCCGAGCTCTGGAACACGGAGCATCCGCAGCGGATCCGCGAGCTGCAGCGCAGTTTCATCGAGGCCGGCGCCGACATCATCCTGACCAATAGCTTCGGCGGCACGCGGCATCGTTTGAAATTACACAAGGCCGAGAATCGCGTCGCGGAGATCAATCAGGCCGCGGCGGCCCTCGCGCGCGCAGAGGCCGAGCAGGCGCGACGAGTCGTGCTCGTGGGCGGCAGCATCGGACCCACCGGGGAGATCCTCGAGCCGCTCGGACCGCTTGCGACGGCCGAGGCGCGCGAGTCTTTCGCGGAACAGGCGGAGGCGCTCGCCCGCGGCGGCGCCGACATCATGTGGATCGAGACGATGTCCTCGGCCGAGGAGACCGAAGCGGCGATCGAAGGCGCGCGCCGCACGGGGCTGCCGGTCGTCACCACCCTCAGCTTCGATACCAACGGCAGGACGATGATGGGCCTCACGCCCGCGGAGCTCGCGGGCCTGTCCCACAAACATCAGCTCGCGGCCTGCGGCAGCAATTGCGGCACGGGTGCGGCGGAGCTCGTTGCGTCGATCGTCAATCTCGCCGCCGCGGCCGATCCGGCCGCGATCCTCGTCGCCAAGGCCAACTGCGGCATACCGCAATACGTCGACGGGGAGATCGTATTCAATGGAACCCCCGAACTCATGGCAGAGTACGCTCGCCTCGCGCTCGATGCGGGCGCTCGGATCATCGGCGGCTGCTGCGGGACCACACCGGAGCATCTGCGTGCGATGCGCCAGACGCTGGAGAATCACGTTCGCGGTCCCAAACCGTCGATCGAGATGATCGAGGCGCGGCTGGGGGCGCTGTCGGCGGGAGCCACCGCACAACTTCGCGGGGAAATGGATCGTCAGGCGGGCGCGGCACCCGGCGCGTCCGTCCGCAGGCCGTCGCGGCGGCGGTCGACTTCCAGCGAGCCCTAGAGTCTCCACTCGCCCCGTTCGCCTTTGGAACACAGAGGCTCGAGCGGTACCTCGGCCACCCCTGGCTGAAGGAGTCATTCAGTTTCGAGGGTCCAGCCCTGTTGGGTCGCCGCAACGTGGGCCCGTAGGAACCGCCTGCGCCAGACTCCCGGCCGCTTGTTGGTCATACATGGCGGCTCCATGGAACACCGATGCCTTTTTTTCGTTCCCCTGTTGAGGCATCGCATCACGGGCCATGGTGTTCGTGGGAGCAGTTCATAGAATGTCCCGGACCGGAAGCACGACGCTCACTGGAAGTATTGGGCCAGCTTCACCTCTACCGTCGCCGAAACGACAAGTCGGCGGGTCTCAAGGCCTACCGCGCCAGATTCGCGCGGACTGCCGATTCTACCTCAGGCTGCGGCATCCGAAGGGCTGCGGTGCGCTCCGAAGCCTCCTGACCTGCCTCTGCTCCCGCGGCCTCATGCTGCTCGCGGCGCACCGCCTCTCGCACTACTACTATGCGTTGCTGCCGCCGAAGCGTCGGGCGCCGGGCACCATCGTGCTGCGGCTGTTGATCTTCGTTGGCCGCACGCTCGCGGTCATCCTCGCGAAGTCGGACATCTACCATGCGACGATGATCGATGAAGGTGTGCACCTTTCGAATGATGGGCGGCTGACCATCGGGGCGCGCCGCATCGGGCGCGGCACGATCATTCACGATCGCGTCACGATAGGATTCAAGGCGGGCGCGGGCATCGACCCGCCGATGCCGACCGTGGGTGAGAATGTCTGGATCGGCTCCGACTGTGTCATTTACGGTGACATCGAGATCGGGGACGGAGCGACGATACTTCCCGAGACGGTGCTCTCGATGAATGTACCGGCGCGCGCGGTAGTCGGGGGGAACCCGGCCAGGATCATCGCAAGGGAATTCGACAACGCAGGCCTGCGTCTGAGTCTCGCCACTGTCGTGGCAGAGACGGAGTTCGTCCCATCATGCTCGCCGTCCATCACGTAATCCGCGCCGATTTCGAGCGCTACCTGGGCGGAAACGCCCTGTCCGCGCGACGCGCCTGGAGTGCCGCGCTGCGCTATCCAGGGCTGCAGGCTCTCCTCGTCTACCGATTCGGCCGCGTCTGCCTTGCCGCTCTGTGGCGTCCATGGTGGTGGCCCGTGCTGCCCCTCGCCGCCCTCATTTATCTGCTGGCGGTCGCAAGCATTCGTACGTGCTACGGCATACGGCTCCTGCAGTCGGCGCAGATCGGGGCCGGCTGCTCGATATTGCACTTCGGCGGCATCGAGATCGCCAACTGCCGCGTAGGACGGAACTGCTCCATCGCGCAGGGGACGAGAATCGGATCACGCACGGATCCTTGCGGCCCGACGATTGGCGATGGAGTGTGGATCGGTGCGCACACGAAAATCCTCGGCCCGGTCTCGATCGGGGACGGCGCAACCATCGGCCCGGGATCGCGGGTGATCAGGGCGGTACCCCAGCGCGCCCTGGTGCTGGGAAATCCCGCGCGCATCGTATTCCCCGCCTTCGATAACAGCGGCATCCAGCCGCGCGGCTGAGCAATCGGCCGCGGCGCTCCGGCGGCGCAGCATCGCGCGCTCGGACGCGCTGTCCTGCCGCCGCTTCCTGGCGGGCCTTGGAATCGCTGGCGCGATCGGCTTCTCCCTACGCCGACTCGCGACGGCGCCACATCCCTTTCTGGCGTGAGACTCACCTTCTCTCGGCGACCATATCCAGAATCAGCTTCAGGCCGAGTTGAAACCGATCCGAGCTGACCGGCTCCCGCCCTTCCCCAAACACCTCTGCGAGTCTCGGGTACTCGCCCGTAGCGAGTTGCGCTTTGGCGAAATCGAGATCGATCTTCCTCTCCGTAGCGGCTTCGCGCAGGGCGTAGCCGAAAACGAAGTCATCGAGAGTGGCCAGCAAGGTGAGCTTATCCTTACCGGTTAGAGTTGTTTGGGCGAGAGCCTCCAGGCATTGCTCGAAGTGGCGCATCGCATTCAAGCCGGGGGCGACAGACAGCATGGAGTGGAGCGCCCAGGGATGCCGCATCAGGGCATCGCAGGTGCGGGTCGCAATCGTTACCAGGGCTGCGCGCCAATTCGTGGGGAGCGACGGCGCGACCACCTCCGCCATGATGGCATCGTCCATGGCGGCGATGAGATCCGCCTTGGTCTTTACGTAGTAATAGAGACTCATCGTGCCGACGCCGAGATCCTGGGCGATCCGCCGCATGGAAACCGACACGATTCCCTCTGCATCGGCGATGGCAATGGCCGCGGCGGCGATCTTCTCGCGGCTCAGGGTTTGTGTGGTTGACATTCGTACACTGTACTAGTAATCTCCTCGTACAGTGTACGAATGTGCTCCGCCGAGGTGTCCCATGCTTCAATCGATCAGCCACGTAGCGCTCGTCGTGAGCGATCCGGCGAGGACAGCCGCCCTGTTCCAGGATTTATTCGACGCCCGCATGGTTCAGCGCCAGGACGATGAGGGTCATCTCGAGACATTCGTGAGCCTCGGAGGCGCCTGGATCGTGCTGGTCGGCGCGCCCGTGCGCCGTGCCCGG
>Ga0335075_10017179_pt1 | contig 10771 bp, 8 predicted proteins | sample Lox_Sample_24_FD_206723 | JGI IMG/M metagenome (GOLD analysis project Ga0335075, IMG submission 206723) | Soil microbial communities from Loxahatchee National Wildlife Refuge, Florida, United States - Lox_Sample_2.4 | ecosystem: Environmental > Terrestrial > Soil > Wetlands | place: USA: Florida... | reverse complement strand
AAAATATAAAGCGGCCGAGCAAGCCCGGCCGCTTTGCGTTCTCCGGCACCATTAGACGTACCGGTTGACGATATTCTCAAGCAGCTCCTGCTTGCCAGACTTCGGTTTCGGCTCGATTTTTTTCGACACAACGCGCTCGGCCAGGTCTTCGAGCGTTCGTTTGCCGGCAAGGATCGCCCGGCCCTCGGCCGTCTTCCAGCCGGCGTAACGTTCCTCAAGCGGTCCCGACAGCGCCTTATCCTGGATCATCTTTGCCGCGGCCTTCACGCCACGCGCACACGCGTCCATGCCACCGATATGCGCAACCAGCAGGTCTTCCGGATCGAGCGACTGACGCCGCAGCTTCGCGTCGAAATTCGTGCCGCCTGATTTGAAGCCGCCGCCGGACAGCACCTGATAGTATGCCAGCGCCATCTCCGGGACGTTGTTCGGGAACTGATCGGTATCCCAGCCTGACTGGTAGTCGTTGCGGTTCATGTCTATCGAACCGAAGATGCCGAGCGCGTTCGCCAGCGCGAGCTCGTGTTCGAAGGAGTGGCCGGCCAGGATCGCGTGACCCTGCTCGATGTTGACCTTCACTTCCTTCTCGAGTCCGTACTTCCTGAGGAAGCCATACACGGTCGCGACGTCGTAGTCGTACTGGTGTTTGGTCGGTTCCTGCGGCTTCGGCTCGATCAGGATCGTACCCTTGAATCCGATCTTGTGCTTGTAGTCGATGACCATCGAGAGGAAGCGGCCGGCCTGATCCATCTCGCGCGCAAGATCTGTGTTGAGCAGCGTCTCGTAGCCTTCGCGGCCGCCCCACAGAACGTAGTTCTCGCCTTTCAGCCGTTTCGTCACGTCGAGGCATTTCTTCACGGTCGCCGCGGCGTAGGCGAAGATATCTGGATCAGGATTCGTCGCGGCGCCCGCCATGAAGCGGCGGTGCGAGAAGAGGTTGGCGGTGCCCCAGAGCAGCTTCACGCCGCTCTTCTTCATCTTCGATTCGAAATAGGTGGTGATCTCATCGAGGCGAGCCGCGCTCTCGGCAAAGGTCGACGCCTCCGGTCGCACATCCGCGTCGTGGAAGCAGAAGTACGGCACGCCGAGCAGCGTGAACATTTCGAAGGCGACGTCGGCCTTCAACTTCGCCGCCTTCATGTCGTCGCCGAACCACGGACGCTCGAACGTCTGGCCACCGAAGGGGTCGCCACCCGGCCACGCGAAGGAATGCCAATAGGCGACGGCGAAGCGCAGATGATCCTTCATCCGCTTGCCGAGCACGATCTCATCTTGGTCGTAGTAGCGATAGGCGAGCGGGTTCTTGCTGTCCGGCCCTTCGTATTTGATGGGCTTGATGTCGCCGAAGAAACCGGTGCTCACGATGAAACTCCTCCGATGGCAGGATAAAGGGCGCGATAGCGCCGATAGGCATTTGCGTATGCGTCCGCGAGCGCCTTGTCTGGCTCGATCGAGCCGGACGCAGCGGGCGGCGTGCAGACCTTGATCGGATCGGCGTTCTCGGCCGCGATGAGGCCGAGCCGCGCGGCGCCGAAGGCCGCGCCGAAATCGCCGTCAGCCGGCAGATCGACGGGAATGCCGAGCGCGGTCGCGATCGATCTCAGCCAATATTTCGACCGCGAACCGCCGCCGATGGCGGTGACGCGCGACAGCTCAGTGCCGGCGGCGTGCAATGCTTCCAGACTGTCGCGGAACGCGAAGGCGACGCCTTCGAGCACCGCCTGCGTCAGCACCGCGCGATCCGATTCATGTCCGAGACCGGTGAACGAACCACGGATCGCAGCGTCATTGTGTGGCGTGCGTTCGCCGGACAGATACGGCAGGAAGGTGACACCCGTCGGCGCCTTTAATGTGTCGCCAAGTTCGCCCGTGAGATCGCCTGCCGATTTGCCTGTCACCGATGACAGCCAGTTGAGCGAATCCGTCGCCGAGAGGATCACGCCCATCTGATGCCAGGCGTTCGGCAGCGCATGGCAGAAGGTGTGCACCGCGCTTTCGGGATTCGGCAGGTACGACGCGTTGGCGGCGAACAACACACCCGACGTGCCGATCGAGACGAAGGCTTGGCCTTCGCTCACCGTGCCCATGCCGCAAGCGGAGGCTGCGTTGTCGCCCGCACCGCCCGCAACGACGACATTGCCGCTAATGCCCCAGCGGCTCGCGAGTTCGGACCGAAGCGTCCCGCCGGGCTCGGTGCCTTCGACCAGCGACGGCATCTGGCTGACGTCCATATCGGTGGCGGCGAGCAACTCGTCCGACCACGCACGGCGCGCGACATCGAGCCAGGATGTGCCAGCCGAGTCCGACATTTCCGAAATGTAGTCGCCGGTCAGCCAGAGCCTCAGGTAATCCTTTGGCAACAACACGCGCTTCACGCGGTTGAAAATCTCGGACTCGTTGTTCTTCACCCAGACCAGTTTCGGCGCGGTGAAACCCGGAAAGACGATATTGCCGGTGAGCGGCCTGAACAGCGGGTTGCGGTCGAGTTGTTCCGCCTCGGCAAAACTGCGCGTGTCGTTCCAGAGAATGCAGGGCCTCAGCACCTGGTCGTTTTCGTCGATCAGCGTCGCGCCATGCATCTGGCCGGAGAGGCCGATACCCTTCACTGCAGCAAGCTCGCGGCCATGCGACGCCTTGAGATGGCCTACGGCCTCTTCGGTCGCGGCGATCCAATGCGCCGGATCCTGTTCGGACCAGCCGGAATGGGGGCGCGAAACGTCGAGCGCGTCGTTCGCCGAGGCGACGATCGTCTGGTTGGCGTCAATCAGCAGAGCCTTGACACCGGACGTGCCGAGATCGAGCCCGAGATACATTGTGCCGCGTCCTCCCGGCCGGCGGATCGTGCCTGTCCACCTGACCTCATGCGGCCGGAAACCCTCCGCCGCACTATCGTCCAACGAGCACGCCGAAGCCGCACTCGGGCGGGCATTGCGTGGTCGGACCACATTTTTTCGTACCCCGCAAAAATTCGCCGCGCAAGGTATTTGTCGGACAAGAAAGCCGGACACTGTCCGACAAAACTCATTTCCTGGGCGCCCCGCCCTTGTCGCCTGCAGGCAAAAGTCTTAACTCGATCAAACTGATAGAGTTAAGACCCCGCAGAATCCGTGATTTCCCAGCGAGCCAAATATGCCCTCCGCGCTCTCGTCATGCTGGCGCGTGCGGAGCCTGGAAAAGCCCTCGCGATTCCGGATATCGCTCGCGAGCAGGCGATCCCCAAGAAGTTCCTCGAGCAAATCCTTCTGCAACTAAATCGCAACGGCCTCGTTTATAGCCGCCGCGGCAAGGTAGGAGGGTACATGCTGCTGAAGCCGGCGGAGCAGATCACCTATGGCGAGGTGCTGCGTATCATCGACGGACCGGTCGCACTCCTGCCCTGTCTCAGCCGCATCGCCTACCGTCGCTGTGAAGACTGCTCGGACGAGGCGACCTGTGAAATCCGCAAGGTCTTCGGCAAGGTCGCCGAGGCAACGCGAGCAGTGCTCGACGAGACTTCGATCGCGGAAGAGATTTCGCCTTCTGTAGTAAGCTAATCCCGAAATCGGCACAGAAAGAGAGAAACGTTCTAACGGGCGTAGGAAAATAAGAATGAACTGCTCTATCTAATCACTACCATATCAGTAGTGTTTAATCGTTAACTCCCTGGAGGTTACGATGACCAACCGAACGAGAGCATTCCTTTTTTCCACGATCCTCGCGGCCGGCGTGCAGTTCGGAGGCCTCGGCTTCGCCTTCGCCCAGGACACGTTGAACAACGTCTCCTACGACCCGACCCGGGAGCTTTATCGCGAATATGCAGATCACTTTGCCAAGGTCTGGAAGGAAAAGACCGGCAAGGACGTGACCGTCAGCAATAGCCATGGCGGCTCCGGCGCCCAGGTTCGCTCTGTCCTCGAGGGTCTTCCCGCCGATGTTGTCACCTTCCCGCTCGAGGGCGACATCCTCGCCATCGAAAAGGGCGGACTGATCGACGCTGGCTGGAAAGACGAATTCCCGGATGCTTCCTCGCCCTACACCTCGACCATCGTCTTCCTCGTCCGCGGCGGCAATCCGAAGGGCATCAAGGACTGGAACGATCTGGTCAAGGAAGGCGTCCAGGTCATCACACCGAACCCGAAGACATCCGGCGGTGCGCGCTGGAACTACCTCGCTGCCTGGGCTTACGAGCTTGAGCAGACCGGTGGCGATCAGCAGAAGGCGCAGGATTTCGTCGCCGCGCTCTACAAGAACGTCCCGGTGCTCGACACCGGCGCGCGCGGCTCAACCAACACTTTCGTCCAGAACAAAGTCGGCGATGTTCTGATCGCGTGGGAAAACGAGGCGCTGCTCTCGCTCAAGGAGTTCGGCGCAGGCGAGTATGAGATCGTCGTTCCGTCGCTCTCCATTCTCGCCGAGGTGAAGGTCGCCATTGTCGACAAGAACGTCGACAAGAACGGCACGCGTGAGGTCGCCAAGGCTTTTCTGGATGAACTTTACTCGCCGGAATCCCAGAAAATCTTCGCCAAGAACTTCTACCGGCCGGGCCATCCGGAGCATGTCGATGCGGCCGACCTGAAGGTCTTCCCCGATGTGAAGCTCGTCAAGATCGACGAGGTTTTCGGCGGGTGGGCGAAGGCGCAGCCCGAGCACTTCGGCGACGGCGGCATATTCGACCAGATCTACTCGAAGGACTGACCAAGCTTAGCCTCCCAAGCAAGCAGGCGGGCCGCGGGCAAAACCCACGGCCCGCCCTTCCGTGTAAGATAGAGAGGTCAGAGCGTGGCGCACATCCGATTTAAGAAGCCAAGCATCGTTCCAGGCTTCGGCCTGACGTTCGGCTTCACCGTCTTTTATCTATCGCTGATCGTTTTGATCCCGATCGCGGGCCTCTTCATCAGAACGTTTGAACTCGACTGGGCGAGCTTTCAGCGCATCGTTACCGGTCCGCGCTTTCTCGCGGCGCTCAGATTGAGCTTCGGCGCCTCGCTGCTCGCCGCCGCCTTCAACGTCGTCATTGGCGTCATGATCGCCTGGGTGCTGGTGCGCTACCGCTTCACCGCGCGGCGCCTGCTGGACGCGATTATCGACCTGCCTTTCGCCTTGCCTACTGCCGTTGCAGGCATCGCGCTCACCTCGCTCTACGTTCCGTCAGGCTGGTTCGGCCAGCTTTTCGCGCCTTACGGCATCACCATCGCCTACACTCCTGTCGGTATCTGGATTGCGCTGGTCTTCATCGGCCTGCCCTTTGTGGTGCGCACCGTTCAGCCTGTGCTCGAGGATTTCAATCGCGAGATCGAGGAGGCGGCAGCGACGCTCGGCGCCGAACGCCGCACGACGATTGTGCGTGTGATCTTGCCGCCGCTGATCCCTGCCATCCTCACCGGTTTCTCACTCGCCTTCGCGCGCGCCGTCGGCGAGTACGGCTCGGTTATCTTCATCGCCGGCAACATTCCGCGGCAGACCGAAATTCTTCCCCTGCTCATCGTCTTCCGGCTGGAGGAGCGAGAGTACGCGGCCGCTGCAGCGATCGCAGCAGTCATGCTCACCGTCTCTTTCCTGATCTTGCTCGCCATCAACCTCATCCAGGTCTGGAGCAATCGGAGGTTCGGCAATGTCTGACGCCGCCGCGCTCGTGACCGCTGCAATTCCACCGGCGAGAGCAGTTCGGTCGGCAACGACAGAATCCGCTCCTGTCCGCATCGCGCTCATCTCGCTCACATGTGTGATCCTGGCGCTCTTCCTTGTCGTGCCGCTCGTCTCGGTGTTCGTTCAGGCTCTCGGTCTTGGCATAGGACCGGCGCTGACGACCTTCAGGGACGCCGATGCGACCTCCGCGATTCTGCTAACGCTGCTCGTCGCGGCGGTCGCCGTCCCGTCCAATCTCGTGTTCGGAATTGCCGCGGCCTGGGCGATCGCCAAATTTCGTTTTCCCGGCCGCGCCTTCCTGATCACGCTGATCGATCTGCCGTTCTCGGTATCGCCGGTGGTGGCCGGGCTGGTTTACGTGCTGCTTCTCGGGCCCTTCACGACGATCGGCTCCTGGCTTCTCGAAGATTACGGCATACGGGTCATCTTCGCGGTACCGGGCGTCGTGCTCGCGACCGTCTTCGTCACGTTCCCGTTCATCGCGCGCGAGCTGATCCCGCTGATGCAGGACCAGGGCACCGGCGATGAGGAGGCCGCTCTGTCGCTCGGCGCGTCAGGCTGGCAGACCTTCTGGTACGTCACGTTGCCGAACGTGAAATGGGCCTTGCTCTATGGCGTTCTGCTCTGCAATGCGCGCGCTATGGGCGAATTCGGCGCCGTTGCGGTGATCTCCGGCAAGCTGCGCGGTGAAACCGTGACGATGCCGCTGCAGATCGAGCTTTACTATCAGGAGTTCAGGGCGCTGGCACAGGTCTCGGCTTTCAGTCTGGCGGCGGTGCTGGCTGGGCTGGCGCTCGTGACACTGGTCATCAAGACGTGGCTCGAATGGCGATACGCCGATCAAATCGCCGCAACCGGAATTGGACATTGATCATGATCGCAAGCGCAGGAAAAACCCGAGCTGCAGAACGCGCACTTCCGAATCCGGAAGAGTTACGCGACGGCCTCGCCGACAACGTCGTCGCGCTCGACAGAGCCGCGCATAAGGTTTCGTCCGAGGCGTCTCTTGTCTCGCAGCCAGTTTTTGCCCAAAACACCGGCGGCAGTCTTCCCAAGCCGAGCCAGGAGCGCGGAATGGAACTCAGCATCAGGAACGTCCGCAAGGAATTCGACCAGTTTCCGGCCCTGCATGACGTATCGCTCGACATCCGCGCCGGCGAGCTGATTGCTCTGCTCGGGCCGTCCGGCTCTGGCAAGACGACGTTGTTGCGCCTGATCGCCGGGCTCGAATTCCCGACCTCCGGAGCCATTTTCTTCGGCGAAGAGAACGCCTCGCACAAGAGCGTGCAGGAACGTAATGTCGGCTTCGTCTTCCAGCACTACGCGCTGTTCCGTCACATGACCGTCGCCGACAATATCGGCTTCGGGCTGAAGGTCCGGCACGGTGCGGCGCGCCCTCCGAAAGCCGAAATCCGACGCCGTGCGCTGGAATTGCTCGACCTCGTCCAGCTTTCTGGTCTGGAGAACCGCTATCCGAACCAGCTCTCCGGCGGCCAGCGCCAGCGCGTGGCGCTTGCTCGCGCCATGGCGATCGAGCCGCGCGTGCTGTTGCTCGACGAGCCGTTCGGCGCCCTCGACGCGCAGGTTCGCCGCGAGCTGCGCCGCTGGCTGCGCGAGATTCACGACCGCACCGGGCATACGACTGTCTTCGTCACGCACGATCAGGAAGAAGCGCTGGAGCTCGCCGATCGCGTCGTTGTGATGAGCCAGGGGCAGATCGAACAGGTGGGCACATCCGACCAAGTGTACGACACGCCGAACTCGCCCTTCGTGTTTTCTTTCATCGGAGAGTCGAGCGGGCTGCCGGTGCGCGTCGATCACGGCGAGATCTGGCTGGAGGACCGGCCGATCGGCATCGGCACAGCCGATGTCAACCAGGGCGCCGCGACGCTGCATTTCCGGCCGCATGATGTGGAGCTGCTCGACGGCTGTGGCGGCTGCATCGCCGGAACCGTGTCGTCCAGCAGGCGCGTTGCCGGCACCAAGCGCATTGAGCTCACAGTCGGGCCGGAAAACCATCGCGTCGAGATCGAGGTGCCGATCGATCACCCGGCGGCGCAAAAGAGCCGCGTCGCTTTCCGCCCGACCAAGTGGAGTCTGTTCCCGGCCGCAGCTTGAGCCTTACGCTCGATACACGTTCCCGTTGCCACGCTCCGGCGTTTTGCCGGCCTGACCATTGTCAAAGAGCACTCCCGTTCACCGGGAGGTAGTTCGGGAAGCGGGGCGCGGGGCCGAGCCTACCGAAACTAAATACTGGCGCGGTCTCCCGCGCCCCGCCGACGCTCTTTCCCTGGTCTTGGTGGGCTGGCCTGGGCATTTGCGCCGCCAGCGCTGACCGCCTCCAAGGGACCGGGTCTTGGGGATCGACTCCCTAAGCGGCACGACCATAGTGCCGCCGGCCCGGACGCCGTCTCCCTCCCCTGAAACCTGGTCTAGCTCCAGGGTCCCGATGAGGGCGATGAGCGAATTATCCCATGAGGCGGATACCCCGTGGACAGATTCAGAAAAAAGATTGCTGACAGCTCCTGACAGCCGGCGCTACGCAGCAGCCCTTTTCACAAACAGTTGCGACAGGGGACTGTCCGGCCGCGCGGTGGCGCGCTCGGACGACAGGGCGCGCGCGAGCGCCACGTCGCCTGCGCGGAACGCCGCTTCGATCAGCGTCAGATCGATGACGTCGCGTTGCGCATGGCTGCCGCCGAACTTGTGCGCGATCGACCGCACCGGCCGGATCAGCCGCACCGTCTGCGCATAATCGCCTTTACCAAATGCGTGGATTGCCGCGGCCATCGGCTGCCCGACATCGCGCGTGAATTCCGCATTGTCGTCGCCTGCCGCGATCGCATCCGCCTGCGCGGCGAGCAGCGTTTGCGCAAGATCGTCACGCTCCGCGCCGACGAACGCCATCATGGCGTGCATGTCGTTGAAGGCGTAGTTCGCGGCCTTCGCTTTCGGCGCCCAATTCTCCGCGAGCACCGTCCAGCGGTTCCCCACATCGACGCCGCCGAGATGCAACCGCCAGAGGATCGCCGAGGCGTCGAGCATATTCAGCGCAATCATCGACCGCGCGCCGAAGATCGGACCGTCGAAGAGTTTCAGCACCTCGTCCGTTTCGCCGAGCTCGTAGTGGAACAGTGCCAGATGCCACCAATTGTGGATCTGGAGAAAGCTCTCTCTTGTCCACGCGTCGGGATTGGCGCACATCCACGCGATGCCGTCGCGCTGCCGGCACTGCATCTCCATCACATGCGCCACCGCATGCTGCGCCCAGCCGTCGCGCGGCTCGAGTTCGATGGCGCGTTTGCCGAGGGCCTCCGCGCGGGCATAATCGCCCATTTCTTCGAGCCCGAAGGCCTGCATGCCGAGCACGGCATGATAGCCCGGCATGTTTTGCGACCACACCGGCATGGCGCGCGCGATGCGGTCGCGCAGCATGCGCGAATTGCCGGTGAAGAAATCGATTTGGTGACCGGCCTGCAACGCCAGCGCGTCGCGCGGATGCTCGATCGTCAAATCTTCGAGGATGCGGCCGGCCTCATGCCAATGCCCGCGCGCGAGTTCGCCGAGTGCCGCGACATGCGCGGCCTCGCGTGCGGTCGCCTGCAGCCTGGCCGCGGCGGCATGAGCCTCGCGCGCGACCGCGATCGCATCGCGCTCCGTCGCAAGGCCGTAGAGATAGCCCTTCAGCACATGCGCCATGACAAAATCGGGCGACGCGGCGATGGCGCGATCGACCGCGCCGACCGGATCGCCGATGAAGCATTGCAGCCCGTGCAGCGCCGTCTCGTAGTCGCCCACGCTTTTCGCCGCGGCGCCCGAAATCTGCTGACCTAAACTGTCGGTGAGCGGCATGAAAACTCCCTGTCCTGCTGCAGCCTAGCCCGCGCGAGGGTCGCTGAAAACCGCCACATGGGCCGCGCCCGAGCGTCGCTCGATTAAGTTTTCATTAAGTGCTCACAACAAGCTCAACTGAGCCAATACCCTCTCCAGTTGTACTTTCCCTGTAGTTGTGTCTTGTTCTTGTTAAGCGGATTCGGGGTTTGGACACTCGCTGGCGCTGTCACGTGCTGGCACGAGGAGAGTGTTGATGCGGCGCATTGCTTCCCCGGCACGAGGTGTCGAGCCTTTTTCCCGTTCTCGCTGGCGTTTCAGATATTCCCTGCTGCATTTCAGCCTGCTCGCCTCGGCTCCGGCGATCTTTGCCTTCGGCGCGGATGATGCCAGGGCGGCCTGCGCCTTCGCGCCCCCGGCCGGTGACGATGCCTATGTATGCGACAGCGGCACTTCCGTCGGTGGGCTGAACGATCCCGGCGGCAACAACACACTGCAGGTCACCGGAACGGGCACGATCGCCGGCAATGTCACCTTCGGCGCAGGCGTGGACGCCATCACCATGGATGCCGGCACGATCCAAGGCACTGTCAATCAGGGTGCCGGCGCGGACAGCTTCATCATCTCCGGCGGCACCGTCACCGGCAACGTCCAGCAAGGCTCGGGCATTGACAGCTTCACGATGTCGGGTGGCCAGATCCAGTCGCTCAGCCAGGGCGACAATATCGACGTCTTCAGGATGAGCACCGGACATATCGTCGGCTTCTTCGAGGATGGCGACGAAGCATACATGTCCGGCGGCCGCATCGGCCGTGTCGACATGAAGCTGGACGACAATCTCTTCGACATGTCCGGCGGGCAGATCGACGGCAATCTCGTCGCCGGCTTCGGCAACGACACGATCATCCTGTCCAACGGCCGCATCGGCGGCAACATCAGCGTCAGCGGCGGCACCGACCGCGTGACCGTCACCGGCGGCGAGGTCGGCGGCAACGTGCTGCTGAGTTTCGGCAACGACACCTTCACCTGGGATGGCGGCGGCACGATCGGCGGCTTCGTCGACCTGGCGGCGGGCAATGACACGGCGACGCTGCGCGGGCTTGGCCAAGCTGAAATCGGCGCAACCACGCGGATCGCCGGCGGCACGGACGCCGACAGGATTACGATCGACGACGTGACGGCATCGAACATGTCCCGCTTCACCGGCTGGGAAACAGTGACAGTGCGCAACGGCAGCGCACTCACATTCGACGACACACTCACGCTCGGCGACGCAGGCACCGGCACCGGCGCATTTACGCTCGACGCATCGAGC
>Ga0335075_10017178_pt1 | contig 10771 bp, 8 predicted proteins | sample Lox_Sample_24_FD_206723 | JGI IMG/M metagenome (GOLD analysis project Ga0335075, IMG submission 206723) | Soil microbial communities from Loxahatchee National Wildlife Refuge, Florida, United States - Lox_Sample_2.4 | ecosystem: Environmental > Terrestrial > Soil > Wetlands | place: USA: Florida... | reverse complement strand
TCCGGGCGGTGACCGAGCTGGCCGGGCGGCCCGGCCGGCTGGTGGCCGACCTGTACGTCGCGTGGGAGGACCAGCCCGACGCGGACGGCATGGCCGGCCGGCTGGCCGGGGAGCTCAACGCGGGCCCGCTTCCGGCCGGCGTCAGCCGGGTGCACGTGACCGTGGCGCCGCAGCGCGGTGCCACCATGCAGCACCACTTCACCTTCCGGCCTGCCGGAGACACCCTGGCGGAGGACCGGCTCATCCGCGGGCTCAACCCGCAGGTGGCCGAGCGGCTCCAGCTCGACCGGCTGCGCGAGTTCGACCTCACCCGGCTGCCGTCGGCCGACGAGGAGATCTACCTGTTCCGGGCGGTGGCCAAGAGCAACCGGGCCGACGAGCGCCTGGTGGCGATGGGCCAGGTCCGTGACCTGACTCCGCTCCGCGAGGCCGACGGCCGCCTGGTCGCGCTGCCCGAGCTTGAGAACGTGCTGGCCGGGTGCCTCGACGCGATCCGCACCGTGCAGGCGACCCGGCCCGAGCACAAACGGTTCGAGGCCAACCGGATCATGATGTACGTCTGGCCGGTGACCGACTTCAGCCTCGGGGAGCTGACCCCGCTGGTGCACCGGATCCGGCCCACGGTGTCCGGCTCCGGGGTCGAGGAAGTCCAGATGGTCGTCCGCCGCCGGGTCGGCTCCGCCGCCGACCCGGAGACCGAGCTGGCCGAGCTGGCGGTCCGGGTCCACCTCGACGCCGGCCGGGCGGTCAAGCTCGAGGTCGAGCCGCCGTCGGCCGAGCCGATCCCGCCGCTCGACGACTACCGGCAGAAGGTGCTCCGCGCCGCCCGCCGCGGCAGCGTCTACCCCTACGAGCTGACCAGCCTGCTGGCCGGGCCCGACGGCACCTTCACCGAGTACGACCTCGACCAAACCCCCGGCCCCGACCAGGACCTCGTCCCGGTCGACCGGCCGCGGGGCAAGAACACGGCCGGGATCGTGGCCGGCCTGGTCGCCACCCCGACCGCGCGCTACCCCGAGGGGGTCACCCGGGTGGTGCTGCTCGGCGACCCGACCAAGTCGCTCGGGTCCCTGGCGGAGGCCGAGTGCAGCCGGGTGATCGCCGCCATCGACCTGGCCGAGCGGCTCGGCGTCCCGGTCGAGTGGTTCGCCCTCTCGTCCGGCGCCCGGATCGCGATGAACTCGGGCACCGAGAACCTGGACTGGGTCGCGGCCGCACTGAAGCGGATTGTGCGCTTCACCCAGGCCGGCGGTGAGATCAACATCGTCGTGGCGGGCATCAACGTCGGCGGCCAGCCGTACTGGAACGCCGAGGCGACCATGCTCATGCACACCAAGGGCATCCTGGTGATGACGCCCGACTCGGCCATGGTGCTGACCGGCAAGCAGTCGCTCGACTTCTCGGGCGGGGTGTCGGCCGAGGACAACTTCGGCATCGGCGGCTACGACCGGGTGATGGGGCCCAACGGCCAGGCCCAGTACTGGGCGCCCAGCCTCCGCGGCGCCGTCGACGTGCTGATGGCGCACTACGACCACACCTACCGGGCGCCGGGCGAGACCGCGCCGCGCAAGGCCGAGACCACCGACCCGGCCGACCGCGACGTCTCCGGCTACCCGCACGCGATGGAGGGCAGCGACTTCACCACCGTCGGGCAGATCTTCTCGGCCGGGCACAACCCGGACCGGAAGAAGCCGTTCGACATCCGCACGGTCATGCGGGCGGTGTCGGACCAGGACCACCCGGTCCTCGAGCGGTGGGCCGGGATGGCCGACGCCGAGACGTCGGTCGTGCAGGACGCGCACCTCGGCGGCCGTCCGGTCTGCCTCATCGGCATCGAATCGCGGTCGGTCCCCCGGCACGGCTTCCCGCCGACCGACGGCCCCGACGCCTACAACGCGGGGACCCTGTTCCCGCTGTCGTCGAAGAAGACCGCCCGCGCGATCAACGCCGCCAGCGGCAACCGCCCGGTGGTGGTCCTCGCGAACCTGTCCGGCTTCGACGGCTCGCCCGAGTCGATGCGCAAGCTCCAGCTCGAGTACGGGGCCGAGATCGGCCGCGCGATCGTCAACTTCGACGGGCCGATCGTGTTCTGCGTGATCTCCCGCTACCACGGCGGCGCGTTCGTGGTGTTCTCCAAGGCGCTCAACCCGAGCATGACCGTGCTCGCGCTCGAGGGCTCGTTCGCCTCGGTGCTCGGCGGCGCCCCGGCCGCCGCGGTGGTGTTCTCGGCCGAGGTGAACAACCGCACCGCGGCCGACCCGCGGGTCACCGGCCTGCAGGCGCAGCTATCGGAGGCGAGCTCGGCCGAGCTCGGCGGCACCGAGCGGTCCGCGCTCACCGCCCGGCTGGCCGAGGTCCACGCGGCCGTCCGGGCGGAGAAGCTGGGCGAGGTGGCGGCCGAGTTCGACCGCATCCACTCGATCCAGCGGGTGGTCGACGTCGGCTCGGTCGACGCGATCATCAGCGCCGCCCGGCTCCGCCCGGAGATCATCGCCGCGGTCGAGCGCGGCCTCGGATGAGCGCCCTCGTTTTGTTACTTTCAGTTGAGAACAGTCGGGCGACTCGGGCGCGGTCGCCAACGCGATCTCCGGGAACACCGGGAACACCGGGAACGGAATCGTGCTGTCCGGATCGTCCGGGGACACGGTGGCCGCCAACCGCATCGGGACCAACGCGGCGGGCACGTTCGCCATCCCCAACGGCGGAGACGGGATCCTGCTGACCGAGGCCGCCCGCGACAACGTGATCGGCCGCACCGACTTCACCGACGCTGCCACCGGCCAGGCCAACAACCCCACCGGCAGCAAGGGGAAGGTCACGCCCGTCTTCGCTGAAAACGACTAGCCAGCCCGCCTAAGATTGCTGGTGATGAGCGCCGTACTGACCGCCAAGGGTCTCACCGCCGGGCACGGGACCCACACCTTGTTCTCCGGGCTCGACCTGACGATCGCGCCGGGCGAGGTGACCGGCCTCGTCGGCGTCAACGGGGCCGGCAAGTCGACCCTGCTACGCCTGCTGGCCGGGCTTGACGGCGTCGCCCTGACCGAGGGCACGATCACGCTCAGCCCGGCCACCGCGACCGTCGGCTACCTGCCGCAGGAGCCGGACCGCCGCCCGGACGAGACCGTCGCCGCGTTCCTGGCCCGGCGCACCGGCGTCGCCCGGGCGCAGGCCGAGCTCGACCAGGCGACCGAGGCCCTGGCGGCCGGGGCGGCGGGCGCCGACGACGCCTACGCGACCGCGCTCGACCGGTGGCTGAACCTGGGCGGGGCCGACCTGGAGGAACGGGCGGCGAAGGTCATCACCACCCTCGGCCTGGAGGTCGACCTGGACCGGCCGATGACCGGGCTGTCGGGCGGCCAGGCCGCCCGCGCGAACCTGGCCTCGCTGCTGCTGTCCCGCTACGACGTGTTCCTGCTCGACGAGCCGACCAACGACCTCGACATCGCCGGCCTGGAGATCCTCGAGGACTTCGTCGGCAAGCTGCGGGCGGCGACCGTGCTCGTCAGCCACGACCGCGCGTTCCTCGAGCGGACCGTCGACCGGGTCCTCGAGCTCGACCTCGCGCAGCAGAAGACCCGGCTGTTCGGCGGCGGCTACGCCGGCTACCTGGAGGAGCGGGAGACCGCCCGGCGGCACGCGCGGGAGAACTACGAGCAGTACGCGGAGACCAAGGCCGAGCTCGAGTCCCGCCGCCGGACCCAGATCGGCTGGGCCGACAAGGGCGTCCGCGAGGCCAGGTCCAAGGCGACCGACAACGACAAGCACGTGCTGCACGCGCAGGTCGCCCGCTCGGAGAAGCTGGCGGGCAAGGTCAAGGCGACCGAGCGGATGCTCGCCCGGCTCGAGGTAGCCGAGGAACCACGCAAGGAATGGCAGCTCCAGATGGAGATCGCGGCCGCACCCCGGTCCGGCTCGGTCGCGGCGGTCATGCGCGAGGCCGTGGTCGACCGCGGCGGGTTCCGGCTCGGCCCGGTCAGCCTGCAGATCGACTGGGCCGACCGGGTCACGATCACCGGGCCGAACGGCGCCGGCAAGTCCACGCTGATCGACGCGCTGCTCGGCCGGGTCCCGCTGACGTCAGGCCAGGCGTCGCTCGGCAGCGGGATCATGATCGGCGAGGTCGACCAGGCCCGCCGCCTCTTCCGGGGCGAGCGGACGCTGCTCGACGCGCTCGCGGCCGAGCTGCCGGACATGCTCCCGGCCGACATCAGGACCCTGCTCGCCAAGTACGGGCTCAAGGCCGGCCACGTCACCCGCGCGGGCGGCAGCCTGTCCCCCGGCGAGCGGACCCGGGCCGGGCTGGCGCTGCTGCAGGCCCGCGGGGTCAACCTGCTGGTACTCGACGAGCCGACCAACCACCTCGACCTGCCCGCGATCGAGCAGCTCGAGTCGGCCCTCGACGGCTACCCGGGCACGTTCCTGCTGGTCACCCACGACCGGCGGATGCTCGAGGGGATCCGCGTGACCCGCCACCTGGCGGTCGACGGCGGTCAGGTCACCGAGGTCGGCTAGTCACCGAGCTCGGCTCGCCCGCTCGACCAGCGCCCCGTCGGGGCCGTAGTACGGCGGGTCGAGCAGCGTGACCGAGACCTCGGCCCCGTCGAGCCGCGACGGCAGGCGGCCCGTGAACGGCGCGTCGCCGACCACGAGGTCCGCCTCCCAGCCCGCCCCGCTCGGCCGGGCCGCGGTCACCGCCGCGGTGACGACCGGGCCGCGCTCAGGCTCCGCCCCCGCCAGCACCCGGTCCGGGTGCACGCCCGCGACCGTCCCCGGCGCCCCCGGCGCGGGCACGAACCCGAGGTAGCCGACCAGCTCGGCGACGCGCCGCGAGGCCGGCCGGAGCACCACCTCATCCGGTCCGCCCGCCTGCACGATCGCGCCCGCGTCCATCACCAGGAGCCGGTCGGCGAACGCCTGCGCGTCCGACAGTTGATGAGTGACCAGCACAGAAGGCACGGACCGTTCGGAGGAAAGGAATTTGACTAGCGCAGTGAGGGAGCGGCGCAGCACCGCGTCGAGCGAAGCGAACGGCTCGTCGAGCAGGAGCGCGTCGCACCGGGCCAGCAGCAGCCGGCCGAGCGCGACCCGGTGCCGCTGGCCGCCCGACAGCCGGGCCGGCATCGCCCCCAGCAGCCCCTCGATCCCGAGCGAGGCCGCCAGCTCGGCCAGCTCGGCCGCCGTCGCCTGGGCCGATCGGCCGGCCCGGGACGACCGCGCGTAGGTCAGGTTGGCCCGCACCGACAGGTGCGGGAACAGCCCCGGGTCCTGCCGCAGCAGCCCCACCCGCCGCTCCCACGGAGGCACCGCCACCGTCGGCGGGTCGGTCCTGGTCAGCGTCCGGCCGCCCAGCTCGACCAGCCCGGCCCGCGGCGCGACCAGGCCCGCGATCACCTCCAGGACGGTCGTCTTGCCCGCCCCGGACGGCCCGAACAGCGCCACCCGCTCCCCGTCGGCGACGTCGAACGCGGCCCGGACGGTGAAGTCGCGGCGGTCAACCGCGACGTCGGCGTTCAGCACGCGCGCTCCAGACGTAGGCCGCCAGCGGCAGCGGCAGCGCCACCACCAGCAAGATCAAAGCGTACGGGAGCGCGGTGTAGAGGCCGGTCTCCTGCAGCGTGGTGAAGATCTGCATCGGGATGCCGAACGGGTGGTACGCGATGATCACCACCGCGCCGAACGCGCCGATCGCCCGCGCCCACGCGACCGCGAGCGACATCGCCAGACCCGGGGCCGCCAGCGGCAGCGTGACCCGGCGGAGGACGGTGATCGGGCGGTCGCCAAGCAGCCCGGCCTGCTGCTCGAGGCTGGGCTCGACCCCGCTGAAGGCGGCCTGGGCCCCGAGCACGTAGTACGGCGCCGACTCGTAGACCTCGGCGATCACCAGGGCCAGGAACGTGTTGGTGGCCGACTGGTGCAGCCAGTTCAGTATCGACCCGATCCACGTGTAGGGGCCGACCATGAACACCAGCAGCAGGCCGATGACCAGCGGCGGCAGCAGCAGCGCGGCCAGCACGCCCGCCTCCCAGACCCGCGGGAACGGCAGCCGGCCGCGGGCCAGCAGCCACGCCAGCGGGGTGCAGAAGACGATCAGCACCGCCAGCGTCACCCCGCCGGACTCGACCGACGTGAGCAGCGGGTCGAGGTTGCCCGGCCCGGTCAGCGCCGTCCATAGGTCGCCCGGCGAGATGCGGGTGACGAGCGTGATGACCGGACCGAGCAGAGCGACCCAGACGACCAGCGCGCCCACAATCGACAAGCCGGTCGATAGCGAACGGACCCTGAGTTCCCGTCCGCCGGCTGCGCTGAGCCGGCGGACGGGCGATGCCTGCGGGCTAGGAACCCAGCTCACTGAGGACGGCTGACGGGACGTTGCTCTTGTCGCCGACGACCGTGGGCGTGATCAGCTTGAACCCTCCCGCCTTGTACTGCGCCAAGCCGGCCGGCGACAGCGTGTAGGCGATGAACGCGGTGCCGGCCGGGGTCGCCGAGCCGATCTGAGTGATGTCGATGACCTGCGGCGAGCCGCTCTTGGTCATGCCGTTCTCGAGCTTAACGGTCGCCGTCTTGTAGGTCGAGGCGAGCGTGCCGTCGCCCAGGTTGATCTGCACCGGCAGCGGGATGTAGTCCAGGTGCAGCTCGATCGCCTGGGTCACGAACGCGCTCGACGCGTCGAGCTGCCCGGACTCCAGCGTCGAGTCGAGCGACGACTCGGCGTAGATCTGGCTCGACTTGGAGGTGCCGAAGTCGCTGGTGCCGAGGATCTTGGACACGGTGTCCGAGGGCAGGTTGTAGTACTTCTGCGCGAGCTCGAGCATGTAGATGAAGTCGCGGCCCTGCGGGTCGGTGTTCGGGTCGGTCCGGCCGAGCTTCAGCCCCGGCGTCTGCAGCAGCGTCGAGAACAGCGAGCTGAGCGGCTTGGAGCCGTCGGCGTAGGCCTTGAACTCGCTCGCGTACTTCGACTTAGGGTTGTACGCGATCACCATCGAGGTCGCGGCGTAGGGGATGTACCAGTTGGTGTACTTCGGCTCGAGCGGGGTGATGTTGTCGCCGCCGACCGACTCGAACACATTCGGGCTGATCTCGCCCGCGGCGATGTCGGACTCGAGGGTGCCGGACGAGTTGCCGGTGCCGGAGTAGCCGGCCCCGGTCGCGGCGGTGAAGGCGGGCTTGACCACGTTCTCGTTGAGGTACTCCAGGGACGAGGCGTAGGCCACGTTCGCGGTGCCGCTGACGCTGGCGCTCGCGCTGCCGCTCGCCGACGCCGAGGCCGAGGCCGACGTGGCGGGCGCCGACACCGGGGCCGACGTCGACGAGGAGGACGAACTGCTGCAGGCCGCGGCGGCGACGCCGAGGCACACTATGCCAGTCACGACGGCGAGCCGCCGAGTTGAAACAGTAACTCGGGTTGTAAACATGCAACGACCATAGCTAGCGCTACTTGCGTCACGCAACCAACGCTGGCAGAGGTCGCGCGGGTTGACGCACATCACAGTCCAGGCTGGGTGGCGCTTGGCATTGCGCGCATTGACCCTCCGTTCCCCGATACCGGATGATGGCACCCACAATGCGGAAATATCCCCCAGGAGGGTGGCCATGAAGACGCGAGCAGCGGTGCTCAGGGATCTCGGCAAGCCGTTCGAGATCGTCGAGCTCGACCTCGACGAGCCGAAGACCGGCGAGGTCCTGGTCCGGTTCGCCGCCTCCGGGCTCTGCCACTCCGACGACCACCTGCGGACGGGCGACATCCCCGTCCGCTATCCGATCGTCGGCGGGCACGAGGGGGCCGGCGTGGTCGAGGCGGTCGGCAACGGGGTGACCAGGCTCGCGGTCGGCGACCACGTGGTGGGATCGTTCCTGCCGGTCTGCGGCAAGTGCCGGTTCTGCGCCCGCGGCCAGACCAACCTGTGCGACTACGGCCGCTTCCTCTACGACAACTGCCTGCCGGACGGGACGTTCCGCTACCACGAGGGCGCGACCGACTTCGGGCAGATGTGCCTGCTCGGGACGTTCTCCCAGGCGGCGGTGCTGTCGGAGGCGTCGGTGGTCAAGATCGAGGACGACATCCCGCTCGAGCTGGCCGCGCTGACGTCGTGCGGGGTGCCGACCGGGTTCGGCTCGGCGGTCAAGGCGGGCGAGGTCAGGCCCGGTGACACCACGATCGTGTACGGGGTCGGCGGGGTCGGGGTGAACGCGCTGCAGGGCGCGTCGATCGCCGGCGCCCGCTCCGTGATCGCGGTCGACCCGGTCGCGTTCAAGCGCGAGTCCGCGCTCCGCTTCGGCGCTACCCACGCGGTCGCTTCGACCGAGGAGGCGCAGGCGCTGGCGCAGGAGCTGACCTGGGGCGTCGGCGCCGACCAGGCGATCGTGACGATGGGCGTGGTGACCGAGGACGTGGTCTCGGCCGCGTTCGCCGCGATCCGCAAGCGCGGCATCGTGGTGCTGACCGGGCTGGCCGGGCCGGCCGCGAAGACCGTGAACATCAGCGGGTTCGAGCTGGCGCTGTTCGAGAAGCGGCTGCAGGGCGCGCTGTTCGGCTCGTCCAACCCGTTCGACGACATCCCCCGCATCCTCGACCTGCACCGGGCGGGCAAGCTCAAGCTGTCCGAGCTGATCACCGCCAGGTACACCCTCGACCAGGTCAACCAGGGCTACGAGGACATGATGGCGGGCCGGAATATCCGGGGCGTCATCGTGCATGCGTAACCTGTTTTCTTTACGATGAGCGCATGAACCCGCTCTCCGGCGTGCTGTCGGAGGCGTGGACGCTGTACAAGCGCCACGCCTCCCACTTCCTGCTCATCTCGTTCGCGATCTACCTGGTGATCGCCATCGTGACCGCGCTGCTGAGCCTGGCGCTGGGCTCGTTCGGCGCGATCATCGGCGGGCTGCTGAGCCTGCTCGGCACCTTCCTGCTGCAGGCGGCGCTGGTCAAGGCCGTGCAGGACGCGCGCGACGGGCGGGCCGACCTCGACCTGCGGTCGAGCATCGACTCGGCGCTGCCGTTCCTGGGCGCGGTCACGATCGCCGGGGTGTTCGCCAGCATCGCCATCGGGGTCGGGTTCGCGCTGATCATCGTGCCGGGGCTGATCCTGCTGACGTTCCTGTCGCTGATCGTGCCGCACATCGTGGTCGGCGGCGCGACCGCGTTCGAGTCGTTCGGGCGGAGCTGGCGGACCGTCCGCGGCTACGCGTGGCAGGTGTTCGGCACCTACGTGGTGGTGTTCCTGATCCTGATCGTGGGCGAGATCGTGCTCGGCGTGATCCTGCTCGCGCTGCCGTACTCGATCAGGTCGTTCATCTCCGACGTGGTGGTGGGGACGCTGGTGGCGCCGTTCCTGGCGGCGGTGGTCACGCTGGTCTACGACCGGCTGACGGTGGCGCACGGCCAGTCGCCGGAGCCGGGCGGGACCGCGGCCGACGGATTCGGGCGCTACGACGCGGCCTAGCCTTTTCCCCGCTAGTTGGGGCTGAACTGCTCCTGCGCGTAGTCGGGAGCGGGCCTGGTGGTGGTGGCGCGCAGGATCGCGATCTCCCGCACCAGCAGCGACCGCTCGAGCCGGAGCCGGGCCAGCGCGTCCGGCGCCGCCAGCAGCGACTGGCGCTCGGGCAGGTCGATGATCATCGCGGCGCCGATCACGTACGACAGCAGCCCGGGCTCGTCCGGCAGGTCGGCGATGCTGATCACGCCGCCGCCCTGGTCCGCGAGCGCGTTCAGATAGGCGCGGAACCCGGCCTGCACCTGGCGCACCAGGCCGGCCGCGGCCTCGGCCGCGCCGGGCTCGGCCGTGTCGTCGTCCGGCAGCACCTCGATCTGGCCCTGCAGGTACGGGCGCGACCGGTCGACGTCGATCAGCCGGAACCGGTCAGTGCCCACCGTGAGCAGGTCATAGCGGCCGTCGGCGGTCGGCGCGACCTGGCGCACGACCGCGACGCAGCCGTACTCGTGCAGCGCGGCGACGCTGTCGGCTCCGACCTCGCGGCCGGACCTGATCGCGATCACCCCGAACTTCCTCGGCTCCGGCCCGGCCAGCAGGTCCGCGACCAGCGTCTGGTAGCGCTCCTCGAAGATGTGCAACGGCAGGCGCATCCCGGGAAACAGCACCGTCGACAGCGGGAACAGGGGCAGCATCTCGCTCATATCGGTGGACGTACATTCGGTGAGTTTCGTGAACCGCCGGGCGGTTTATTGCTTTGCCCTGCCGCCCGGGTGTCGCCTACCCTACCAGCAACGCGTTGACGGAGACGAGTAGCACGGGCCCACGCGAGCAGCAGAGAGCCGCCGGAAGCTGAGAAGGCGGCCTCGCGCCCCGGTCGCGAAGACACTCCCGAGCGGGCTTCGAATGAGGCCGCCCCTGGTCTTGTTCGCGAGCGGGCGGCGAAGGTGCGGTGGCACAGCGAGTCGGCCCTTCTCGCCCGCACCAGTCAAGGGATCACCACGGAGTCCGCAGGAGGACTTAGCGATGATCCGCACCCTGATCGCCGACCTGCCCGGTCACGTCGGCGAAACCATCTCGATCGCCGGCTGTGCGCAGACGCTGCGGCTGCAGCGCGCCGTCCAGTTCGCGATCATCCGCGACCACGCCGGCGCGGTCCAGGTCACCCACCACCGCGACGGCGGCGCGCTCGACTCGCTGCTCGACGGGCTTTCGGTCGAATCGGCCGTCCGGGTGACCGGGCGGCTGGTCGCCAACCCGGTCGTCGCCCTCGGCGGCGTCGAGCTGATCCCCGAGGAGATCACGGTCGAGAACCGGGCCGAGGCACCGCTCCC
>Ga0335075_10017177_pt1 | contig 10771 bp, 7 predicted proteins | sample Lox_Sample_24_FD_206723 | JGI IMG/M metagenome (GOLD analysis project Ga0335075, IMG submission 206723) | Soil microbial communities from Loxahatchee National Wildlife Refuge, Florida, United States - Lox_Sample_2.4 | ecosystem: Environmental > Terrestrial > Soil > Wetlands | place: USA: Florida... | reverse complement strand
CTCCTTCACGCTCGCCACGCTGGCCGCATCCGATGGCAGCTACGCCGGAGTGAACTCGCTCGGCAACGAGGTCGTCGAGGCGGTGCTCGGCTCCGGCCTGCAGAACTACGTCATCAACCTGATGACCATGGACTACGGCAGCGCGTCCAGCAGCGTCTGCGTCGTTGTCTCCGGCAGCTGCGAGATGGCGCAGTCGGCGATCCAGGCGGTGCAGAACCTCGAGTACACCTACGGAATCCCGGCGAGCAAGATCGCTGTCACCCCGATGATCGGCATGAACGACACCACCAGCGAGACCTTCACTCTCGCAGACGTGGACACGCTGACGGCATACGCGGTCGACAACGGCCTGGCCGGGCTGCACTTCTGGTCACTGGACCGGGACACGCCCTGCTCCGATACGTATGCGTCGCCCACCTGCAACTCGATTTCCAGCACGACGCCACTGGAGTACACCGACGAGTTCCTGAGCGACCTCGGGAACTGACGGAGGCCGTGGGGCGGGCCGCGCACGGGCTACCCGGCGCGGCCCGCCTCCCGTTCCGGGGAACGCGCTTTCACCGAACCCCGCTTACCCTGGCCATTGCGGTAATAGGACACGCAGACGCCGTGGTCGGTGAGCACTGGAGGTGCTGTGCGGCTTGTTGGCCGGGCATTGGAAAGCGCCGTGCTCGAACAGTTTCTGGCTGCCGTTCGGGGCGGCGAGAGCCGGGCGCTCGTGCTGCACGGCGAGCCTGGTGTCGGCAAGACGGCACTGCTCGAGTTCCTGGTGCAGCGGGCCGCTGACTGCCGGGTGATCAGCGTGTCGGGCGTGCAGTCGGAGATGGAGTTGGCGTTCGCCGCGCTGCATCAGATATGCGCACCGCTGCTTGACCGGCTGCCGGATCGCGAAGCTGGCCCGGGACGGGCTGACCAACCCGGAGATCGGTACCCGGCTGTTCATCAGCGCCCGCACCGTCGAGTACCACCTGGGCAAGGTATTCACCAAGCTGGGCATCACCTCCCGCGCCCAGCTCGACCGCGCGCTGAGCTAGCGCCGGCCGTCCCTGACCGGCCCGGTCGCACTAAGGACTGGGCAGTTGAACTAAAGGACTGGGCAGTTGAACTAGGGACTGCCGGATGTGGCCGCATCGTCTCCGCCGCGAGCATGGTGGCGTCATCGTCCACCGGTCAGCGGCAGCTGGCCGCAGACAGACGGAGAAACGCAAGATGCCAGAATCAGCCCAGCCCACGGTCGTGCTCGTGCACGGGGCGTTCGCCGACGCCTCCGGGTTCGGCGGCGTGATCCGGGAACTGGCCACCTCGGGATACCGGGCGGTCGCCCCGCCGAATCCGCTGCGCGGTCTGGCCGGTGACGCGGCGACCGTGCGCGCCGTGGTCACCGCGGTCGGCGGGCCCGTCCTGCTCGTGGGCCACTCCTACGGCGGCGCGGTGATCACCCAGGCCTCTGACGGCCTGGGCAACGTCATCGGCCTGGTATACCTGGCCGCGTTCAGCCCTGACGTGGGCGAGAGCTGCGCCAGCGTCCAGGCGCCCTTCCCGGCTGCCATGCTCGCCGCCACCGTCGAGCCCACCCCCTACGACGCGCCAGGCGCGGCCGGCGGCCCGGATCTGCTCATCAGCGAGGAGCACTTCCGCGAGACCTTCTGCGCCGACCTCCCCGCGGACCTGGCCCAGGTCATGTGCGCCACTCAGCGGCCGCTCGCCGCCGCCGCTTTCACCGAGAACGCCACCGCTGCCGGGTGGAAATCGATCCGCTCCTGGTACCAGCTCGCCCGGCACGACAACGCGATCCCCCCGCAGGCCCAGCAGTTCATGGCCAAGCGGATGGGCGCAGTCACCGAGGAGATCGACGGCTCACACGCCCTCCTTCATCGCCCAGCCCGTGCGCGCCGCTCAGCTCATCAAGACCGCCCTGACCCAGTCCTGACCTCGGGGCTCGGGCACCCACTGCCCGTATCTGAACCAACGACAAGAAGAGCCGATGCATGAGACCACGCCTGCGGCAGTGCGCGGGCCAGCACCTCGGTCGGCGCGCAGCGGCCTGCCTGACCAGCCAGCCCGAGGCGTACTCGCAGGTCGGCATTATCGTGGCCATCGTGCCGTGTCAATGCTTCGCTGCCCATCCCCGGCCGGGAGCATGCCCGTGAAGGCACCGTCCGGTCGGAAAGTGGCCGAGGGGCTCTGGTTTGCGCTGCTCGGGCCGGTGCGCGGCTGGCTCGATGGTGCCGAGCTGGAGCTGGGGTCGCCAGATCAGCGGACCGTGCTGGCTTTCTTGCTGCTCAGGGAAGGCCATCCCGCGACGGCGGACGAGATCATCGACGCGGTCTGGGGAGAAGACGCGCCGCGCAGCGTCCGGGGGGTGCTGCGCACGTACGTGTACCGGTTGCGGCGGCTGTTCTCCGGGCTGCCGGGCGGCGATCCGCTGATCCAGTCGGTGGGCGGCAGTTACGCGCTGCCGGCCGCTGGCGAGTCGGTGGACGCCCGGGTTTTCCAGCAGCGTGTCGCCGAGGGCCGGCGGGCGCGGCAGGAGGGGGATCCGGCGCGCGCGGCGGTGCTGCTGGGCGAGGGGCTGGGCCTGTGGCAGGGAACGCCATTGTCGGGGACGCGGGGACCGTACGCGGACCGGCAGCGGCAGCGGCTGGAGCAGCTGCTCGAGGGAGCCCGCGAGGAGTACTTCGCCGCGGAGGTCGAGCGGGGCGCGCACCGGGAGGTCATTCCGGCGCTGACCCAGGCCGTGGCCGACAGCCGGCTGAGCGAGCGGCTGCGTGAGCTCCTCATGCTGGCCCTGTACCGGGCGGGCCGGCAGGCGGAAGCCCTCGAGTTGTACAACGATGCCTACCGGGTGCTGGATGAGGAACTGGGGATCGCGCCGGGGGCCGCGCTGCGCGAGCTGCATGGAGCGATCCTGCGGGCGGACCCGGGGCTGGAACTGCCCATGGGCCAGGACGGCCCGGGACTGCCCGCCGCGCCCGCCCCCAGCCCGTCCGCTGCCCGCCGGTGGGAGGACGCCGATCCTGGTGCGGGCGGGGTGGTTACGCGGCCGGGGCTGGTCCAGCGGCTGGGTGGCCCGGCGCGGGTGTCGGTGGTCTCGGCGCCGCCGGGCAGTGGCAAGACGGTCTTGTTGCGGTCCTGGATCGCGCAGTCGGGGGTGGGGGGCGATGTCGGCTGGGTGGCTGCCGGGCGCGACGATTGCGACCCGCAGCGGTTCTGGCTGTCTGTCCTGAACGCGCTGCGCCGGACGGCCTCGGGTTCGGCGCTGGTGCAGGAGGTGACGGCGGCGCCGGACCTGGATGGGTGGGCGGTGGTGGAGCGGCTCCTGAGGAACCTGGCGGCGCTGCGCGATCCGGTCTGGCTGGTGATCGACGACGTGCACGAGCTGGGGCCGGAGGTGATGCGGCAGCTGGAGCTGCTGGTATTGCGGGCCCCGCCGGCGTTGCGGTTCGTGCTGGCGACGCGGCAAGATGTGCGGCTTGGTCTGCACCGGCTGCGGCTGGAGGGCGGGCTGGCCGAGATCCGCGCGGCTGATCTGCGGTTCTCGGTGAGCGAGGCGGGGGAGCTGTTCGCCGCGGCGGGAGTGAGCATTTCCGGGTCGGCGGTGGCGTTGCTGCATGAGCGGACGGAGGGCTGGGCCGCCGGGCTGCGGATGGCGGCGTTGTCGCTGGCCGGGCATGGGGACCCGGAGCGGTTCGCCGAAGAGTTCTCCGGCAGTGAGCGCACGGTGGCGGAGTACCTGCTGGCGGAGGTGCTGGACCGGCAGCCCGGGCCCGTGCGGCGGCTGCTGTTGCGGACGTCGATTCTGGAACGCGTGAACGGGAAGCTGGCCGATCTGCTGACCGGCGATGATGACGGGGAACGGGTGCTGCAGGACCTGGAGGAAGCGAACGCGTTCGTGGTGTCGCTTGACGGGGCGCGCTCGTGGTTCCGTTATCACCCGATGTTCGCCGGGCTGCTGGCGCTGGAGCTGCGGCGCGCCGAACCGGGGCTGGTGACCGGGCTGCACCGGGCGGCCAGCCAGTGGTTCGCGGCACAGGGGTACCCGGTGGAGGCGATCCGGCACGCCCAGGTGGCCGAGGACTGGGACCGGGCCGCCAGGCTGCTGGCCGACTACTGGCCCGGGCTGCACCTGGACGGGCAAGACGCGGTCATCCATGGGCTGCTGGCCGGCTTCCCGGCCCGTGTCCTGGCGGCCGATGCTGAGCTCGGGGCGCTGATCGCGGCCGACGAGCTGGCGTTCGGGACACTAGATGGGGCTGAACGTCATCTGGGCCTGGCCGAACGCGCAGCGGCGGCGGTGCCGCAAGCCCGGCGGGCCCAGGCGCAGCTGCTGCTCGGGATCGTCTGGCTGCTGGTCGCGCGCCAGCGCGGTAACCTGCCCGCGGAGGCGCGGGAGGCGCAGCGGCTGCGCACCATGGCCGGGGTACCCGAGACAGCCGTGCCCGGGCTGGGCGAGGACCTGCGTGCGCTGGCGCTGATCAGCCTGGGCTATGCCGAGGGCTGGACCGCTGTGTCCGATCCGGCCGGGCACCTGGAGCAGGGCATCATGCTGGCCCGCCGGACCGGGCGCTCGTATCTCGAGTTCACTGGCCTGGCCTATCAGTCGGCGATCGAGGCCGCCCGGTCACTGCCGGGGGCGGAGGATCACAGCAGGCAGGCGATCGAACTGGCCGAGCGCCACGGCTGGAGCGACGAGACCGCGGCCGGTGTCGCCTGCACGGCGCTCGGCGGCGCGCTGGCCTGGCAGGGGCGGCTGGACGAGGCAGCGACCTGGCTGCACCGTGCCGATCTTGCCATCAAACCTGAGGCCGAGGCCGTGGCGGCGCTGGCCGTCCAGTACATCCGCGGCCAGCTCTTGCTGGCGCGCGGCCAGGCCGCTGACGCGCTGACCACGTTCCAGGCGGCCGAGCGGCTCGCCGGGCGGCTGGCCGCACCGCATCCGTTCGCCGGGCCAGCCCGTGCCTGGCTCGTGTGCGCGATGGCCCGCCTCGGCGAGACCGAGCGCGCCGAAAGGTTCCTGGCCGGGCTCGGTGAACGAGAACGCGAGAGCGGCGGGATCCGCATCGCTACCGCGGCCTTGCGGCTGGCCCAGGATGACCCGGACGCCGCCCTCGCCGTGCTCGGTCCGGTGCTGGACGACTCCGTCCGGGTCGGCTGGCAGACCTGGCTGGTGGCAGCTTTCCTGCTGGCGGCGATCGCCCGGGACGCGCTCGGTGATCCGGAAGGTGCCGAAGCCACCCTGGAGCGTGCGCTGGACCTGGCCGGATCGGGCGGCGCGCTGCTGTGGTTCCTGCTCCACCCGGTGCCGGTGCTGCTCGACCGCCTCATGAGGCACCGCACCGCTCACGCTGACCTGATCGCCGAGATCGAGATCAAGCTCGCGGAGAAGTACGGCGGGATCGCGTCCCCGCACGCACCGGCCGCGCTGACAGCGCCGATGAACGAGAGTGAACTGCGCGTGCTGCGCTACCTGCCGACCAGCCTGACCGTGCCGGAGATCGCGGGCGAGCTGATGCTCCCGCGCAGCACCGTGCAGGCCCACATGCGCAGGCTGTACGCCAAGCTCGACACCCACCACCGCGCGGAAGTGGTCGAGCGTGCCCGCAACCTGGGACTGCTCGCCCCTCCGGCCGCCAGCCTCAGCCGGTCAGGCTGAACGGGCCGCCTTTGCCGTCAGCCCGCATGGCTGCGACCGCGGGCGGAGGGCTTGGCCTGGGGGAACGGCTGAGCCTTCGCCGTGCGCAGCTGGGCCGCCAGCTTGATCTGGCCTTTCCGGTAGGCGGCGCGGTACTGGCTGACCGCGTTGGCCAGGGCCTGCTGGTTGGCGGTGACGAGCTGCTGCTCGTAGCTGGCCTGGACGGCGAAGTAGATGCCGGCCAGGTCGCTGGACTGGGTGCAGCGGGCGTCGGTGACGGCCACCGCAAGCTGCGCCTGGTTGGCGGAAGCGCTGACCGGGGCTGTGGTGTTGGCGTTTCCCGGCTCGTTCCCGTACCTGGCGCGTTTCTCCTGGCTGGATACGTACTGCGGCTGCGGAAAGCTGTAACCGTTCTTGGCCATGCAGGCGGACCAGGCCCGGGTGGCAGCCTGCACCGCCGGGTCTTGCGCCACGCCGGTGGCGATGTCCTTGGCCAGCGTCCCGATGAGGGCCAGCGGCCCGGCTTCGATGGGGTTGGCGAGGTCCTGCTGGATGGTGGTGCAGTTGACGGCCGCCGCCTGTTCCGCCGGGGAAAGGCTGGGCGGGTTCGGCTCGGCATCGATGCCCAGGGTGCTCAGGATCGAGGTGAGCCCGCCGCTGAAGCCGTACTGCTGCGCGTCGGTTGTGCCGAGGTATCCCCAGGCCCCCCAGGGCTGCGCGAACGGCTCGACCGCGATGGCCAGGCTTAGGTTGTCTTCCACGAAGGTGCTGCTGTAGGCGGCGCTTGGATAGCCGGCGGCGGTCATGCACGTCGCGGCGAAGGTGAAAAGCGACTCGCCCGGCGCCAGCCCGTCGTTGGTGGATACGCCGAGCGCGGCGTAGGGGGTGAACGCCTCGGTCGACACCGCCGCCTCGGCCGAGGCAGGCGCTGGCGGCCTGCCGACGGCGGGCGCCGTGACGGTTGCTGCCGGTGTATTCGGCGCGGCGGTGCAGCCGGCGAGGGCCGCGCAGCAGCAGATCAGGAGACCAAGGCCGGTGCGCACGCGCATGTGGCTGCTTTCCTTTCCGGTGTGCCGTCACGCGTGCCGCAGCGCCGCGAGGGGGCTGGTCCGTGCCGCGCGCAACGCGGGGTAGGCACCGGCCAGCAGGCCAACGACGCTGCCGATCAGCGGGGCGGGCAGGGTGTAAGCCGGGTTGAGGATCGCGGTCCAGTCCTTGGCTGCGGCGAAGATCACCACGACCGCGACGCCGATGCACGTGCCGATCAGCCCGCCCAGGGTGCCCAGGGTGGTGGATTCGGCCAGGAACTGGGCGGCGATGTGGCGGGGCCGGGCGCCGACCGCGCGGCGCAGGCCGATCTCTTCGGTGCGTTCCAGCACGGCGACCAGGGTGGTGTTGGCGATGCCGACCGCGCCGATGAGCAGGCTGATCAGCGCCAGGATGAGGAATAGGCCGGCCAGGTCGCCGCTGATCTGGCTTTGCAGGGCCTGCGGGCCGGGCGGGGAGGTGACGACCAGGCGGGACGGGTCGGTGGGCAGTTCGGCGGCGGCGATCTGCTTGGCCACCTGCTGGGCGGCGCCGGTCCGGGTGGCGATGACCATCTGGGCCTCGCCCTGGGTGCCGATCCCGGGCTGGGGGTTGCCATATTCGGCCAGGGCGGTGCTGGCCGGGATCAGCATCGCGCTTTCGCCGGTGACCACGCGCTGGGCGGAGCTGTAGATGCCGACCACGGTGTAGGCGATGCCGCCGGCGAACACCGCGGGGTGGGCGGCGAGCCGGGCGGGCGAGATGCCAAGCTGGGCCGCGGTGGTGGTGTCCAGCATCGCGACATGCTGGGTGGTGTTGTTGTCATAGGTGCTCAGCCGCGAGCCCGCCACCATCGACAGGCCCATGGCCTGGACGGCGCCGGGGGAGGCGGCCAGCAGGCCGATGGTCTGCGAGGAGGCCGCTGACGGGGCGAGCGACCCGGTGAAGTTCCCGCTCGCGGGGCCCGGGACCGGCCACCACACCCCCGCCGCGGTCACCCCGTTGATGCGGCCGGCGACCTGGCCGGCGTTGGCGGGAAAGGCGATCGGCGGGTTGGTGCCGGGCGGCGCGGTGTTGTTAGCCGCGCCGTTGTCTTCCACGGTGACCGTGGTGTCCTGCAAGAGCGTGAACTGTTTGGAGATCTGCCCGGCCCCGGTGGCGGTCAGACCCAGCACGGCCACGAACGCGCCCACGCCCAGCACCGTGCCCAGCATCGTCAGTACGGCGCGGCCCGGCCGCGCCGCGATGTTCGCAACCGCCTCGGCGGCCGCGTCGCGGGCAGCCAGCCGGGGCGCGGGCAGGCCAACAGCTGCGTCAGGCATGACCGGCCTCGATCCGTTCGGACAGCACCCCGTCGCTGATCGTGACCATGCGGCGGGCGTGGGCGGCCACCGTCGGGTCGTGGGTGATCACCACGATCGTGTATCCAGCCGCGTTGAGCTGGTCGAGAACTTCCATGACCGCGGCGGCGCTGACCGAGTCCAGGTTCCCGGTCGGCTCGTCGCACAAAAGCAGGCTCGGGGTGTTCACCAAGGCCCGGGCGATCGCGACTCGCTGGCACTCGCCGCCGGAGAGCGTGGCGGGCAGCGCGTCCAGCCGGTGGCCCAGCCCGACCGCCTCCAGCGCCCCGGCCGCTGCCAGCCGCCGACCGCCGCGCGGGGTCTGGTTATATAGCTGCGCAAGCAGCACGTTCTCCAGCGCCGTGCGGTAGGGCAGCAGGTGGAAGGACTGGAACACGATCCCGATCCGCCGGCCGCGGAGCGCGGACCGGTCCTGGTCAGCCAGCGCGCTGGTGTCCAGGCCGTCGAGCAGGTAGCTGCCGCCAGTCGGGGTGTCGAGCAGGCCGAGCAGGTGCAGCAGCGTCGACTTGCCCGACCCCGACGGCCCGGTCACCGCGACGTAGTCGCCCTCGGCGATGACCAGGCTGGCCGGGCGCAGCGCGGGCACCGGCGGCGGCCCGGGGTAGGTGCGGGCCAGGCCATCGAGTTCGATCACCGGCGCGCTCATCAGCCACTCACCACCACACGGTCGCCGGCCGCCAGCGCGCCGGGCTGGCCCGGGGTCACCTGGACGTAACCGTTCTCGGAAAGTCCCGGTGTCACCGCGACGTCGGCCTGCCTGCCGTGCGCACCGACCACGGTGACGTAGCTCGTGCCCGACGCGGTGGTGACGATCGCGGCGACCGGGACCGTCAGCACCGGCCCCTCGGTCTGCCCGGTGTCGACGGTGACCAGCACATTCTCCCCGTTCAGCGCCGCCGCCAGCGCCGACGACGGGCGTACGGCCAGCGGGATGAACGCCGTCGCCCCCGAACCGCCCGAACTACTGGAACTGGAGCTGCTGGAACTGGCCGAACTGGCCGAACTGGCCGAGCTGGCCGAGGCGGCCGCGGCCGCCGCGGCGGCGCCGCTGCCAACGTCGACCACCGTTCCGGCCGGCACGGTGACGGTCGCCGTCCCCAAGCTAGCCACGGTGCCGGTGGCGTGGATGCCGGTCACCTCGTCGTAGATGCTCACCGTCAGCCCGGGCTTGACCTGCCCGGCGTAGGCCGGCGGCAGCTGCCCGGTCAGCGCCAGCGACCCCCGGGGCGCCAGCTCCAGGAACGGCTGCCCCGGCTGCTGCCCGGCCGCGCCGTTGACCGCGACCACCGTTGCGGGCAGCGACGGCACGAACACCACATCGGCCGCGGGCACCCCGCCCGATTCCGGCGCGCTGTAGCCCAGATGCTCGTAATACGCCGACACCGCATCCTGGGTCGCCGCGCCGAAATACCCCGCCGTGTCCCCGCTGTCGTAGTACCCCAGCGACGCCAGCGCGTTCTGCAGCTCGGCCACATCCGGCCCGCTCTCGCCCGGGGTCAGGTCTCGCCACGCCGGCACCGGCCCGGACAGCACGAACAGCGGCTGGCCGTCCAGCTCGGCGAGCTGCTCGCCGTTGCGGATCGTCTCCCCGGCCGCCACCTCCAGCTTCGAGATGTACACCGCCCCCGCCGCCGACGAACCACCCGGCGACGAAGACGACGACGACGAGGGGGCGCTGACGTACACGTCGTACTGGGTCGAGGGATACACCACCCCGCGCATCTGCACCGACGAGGTCAGCACCTGCGAGACGACCGGCGCCGTGGTCACCGTGGCCGGCGGCGCCGCGGTGTCGGCGGCCAGTTGCTGCGGCGACTTCACAAACGACGCGCCGATCAGCCCGCCGACCGCCAGCAGCGCCGCGGCGATGCCCACCCCCAGCAGCACCCGCCGCCGCCGCGCCAGCCGCGACCCGCGCACCGCCCGCCGTCCGCTGTTCCCATCCCCGCCGCTGTTCCCATCCCCGCCGCTCCCGCCCGGGCCGCTCTGCGCGGCCGGGGAGCCAACTTGTGTCACGGCATTCCTCCGATGCGTGCGCTGCCTGGCTTGCCGTCCCGGCCAACGGTGCCGCAGGCCGCGCCTGCGCCGCATCGGCCCGCGGGCCACTTTTGCGGGGGCGCTTGTGGCCCGCGGGCATATGCCTGCGGGCTAATGCGCAGGCCGGGGCCGGGCGGTTACGCTCGGCGCATGGACGCCCCGCCACGCCCGCCGCTGCTCAACCGCGTGCCGCCGGGCGGGTGGCTGACCATCTCCTGGTGCGCGGTCATCGCGTATGTCGGCGGCCCGGTGATGCTGTTCGTGCCGGGCCGGCCACTGTGGCACCAGGTCCTGTTCGGCGTGCCGCTTCTCATCTGGGCCAGCCTGGTCGTGGTGCTGTCCGCCGTGCTGCTGCGCCGCTGGCCATTGCCGGCCCTGGGCCTGCTGCTGGCCGGCGCCATCGCCGCGGCCAGCACGCCGCACACGGCGCAATCCATCGCGTCTTTTCTGATCGCTCCGGCCGGTGTCGCCGTCGGCTACATCGCGGCCACCGCTTCGCGCCGGGTCTCGGTCGCGGCCGCGGTCATCGCGCTTGGCGTGCTCGCCCGCTACGGGACCAACTGGCGGGGCCAGGGGCTTAGGGCCGACTGCTGGCCGGCGGCCGTCGTCATTGCGTGGCTGATCGGCCAGTCGATCCGCCAGCACCGGCTGCACGCCGAGACGGTGAGCGCCCATGCCGAGGTCGCGGCGGTCACGGCCGAACGGCTGCGGATCG
>Ga0335075_10017176_pt1 | contig 10772 bp, 9 predicted proteins | sample Lox_Sample_24_FD_206723 | JGI IMG/M metagenome (GOLD analysis project Ga0335075, IMG submission 206723) | Soil microbial communities from Loxahatchee National Wildlife Refuge, Florida, United States - Lox_Sample_2.4 | ecosystem: Environmental > Terrestrial > Soil > Wetlands | place: USA: Florida... | reverse complement strand
GGCCGGCGCGCTGGACGAGCTGTTGCAGTCCGGCGTGCTCGAGGACGTCGGTGGCGGAGGGGATGACATCCAGAAAGAACTCGACGAGGTCACCTCATCGAGTCAGGTGGACAAGGAGCTTGCCGCTCTCAAGGCGCAGCTCGGTCCGGGAGGCGACCCGCCGCCCGCCCTCCCGGCCGGCTAACCGCCGCGTGCCGGCGGGCGCGTCCATGATCGACGCTAGCTGACAGATGACCCGCTCTCCGTCGGCTGGGTGACGGCCGAGTTGACGTCGTCGAAGATCCCTGGCGCGTTCTGGAACGCTCCGCTGGGGTTATCCGACAGCGTTGAGTTGTCAATGCTGAGCGTCCCGCCGCCGGAGTTGACGACGAAAAAGATCGCACCGCCGCCCTCATTGGCGGTGTTGCCGCTCATCGCGGTGCCGTCAACCAGCAGGTTGTAACCGGCACCGTCGGTGTAGATCGCGCCACCACTGCCGCCGCCCGGAGTCCCTGACTTGGCCGGGTTCGCACCTGAGCCGATCGCCTTGTTGCCCGTCATCAGGCTGTTGTAGACGGCGAAGTTGGCGAACAGGCCGCTGAGCGCGGCACCGTTGGAGCAGGAGTTGCCGGTAAAAGTGTCGTCGACGATGTAGACCGGAATGCTCATGTCCATACCGGTGGCGCGGACGGCGCCGCCGCCGAGGTCGGGACCCGTGGCGTAGCAGCGGTCGCCGCTGAACACCGAGTTGACCACCTTGAGCTGGCCTCCCTCGTCGAAGATGGCACCGCCGCCGTAGCTGGCGGTCTCCGACTGCTGGGTTGCGGAGTAGGCGTCAGTAAGCGTCAGGTTCTGCACCACCAACTGCGGCCACTGCTGCTCCCAGCAGGAGCCGCTGGTGTAGGTCTGGGCCGCGTCGCAGGTATTCATGTAGAGGATCCGGGTGCTGCCGCCGCCGCTCAACGTGACCTTGCCACCGCCGTCGAGGACGACCTGGTGGCTGGTGTTCACCACCTTGGCGGTGGCGGTCATGGTGATCGTGACTGGCTGGGGGCCGCAGTCGAAGGTGATGATGCCGCCCTCCGCGACCGCCTGCACGACAGCCGCGGACGTACACCCGGCCGGCGTGCCGTCGCCGATCACGTGGTCCGGGTGGCTGGTGTCCACCGCCTGGGCCGCCACCGGGACGGCCACGCGTCCGTCCGGGTTGCCCGCACGCAGCGGGGAACCGCCCGATGTGGTCGCACCGCTGGTGCCCGCGGCAGCCCGGGTGCGGTACGTCGCTCGTGCCGCGGTAATGAAAACTGGCTGGCCGTCCGCTGTTCCGGCCGCGGGGCTGAGCGACGTGCTAGCCGGGCGGGGCGCGGGCGCGGTGACGGGGCCGGCACAGGCGGCCGCTCCGGTCAGCAGGAAGCCCGCTGCCACGAACCTGACGAAGATCCGGCCGGACCGTCCCACCAGTCGCATGGCTCGCATGCTAGCGCCTTCGCCACCGGCGGCTGGTTGATTCCGACCTGTCCGTCTGGCGTGACGTCGGCCGGTCATACGGCTGGCTTGTCTGCCGGCTAGGCGCCGAGGACGCGGGCGAGGAGAGTCGGCCGGGTGCGGGTGCCTGTCTTGGCGAAAATCGATTTCAGGTGATCCTGAACCGTGTGCTCGGACAGGAACATCAGCCCGGCGATGTCCCTGGTGTCCGCGCCGGAGACGAGATGGCCGAGGAGCTCGGCCTCGCGGGAGCTCAGCCCGCTGGCGCGGGCGAATAGGGTTACGCGGCCTGCCGGGGGCGTGGCCTCGATACTGACAGCGATATCGCGTTCGGCCGGCGGCGATGCCGAGTCCATCCGCGCGGCGCGCATCGTCAGCCAGTGGCCGCCGCCGAGGTGTACCCGCGCGCTCGGCGGGTTCCCGTCTACGCCTGCTTCACGCGCCAGCAGCTGTGCGCCCACGTTGTAGGCGCCTGCCGGGACCGGTGGCTGTCCAGCCGCTCCGGGAGGGACGAGCAACCGTAGGTACCGCTGGGTTTCCGGGGTCTGGGCAAGGACGCTGAGCGCCGGCGACAACAGCAGGACCACTGGCCCAGTGCCAGGGCGCCCATCCGCGCCGCTCGCCGAGAAGGCCGCGGCCTGGCTGCGACGCAGCGCTGTGGTGATCGGCCCCGCGACGCTGTGCAGGAACTGTAGTTCCGCCGCCGGGAACGGGGGCGCCTGCTGCGTCCGCCACAGGTCAAGGAACGCCCAGCAGCCGAACCGGTCTCGGTGGACCGACGTGGCGATGTCGCCGACCTGGTAGCCGGATAGTAGTTCCCGCCACACCAGGCTGCGGGACAGGTCACCGCCGGTCGCCTCGTGCAGCGAGGCAACCGGGGTCATCACGCTGGTCCACCGATTGACCGTGGTGAGGTACTTGAGCCGGATCAGACGCGGCAACTCGGGCAGGCACGGGACATCGGCCAACGGAGCCGAGCCCACCGACGTCTCCGGGTCGGTCATCAGCCAGACGTAGGCGTCGAACCCGATCACGCGCCGGAGTACCGCCAGCACGTCCAATCGCAGCGTGCGCGCGTCCGCCTCGCCCCGGCAAAGCTCCAGGACCTGCTCTCGCGCTCGCCCCCAGGACGCGGTACCGGCCACCACCGCAGGCTAACCGCCAGCTGCCGCACCCGGGAGAGCGCAGGACAGAAATCCCAGGAACCTGGGATGCCGCCTCACGGGCGAGCGGTCCTAGCGTGACGGCAAGAGGAACACGGCACTATCAGGAGGAGCCATGCACACGATGGTGGTACAGATGTCGATCGACCCCGCGCGGACGGACGCGATCGCCCGCCACTTCCGTGAAGACATCATCAGCTGGGCCACGCAGCAGCCAGGGTTCGTCAGCGGGCAGTGGCTGCTGGCACCCGAACACGGCCAGGGCATGGGCGTCGTCGTATTCGCGACCGTGGACGCCGCTTCCGCCGCGGCCCGCGGCCCGCGCAGCTACGCGCGGAACGACAGCCGAGCCTGGAACATCGAGGATGTCACCATCTACGAGCAGGTCACCACCGCCTAGCTCAAGACGTACCTAGCCGAAGAGGAACGGCAGGGCCTGCCGCTCGTGTCAGCGTTCGTGTTCACCTTCCGGTGAACCGCTCCGATGCCTGCTCAGCGTCGCCAGCCACTTCTTTCAGCGTGCGCATGTCGCGCTGCGCGGTGAACTCCATCCGCTGGTCGAGCCCTTCGAGCAGTCCCCACCGGTCGGCCAGCAGCGTGGCCTGCGGGAAGCTCGGTGAGTACAAGGTCCAGCGCACGACCGAGCCCGATGATCGCGGCGAGCCGGTCGGTACCCCCGTCCAGGATCGGCACTCCCCATTGCCGGTCCGGGAACCCGAATCGTGCCGTGTCCGCGGCTATCCTCAGATCGCACCAGGTGGCCAGCGTGACGCCGGCTCCGAGGCACCAGCCCGAGATCGCCGCGATCGCAGGCTTCGACGGGAACCGCCGCACGCCGAACACTCCTTCCGGCTTGCCGGCTCTTGGTCGCAGCGACTCCAGGGACGTCAGGTCGGCTCCCGCACAGAATGCCTCCTTGTCCCCGGTCACCACCAGCACCCTCGTGTCCGGGTCGTCGTTGAACGCGCGGACGGCTTGTACCATCGCCTCGGCCGTAGGCCCGTCGATGGCGTTGCGGCGCTGCGGACGCCGAATCGCGACCACGGCGACCGCCCCCATCCGCTCGTATCTGAGGGGAGTGCCGCCGACATCAGCCGTCAACGTGAGCACCTATAGCTGCGGCGCGGCCATTCCTGGTCGCGGCCCGGTTATCTGCGTTCCCTGAGCTAGCCAGGAACGCGGTCCCGGCGATCTGGGTGTTGATCGGAAGGAAGAGGGTCGGCACGTGGTATCTCTGCACTTCCAGGTGCGCCCAGCCGGTCTGGGCCAGGGTCGCCTCAGTGTCACGCAGCACATCGCAGCCCTCGAAGAACCAGCGCCACGGCCGGGCCACAGATCGCTGAACCATGCGCAGCACAGGATGGCTCTGGCCTGCCCGAACATGCTCCAAGAACAGAAACCGGCCACCCGGCCGGAGAATCCGGCGGACCTCGCGGAGCGTAGTAGCCGGGTCGGGCACGCTACACAGAACAAGCGTGCTCACCACGGCATCGACGCTCGCGTCGGGCATACCGATGGCGTCCGCTCCTTCAGCACGCAGCTCCAATTCGATGCCGTAGCGCTGCGCCGCCATCCGGAGCGGCGAGTGCATGTGCCGGTTCGGCTCGATCGCAATCAGCCGGGTGCCGGGTCGGTAATAGCGCAGGTTGGCTCCGGTTCCAGGCCCGATCTCGACCACGGTCGGCGGAAGGCTGCTGAACAGCCGTCGTTTGTAGCGTCCCATCAGTAGGTGCCCGTAAGCATCGGACGTGCGCAGGACGGCCGCATTGAGCCGGCCCCGCACGGCGTTGTCGACCGTCATGGAGCAGAGGCAGGCCTCTGGCGTGGTGGTGCTGTTGCCGCTACGGAAGCTGTCTGTCGCTGTCGTGTCCATGGGGCGAGTCTGGGTGGCGCGCCTGTCAGCTCGCTGTCACGCGTCTATGCCGCCGCGCAGCAGGCTGGCATGATGCCAACTGATGTTCTCGGTACTCGGCACCGTTACCGTTGTCGGCCTGGACGGGCAGGTCGTCGCGCTCAGTGACCGCCAACGGTCGCTGTTGGCCAGCCTGCTGGCCCGGGCCGGTGCTGTGGTGAGCGTGGACAACCTCGTGGACCTGATCTGGCCGGAGGATCCCCCTCAGGACCCCGTGGCGGCGCTGCACAACCAGGTATCTCGACTACGGCGGGCCATCCCGTTCACGCGGATCGAGACCGTGGCTCCCGGCTACCGGTTGTCCGTTGACCCGGACGACGTGGACAGTCAGCGGTTCGACCGGCTGGTGCGGGCAGACACTGCCGGGTCATTGAACGAAGCCCTGAGCCTCTGGCACGGTGCAGCCTACGCCGAGTTCGCTGAGTCGCCAGTGGCCCGGTTTGAGGCGATCCGGCTTGAGGAGGCGCGCCGACAGGCAACCGAGCGCTGGCATGAGCTTCTCCTGGACCTGGGCTCTCCAGAGCTTCCGGCTCTGGAGGCGTTCGCCACCCAGAATCCGCTCCGGGAACGTGCTCACCTCGTCCGCATGAAGGCCTTGTACGAGTGTGGACGCCAAGCCGACGCGCTCGCGGCGTACCGACGATACGCCGACCGGCTCGCCGACGAACTCGGGCTCGAGCCTTCGGCTGCCATGCAGGAACTGCAGCTGCGCATACTCCGCCACAATGTTCCGCCGCCGACCCCGCTGCGAGCGATGCGCGTAAGTCACGTTACCGTCGGCGACCGGCGAATCGCCGTTGCCACCGTTGGGAGCGGACAGCCGCTGATCGCGCTACCCGGCTGGGTTTCGAACATCGACGTCATCGCCGCTGGCCGCGATCCGCGATCCTCGGTGTTTCAGCGACTGGCCGGAACCCACGCACTGGTCATGTACGACCGATACGGGACTGGACGCTCCCCCGGTCCGGTCGATGGCTTTGGGCTGGACGTGAGCGTGGCCGAGCTGGCCGCCGTCGCGACCCACGCCGGAGCGCCGGTCGACTTGCTCGCCATGTCCCAGGCCGGACCGGTTGCCGTCGCGCTCGCCGCGAGGCGGCCGGACCTGGTGCGGCGACTGGTGTTCTTCGGGACCTACGCCAGCGCCGCCGAGGTATTCATACGCCCGGATCTCAACGCCACCCTCATCGGGTTGGTGCGCAGCCACTGGGGGCTTGGCTCCAAGCTGCTCGCCGACCTCTACCGGCCCGATCCGACCGACGCGGCGGCCGATCACATGGCCGCGGTGCTGCGAGACTCAGCCGACCGCGACGTGGCCGCCGGATATCTCGCGGCCATCTACGCCGCCGACGTCAAAGCGCTCCTTCCGGCGGTGAGCGCGCCTGCACTCGTGCTGCACTACCGGGGTGACCGCGTAATACCCCACCGCGGCGGGCTGCAACTGGCCAGCAGCCTGCCCGACGCCCGGCTGGTCACCCTCGAAGGGCGCTACCACCTGCCCGACGTTCGCGACCTCGACCGTATTGTCGACACCATCACCGCGTTCCTGTCCTGATCGTCCTGCGAGAGGTTCAAACCACGGAGCTGAGGTCATGCTCTGAGGTAGAGCGTCCAGTGGAGGGTGGAGACGCGATGGCGGACCGAGGGGTGCCAGGGCCGGTTCATGGCCTGTTCCAGCGACGCGTCGCGGGGGACGATGCGCTGCTGAAGCTCGCCAGGCTCCGCTTCGCTCAGATGGGCCTGGGCGCCGAGGTCTATGCCGACACACCGGATGAGCTTGAGCACGTTCTGGGGTTCGTGCCTCCTCATCCGTACCTTCCTATGGTCCATCTGAATCGCCGCGTCAATGTGCTGAACGAGGGTGGCTACGGCGTGGTGGTCGAGTTCGCCGACCGCTTCGCGGGCCGCGTCGCTGGCCTCGTCATCCATGACAAACATGAGATGGAGGAGCAGACAGGCCAGCTGCTTAGCGTGATGCGCCGGCTCGATGGGCATCTGAGTGAGCGACCGGGCGCCCCGCTCGTCTTTCTCGAGTACGCGGCCGGCTTGGAACCGGCGTGGTTCGTGGAGGTGGCAGAGCGGCTTGGTGACGCGGAGCGCGTCAGTTGCTGCATCGACGTTGGCCATATCGGTATGAGGCAGGCGTCTGTCAGGTTCACGCGCGGCCATCCTGAGCTGAGCCTGGGAGACCTCAACCCGCAAGACGGCCGGTTGCCTGATCTGGTCGCAGACGTCCAGGCCGCGGTCGAAGGCGCGACGCGGGATGTGCTGGACACCATCCACGCGGTCGGCTCGGCCGGTAAGCACCTGCATTTCCACCTGCACGATGGGCATCCCCTGATCCGGGGTCTCTCCGACCACTTCACCTTCTTGACACGGCTGCCGATCCCGTTCAGTTACCAGGGGCGCCAGTCACTGAGCATGATGTACGGTCCCGGCGGCCTGGCGTCTATCGTCGCCGCGGCCATGGACGCGTGCCACCCGGGGGCGGTGTCCTTCACGCTGGAGATTCACCAGGTCGAAGGCCGGCTGCCGCTTGGCGACGCCTCGGGGCTGTTCTCCCGCTGGCGGGATACCACTAACGCCGAGCGAATGAACTACTGGCTGTCAGTGCTCGGTGAAAATGCGCTGCTGATATCCGAATGCCTCACTGAAAGCCAGTAACGGGGATGGGGCGGGCGGAGCCGGGATGCGGAAAACGTGGATCGACTGGTCCTTTGCCCGGAACCGGTGATCAAGCTCCGGCTTGGCCTTGTCCGAGACCACGACCACCTGGTCAGGTGCTATCCAGGACACTCCCTCGGCCGTCCCGTACACGATGCTGCCATCAGCGTCCCTCGGGAACGCGTAGGTGGTGCCTGCGCCGGTGACCCGCCAGCCATCCGGTGGCAGGCGGCCCAGCCACAGCGCCGAGGAAGCCTGGGATATCACTGCGATCCGGTCACCGGTCACCGTGATGCCGCTGTAGTCCTCGAACAGCACCGTTTCGGGCAGCCGGATCTTGCCCACGCGGTCCCAGTTGCGGCGGCCGCGTCGGAATACCTGGATCCGCCCGCCTCCGGGGATGCGGCCCTCCGCGCCTCCCTTGCACCTGTTGCCCTCACATAGCCCGAGCAGGTATGTCTGCCCATCCCGGTGCACGCACGCCAGGCCTTCCAGGCCCTTATTCGGCCGGTCAAGCGGAAAGTCCAGCCAGGAGCTGCCGACATAGCGGAAGTCGGCGTCGTATTCCTGAACCGCAGCCATGAACTTCGCGCGGCCGCGGCGCAGCGATTCAATCAGCACGTAGAAGCGGTCAGACCGCGGGTCGTGCGCGATGTCCTCGAAGCCGCGGCGGTGGCCTTTATCCTGCAGGATCATATGAGTGTCGCTGGCCGCCCGGGCTAGCGCGGGCCCGATGCGGGCGATGTGCGGCAGGTTGTCGAAGATGACGTAGAACAGCCCGTCCTTGGCAAGCACGCCGCTGGCTTCCAGCCTCGGGTTGAGCGAGCCCTCGAGGATGTCGAGAATCTTCGCTTCCCTCACCAGCTCGAGCTGCAGCGCGGTGCGCGTGGCATCCATGGCGGTGCCTGCTCACATCGTCGGCGGCAGCGGTTCCATCGCGGCCGGGAAGCTCGCCGGGTCGACGGCGCGGGGCGTCTCCTTCCGCAACTGCTCAAGCTGCTGGCGTGCGCTGTCGTGCCGCATGCGGACGTAATGGATGATGCCTTCGGCCTTTTCCTGCCCGTGCCTCAGCTCGTTCTGCTTGCAGCCGCTGAGGTAGACCTCGTCGTTGGTGAATTGGCGGCCGGTGAACGGCTGGCCGTAGGGGGTGGCCGACTCCAGGTAGGCGGCCTGAGATACACGGCCCCACAGGCCGTCGCCGGAGTCAGCCGCAATCTGCCCGGCGAACGCCTCCGGGTTGAACTCGGTATCGAGCAGGCACTCGAGATAATCCAGGTAATACTGACGGTAGTCGCGGTTGCGCAGCAGGTTCTGCACCAGCGGTATGCGAGAGGTCGCATGGTTCCGCCAGTAGCGCCTGGTGTTGCCCGGCCAGTCGAGGATGTCGGTGTACTGCCATTTCGTACCGAAGTAGTCGATACCCAGGCAGTTGTCGTAATCCCACGGGACGAACGTGAAGTAGGGGGAGCCCATGAAGTCGTCCGCGGCACCCAGCCGCCCGGAATTGTAGAGGTAGTAGTTGGAGGGGGTCGCGTAGTAGTTGTCCCAGCTGCCGAGCAGCACGTTGACCACGGCCCATCTGAGGAAGGCGCGGGCGTTCATGATGCCATCGACCGACTCGCGGTACGCGTCGGTGCCGAAGCGCTCGTCTCCACCGCCGATCCGCGCGCCGCTGATCGTTCTGACGAACTGTGCCAGGTCGTCGTAGCTGCTAGCCCCAGGGTCATCCTCGTTAGTCTTGAGCCGGTAGGTGCGGTCGTCGGCGGCCTTGTAATACTGCCGCCCGCTGTCATCGCCGTCGGGACCAGTACGGTGTTCCAGCGTCGCGCACCCGACGTCACCGCAGTACGCCTTGTACAGATTGCCGCGGTGGTTGCTGCCGAAGTGATCCTCCAGGAACCGCTTGTCGACCTGTTCGATAACGGAGAACAGGCCGTAGTAGGTCGTGTCGAACGCGAGTTTGGCATAGGTGTGCCGTGCCGCGGGAACGCCCGCGCGCCGGAACAGACGCCAGGCCAGCGCCTCCCGCATCTGCGACGGATCGTTGTACATCGACTTGAGATTGACGGACGTCATCCCGGCGAGGTGACCGGTGCCGTGCTCGAGGGTTACCTTCCACGATCTCTTCGGCGCCTGCAGGGTCCGGTTGCCGCTGTTGACGAGGGAGAAACTCTGCGTGCCGAACGCGACGCCCTCGTCGCCCGGATCGGGAATGTGCCGACCGCTCGCCGACTCGGTACGCCACACATCCAGCCGCGCTCCTTCCGGCGCTTCCGCCTTCCTCGTCCGCACGGCAGACTGCTGCGGAAATCCTCTAACGTGGAACATGTACATGTCGGCAGCGAAGAACTCGTCTTTGGTGTGTGCTGTCCGCGTGGGCTCGCTGGTCTCATTCATTTGTTCTCCCCCGGATGCCCCGCAACGTTGTCGTGCCGCAGCGGCGCTGTCTTGTGCAGATCTTTACCCTGTCGGAGGCAGCCACTATCGTCCTGATACACGGCGCACCCAACAGGGTGACCGTCGTGGCCATCAGTCCGGACAAGCTGAAGAACCTGCGCGGCCGCTACGGATCCGCGGGCAGTAAGGACAACCGTTGCTGTTTGGGTGGTGACGGATATCCCGGGTGGGACGCATTTAACGGCGCGGCGTATAGGGCGGGAACCTCGCCCAGTCGGTGAGATCCAGATCCGCATCGGGTCAGCGGCGGCGCAGCGCACCTGCCGTGCGCTGGGCCCAGCCGGCTAGGTGCACGCGCAAGAGCGCCCATGACATGCAGGCCGCTGCCAGGGCGAATCCGTAGCGCCGGTCGTCGTGCGACTGCCCAGGGCTCAAGACGCTCCCAGCGCTCGACGGCTACGGGTGCGCCGTACAGATCCGTCAAGAGGGCTTGCAGCGCGGCGAGGCGGCGGTTCGCTCCGAAAGCACCCATCAGCGCAAAACGTAGCGCTGTCGCCAGATGGCCTGCTACCTTCCAGGGCCGGGTTATCAGGGTTCATGGCCCTCGTGGGCGAGCGCTTCGTAAAGGAGGAGGGCTCCTGCGACCGCTGCATTGAGGGAGTCGCTGATGCCTAGCATCGGGATGGCGGCGACGCTGTCGGCGGCGGCCAGCCACTCCCGGGCAAGGCCGCGCCGTTCGCTTCCGACGACGATGGCCAGCGGGCCGCGGTAGTCAACGTCCCGGTAGGAACGACCGCCGGCGGAATCAGCGGCGACGATGCGAAAGCCGCGCTCGCGTAGCCACTGTCGTGCTGCCGGGCGGCCGACGGCGACTACGGGCATGGCCAGCGCGGCACCCATGCTTGCCTTGAGGACGAGCGGGTGGCTCAGCCCGAATCCCTGCTCGACAACGAGCACCCCCGAAGCCCCGGCCGCATCGGCGCACCGGATCAGCGTTCCGAGGTTGCCCGGGAGGTCCCAGTCGTCGGCGATTATCACCCGGGTGCGGCGGCCAACGCGGATGTCGCCGAGCGTCCGCTCGCGGGCCCGGCCGAGGGCGGCGATGCCGTCCGGGCCATCTCGGTCGACCAGGCGGGAGAGAACCCTCTCGCTCACCTCGTACCCCTCGGCGCCCA
>Ga0335075_10017175_pt1 | contig 10772 bp, 9 predicted proteins | sample Lox_Sample_24_FD_206723 | JGI IMG/M metagenome (GOLD analysis project Ga0335075, IMG submission 206723) | Soil microbial communities from Loxahatchee National Wildlife Refuge, Florida, United States - Lox_Sample_2.4 | ecosystem: Environmental > Terrestrial > Soil > Wetlands | place: USA: Florida... | reverse complement strand
CGCAGCAGGCTCGCGGGCGGGCGCGAGTCGACAAAGCACAGCCTGCGGCAATCGCGTTAACAAGAGCCAACCTTCCGCCCGTTTTTATCGCAGGGACAATGAATTAGACATGAATTCAGGTGACGCACCGTGAGCCGCGTCACACAGCGTTCCCGTCGATTGCGGCGCTCCATCGCCGCTAGGGCGCGAGCGCTCAGCGCACGAACCTCGTCTTTAAGAAAGCGTTCCCGCGCGAGCGTCGAAAATCCTGTCGCAGCCCAAGGAAGGCGAAACGATCGAATGTCGATGACGAGCCGTTTGATCAGCGCTGCGCGAAGCTTTCACCCCTGATGGGTCTGGGCTTCACGTTCACGGCCTCGCGACGCACGATATCCGCTCGCGCGCGCGTCGGCTTCGCACATATACGCGCCCCGGTGGGTGCGCCCGTAATAACGGGTCCCGGAATAGTGGTAGACGCCCGACGACGTATTGACCCACACGACGGTGTCAGATGGGCAGCGCGCGCGCGCCGCGAGTTCGGTCGTGTACTGGTCCGCCCGCAGGTTCGAGGGCGAGCCGGCGTTCGCCGCCGGCGCAGGCGACTGCTTCCACCAGGGGAACAGAGAGCCCGACTGAGAAGCGGGCGCAGGCGCTGGGGCCGGCGCAGGCGCGGGAGCGAAACCGCCCGAGGGCGACGCGGCGGCTGTGCGGCTCTCGCGGCATTGTGCGAGAAACTGCGGCCAGCTCTTGCCGCCGGTCGCTCCCGCCGCCTTCGCCTCTTTCCACTGGCTCGCGCAGACTCTCATGGCGCTTTCGTGGCCCGAAGACGCACCGGCATTGGACGCCGGCGCCGACGGACGCAACCAGGGGAACAGGGAGCCTGACTGAGAGGCTGGCGCGGGCGCCGGCGCCGCAGCGGCGCCGCTGCTCTCGCTCGCCCGGCATTGCGCGAGAAACTGCGGCCAGCTCTGGCTCCCGGTCGTTCCCGCCGCCTTCGCCTCTTTCCATTGGGTCGCGCACAGTCTCATGACGCTTTCGGCGTTCGCCGCGGTCGGACCCCAGGCAAAGAGCAAGGCGATCGCCGCGGCCGTCAGCGAGGAAACAAACGAGCAGCGCATGTCACTCCCCCAAACCACGCCCTCAATCGGGCTTCGGCGCCAGCCTATCGCGAGCGGGACCGCTCCGCCAAGCGGATCCCGCCCTCCTTCACGAGGCGACCGTCTGCCGGGCCCGATCGGCCGGAGCGGGGGCGCTTACGCGTTCGGGCGTTCCGCTTGGCGCGGCGCGCAAATATTGCCTCGGCCATGGCGCGATCTGCCCGAGCGCCTGCGCCGCGTGCAGCGGCCAATACGGGTCGCGCAGCGCCTCGCGCGCGAGCAGCACGAGATCGGCCTGATCGTTGCGGATGATCTGGTCGGCTTGAGCCGGCGCGGTGATCATGCCGACCGCGGCAGTGGCGATGTTCGCCTCGCGCCGGATGCGTTCGGCGAACGGGGTCTGATATCCGGCGCCGACGGGTATGTCCGCCTTCTCGACATTGCCGCCCGACGAGCAATCGATCAGATCGACGCCGAGCGCGAGCAGAAGGCGCGCAAGCTCGACTGACTGGTCGATGTCCCATCCGCCTTCAACCCAGTCGGTCGACGAGATTCGCACGAACAAGGGCCAGCGCTCGGGCAAAGCGCGCCGCACCGCCGCGACGCACTCGCGCAGGAACCGGGTCCGATTGTCGAACGAGCCGCCGTACGCGTCAGCGCGCCGATTGCTGAGCGGCGACAGGAACTCGTGAATCAGATAGCCGTGGGCGGCGTGAATCTCGATCACCGCGAAGCCGGCCGCGACCGCGCGTTGAGCCGCGATCGCGAAGGCGGCTTGCACTGACTTGATCTCATCGACCGTCAGTTCGTCGGGCTTGGGGTAGGTGTCGCTGAACGCAATGGCGCTCGGAGCGAGCGGGCGCCAACCGCCGGCCGTTTCGGGGACGGCGCCCTGTCCCGCGCCTGGCCGATAGGTGCTGCCCTTCCGCCCGGCGTGCGCGAGCTGGATGCCCGGCCGCGCTCCCTGGGAATCGATGAAGCGCGCGATCCGCTCGAGCGGCTCGAAATGCTTTTCGCTCCAGGCGCCGAGGTCCTGCAGCGAAATGCGGCCCTCGGGCGTGACCGCGGCGGCCTCGGTGAACACCAGCGCCGCGCCGCCGACCGCGCGGGATGCGAGATGCGCGAAATGCCAATCGTTGGCGTAGCCGTCGACTGAAGAATATTGGCACATCGGCGAAACGCCGATGCGATTTGAGAAGTCGACGTCGCGCATGCGAAGCTTGCTGAACAGATGCGGCATGGTTCACCGGTCTCGATCGAGAATGGAGGGGAGATCAACTGTTGGTTTGGCGCCCCGGGCTTCGCTGAAGGTCGCGACGGCGGGAGCGATGGCGAACCATATCCCGGGAGGCCGCGCGGTCAAGTTGGACAAGCCCAAGCCTGGGGCCCGATAGGTCAGCCGGGAACAATGGCCTTGCCCGTCTCCGCATCGAAAAAGTGCAACGGACCTTCAAACCTGAGCGCGATGCTGTCTCCGGCGCGGCCATTCAACCGCTCGCGAAACACGCAGACGATCTCCTGCCCGGCGAACTTGGCGATCACCTGGGTTTCGTATCCAGTCGGCTCGATGACCATGATTTGCGCCGGCATTGCGGACGATTCCCCGAGACTGACGTGTTCCGGCCGCACCCCCATGACGATCTCCGAGCCGGCAGCGACCCGCGGCGCCGCGTTGAGCGGGATCTTGACGCCCGAAGCGGTGACGAGCGCGGGCCTCTCACCGCCGTCGAGCCGCGCCTTGATGAAGTTCATCGCCGGCGAGCCGATGAACCCCGCCACGAACAGGTTGGCGGGACGATCATAAAGTTCGAGCGGCGAGCCGATCTGCTCGACGGCGCCGTCGTGCATGACCACGATCTTGTCGGCCATGGTCATCGCCTCGATCTGGTCGTGCGTGACATAGAGGGTCGTGGACGCGAGCCGCTGCTGCAGCGCCTTGATCTCGGCGCGCATCTGCACGCGCAATTTCGCGTCGAGATTGGATAGAGGCTCGTCGAACAGAAACACCGCCGGATCGCGCACGATCGCCCTCCCCATCGCGACCCGCTGCCGCTGGCCGCCCGACAACTGGCGCGGATAGCGCTCGAGCAGCGGCGTAAGGCCAAGGATGTCGGCGGCCTGGTTGACCTTTTCAGTGATTTCAGCCTTCGGCCGGCGCGCAAGTTCGAGCGAGAAGCTCATGTTTTTCGCCACCGTCATTTGCGGATAGAGCGCATAGTTCTGGAACACCATCGCGATGTCGCGCTCTTTCGGCGCCACGTTGTTGACCACCCGCCCGTCGATGCGAAGCTCGCCGCTCGTGACCGATTCGAGCCCCGCGATCATCCGCAGAAGCGTCGACTTGCCGCATCCCGACGGTCCGACCAGAATGACGAATTCGCCGTCCTCGACGCCGATCGAAACGCCGTGAATGATCTCGAGAGAGCCGAAGCTCTTGCGCACGTTGGAAACTTCGACCGAGGCCATATGCGTTCATCCTGTTGCGGTTGGGCGCAAGCTTCGCCCATTAGCGCAGATTATGACGGCGGCGGGCCGTCACACCACCTGGTTTCGCAATTGGCTTTCGCCGCGAAGCAAGCGCTCGATATTGTCCACGAGAATGTCGACGACGTTCTTTTCATAACGCCCGGTTTCGCCAGCGGTATGGGGCGTAATCAGCACGTTCGGCAGCGCCCAGAAGGGGGACTCGGCCGGCAGCGGCTCGTCGGGGAAGCAATCAAGGCCCGCGGCGCGCACCTGTCCGTCGGCGAGCGCGGCGATCAGCGCCGCCTCGTCGACCACCTTCCCGCGCGCGACATTGATCAACAGCGCGCCCGGCTTCAGCGCGGCGAGCTCAGCCGCGCCGATCAGACCTTCCGTTTGCGCGGTCAGGGGACAGGTTAGAGCCACGATATCGGCCTCAGCCAGCGCTTGGGCGAGGTCGGCCTGAGCGACCACCTCGTCGGCGAGCATGGGCTCCGGCCTCGCGCTGCGACGCACGCCAATGACACGCATGTCGAAGGCGCGCGCGAGCGCCGCGAGGCGCATGCCGATGCGGCCGAGGCCGACGATCGTGAGCGTCCTGCCGCCGACCTCCTGCTCGCGCTCGCCGCGGTCGCCGATCATGCCGCGCCAGTGACGCGCACTCTGGTTGTCGCGCGCCAGATGAAGCTGGCGCGTAAGCGCGAGGATAAGCGCCATGGCATGCTCCGCCACTGCGCGTTCGTTGGCGCCCTGGGCGCTGGCCAGCCGAACGCCATGCTTCGCGAACAGAGCCTTGTCATACTGATCCGTGCCGGCGCTGTAGGACTGCACGAAGCGCAGCTTCGGCATGGCCGCCAGCAGTGAGTTGCGCCATAGGCCCGACACGACGAGCACATCGGCTTCATGCGCGTGGCCCTCAAGCTCTTCGAACGTGCGCGCCTCGAAATGCGCGACGCCGGTTCGGCGCGTGGCGAATTCCTCCGCTCCGCGATATGCGGCGTGCGCGAAGCCGATCGTCAGAGCGTCGCGGGACGGGAAAGCCTCGCACTTCATCATGCCGGCGAGCCGCTGCGAGAGGCGAAGCGACGGCGCGCTGCGGTCGAGATCAGGATCCGCGCAATTGCGGCTTGACGCACGTCTCTCTCCTGCCGCCGATGGCCTCGCCCTCGGCCCACGATACATACGGCTTGATCGTAAGTCCGCCCGGGTTGCAAGCTATTAGAGCAGGATGCGTTCGAGTTTGCGCATGGATCGTCCGCCGCGGCTCCTCCGTCCCCGTGAAATGGGCGAAGGATGAGGCCGGCGCGCCGCTTCGAGCCAGGGCGCCTTCCACGCTACGCTCGCCGCGTATAGGCTCAGGATCGACCGATTCCCCGCGCCAGCCCCTTGACCCCTATGCCCCTGACCGTCGCCGTGCAGATGGACCCGATCGAGCGCATCCGCATCGCGGGCGACTCGACCTTCGCGCTCCTCATCGAAGCCCAGGCGCGCGGCTGGCGCCTGCTCCACTACACGCCCGACCGGCTGCGGCTCAACGGCAAGCGCCTCGAGGCGATGGCCGAGCCGCTTTCGGTCAAGGACGTCGAGGGCGACCACGCGCGCCTGGGCGAGGCGAAGCTCGTCGACCTTTCCACCGTCGACGTCGTGCTCTTGCGGCAGGACCCGCCGTTCGACCTCGCCTATATCGCCACGACCCACATGCTCGAGCGCGTCCAGCCTGGCACGCTGGTGGTCAACGATCCGCGGGGCGTGCGCGATTCGCCCGAGAAGCTGTTCGTGATGGATTTCCCCGAGCTGATGCCCCCTACCCTGATCGCGCGCGACAAGGCGGCGATCGAGGCGTTTCGCGCCGAGCACGGCGAGGTGGTGATGAAGCCGCTTTACGGCTTCGGCGGCGCGGCGGTGTTCAAGGTCGGCGTCCAGGACCCGAACTTCGGCTCGCTGTTCGACCTGTTCGCGACCAGCTTTCGCGAGCCCTGGGTGATCCAGAAGTTCCTGCCCGCGGTGGCCTTGGGCGACAAGCGGATCATCCTGATCGACGGCGAGGCCAAGGGGGTGATCAACCGCGTACCCTCCGGCGACGACATCCGCTCGAACATGGTGCGCGGCGGGGCGGCGAAAGAAACCGAGCTGACCGACAGAGAACGGCTGATCTGCTCGACGATCGGGCCCGAGCTCAGGCGGCGCGGCCTTCTGTTCGTCGGCATCGACGTGATCGACGGCTACCTGACCGAGATCAACGTCACCTCCCCGACCGGCATCCGCGCGGTGAAGAAACTTGGCGGGCCCGACCTCGCCGTGGCGATCTGGGACTCGATCGAGGCCAGGCTCGCCAGCAAATAACTGCTCTAAGCGGCGTCCGCCGGCCTTGTGAAAGCCGGACCGAGGGGGAATATACCGGCGATGTCAGAAGCCCACGCTCCCGCGGTGGAACGCCGCCCCCGCGGCCCTCGCGCTGCGTCATCCCCGCCGAAGGGCGTCGAACGAGCCAGGCTCCTCGAGGAGCTGGCCGCGCTTCATCAGCGGCATTCGGGCGACGCCGCGGGGTTCCGTCGCGTCGCGCTCGAGACCCTGCGGGCGGCGCTGGCGTCGGGCCGGGACGAAGCGCGCCGGGCGCTTGAGGAGGGCGGGACGGGCCGCGGCTGCGCGGAGCGGCTCAGCGCCGAGACCGACGAACTCCTGCGCGTCGCGCTCGAAATTTCCGCGCGCTGGCTGAGCCCCGCCGAGCCGGGCCAGCCGCTGCCGACCATCGTCGCGGTCGGCGGCTATGGGCGGGGCATGCTCGCGCCCTATTCGGACGTCGACCTTCTGTTCCTCCTGCCCGACAAGACGCCGCCCGGCGTGGAGAAGGTGATCGAGGCGCTGCTCTATGTGCTGTGGGACCTCAAGCTCAAGGTCGGCCACGCGACGCGCACGGTCAACGAATGCCTGAGGCAGGCGCGCGCGGACATGACCATCCGCACCACGCTCATCGAGGCGCGGCTCGTCACCGGCGACAAGGCGCTGTTCGAGACCCTGACGGCCCGTTTCGACAAGGAGATCGCCGCCAAAACGGCGGCGGAGTTCGTCGCCGCCAAACTTGCCGAGCGCGAAGCCCGGGTCAGGAAGGCGGGAGCGTCGCGCTACCTTGTCGAGCCCAACGTCAAGGAGGGCAAAGGGGGGTTGCGCGACCTCAACACGCTGTTCTGGATCGCCAAATACGTCTATCGGGTTCGCAACGCCCACGAGCTGGTCGGCGCCGGGCTCTTTTCGCCGCGCGAGTTCGCGCTGTTCCGCCGCTGCGAGGAGTTCCTCTGGAGCGTGCGCTGCCGGCTCCACTTTCTCGCCGGACGCGCCGAGGAGCGGCTGAGCTTCGACGTTCAGCGCCCGATCGCCCGTCAGCTCGGCTATTCGACCCGCGCGGGGCTGATCGACGTCGAGCGGTTCATGAAGCACTATTTCCTCATCGCGAAGGACGTCGGCGACCTGACCGCGATCGTGTGCGCGGCGCTCGAGGATAGGCACGCCAAATCGACGCCTGCGTTCGGCCGGCTGGTCGGGCGCCTGCGAAGGCGCACCCGCGCGATTGAGGAGGCCAAGGATTTCAAGGTCGATAACGACCGCGTCAATGTCATTCGCGACGACGCGTTCGAGCGCGATCCGGTCAACCTGATCCGCCTGTTCTGGATCGCCGACCGGTCGAACCTGCCGATCCACCCGGACGCGACGCGGCTCGTGACGCAGTCCCTGAAGCGCATCGACGCCCGCTTGCGCGAGGACAAAGAAGCGAACCGCCTGTTTCTCGAGACGCTGACATCGCGCAACGCGCCGGAGATCGCGCTCAGGCGCATGAACGAAGCCGGCGTGCTCGGCCGCTTCATCCCCGATTTCGGCCGCGTGGTCGGGATGATGCAATTCTCGATGTACCATCACTATACCGTCGATGAGCATCTCATTCGCGCCGTCGGCGAACTCAGCGCGATCGAAGCGGGACGGCTCAAGGACGAGCTCCCGCTCGCGAGCAAGCTTGCGCCCCAGATCGCCCATCGCACCGAGCTCTATCTCGCCGCATTCCTGCATGACATCGCCAAGGGGCGGGGCGTCGATCATTCGCACGCCGGCGTCGAGGTCGCGCGCAAGCTTGGGCCCCGTCTCGGGCTCTCCCCCGCAAACGCCGACCGCGTGGCCTGGCTGGTCGAGCAGCATCTCATCATGTCCAACATGGCGCAGAGCCGCGACCTGTTCGACCCCAAGACCGCCGAGGCGCTGTCCGCGATCGTGCAGACGCAAGAGCGGCTGAAGATGCTCTTGACCTTGACCGTTGCCGACATTCGCGCGGTGGGCCCTGGCGTATGGAACGGCTGGAAGGGCCAGCTTCTGCGCACCCTCTATTGGGAGACTGAAGTTACGCTCGGCGGCGGCCATTCGGTGATCGACCGCAACGGGCGGGTCAAGGCGGCGCAGGAGACCTTGCGCGGCCTGCTTCCCGGATGGTCCGATCCCGAGTTCGACGCCTACGCCCAGCGTCACTATCCGGCCTATTGGCTGAAGGTGGAGCCCGCCCGGCAGGTCGCCCACGCCAAATTGCTGCATGCAATGGCCGCCCAGACCCGCTCGCTGGCGACGGAAGTGACGACCGACGCCTTTCATGGCGTGACCGCGGTCACCGTGGTCGCGCCCGACCATCCGCGGCTCCTGACCGGCATCGCCGGCGCCTGCGCCGCCGCCGGGGGCAATATCGTCGACGCCCAGATCTTCACCACCACCGACGGCCTTGCGCTCGATGACATCTTCGTTTCGCGTGCGTTTGAGCGCGACGAGGACGAATTGCGGCGCGGCCGGCGCATCGCCTCCAACATCGAGAAGACCCTGCGCGGCGAGGTCCGGCTGGCCGAGATCGCGCCGCCCAGAGAGCCGCATGACATCCGCCAGCGCGCCTTCGCGATCGAGCCGGAAGTGACGGTCGACAACAATCTCTCCCGCCGCTACACGGTGGTCGAGGTCTCCGGCCTTGACCGGCCGGGCCTGTTGCGTGATCTGACAGCCTCGCTGTCGAGCCTCAATCTCAACATCGGCTCGGCCCATATTGTCACTTTCGGCGAAAAGGCCGTCGACTCGTTCTATGTCACCGACCTGACCGGGCAGAAGATCAATGCGCCGGCGCGGCAGGCGGCGATAAAGCGGCGGTTGCTGGCGGACTTCGCTTAAGGGTTGACCGGCGGCGAGAGTCGAGCGCTTTCAAACCCTCGCGCGCTTGATTTTTGGCCCGTCAGCCCTGATATCCGTGCCAAAATCCATGGGGCTCATGAAATGGTGAATAATTCCAACGCCGAACGTGGCGCCGAGGCGTCCGGGCGACAGGGCGAAAACTTCGCATCCGAAAATGCGCGGCCCGAGGCCGGCGGCCCGGACGCTGGCGCCGTGATCGAGGCGCTGAACGCCGAGAACAGCCAGTTGAAGGATCGCGTGCTGCGCACGCTCGCGGAAATGGAGAATCTGCGCCGGCGCACCGAGCGCGAGGTCAGCGACGCCAAGACATATGGGGTGACGAGCTTCGCTCGCGACATGTTGACCGTGGTCGATAATCTTGCGCGCGCTCTCGAGCATTTTCCCCCCGAGGCGCGGGCAAGCGCCGACCCCTCGATCCGGTCGATGGTGGAGGGCGTCGAATTGACCGCCCGCGACCTGGAGGCGGTCCTCGGCCGCCATGGGGTCAAGAAGCTCGATCCCAAGGGCCAGAAGTTCGATCCCAATTTTCACCAGGCGATTTTCGAGGCGCCCGACGAGACGGTTCCTGCGGGCACGGTCTCCCAGGTGGTCCAGAGCGGCTGGACGATCGGCGACCGGGTGTTGCGCCCGGCGATGGTCGGGGTCTCCAAGGGCGGCCCGAGGGCCGCGCCGACGCAGGAGCCGGCCTCGAGCGGCTAGCAGCGGACGCTAGTTCGAGAGGGTGAAGCCCAACTCCCGCAGTCGGTCTACTGTGTACCAGCGTTGTCCGTCCCTGCAGATGCAGCCGGGCCCGCAAGGCGTGCCGTTTGCGGCGCCCGCACAGGGGTTGAGAATAGCGCCTTCCGGTCGGAGACCAGCGCCTGGCTCAGGGAGCGGCGTCGGAAGCGGATAGTAGGTTGTGTCGCCGATCTTAACCCCCAACCGCCTATCTACCGTCCTGTTCTGTAGACCGGACATGGTGTTCCTCCTCGCCCTCACCGAGTCTGACTAACGATCGCCGTCGCCGTCGCCGCGCCGATCGTCGCCGCCTCCTGCTGGATACGCGCCTGTTCGATGAGCTCTGCCGCCCCGGCAGGAGTAGCCGGCTTCGCGAGCTTGGCCAGCGTAACGATGATGACGCTAGTGTTGGACCGTCCGGCGGCGATCAACGTCCCATTGGGGACGGTAAAGCGCGTGAGCTTCCAGGTCGGCGTCCCGTTGGCGCTGAACGAAACGACGAAGGTCAGCGTCTCCTGGAAAACGCTGAACTCCGGATACCTGATGTCCAGATTGCTGGCGTTGCGGTCGCCTGCGATTGTCGCCTTGTCGAGGATGAACTCGTCGATCTTGAGGTCGCTGTTAACCGTAACCCCGTCGGCCAGGTCGCGACAGTCGAAGCCTGGTCGGCGATAGTCGAGTTCGCCCTCTTCCAGCAAGGTCTTGTTGTCCCAGGTGAAGGTGATGTTCTCCTGCCGAGTCGCATGGGCGGAGGCCGAAGCACCGACTCCAGTAGAGAAGCTCTCGGCTAAATTGAGGGGCGTCGAATAGGTGAGCCCTGGGCTCGCATTGGATTGCTCGTCCCAGGTGAGATTGAGCGCGATCGAAGTGCCCCATTGCCGGATCCAGGGGACTTGTTGCGTCGCCTCAGCCTCGAATAGTCCCTTGATGACCTCGCAGCGGATATTGGCGATGATATTGCTTTCGATATTACCCTGGCGCGTCCCGCCATTTAGCTCGATAACATTGTCGTGGAACAGGTCTTTTCGCGGCGCGTAAAGACCGCACCCGGACAGAAGCGGCAGGCATAGGCCCAGCAAGACAATTATCGCGTGGGAGATTCTCACGCGCGCCCCATATAACATCTAAAATTCTCGGCGACTACCCAGCAAGTCGCCAATAGCTTTACTTACGCAACAAAAAGACACCGCGGGCCAATCTTTGCGATACGCTGCTACCCTGGAACCTCTGGACCAGAAACGCCGGCCCGAGATCGCGCGATTCGCTGCCCTTCGGTATAGTGCTTCCAGAACAGGGCGGGGGATACAA
>Ga0335075_10017174_pt1 | contig 10772 bp, 14 predicted proteins | sample Lox_Sample_24_FD_206723 | JGI IMG/M metagenome (GOLD analysis project Ga0335075, IMG submission 206723) | Soil microbial communities from Loxahatchee National Wildlife Refuge, Florida, United States - Lox_Sample_2.4 | ecosystem: Environmental > Terrestrial > Soil > Wetlands | place: USA... | reverse complement strand
GTGTGTTAGAAATGGAAGCATTTTGTCGAGAACTCGAGGGTCTGTGGGTGTTGTTGCTTGTGCATCGAGATAGATTGGTCTAGTGCCTTTATCCAAGATTTTGTCTACGATTGCTAGATATCGTCAGTGAACATTCTCTTACAAGAAAAGAAAGGGAAATACGAGTAGAAGAAAGCATGGCATCTCGCTCGATGGTAACTTCGGTGGCGTTGAGCGGGGGAGTCGGAGTAGCAAGACATCTGCGTGACACTGTCTGTGGACAAGCGACAGACGCTCTGCTCAGATGGCTGAACAGAGTCTTCGACCTTGGAAGAGCCCGTGTAAGCATCTTGACGTGAAGGCGAAGAAAAAGACAAGATGAAGGTGGAGACAAGTGGCTCGATCGAAGGAAATTTCGGACAGCCGATCCGGTCCCGTCCTGAAAAACCGGTAGGGATGGGCAGCTGTCCGGATCGTTGTTGAACTTTGTTGCTGTCGATCAGCGATGCGACGAGAAGACGCAAGAGGAAGGAAAAGAAAACAGCAGTGAGTCAAGATGGAGGATAAAGGAGATGTCTTCACCTTCGAGAATCTTGGAGGAGGACAGGAAGTAGGCAGATCGTGTCATGTCATCCAATTCAAAGGCAAATGTGTAATGGTAAAATATACTCCTGCTGCTCCTTAAGATGACTCTTGCTGATGCAGGGTAGTTGGATGCTGGTGTCCACCCAGCGATCCCTGGATTAGGAGGACTCCCATACTATGATACATTTGATATGAGTGCTGTAGACGTTTTATTGATCAGTCAGTAAGATCTCGCTTCTGACCTTCTTACTGACTTTCAGTTTCCATTTAGATCACGCTGCTTCATTACCATATGTTATTATGAAGGTTCACTTTTCTTTCATTTCTTTCTAATCGCAGACCAACTTTCGTGGAAGAGTATACATGACGCATCCTACAAAAGCAATCTACAGATCGCTTCTCTCAGACTTCATCAAAGTCTCGTAAGTCCTTGTAAGCCACTGCGCTGAATTTGTAGCGCAATTGACACTGAAGACCAACTATACGACACAAAGGATCTCACAGCTTCTCTAGACCGCATAGAAGCAGTAGATTTCCATTCCACTGTCGAGATAGATGGTATTCGTTTCACTCCCTACCACGCTGGTCACGTTCTCGGAGCAGCAATGTATTTCATCGAAATAGCGGGTATCAAAGTTCTATTCACAGGAGACTACTCTCGCGAAGACGATAGAATGCTGATCCCCGCTGAATTACCGCCTCAACATCCGGACATCCTTATCTGTGAATCGACTTTTGGCACAGCTTCTCACGAACCACGTCTTGAAAAAGAGAATCGATTAACTTGTACTTTCCTCACCTTCTTATTTCAACGCTGACAACTAGCTTCTGTGCATAAAATCCTCGCCAGAGGAGGAAGAGTATTAATGCCCATCTTTGCTCTCGGAGAAGCTCAAAACATTCTCCTCATCCTAGAAGAATACTGGTCCCAAAATCCCGATTTACAAACCATTCCAATATACTTTACTTCCAATCTCGCAAGGAAATGCATGGCTGTTTATCAAACCTACACAAATATGATGAATGAACGAATACGACTTGCTCATCGACCTTTTGAATTCAAATTCGTAAAGTTCCTGAGACAAGTTGAGAGTTTCGAGGATGTAGGCGGTTGTGTAATGCTTGCGACACCTGCTATGTTGCAATCTGGAGGAAGCAGATCGTTACTTGAGAAGTGGGCTGCCGATCCGAAAAACGGACTTATTTTGGCGGGATATAGTGTTGAAGGCACAATGGCTAGGGTATTCCCTACTTTTTGTGGGGTGAATTAACGTGTAGCATTTGATTTCGGAGCCTGCTGAGATTGTGGCTTTGTCTGGACAGAAGATTCCTAGGAGAATAAGTGTGGAGGAAATTTCGTTCGCCGCTCACGTCGATTATACCCACAATAGTCAATTTATTGAACTTGTCGATGCTAATCACATTGTATTTGTCTCTTAACTTTCAATGATTAATTGTAGATTCTAGTGCATGGAGAACTTCATCAGATGGCTCGGTTAAAGAGCGCTCTGCTAAGCAAATACTCATCTCAACGCGACCGGGTGAAAATCTATAATCCTCGCAATTGCGATGAATTACGTCTCTACTTCAAAGGCGAGAAAGTGGCTAAGGTCGTGGGATCGTTAGCCAACAATCCTCCTCAAGAAGATCACATACTCAATGGCGTGCTAGTTCAAAAGGATTTCAACATGTCCTTAATTGCGGCTGAAGACCTACATGAGTTTGCGGGGTTAGATACTAATGTGGTTATGCAACGACAAACAATTGCGTTTCATGGCGGTTTGCCATTATTGAAATGGCATCTTGATCAGATGTTTGGTGGTGTAATTTATGAGAGTGGGAAGAAGGGAAGAAAGCCTATGTTTAAGGTACTCTATCAGTGAAGACGGAAATAATTTTAGATTATGGATGCCGTCATCGTAGTTTTTGAGTCAACATATCAGTTGTCGATTAACTGGATTGGAAATGCTATGAATGATACCATTGCAGACGCCGTTCTAGCAATCATCCTAGCAGCTGAAAGTTCCCCTGTTTCCCTACAGGGTTCTCCCACCTATGTGAAAATAACTAACTCTTAGCTGAGGAATTGATAGCGCCTCATGCAGCGGTCTCACGATCCGATAAACTGGATCGTGTTCTTCTTTTCCTCAAGGCTCAATTTGGAGATGCAGCCACCCCGGTCTCAGATGGAGTCGAAATTCGGGTAGACAACATAGAATCGCATATGGCAAAGCTGGATTTCGATACAATGGAGGTTGAATGTAAATGGGAACCACTCGATAGTCGAGTGAAGCATATTGTGAAGAGAGCTTTAGGTGTAGTAGCTCCTCTTGGATTCGGTGGAGAGTTGGAAGATGATGAGTTGATTGCGGAGATTGAAAATTTGGTGGACCCTGATGTGAAGATGGAAAATGGGGATGGCATTAAACAGGAAGAGGACGATTACTCTATGTATAATGAATAAATTAGCATTTGACGAAAGAGGACATATCATCGCAAGTTGTAAGTTAAGATCGCTAATTTCAAGCCACAGTCCATCTCGCACAATAAAGTTCAGGACAATCGTGAAAATTCAGTCAGGAACAAAATTTTTGCCCAAAATTTTTGGCAAAAAGGACAATCGACTTTTCGTCAACGATATCTTCAAGAGCAAGCATGGCTCAAGTAGAGAAGACTTCCAAGGAGATATTCCTTGCTCGTCCAACGCTGTCTGCGAATTCTTTCACTTCCCAATCTCCTCTAACTGCCTCCATTGAACCCGTGGTTCTGTTCTCGATCCTCGATCATGCCTTACGAAGAAACGCGAATCAAAAGAGAGTCATTGGAACAATGCTTGGAGTCAGAAGTGACGATGGAACAGAGATCGAAATTAGAAATTGCTTTGCTGTACCTCATAATGAAAGCAGTGAACAGGTTTCTCTTCATTTTCGTCAGATTTTCGCTAACTTTAAGGTCGAGGTAGATATGGAGTACCACAAACAGTTATTAACGTTGCATCTACGACAAAATCCAAAGGAAGTCCTTATAGGATGGTACGTCTTCTTTTTTTGAACCTCACTAACAGTAGGTACGCAACGTCGCCTGAACTCAATTCCTTCTCTGCTCTTATTCAAAATTTCTACTACAGTGGCGAAGGAGGAACTTTCCCTCACCCTTGCGTTCATCTCACTCTCTCCACCGATCCTTCTGCACCACTCTCCGTCAAAACTTATATTTCCACGACAGTCGGACTTTCAGCCGAAAGAGCACTAGATTCTTGTCTATTTGTACCGATTGCCCATGAAGTCAATTACTCCTCTGAAGCAGATCGTGCCGGCCTAGAATTCATTGCTTCAGCCAAAGCCTCTGCGACTCGAACAGCTCCCCTCCTGTCAGATTCTGTCACTTTGACGAAAACTCTTGAACAAGTTCATAATATGATTATACGGGTGCAAGCATACATTCGACGGGTTTTGGAATCCGATTCTTTCAATGATCCTGAGACCAGAAAGATTGGAAGGACGTTAATGGATACCCTTGCCCTTGCGCCAAGATTGGATGCATCAGAGTTGGAGAAGATGTTTAATTCACATTTGCAGGATGTATTGATGGTGGTATATCTAGGGAATTTGGTCAGATCGCAATTCGATGTGGCTAACAGGCTTTCACTTGTCGTTCCGTAGAAAAGCATACATAACAAAAGTAGTTGATGTATTGTAGAAAAGTCACTGGAGTTCGGGCATGTGAGATGAAATAATGGATACTTTCTACTTTGCAGACGAATACACTTTTAAGAATACAGTATGCCACCACAACCATAAAACCCAAGGAACATGAAAAACAGCAGTGAAAACAAACCTTGCCAGAGGTATAACAATGGGTATCCATCCACTCGTGCCTGAAAACCTCACTTACAACCGGCTCCAATAATTAATGTCTAATAACAACCAGCCTAGTAGTACGGCCACCACGATGCGCCAGGTTTCTATACTGGCTGTGCATTGAGTAGACGGACATGTCCATCTGTGTAGCCTGCTTCCGCCAAAACCATAGCGTGAGGATGGAATGCCAAACCCGCAATTCCGGCCGAACGTCCTTGGTGCAGAAAGCCGGTTTGATGACGTGACGTGGATAAATGGGTACCATCCATATTCCAAACTTTGAAAGTAGAACTCATTGAACCTGTTGCGAATACAGGAGCATGTTCATGAACAGCCAGACATCGCATCTCATTTTTGTGCGCTGAAAGCGTCCGGATCGGTTGATCTTGGAAGATACTAATTGTTAGAAAATGCTTGGATTTATGATGTACTCGAATAATCGAACTTCTCCTGCAACGGATCCCGTAACTAGTTCTCTTATTCCACCACGTTGCATGTGAACATTGACGATCCAGGATTTATGATGCTTCCAAGTAGTAACAAGGGCATTACGATTGTCCCGTCGCACATCGTAAACTCGAACTGCTCCATCACCAAATCCAGCAACAAAGTAATGCCCAGCAACTTGGTCAGAGGTGAGAGATGTTATTGGGCTCCCTGAACGAGCATTGAAGTCGGTAACTAGAGTCTCGTTGGCTGCATCGTACATTCTGATGACCTTCATATCGCCGCCAACGAGACACTTGCCGGTCCCCCTAAATATAAGCGGATTGTGTATGAGAGATTCTTACTGTTGCCATTCCACCACAAGTCCTGAACTACGATTTGAGGGAACCAAATCGCTCAAAGCTCGCCAAGCCGTCAACAATTCGATATCTTGCGGACTTTCATAGTTGCGATAAATCTTCAGAATACCATCCGAACTTCCAACCATTAACAACGCCACATCATCTTCATTCAAGAACTTCAACGATGTAATTCGTGCACCGTCCTTATTTCCATTGGAAAAACTATTAAGACGAATATGTTGATGCCAATCCCATACAAATACTCCATCTCGGTCATCAGCAATAACCAAATGCGGTTCAAATTGATGAAATAACAGTTTGACAGGCTGATGAGCATCATTATCAAGTATAGCAAGGGTATTTTGCCAGTGACTCACACCAGCGATTTCCTTAAGAGGCTGTGTCTCGTTGATAATTTGCTCATTTCGTGTTCGTCGCCATAATCGTTTATTGTATTCCAGTGAGCCAGGTTCTTCAGCTTCGGAATCTTTCATCTGTGGACGTTGGAAGTATTCGGTGCTCCAATCGAAGAAGACACTTTTGAGAGGAAGCGTGAAGTCTTGGGGACCTTGTTTGTAGGATCGAGAAGTAGGCTTTTTGAGTTCTACTACTGAGACTGCACGGACTTCACTTTCACGAGGTGGTACGTTCGGTGGAGGAGCAGTCCTCTCTGTTGGTGCAAGTTCTCCTCCCATAGCTAAGTTGTAGGCTACGGATGCAGTTCGCTTCAGAGTATTGTAGAGGCCACCACCGCCGGGGGCCGGAGCTCCAGAAGATGTGCTAGGTCTCGAGTTAGGGCGACTTGCCATGGAATATGTAGTGTTGGACCGAGGTAGAGTTGCAGTGCCATTAATACGATTATTCACTGGTGCCGCAGGTATAGTGTTGGCTCTTTCTGGAGCAGCAGGGGTGAGCGATAAAGGTAACTCTTCCAAGGCATCTCGAGGGAGTGACAAAAGCAAAGAATTGAAAATTCCATCAATAACAGTTCGAGCCCGAGCCGAAACATCTGGGAACGGATCCTCTGAAAGAAGTAATAATGCCCGCCAGATTGCACCGAACACTGTCCAACGACTAAATTGACTTCCATCTTCGCCATCGTCAACAAACGCATGTCCGCCTTTCCTATCGTGTTTTCTCCGTTCATTTTCTAAACGTCGTTCTTCCTGAAGATGTTCCATCGCGGCAACAATCATTTTCACACCAAATCGAGCAACTACTTTGCCAAGGAAAATGACCAATTCCTTTCGTACCATGCTACTACCATCGCCATTCAAACTCAATGCATGCACAGCGACCACCATCTCAACCTGGGCAGTCTGGTCATCATCTCCAGGGCCGCCAATCAATGCAGTCAACGCCACAAGCGCCGCGACTCTAACCTCAGGAGTAGGATCATGTAACAATTCCGAAAGTCTCAATGGAGCACCCAATCTAATTCCCTGCCACTTTGCCTCTGGGAAATCATTCCACAACTGCGAAATCAAAAGAGCAGTCCAATGTCTCATCAACGGTTCAGCTGGATTCTTCGTATCTTTCAAAACTTTAAGACATATTTCCATAACGCCGGGAGCCATACAGGCTATTTGTCCCTGTCGGAAATCGCGACAAAACACGGCGAGGATGAAGGCACACATACTACGGTGTTCAGGGATACAGTTTTCGTGGATGTGCAGATCTAACATGGGTTCTTCGGGGGAGGAAAGGAGACGGACAAAGTAAGTGTATCCATTGTCTTTGAGTAGGTCGATTTGGCAGTGTGGTTCGACTGCGAGGATGCGGGCCCAGATGAATATGAGGGTTGATTTTAAATCTGCTGCGGGAGATAGAAGAAGTTTGACGACGTAAGGGAATATTCCCACTGCGAGAGCTAGATTAACTGCCCAAGGACCTAGGTCGAGGAAACGTGTTAACAGGAGTAAAGCTCTCAATCGATGGAATTGGGATACTATCGCCATCAGCAAAATCAACATAAACAGAGAATACAGAGAACCTGTAAAACAATGGGCAATTGGTCTGGTGGTTCCTTCGTAATGGCAGCGGTTTGGAGCCCTATACATCAGACTTTGACATGCCAAAGCACACATACAAATTTCAAAAGCAGTCAACTGCTCTTCGAAAAAGGTGGAAAATCGTTTTCCAGTATTATACAATTCCGCATTCTCGATCTGTCGCTCTCTATCCGATTGATCGCTTCCAGTATTCGTTCTTTCCCGTTCCGCCCTTTCCTTTTCCAACTTTTCCGCCTTCTCGACAATGTCAGGCATCTGATTTAAACATTGGTCCACAGCTAGATCCCACGCATCCCACATTGGATGATTATGCGTTTCAGGCAAACTCGGCACAGAAATAGGATGACAATTATAATGTCGCATAATTCGATCTGCCAAAAGGAAATTTCTGAACAAAGAAGCGACCATTAAATCTTGACGAAACAACTTCTTGAATAATGCCCTTGGAAGAACAGACCATGCAATTGTGTCGGTAACAGAAGTGAATATCCAGTAAAGCTCGCCTCGTGGAGATTTTCGGTCTGATGCTTTTCCTGGAATCTTCTTGACTTGGTCGACCGTTATTTTTGACAATAGAGGATTCTGGAGGATGAAGAAGCGTAATGCCATGTCGATTGGCGTTGTAAGACAGGAAGTAAACAAATCAGCTGGTAAATCAGGATTCATGGGAAGACTTTCATCGGCTCGACATGCTGCTAGATGAATACAATCCTTGAATCTAGGTTTCGAGGAATTTTGTTCGCCAGGCGAAATTTCCGAGTCTCGTTGTTCTGCAAACTTCTTAAAGGCATTTATAATATGTCCAGCAGCAGAACAATCCCACACATATAGGCAAGGGGTCCCCAAGTATCCCATGAAATCATAGACAGGCACAGGAATGTACTGTGTGAAGTTCTTGTTAAAAACCCATATTTCGCCACCACTGGTAGGTTTGGGTACTCCGTGCCCGTTGTAATGGAATAGTACTCGTTCGTCCTTTGCTGACTTTCTCATCATTTGACAAAACTTTTTGGCGTCGTCAATACTAGGGTCAAGACTAAGTTTATATCGCGTTCGCATGCTGAGAGTTTCATATTGTTCCTGGAGATTTTTGCCGATTTTTTCGAGGGCTCGTTGGGTGGGTAGGGATTCAGGATCGATCCAGCATTCGAGTTTTGCGCAAGGATGTGTTTTGACGACATCGGGAGGATCAACACCGATATTCAGACAGAGGAAGAGTGCCGCTGAGACGGTTTCTAGGTATTAGCTTACAAATGTAAATAGCGACTTTTGGTACTTAGTCTATCACGAGGTCTCCAGTCTTCGATTTCACTAGCGTAGGCATTTGTTGGAGTTGCACAACTCTCATGTCGGTCGTAGGTGAAGTACATGTAAAACACCTGACATCAGTATATCTCGGTTGGAGAACTGTACTTGCTCGAGCATATGGAGATACTCTTCGCTACTGTATGCATCTGCAAATCCATGTCTCATGGCAGGTGGTTGAGCCAGGTCAGTTCCATTACTATTAGGACGAGTGGGTGTAGCTGGCGTAGGAGGACCGTTTGTCACTCCTTGACTATTAGGTCGGCTCTGTAGCGATACAGCCCCTTGGCTTATCGGCCGACTCTCCGGGATATAGTCTCCCTTGGATGAATCGTCTTGATGTGACAAGGTCTGGTCACTTGGATACCGAATTGAGTCCCACTGGTAGTGTACATAATTGCCGTTAGTGTATGCGGTGGGAGAATGTTGAGAATGTTGAGAATGTTGAGAATGTTGAGAATGTTGTTGGTGATGAGCGCTGTCAGAGGCAGTCTCAGTCGACACTCCGTTCGAGCGTCGTCCTACTGTGCCCATCGACATAGAGCAAGGGAGGACCCGCTGAAGCAGATAGCTAAACCAAAATTGATTCTCGTGAAGGTCTCAGTCCAGCCAACTCGTTATCTTGCCTTGAGCCGACACTAGTCTGTGGGTGATGAAATGTGGAAGTAAGGCGGTGATAAGGACCGAGTTCCGCACTGAGTGAGTGACAATAGCAAAATAAAGTTTTGGAATCCTCAGCCCAGCCTTCACTCAGATCCACACACTACTCTGCTGAGTCTCCTCACAGCGGATTATAACAGCCGAAACTTCCCTTCGCTTAGACCTCCAGCTTGAGGACAGATGGCTGACCTCCATGAACGTGATCGAGGTGATCGGTCACATGCCGATCGACGTCAGTCTGGTTCGAAATTTCCGGATTTTGAATCGAGAAATTTTGAGAAAAGTTTAGGTGTTGTGAACTGCAAGTGTGTCATCACCGGGATTGTTGGCACAAGCCAAACAAATCCTTCAATCCAAGGACTTGACTCTCAACCAAACAGTTATCTTGCTAAGCAGGCCTGTTTCTGTTCACCTGAATCACAGCTGCCTCAAGAGAACTCTTCTATCTGAGACTCAGAGAGTTTACTCTTCGCCGAGAAATGGGTATCTACATTCGAAACGGCCATTTGGCTGCATTACACGAATACAAATATGCTGGACAAGATAAATCTCTAACCTCAAAATACATCCTCAATCCCTTCTGGACAAAATTAGCCACCTTTTTTCCCGCTACAATGGCTCCCAACATGATCACACTTACCGGCTTTTTCTTTGTCGTCATCAATTTCATCACACTGCTCATTTACACTCCCAACTTGGAGACGCCATGTCCTCCTTGGGTATATGCTTCGTGGGGAATTGGATTATTTCTGTATCAAGTCTTTGATGCTATTGATGGGAAACAAGCTCGGAGGTTGGGATTAAGTGGACCTTTGGGAGAGTGTTTTGATCATGGTGTTGACGCATTGAATACTACGGTACTCTTCTAGCAAGTGAGATATGCTGATTGCGTAGCTTGAAGTTATTCTATTTGCTGCTGCTACCGGACTGGGACAGAGTTGGGCTACTCTCCTAAGTCAATTTGGCAGTATCCTCCCTACTGAATGTGCGCTTACAGATATAGCTCTGTGTAATTTCTATCTGACCACCTGGGAGGAGTATCATACCGGTGTCCTATTTCTAGCGTACTTCAACGGACCCGTCGAAGGAATCCTCATGATTACCTTCTTCTACTTTGTCACTGCCTTCAAAGGTACATCTCAACACTACTAATCAAATCTGACAATTGTTAGGCGTCGAATTCTGGTCTCAATCTATTTTTGAACTACTGGGCGTTACAGCACCTTCTTTCATCCCAGAATATTTCGCTTGCTTACCGCTAAACTATCATTTCCTAGTCTTCTCAGCATTCAGTCTAGGCGGAAATATCATCCAGAGGTGCCACTCTTTTTACCTTGAATCTGACGATAGCTCCCTCAATGTCATCTCTGCACGTCGTAAAGCAAACTTACCGATCTTACCTGCCATGCTGGGCCTGATTCCATTCTTCGCAATGTCCTTAGTAGCATACCTCTTTCTAATCCATCACGAAGAAATAGTTCATTATCACCTACTCCCCACAGCACTCTACCTAGGTATCGTGTTCGCGTACAACGTAGGCACGATAATCATTGCGCATGTCGCAAAAAAGGATTTCCCATACT
>Ga0335075_10017173_pt1 | contig 10773 bp, 7 predicted proteins | sample Lox_Sample_24_FD_206723 | JGI IMG/M metagenome (GOLD analysis project Ga0335075, IMG submission 206723) | Soil microbial communities from Loxahatchee National Wildlife Refuge, Florida, United States - Lox_Sample_2.4 | ecosystem: Environmental > Terrestrial > Soil > Wetlands | place: USA: Florida... | reverse complement strand
CTACTCGAGCGCCGTGGACCGGCACCTGGCAGACAACGGCGTGGCGCCGCGCACGCGCGTGCCACTGTTTGCGACGGTCGCGCCGGCGAGCGCCGACGGCCACGCGAGCCGACGCCGCGTGGTGTTCGCCGGCCGCGTGGTGCCGCCGAAGGGGGTCGGCGTGCTGCTGCGCGCGGCGCGCGCGGTGCAGGCGGAGTTCGTGGTGTGCGGCGACGGTCGTCAGCTGCAGGCGATGCGGGCGCTGGCACGGCGCTTGGGGGTGGGCGAGCGGGTGCGCTTCACCGGCTGGCTGGGCGCACAGGAGCTCGCGCAGGAGCTGGCTGAAGCGTCGGTGGTGGCGGTGCCGTCGCTGTGGCCCGAGCCGGTCGGCCTCGTCGGGATCGAGGCGCTGGCTGCCGGGCGGCCGGTGGTGGCGAGCGCGACCGGCGGGGTCGGCGATTGGCTCGAGCACGGCGTGAACGGCCTGGCGGTCGCGCCGGGTGACGTGCGGGCGCTGGCGGGCGCTCTGCAGGAGCTGTTGGAGGACCCCGAGCGCCAGCGACAGATGGGCGCAGCCGGCAGGCGCACGGTGGCCGAACGCTTCACCCCGGAGCACCACGTGGCCGCGCTGCTGCAGGCGTATGAGACGGCGCGCGCGAGCTGGAGCGCAGGCCGGGCGCGCACGCCGATGGGCGCAGCCGTCTAGATGCGACCCGGCCTGCTGTGCATCGCCCAGTCGTTCGCGCCGGACACGACGCCGACGGCAATCCGCGCGAGCAAGCTGCTGGAGAAGCTGAGCGCCCGCTGGGAGATCACCGTGCTAACCGAGGCACAGCGCACGCAGCCCGACGAGCGGATGCGCGTGGAGGTGATCCCCAGCAGGCGCCCGCGGCGCGCGTTCGCGCTGCTGCGCAAGCTGCGTTTGAACAAGCTGCTCGAGCTGCTGGTGTGGCCGGACGAAGCGATCTTCTGGCTGGTGGGCGCGATTCGCGCCGGGCGGCGCCTGATCGCCGAGCGCCGGCCGGAGGCGATCGTCGTGTTCATGATGCCCTACTCCGCCGGGCTCGTCGGCGTCGCGCTCAGCCGTCTGACCGGGCTGCCGCTGATCCTCAACCTCGATGACTCGCTCACCTGCAGCGACATGCACCCGTATTTCCCCACGCGGCTGCACCACCGCCTGGCAACTGCGCTGGAGGACTTCTACATGCGCCGCGCGGACGCGGTGGTGTATGTCTCGCAGACGAACCTCGACGCGGTCGCCGCGCGCCAGGGCGCTGGTGTGCGCGCAAAGATGCACCTCGTGCGCTACGGCGCCGACCCCGCGGACTTCCAGCAGCGGCCGAGCGGGAGCGAGGGCTCTGAGAGCGGCGGCGAGAGCCCTGCGAGCGGCGGCGAGAGCTCTGCGAGCGGCGGCGAGGGCTCCGAGAGCGGCGGCGAGGGCTTTGAGATCGCCTACGTGGGCGCGATGTCCGGCTGGTGGTCGCTGATCGGCGAGCAGGCCGCGGGCGGGCTGGGCAAGCGCCTGTACGGCGCGTGGACCCGCTTCGGCCGCTACCGGCTGACGGACCTCGACCCGCGCACGTCCTCGCCGGCGTTCGTCGGTGGCGCGGTGCTCGACGCGCTCGCCGAGCACCCCGACTGGCGGGGACGCTTGCGGGTGATGGTGTACGGCAACCCGTACGACCACACGGTGGTGGCGCGTGCGCTGCAGAGCGCCGGCGTGCAGGAGGTGGTGACGGTGCTCGACCCGGTGCCCCACGAGCAGATCGCGCCGCTGATCGCGGGCGCCGATCTGCTGTTCATCACGCTGCCCAAGCGCGTTGACGGCTCCGCCGGGGGTCGCATCTCGGCGAAGACGTACGAGTATCTGATGACCGACCGCCCGATCCTGGCGGCGGTGCCGCGCGGGGAGAACTGGAGCTATCTGCAGGACAAGCCGGGCGTGTGGCTGGTCGAGCCCGACGATCGCCGCGGGATGAAGGCGGTCGTCGAGGAGCTGGTCGCGGCCAAGCTCTCCGGGCACCCGCGCACGTTCGACCGCCGGGCGCTGCGCGGGGAGCTCTCCTACGACACGCGCGCGGCGGAGCTGGAGGACGTGATTCGCGCGGGCATCGAGCGCCGGCGCGCCTCATGAGCGTGCGCTGAGCAGCTCGTCGAGCAGGCCGGCAATCACCGCGGCGTTGCGCGCGGGGGTCATCGTGCGCGCCGCGAACGCGCGTCCGCGCTCGCCCTGGCGGGCGCCGGCGTCGGCGTCCGAAAGCATGCTCGCCAGGCCGTCGGCGAGGCCGCGCGCGGTTGCCGGCACCACCAGCGCCGCCTGCGCCTGCACGAGCTCGGCCCAGCTGCGCCGCCCGTCGAGCGCGACGAGCGGACGCCCGGATGCGAGCGAGGCGGCAAGCGTCGTCCTGCGCGAGGTGGGACCGGAGGGTTCGGCGGACAGCAGCACATCGCAGCTGGCCAGCCGGTCGGAGAGCTCCTGCGGCGAGAGCACGCCCGAGAGCTCCGGCATGTGCTCGAGCCCGGCCTCGCGCGCGTGCGCGAGCCACTTGCGCGCGAGCGGCGAGTCGGGGCCGGGGGCGCCGATCAAGAGCAGCTGCGCGCCCGCGCCCGCGCGCTCCAACAGGCGCATGGCGTCGATCACGAGCGCGACGACATGCCCTTCGTAGGCGTAGCCGAACAGTCCGACGACGGGGCGGATGGCGGGCCCTGACGCAGCTGGCGCTGGCGCAGCGTGCTCCGATACCGCGGCGGTGGCCGGCGGCAGGTTGGAGAAGACCGGTGCGACGACCACGCGGCGGGTGGGCAGCCAGGCCCGTGAGGCCAGCCACTCGGCGCGCCAGCTCATCGTCACGACGACCGCGCTGGATGCGCGCATCACCTCGATCAACAGCGCGCGCTGTGTCGCCGCCCACACCGCGCCGTGCACGCCAGCACGCCGCCACGGGTAGACGAACTCGTGCAGGAGGCTCACCAGCGGAAGCCCGGTGCGCCCGAGCGCGGCGAGCACGCCGGGGACGAACACGGGAAGCCCCCGGTGGGAGAACGAGAACACCGAGTAGTGCAGCAGCACCGCGTCGAGCTCGTCCGCGCGCAGCTCGCCGGGAAGCGCGCGCGTCCATGCGCGTATCTGCGCGCGGCCCCCGCGCAGCGACGGGTCGGTGCGCTGCAGCCAGTGCATGCTGCACGCCACGCCCTGCTCGCCGAGCGCCTTGGCCTGCAGCGCAGCGTGGTCACGCACGCCGCAGATCGGCGTGATCGACACGCCGACGACACCGAGGCGAAGTGGCTCAGCCAACGAGCGTCTCGCCGCGGTAGGCGGCGTCGATCGCCTCGGTGAGCGCGCCGAGCTCGCCGGTCGGCAGCACCAGCCCGCGCCGGGGAGAGTCGATCAGCTCCTTCATGCCCGTGTCCTCGCTGACGATCACCGGCACGCCGCTGGCGAGCGCCTCGGCGGGCGCGTAGGCGAAGCCGTCCTCGAATGCCGGGTGCACGCACAGGCGCGCGCCGCGCAGGTGCTCCAGCGGATCGCCGGGCCGCGCGCTGATGCGCGGGTCGGCCGCGCAGGCGCTCTGCACGAAGCGGCGCATGCCGCGAGAGCCCCAGCCCCCCACCAGCGTCAGGCTGAGGTCGTGGTGGGGCAGGCGCCGGACGGCGTCGATCAGCAGCGGCACGCCCTTGTGCACGGCGAGGCTGCCCACGTAGACGACCGCGAAGCGATCGCGCGCGCCGCTGCACCCGTCCGCGCCGGCGCGCGCGGACGGGCTATAGCGGGGGTCGGGCGTGAGCGGGAAGTCGCACAGCCGCTCGGCGGCGAAGCCCCGTTCGAGGAACGACTCGCGGATGTACTCGGAGGCAACGTAGATGCGCTGCGCGAGCGCGTACTCGGCGAGGTTGCGCCGCACGAGATGCGCGGCCCACGATCCTTCGAGCGGGTATTGCGAGTGGGCGCGCTCGTGCTGGCGGATCAGATGCTGGATGTGCGGGTTGGCGGAGACGAGCGCCAGCGAGCGGTAGTTCGCGCGGCGTGCGGCGCGTAGCTGCCACAGCGCCTGGCTGTTGAACGCGATCAAGTGCTCGCCAGGCGGCAGCCGCCGGGCGGCGTCGGCGTCGAACTCGCGCACGAACGCGCCCGCGCGCACGCCCGCCGACACCGGGACGGGCGCAGCGGCGAGCGCCTTGGTGAGCGCGCGCAGGGCCACCGGGCGAGGCGAGCGACGCGCGCCGGAGGACGCGGGAGGACGCTCGGAGGTGCAGATGCACAGCGGGCGCTCGCCGGCGCGCGCGAGCGTGCCCACGATCTCGTCGAGGTGCCGCCCGAGGCCGCCGACGCCGCGCGGGGCGGCACACGACACGACCACCCGCCCATGCGGCATGCCAGCCGCCTGCACGCGTTCGGCGGCGGCGCGCCACGCGGCGTCGCAGGGGCGCCCAGGACGCTCCCCGCCAGGACGCTCCCCGCCAGGACGCTGTGGGCGCTCGTCGCCGGCGCGCGCTTCAGCTGACGTGCTCATAGCCCCACAGCGACACCAGGTCGCGTCCCAGATACTCGCTGAGCGCGACCACCTCGCCCTTGAAGCGCTGGCGCAGCTGCGCCATCAGCTCCTCGTCGGGGGGCTGGGGCTTGCCGAGGACGAGGTTGCGCTGGGTGGTGTCGATCATGCTCTTGCGCAGGCGCTGGGGGGTGAGGAGCTTGACCGCCGACTTGGCGGCGCGCGAGACGGGCCCGCGCCCGACGGAGATGATGTTCAGCAGTTCGTCCAGCTGCTGGGAGCGCATTTGCCTGACCGTGGGGTTCGCTTCGGTCGGCACGACCGGCGCCTGCTCGTCGACGCCCAGGAAGCGCATGACCTCGCGTACAGTCGCCTCGTTGTCGGCGCGGAAGTCGTCGTAGATCAGCACCAGCACCTGCGCGGGCGAGAACATCTCGTGGTAGCGGCGCAGCTGCTCGACGTAGCGCACGTGATCTGAGTACATGAGCAGCTGCGGGCGATGCGAGCGGCGCGGGATCTTGCGCCCTTCGCGCCTGTCGTGCTCGAGCGCGATCGCCCGTCTGAAGCTCTTGGCCCCCTCCACGTGCGTGCGCAGCAGCTGCACGTGCAGCGAGCGCAGGAAGCTCGCCGGCTCGCGCAGGACCGCGATGATGCGCGCGTCGGGGCGCAGCTCGGCGATCTGCGCGGCCGCCGTGCGCGACAGCAGATAGGCGGAGGACGCCTCGCCGATGCGCTGATCTGCGCGCGCGTCGGCGAACAGCAGCAAGTACTCGGCGAGTGTCTTCGGCGGGGAGGCCGAGCGCGGCGGCTGAAAGCGCGGGCGCATGTCGTCGGCCAGGAACCACGGCTCCTTCAGCTCGGGCATGAAGATCTGCGGGTGTGCGCGCAGCATCTCGTACAGCGCGGTCGTGCCGCACTTGGGGTGCCCGACGATAAAGAAGTCGGGGGTGCGCTGCCGAGGTGTGCGGGCGACGGCCGAGCGCTCAGTCGATGCGCTCATAGCCCCACAGCGACACCAGGTCGCGTCCCAGATACTCGCCGAGCGCGACCACCTCGCCCTTGAAGCGCTGGCGCAGCTCGGCCATCAGCTGCTCGTCGGGCGCGGGCGGCTCGGTTATTTGCGCGCGGTGCGACAGGTGGATGGCGCGGTGGCGCACACGCCGCGAGGTGATCGCGTTGATCACCGCCTTCGTCCTGGCGGCGACGGGGCCGCGTCCCTTGTACAGCGAGCGCACCAGCTCCCGCGCGCGCGGGGCGCGCGTGCCGGTCGCGGGATTGACCTCGACCGGCTCGATCGAGACGCTGTCGTCGACCCCGAGGAAGCGCAGCACCTCGCGCACGCGCGCCGCGTTGTCGGCGCGGAACTCCTCGTAGATCAGCACCAGCACCTGCTCGCGGGGAAACACCGCGTGGTAGCGGCGCAGCTGCTCGACGTAGCGCACGTGCTCGGAGTACATCAGCAGCTGGGGCCGCGGCGAGTAGGGGGGCAGCGAATCGCCCGCGCGCCGGCGCGGCTCGAGCGCGAGCGCCTTGCGCAGGTCCTTCTCGGTCTCGACGTCCGTCTTCAGCAGCTGCAGGTGCAGCGAGCGCAGGAAGCTCGCGGGCTCGCGCAGCACGGCGACGATGCGCGCCGCCGGCGCCGCCTCGGCGATCCGCCCGGCGGCGGTGCGCGAGAACAGGTAGGAGGGCGTCGCCTCGCCCGTGATCTGTCCGGGGCGCGCGTCCGCGAACAGGGCGAGGTATCCGTCCGGCGTGTTGGGGTGACGTTTGCCGGGCACACGCCGGTAGGGCGAGGCGAACTCGGGCACGAAGTAGCCGGGCTCCTTGACGTAGGGCATGTAGATCTGCGGGTGGCTGCGCAGCATGTGATAGAGCGCGGTCGTGCCGCTCTTGGCGTGGCCGACGATGAAGAAGTCGGGGAAGCCCTGGCGGGCGCTGCCGGCGGGGCTGGGGGGGTCAGTCGACGTTGCCATAGCCCCACAGCGAGACGAGATCGCGATCGAGGTACTCGCTCAGCGCCACCACCTCGCCCTTGTAGCGCCGCCGCAGCTCGGCCATCAGCGGCTCGTCGGGCGCTCGCGGGCTCGCGTACACGAGGCGTTGCTGGGCGGCCTCCAGCGCCCTGCGACGCAGGCGCGCCGGCATCAGCACCTTGACGCCCGCCTTGGCTGCAAGCGACACGCGCCCGTGCCCGACCGAGACACCGTGCACCAGCTCGTTCAGGCGCTGCGAGCGCACGCGCACAGTTGGGTTGGCATCAAGTTCAGGGATCGGCACCGAGTCGTCCACCTCTAGGAATCGAAGCACACGCCGGACCGTCGCCTCGTTGTCGGCGCGGAAATCGTCGTAGATCAGGGTGAGCATCTGCTCTGGCGCCAGCACGTCGGCGAACCGCCGCAACTGCTCGACGTAGCGCACGTGCTCGGAATATAGCAACGCCTTGGGCCAGTAGGTATGCCGCGGCACGCGCTCGCCACGCCGCCTGGCGGGCTCGAGCGCGAGCGCCTTGGCGAAGTCGGCCTCAGTCTCCACGTAGGTCTGCACGAGCTGCATGTGCAGCGAGCGCAGGAAGCTCGCCGGCTCGCGAAAGATCGCGATGATGCGCGCGTCAGGGCGTGCCTGGGCGATGCGCGCGGCGGCGGTGCGCGACCACAGGTACAGCGCCGAGGCCTCGCCCGTACGCTGCTCTGCTCGGGCCTCGGCGAACCACGCCCGGTAGTCCTCCAGCGTCGCGGGCGTGCCCCCCGGCCGCGGCGGCGTGCGTTCGAGCAGCTCCTCGGCGAAGAACCACGGCTCCTTGCTCGCCGGCATGAAAATCTGCGGATGCGCGCTGAGCATCTCGTGCAGCGCCGTCGTGCCGCACTTGGGGTGCCCGACGATGAAGAACTCGGGGACGCGCCCGCCGGACATGCGTGCTCACTGGACCCCTACCGAGGAGCCGAGCGCGAGTTTGGAGGCGTGGCGGTAGTACTCGTTGTTGGCCTGCAGCAGGGCTTTCGTGTCGAAGCCGGCCAGGCGGCCGTCGACGATCACCATCACCCGGTCGCAGATGTCGAGCGTGGACATGCGGTGCGCGATGATGAACAGCGTCAGCTCGCTTTTGAGCGCCGTCAGCGATTCGCCGATCAGCGCCTCGGAGTTCGGGTCCAGGGCGCTGGTGGGCTCGTCGAGCACCAGCACTTCCGGGCGTGCGGCGAGCGCGCGCGCGAGGCAGATCCGCTGCTGCTGACCGCCTGAGACGGCGTCGGCACGCGGTCCGACGACCGTCCTGTAGCCCTTGTCCCAGCTGGCGATGTCGTCGTGGATGCGCGCGAGGCGCGCCGCGCGTTCGACGTCCGCGTCGGAGATGTCCTGCCGGAAGAAGCGGATGTTTTCGGCGACGGTGGCGTGCAGCAGGCGCGGTTCCTGGGGCACGAAGGAGACCTGGCGGTGCCAGTCCTCGCGCGAGAAGCTGTCCGCGGGCTTGCCGTTGACCAGATAGGTGCCCGAGATCGGGCTGCGCAGGCGCAGCAGCAGTTGCACGAGCGTCGACTTGCCGGCGCCGGAGGGGCCGACGATGCCGATGACTTCACCGGCGAGCACCTGGAAGCTCAGACCTGTGAGCACCGGACGGCCGGGGTGATAGCTGAACGACACTTTGTCGAACCCCACGCCGCTGACCTGTGGCAGCGGCTCGCCGCCGTCGGGAGGCTGGCTGTCGATGTAGCGCTGCAGCGCGGCCTGCGTTCGCTCGATGAACGGCAGCGACTGCGCGAGACCCTGGTAGCAGGTCTGCGCGGCCTGCCCGGCGGTGCCCGCGCGTAGCAGCAACAGGATCACGGCGCCGACCGAGGCGGTGTGATGGGCGCCGATGTGGTACAGCACAGCGATGCCGACCACGAGCAGGATGTAGATCAGGCTCTGGTAGAGGTTGCCCGAGAGTTTGACCAGCACCTGGGTGCGATAGAACCATTCGTTGGTCTTGTGCACGATGCGCCCGAGGCGCTCGCGCTGGACGGCGTTGACGGCGAACACGTGCATCTCCTGCGCGACGCGGATCGCCTCGGCGATCGCGCCCGCATACTCGACCTGGGTCTTGGAGAGGGCGCGCGCGCTGCGCACGCCCCGTGTGCGCAGCGGCCGCAGCACCGCGATCATGGCGATCGACGTGAGGCCAACGATCAGCGCGGCCAGCGGGTTGAACAGGACGGCGAGGACGAGCAGGATGCAGAAGTTCCACGTGGTGGTCAGCAGCGCGGTCGCCTGCAGCGCGCCGCTGGTGGCGGCGGCGACCTGTTTGGTCATCAGCTCCTGCAGCTGGCCCTCGCGGTCCTGCGCCTGGACGCCCCAGGAGGCGCGCGTGAACGCGTCGAACAGCTTCAGGCGCAGCGACAGCTGCACATCGGCGGCGATGCGTGCCGGCATCAACGAGAGCGGTATCTGCAGGAGCAGGCGCACGAGCGTCAGGCCGAGGGCGATCTTGATGAGCGCGGGCATCGCGGTGACGATGTGCACGTGCGCGACGTCCACATGCAGCTGCTTGGAGTTTTTGACCAGCGCCGCGGCAATCTCCGCGAGCACGCCGATGACGGCCGCTTCGACGATCCCCGAGACGATCGAGACGCCGACAAGCCGCGCGACCTTCCAGCGGCTCTCGCCGAGCAGCAGGTCGATCTGCTCGCGCCTGGAGCCGGTCGCCAGCTCGCGCGGCCTGCGCCCGTTGGCGGTGGCGGCGTGCATCAGGCCGCCACCAGCGCGGGCTCGGCGCCGGCGCGCTGAAATCCCGGGAGCGGGACGCGCCTGCGCTCGACGAACCAATACGCGGTGATGCCGATCGCCAGCCAGAAGTACGGGCCGAGCACGGCGCTGGTCTCGAACGGCCCCGACAGGCCGGTGCCGATCATCGCCGCGAACGGCGCCAGCGCGGCTGCCAGCATGATCGCCAGGTCGGGATCGCGCACGCTCCGCAGCCCCCGTGCGACGACCGCGACGATGAAAAACGAAAGCGCGACCCACAGCAACAGACCGGGCGCTCCGAGTTCGTCGGCGATCAGATTGTACTGCGTCTCGGCGCTAACGGTGTGGCCTTCCAACAGATCTGTCACCTTACCGCCGAAGCCGCCGACGGCCCCCACCGTGCCGAGCCCGACGCCGAATGGCAGCGTGGCCAGCTCGTGCGGGATCAGCGAGTAGGCGCCCTGCTTGTGCGTTGCGATCGCTTCCGGCGAGCTGGTTTCGAGGCTTTCGTAGCGCTTGAAGGTGCCGGGGCGGATGATCGTCAGGTAGGCGGCGCCGAAGGGGATCGCGAGCAGCACGACGGTCGCCAGCGCGGCGAGCGCTCGCCGCGACTGTCCGCCGAGGGCGGCGAACGCGACGAAGGCCGCCACCGCGAGCAGCGCGCCGACCACCTGCAGGCGGCCGAGGCCGGTGATGATGGCCGCGAGCGAGCCCAGGGCGATCACGGCCGCCACCCAGCGTCTTCGCGAGCGCCAGGTCGCGAGCAGCGCGAGGCCGAACGGGAGGCCGAGCATGCCGACGCCGCCGCTGAAGCCGTCGTCGGAGCCCAGGCCCACCGGACGCGCACGGGCTTCGCCTTCGCCCGAGAAGTAGACCCGCGCGCCGCCCGCGCTCGCTCCGACCGTCGTGGGCTGGTACACCTGCCGGTAGCCCGGCCCCCACGAGGCCAGCTGGCCGGGGGAAAGTTTGGTCTGATACGTCGAGACGATCCCGTTGGCCACCGCGCACACGCCCACGATCAGGAACAGCATCCGCAGGCGCAGCTTGGAGCGCAGCAGGGCGTAGCCGAGGAAGAAGAACGGCACCCATTGCAGCTGTTGGCGGAAGCCCAGGAGCACCTTCACGACGCCCACCGTCTTCGGGTTGAACGCCTCGATCAGCACGATGCCGACGAACGCGAGCACCCACGCGCTCAGCGGTGGCATGCGCAGCCGTTCGCGGCGCACGATCATGCGCAGCAGCGCCCCCAGGCAGACCGCGCCGACGAGCACGTCGGGCGCCGCGGCGGTCGCTTCGCGCGCGCCGATGCCGAGCTTGACGGGCCCGTCGAGGATCAGCAGGTAGACGCCCACCACCGTGGTCGTGAGCGCCAGGCGGGTGCTTTTCATCAGCGCCAGCACGGCCAGGATCGCGACGATCGCGGCGACCACGAGCAGGACGTTGGCTCCGGGCAGCGCGACCGTGATGGCGAGGGCGAGCGCAGCGGGGACGACGACGGCGAGCGTCTGCGCGAGCAGGTCGCGCGCGCGCCGGTCGAGCACCGTGGGATGCGCGAGCCCCGCGGGACCCGAGAGCACAGGCAGCCGGG
>Ga0335075_10017172_pt1 | contig 10775 bp, 4 predicted proteins | sample Lox_Sample_24_FD_206723 | JGI IMG/M metagenome (GOLD analysis project Ga0335075, IMG submission 206723) | Soil microbial communities from Loxahatchee National Wildlife Refuge, Florida, United States - Lox_Sample_2.4 | ecosystem: Environmental > Terrestrial > Soil > Wetlands | place: USA: Florida... | reverse complement strand
CTCGCCGCCCGCCTGAGGGTTGAACTGGACCGACAGCGAGCAAGAACCGTCCGCGCCGAGCGGCGCGCAGCTGCCTCGAACGGTAAAGTCGTCCGTGTTCGTGCTCTCGACCACGAGCGGCAACGCGGCGCTGCCACCGCCGGCGCGCGTGATCGTCCAGCGCAGCTCGGCGCCCGGCGTGCCGACCTCGACGCTCGGAAACGCGAGCACGCTCGCATCGGCCCGCAGAGTCGCAGCAGCGGGCAGCGGCGTGGCATCGTCTTCAGCAGCAGCCGACGGCGGCGCAGCGGGCAACGCCTCGGCGCCGGCGGCTCCCGATGTCGCGCCGTCGGGGGCTTCGACCGCTGTCGAGCCGGCGCCTCCAGACTCAGCCTCGTCGAGCGCACGAACGCTTCGCTCGTCGACCTGGCACGCGAGCGGTGAGACAACCGCCACGGCCCCCAGGCTCGCCCCCACGACGCAGCGGTGAACCAGACGCGAGACGTTGCGACGCACCACGCGCTCGAGCATACCAATTCTCTCGCACCGAACTAGACTGGAGGCATCGGATCGGCGAGAGGGTCGACGTGCGCAGCTCTTGCTCGAAAGCGTGGCGATCTCGACAACACTCGACGCGGGCCATCTCCACAGCGGCGATGTCTGCTGGCGCGGGGTTCGTGCTCGCCGTTGCCGGCGCCTGCGCCGTCGACGATCGTCTCACCGATACGCTGGATCCCGTCGCGTCCGGCGCCGATGCGAGCACCGACAGCGCGGCGGCTCCCGCGCCTTCCGGCGTGGGTAACGGTGCAGCGCCGGGGGTGGCGTCGCCCGGCGCGCCGCTCGAGCCTGCTGCTCTGGTCGCGGCGACCGACACGATCGACTTCGGGCCGAGCCCCGTCGGCGTCGCCACGGCACCCAGAGAATGGCGCATCACCAACGGCAGCACGAGCGCCGTCTCCGGGCTCGTCTTCGCAGAGGGCGGCGACATCGGCGGCACCCCCGCCGACTTCGAGATCGAGAACGGCTGCAGCGACACTCTCGCCGCGGGCGCGAGCTGCAGCATCACGGTCCGCTTCACTCCGCCGTTCGCGGGGGCTCACTCGCGTGCGCTGTTTCTGCGCTGGCCCGGGGGCAGCCTGCGGCTCGGCGTCCTCGCGCTCGGGCTGCCGTGGCTCGAGGTTCGCGTGACCGGCGAAGGGCACGTCAGCTCGCAGCCGTCCGGCATCAACTGTCCCGGCACGTGTCGGGCCGCGTTCGATCCGAGCGTCGGCGTCGTGCTGCAGGCGACAGCAGACTTGGCCCAGCGCTTCGCAGGCTGGAGCGCCGACGAGTGCACCGGCTTCGGTCCGTGCCGCCTCGATCTCTCCACACCGCGAGCCCCCGAGCGCGTCGTCGACGCGCGCTTCACCGCGCCGGTCAACAACCTCGTGTTCATCTCGTCGCAGGGCTACTCGCCGGTGCTGGGCGGCGTCGCCCCCTACGACGCCGCGTGCAACACGCTGGCCAGTGCCGCCGGCATCAACACGCCGAGCGGCAACGGCTTCATCGCGGCCATGTCCGACTCGACCAGCCACTTCATCGAGCGGCTCGCGCCCGGCGTGCGAGGCTGGACACGCATGGACGGCCGCGCCTTCGCCGACACGCGCGAAGAGATGGTGACGCTCGGCGTGGTCTACAACCCCGTCTATTACACGGAGCTCGGCCTCAGCGGCAGCGGCGCGTACATGAGCGGCACGCTCACCGACGGCACCCTCGGCCTGCACTGCGACGACTGGAGCTCGACCAGCGCCGAGCTCACCGAGGGCGACCCGTTCCGCTTCGGCCCCGGCACGTGGATGGGCATCGGCACGCTGACGATCAGCGGGGCGCGCGCCTGCGATCCGGCGACGCTGCGTCGCATCGTGTGCCTCGGCAACAGCGCCACGCAGCCGCTGGTGCGCACGCCACAGGTGGGCAAGCGGGTCTGGCTCAGCAACACGCCCCTGTTCGTGGGCGGCGTCTCGCCCGACGAACACTGCGACAGCGAGCGCCCGTCGGGGGTGACGAGCGGCGTCGCGTTGATCGCCGGCGTCGGTCGCGCCGCCTCCGATCGGCTCGATCCGGAGGCAGACTACGTGCGCCCCGACGGCGAGCTCATCGGCACGGGCCAGCGCCTCATCATCGCGTCACGGCCCGGGGCCGACGGCCGCCCGCTCGACACGGGCATCTGGCAGTCGGGGGACGGCCGCTATGTGCGCGTCGAGCAATTCACGCTCAACACCTGGAGCGGTTCGACCACGCTCGATCGGCCGGGCACCGCCGAGTCCACGTGCGGCGATTGGCTCGACGCGGGCGGCAACGCCAACGTGGGCAACCTGGGCGTCACCAACTCCCAGTTCTGGTCGAGGGGCGGCACCGGCCCGTGCAGCGCGAGCAACTATCTGCTGTGCGTCGAGCCGTGAGCGCTCGTGCCACCGGAGTTTGACGGCCCCCCGTTGAACGGCCGCCGGCAACTCGACAACCTGCTCTCCATGAGAGCTTGGACAGCGATGGCGAGCGGTCTGGTGGGGTTGGGTTTCGCTTCTGCGGCGCAGGCGCAAGCGGTCGACCCGTGCGATTTCGTGTCGAGCGGCGCCACGTCGTTCTCCTTCGAGCAAGTGAAGAGCTGCTACGAGTCGGTGCCGTTCGACGCGGGCGATCTCGCCAACATCGTCGAGGTCATCGAGCAGCACCGCTCGTTTTCGGACTTGGCGGAGGCCTACGACGCACGCGTGCACTGGCGCGACGCGCTGGCGGCGCTCGCCGAGCGCGACTTCCCGAACGACGCGGCCATGCACGACGCGCTGAAGCGCGAGCATCACGACTTCAGGAACGTGCACGTGTCGTACTTCCCGCCATCCTGCTACTCGGCACTCGTCGTCGGGTTCACGCCGCTCGAGCTCGGGTCGCTGCTGCGCACGGTCGATGGCGCCGACGAGCAGGTCATCTTCGTGGAGGCGGCGTTTCTGCCGGCGCCCTATCTGGAGGCGACAGGCATCGATGCCACGACGCTGATCGGGCAGCGTGTGGTGAGCATCAACGGCGTGCCCGTGCTCGACTACCTGCACGCCTACGCGCTCGATCTGAAGATCCACGTCGACGCCGGCGGAGCGCTCAACGGCGTGCTCGCGGCCGACAACTATTCGCTGCGCCTGAACGGGGGCGGCGACTACATGCCCGATCGCGCCGCGGACGACTACGTGTTCGAGACGATCGACGGGCAGCGCAGCGAGCTCACGTTGCCCTGGCTCTACGTGCCGCGTCAGGTGTTGCAGCCGACGGCGACCACGCCGCTCACGAGCAGCAGCGAGGAGTTCGCGAACCTGTGCCGGCCGCCGCTCGACACGCCGCCTGCCGCGCTCGCGGCCATCGCGCCGCGCCCGGTGTCGCCGGTCGAGCAGCCCTTCGGCATCGACGACGACCGCGACGAGATCGTGCAGCGGCTGCGCGAGACGGCGGTGCGCCTGCCCGCGCGTGCGGCCGCTCGTATCACCGGCGGCAGCGTCGAGCCCGCGCCGGGCGAGCCCGATGTGCCGGCGCCCCCGAGCGCCTTCTACGAGGTGTCGCCCGAGCGCCTGGGCCAAGACATCGAGGTCATCACGCCGACGACCACCAACGCGAGCGTGCTGCAATACGACGGCCACGTCACCTCGCTGGTGCTGCGCGACACGAACGCCTGGATCGACGTCGCCCGCCAAGGCATCGAATACGCCTGCCAGAACAGCGACCGGCTGATCGTCGACCTGCGCGGCAACAGCGGCGGCAACGACACGACGATCCGCTGGCTGCACCACTACCTGTTTCCCGAGGCGGGGCAGCTCGTGCCGGCGGGGCTCTTGCCGCTGCGCGTGCGCAAAGACAACCTCGTCTTCAGCGAGCTGCTCTTCAACTACGCGCGCTTCATGGCGGACTATGCCCCGGGCCTCGGGCTCGACGCCTGCGCGCTGAGCTTCACCCCGGGCTGCATGACGGATGTCGGCACGGGCCTGCCGCTCGTGGCAGGCGCCGATTGGTTCCGCAACCCGAGCGTGCTGGAGACGCGCGGGGGCGCGCCGGTGTCGATGAGCCGCATCGTCGCCGTCTGGAACGTGGGCGATCCCGTGTTCGACTCGGCGAGCTGCGCGGGCCGCTTCCAGGGCGACGACCTCGTGTTCATCACCGACGGTCGCAACGCGAGCGGCGGCTACTTCCTGCCGGCGTCGTTCAAAGGCGAAGGCGTGATCGTCAACACCGGCGGCTACGTCGGCGAACCGATGGCGATGGGGCGCGCGCTGAGCGGCGCGAGCATCCCCGCCTCCTCGTTCGCGGGCTCACCGCAGGCGATCGAGCAAGCGACGAACGACGAGGTGCACTTCGAGACCGAGCTCTTCGCCTTCGAGCGCCCCGTCGATGCGCGCGTGGAGATGCTGGGCGTCTATCACAAGGACGAGGCCACCTTGCACATCGACGAGCCGATCCAGGCCGACTTGCACGTCAACGTGTGGACGGACCTGCCGGGCTCCGAAGGCTTCGTCTACGAACGCGTGCTCGAAGCGGTAGACGGCACCCGCGCGAGCCCCTGATGGGGCGATGCTGACGGCGTCCTGGGTGGGGCGCCGGCAGCGCTCCGCCGGCGAAGGGGCGCCTCGTAGGTCCGAAAGCGCCGGTCGTCTACGCCTGGCGCGCGCTACGACGCGAGAAGCGCCGCTTCGCGAGGATAAGATCCAATCTCGAGAAGATGCACGGGGTCGCGAAGATGACGTGGAGTTGTCGTCGATGCTCATTCCGCTCGCGTGTGAGCAACCCCTTCATTGTCCTCTCAATGACCCGTGCAGGTGCGGGCTGAACGGCTTCCGCTTTTAACGAGAACTGCCGCCGAGCGTATGCTTAGCTGCCCGCCAGCCGAGCCGTTGGCGGGTGAGGCGGGCTGCAAGGGGAACGCAGGCATGAGGGTGGAGTTCGGCGTCGCGCCGATGCTGGGGATTCGTTGGCGCATCGACCGGAGTCGTGCGGTTCTTTCACTGGGTCTGCTCGGCGCGCTCGGCGGCGCCGCGTGCGGTGGCCTCGAGTCGAGCCCGCTCGGGTCGAGCGAGCTGGGCTCGACCGCCCAGGCGCTCGCGCTCGACCCCACCTTCGCGCCGGATGACGCGAGTGCCCGCGCGGCACCCGCCGACGACTACACCTCGTTCGAGGCAGACCCGGTGCGCCCGCTCGCTGTCCTCGGCAGCACGGGGCTCGTCGCCATCGTCAACACCAGCGACGACTTTCTCGACCTGGCGCGGCCCACCGCGCGCGGCGTGCGCGCTTGCGGCGCGATCAAGGTCGGGATGCGTCCCGTGGCCGTCGCCGTGGTGCACGACGCTCCCGACCAGGCCGAGCTCTGGGTGGTCAACCATCTGTCGGACAGCGTCAGCGTCGTCCACCTCGACCCGGGTGCCTGCAGCGGCGAGGTGGTCGATACGCTCTACACGGGTGACGAGCCGCGCGACATCGTCGTGGCCCCCACCCGCGACGGGGGCCAGCGCGTGTTCGTGACGAGCGCGCATCGGGGCCAGCACCACCCGCTGGCGAGCGCGCGGCCCGGCACCGATCTCGTGACGCCGCCTCGGGACAAAGCCCAGCGGGGCCTGGCCGACGTTCTCGTGTTCGACCCGCACGACATCGGCGCGCCGCCGCTGGTCGTCAACCTGTTCACCGACACGCCGCGCGCGCTCGCCGTCGGCGACGGTGTGGTGTATGCGGCGGGCTTCCGCACGGGCAACCGCACCACGACCATCAACGCCGACCGCGTCGTGCAGCGCGGGACCGAGCGCCTGCGCGAAGTGCTCGCCACCGACGCCTCCGGGCAATTCATCGAGAGCGACGGCGAGCTGGTGCTCGGCAGCGACGTGCGAGGCGTGGCGCGCATGCGCGGCGGCATGCCCGCCGTCAGCGGCAGCGGCCGCTGTGTGCCCGACCCGCGCCCTGGGTCGGGTAATCCCGCGCTACAGCAGGTGTGCGTGCAAACGGACGACCAGCACCGCATCTCGGCGGCGCTCTTGCAGCGCGAGGGTGTGGTAAACGCGGAGTGCCAGTGCACGAGCGGCGATGGCACGCTGCAACCGACGACGGGCGTGATCGTCAAATTCTTCGACCGTCGCGCGGACTGCGGCAGCGATTTTCACGCCTTTCCCGACGGCACGCGGGGGTGCTGGCTGGACGCGGCGCCGGGTGGCGTGCCGTCGCCGGCAGCGCACGCCGATCGCCCGTCGCCGCCGCTGGCCTGGAACGATGATGTCGAGTTCAGCCTGCCCGACGAAGACGTGTTCGAGATCGGCGTCGACGAGCTCGGAGTGCGCGCCTTCTCGGGCGTCGGCACGGTGTTGTTCAACATGGCGGTGCAGCCGGGCACGGGCCTCGTCTTCGTCACCAACACCGACGCCCAGAACCTGAGCCGCTTCGAGGGCGCCGGGCGCTCGTCGAGCAGCACCGTGCTCGGACACTTGCACGAGAGCCGCATCACCGTGATCGATCCGCGCCGCGGGCGTGTGCGTCCGATCCACCTCAACGACCACATCGACTACTCGCGCTGCTGCGACCTCGACCCCGACGAGAACGCACGCACCCTGGCGCTGCCCGCCGAAGGCGTGTTTTCGCCCGACGGCCGCGAGTTCTATTTTGCGGCGCTCGGCTCGGACAAAGTCGGCATCGTGCGCAGCGCCGCGCTCGCGCCCGGCTTCGACAACCGCGCGGCGCGCAGCTGCCACGACCTGAGCGACATCACGCTCGGCTCGAGCGACGCGCCCACCGGCCCCGTCGGGCTGGCGCTGGATGCCGGGCGCCAGCGCCTGTACGTGAAGACGCACATCTCGAACGAGCTCATCGTGGTCGACACGCTCGCCGAGCGCGTCACGGCCCGGCTCGGGCTGCACGATCCCGAGCCCGAATCGATCCGCGCCGGCCGCCGCGTGCTGTACGACACGCGCCAGACGTCGTCGCACGGGGACTCGGCGTGCGGCAGCTGCCACACCTTCGGCGACTTCGACGGCCTCAGCTGGGACCTCGGCAACCCGGACGACGCGACCGTGCAGAACCCGGGCCCCTTCGTCATCCCGCCGGAGTTCGCCGCCGCAGCCTCGCTCGCTCGCGATCCGTTCGGCCTCTCCGTGCAAGAGCAGCCGCTCGACCCCGACTTCCGCAGCAACAAGGGCCCGATGACCACGCAGACACTGCGCGGCCTGGCCAACCACGGCCCGCAGCACTGGCGCGGCGATCGCACCCGCAACTTCCAGGACGCCGCCGGCGCGCAGCCGAACGCCGGCTCCTTCGACGAAAACAACTCGGCAAACGAGTTCGCCGTCGCCATCACCGGCTTGCACGGCAACGATCAGTCACTCGCCGCCGAGGTGTTTCAGCGCTTCACCGACTTCATGCTGCAGCTGACGCCGCCCCCCAACCCGTTGCGCGCACTCGACGGCTCGCTCGACGCCGGCCAGTCGCGGGCGCGCGCGACCTACTTCGGTTGCGCCAGCCTGACGGACGAGCAATACGCGCGTCGCGAGTGCGTCGCCCAGGACGGCAGCCTCGTCGACATCGACGCCGAGACGGCCGCCTGCACCTGCGCCAGCAATCCGCTCGTCGGCGTGCTGCGCGAGGCGCCCGGCGTGCAAGGCCTCGGCCGACTGCTGCAAGCGCTGCTGTCGAACCCGGAGCTGCGCGCGGCCTTCCTGGCGGCAGCGGCCAACCCGGAGGGGCTGCCGTCCGAGGCGCTCGATGCGCTGACGGCGCCGCTCGCTCAGCTGTCGTCCAGCATCGACGGGCTGCTCGCGGCGGATCTCGGCCTCGGCGACAAGGGCCTGTTCTCGTTCGCTGCGGCGCAGGCGCTCTCGCGCTTTGCAGGCTCGCTGCTCGGCGTCGCCGAGGCGGCAAAGGCCGGCCCCCACCCGACGGCGTCGCTCGACGTGCTCGTGGCGGCGCTGCCGCCGGGCGTGCTCATCGCGAGTGCGGATCAGCTGCTCGGCTCGCTCACGTCGGCGCTCGCACTCGCCAACCTCGCGCAGGTGACGGCGCTGGACGAAGCGCGCCGCGGGGGGCCCGGCTTCCGCAACCTGCTGCTCGGCTGCGACCCGAGCGCGCCCGCGCCCGTGTGCCGGCTGCGCATCACCGACTCCCTGCAGACGTGCCATGGCTGCCACACGCTCGACCCGCGCGGCAACGCCGAGTTCGACGTGTATCGGCCCGGCTTCTTCGGCACGAGCGGACAGTACACGCTGGAGAACGAGAGCCAGGTGTTCAAGATCCCGCAGCTGCGCAACGTCTATCAGAAGGTGGGCATGTTCGGCATGTCGACCATGCTGACGCGGCTGCCCGAGTCGGTGCTGGGGCCGCGCCGCGGCGGCTTCTTCGCAACCGAAAACCAGTATCAAGGCCCCCAGGTGCGAGGCTACGGCCTGCTCCACGACGGCGCGGTCGACACGCTCGATCGCTTTCACAGCGCGCTCGTGTTCGTGAAGACGGAGTCGAACGCGCGCGCCTTCGACGCCGTGTTCCCCGCCGACGGCACGCGCGCCGCCTGCGTCAGCCAGTTCCGCGCCGCCTCACCCGACGTGCTCGGACCGATCGACGCCAGCCTGCGCGCAGCGCTCGCGCTATGCGGCTCCGCCAGCGGCGTGCCCGATGCTTGCTTCTTCGACCCCGCCGCCGACGACTGCCAGCAGACGCTCGCAGCGTTCTCGGTCGACGCTCTGACGTTCAGCACGCAGATCCTGCCGGCGTGCTTCCAGTTCGGCTCGATGCTGGAGCAAGGCTCGGCGTCCGGCGTGTGTGCACCGAGCGGGCTTCGCGAGCGAGCCGACATGGAAGCGTTCGTGCTCGCCTTCGACTCCAACCTCCAGCCGATGGTGGGGCAGCAAACCACGCTGCATGGCCGTGAGAACGACGACGCGCTCGGCGGGCTGCTCGCCGCCGCGAGCCGTGGCGACTGCGACCTCGCGCTGCGCCAAGCCAACCACGGCTACCTCGTCATCGATCCCGTCCCAGCTCTCCCCGATCGCAGCGGGATCGAGTGCGACGATGGCCGCCGCACCACGCTCGGCTCGCTGCGCCGCAGCGCCGCGCCGATCACCCTTACCTGCTATCCGCCGCTGCCTGGGCGCGCCGAAGCGCGGCGCTCTGCGTTCGATCGCTGACGCGGGCTCGACGCTTCGCCGTCGGGCGGGCACGTTCTCACGTGCATGGCTTTGTCATCTCACGTGCAGCGCGCGCGTGCGCTCGCCCGTGGCACAAACAAGCCGGTGAAAGATCGAGGGATTGACTTTACGCGCCGCACGGCAGCGCGCTAACGTATGTCTCGTAGCGTGACGATGCTCACAGCATCGTAGCGCGCTGTTTTATTAGGCGTGGGCACCCCAACCCACGCTGGTTCATTAGAGCGCGGGCACCCGAGTTCCGCGCGGGTTTCATTGCGCACGGGCACCCGAGTTCCGCGCTCGGCGCGAAGGCGCTCCGGTTCGCGTCGGCGTCACTGCGCGTCGATGCTCGACGCTGCCGTCGCCCGACGTTCGTCGCGACGGTCGTCCACGGCCTCACCGCTCCCTGACGCACTCGGGAAGCGGTTGCGGCACTTTGCTTCAGTGCTCCGAACGTCATCGAAAGGAATCGTCATGACTCAATCACTGCACGCACACCGGGCGTCGGCCCACCTGTTTTTCATCGCTCGCCGAAGCGCACGTCCAGCGCTCGCGGCAGCGCTGCTGCTGTCGGGCGCCGTGGCCTGCGGCAGCGAGCCCGATCCGATCGAGCGCGCTACCCTGCCCGTCGGTCACGAGCAGGTCCTGCACGTCGCCGACGTCGAAGGCCAGCACCTCGAGTTCGTCAGCCTCGCGCCCGATGCGGAGTCCGCGCCGATGTACAGCGTCAACTCGACGCTGCACCGGGGCCATCGCGAGATCGTGGGCGCGCTCTTCGAGCACTACGGCCCGCTGACGATGCTCGAGGTCTTCAACGCCGTCGCCCCGTTCGATGCGGCTCCCTCCGAGATCGTGCGGGCGCACGCCGACGAGGCACGCGCCATCGGGCGCGCCAATGACGACGTGCTCGCCGTCGACCTCGATTGGGTCGAACCGCCCGGCGCCGCCGGCGCCCCCGACGCCCTGGAGCTGACGGACAAGAGTCTGCCGCCCGGCTCCGTCGAGGAGTGTCAGGCGATCGTCTTCGAAAACACCCCGCAGATCACCTGGTCGCGCATCATCATCAACCCCCACTCATCGCCGAGCCGCGAGTTCTCGATCGATGCGTACATGTGCGTCGCCGGGCGTCAGGACCGCTTTTTCGAACCGGGTTTGGACATCTGCAGCGAGGGCTTCGTCACCAACCCGCAATCTCGAGTCGCCATCTGCCACTTCGACCCCGCCAGCGAGAACACCGCCATCCAGGTCGGCGGCTCGCGCCAGGGCGAGAACATGACGTATAGCTCGCCCAAGGTCATCCTGTTCCAGGACATCCACATCTCGACGTTTTTCCCGGGCGGCAGCCCGCAGCGCAACGCGATCGTCAACTTCCCCGTGCCGGGCACCTACGCCTATATCCTCGGCACCGGCGTCGGCAGTACGCCCTGAGCGTCTCAGCGCAGCGACGCGACGTCGAGCGTGAAGCCTGGGAACGATAGTCCGGGCGCGGGAGCCGGGCCGCTCACGTCGACCAGCGTGGTGCTGGAGTAGTCGGCGAGCGTCTGGCTGATGAAGAGGCTCGCGCCGACGGTGACGGCGAAGCCGCTGTAGGCGCCCGCAGGCTGCTCGACGCGCACCGCTCCGTCGAGCGTG
>Ga0335075_10017171_pt1 | contig 10775 bp, 14 predicted proteins | sample Lox_Sample_24_FD_206723 | JGI IMG/M metagenome (GOLD analysis project Ga0335075, IMG submission 206723) | Soil microbial communities from Loxahatchee National Wildlife Refuge, Florida, United States - Lox_Sample_2.4 | ecosystem: Environmental > Terrestrial > Soil > Wetlands | place: USA... | reverse complement strand
CCAGTGTACAGCCTGCTCTATCCGGCCTTTTTGGCAGGCCTTGCATACGAGATACCGGTTAAGGCGCTTATCTCTGGTGATATAGAGATCTAGTTTACGATGGTGAAATAGGGAACCAGTCTACAGTCGAGCGGACCATGTACCGCACTTGGTCGTCCGGCATTTGATTTTAATGTGCTGCTTCTTGTAGTCCATGCATGGTGTATGCGAATTAGCTTGTCAAAGTGTCTGATGAAGCACAGTCGCAACAAAAGATACACTATTCGAATGATGTTTGCTGATACAATCCATCCTACGCTCTACCTGGTGCCGCTGCAAGGCCCGTCTATCTTATTCCCTGGTCGTGTCTGATAAGTGGTGGACGCAATATAGCTTGGTGTGCTCTTCAAGGTGACTGACAAGCCCTCTTAGTGTTCACTTGCGTGGTTGATGTCGTAGGGTTGTCCAAGTGCACATCTCCTCACTGGAGTCCTTTGTACACGCTGCCTAGTTAATGGCTTATAGGCGGTTGATAATATGCCCACAGTATCTTTCATATCCGAAGCAGACGCGAACAGGAGTGCTCAGAGGACAGATGCCTCCTTCCTCAGTTCTGCCTAGGTTTTACGTCGCCTTCCTGCATAATGTAATATACAATCGTCCCGTCCCCACCCTTCCCCTGATGACTCAGCATCGCTAGTAACAGCCGTTTGGCGTCCTGGTGACTGTGTGCATCTACGCCCTGGAGCGGAGCCCTGGCAGGCAGGGTGTCAAAGACGGCGCAGAAACGCTTCAGCGTCCATTTCTCACCAATGTTCAGAGGCAGTACCCATTCGCGCTGAGCAGGGATATCAGCATCGGTGAGACTATGTGCGAGGAGGTGTGCTTGAAAGTCGGGATGTGTGTAGATGGGTCGAGGTGGGACACCGGAGAGGAGGGGGACTGGTGGAGGATGGAGGGGATCCAGGGGAATTGAATGTGATAGAGGGTCGACTGTATCGTTTTGGTTGAGGCTGGCGAGGGCGTTGCTGTTGAAGGGTGGGGATTGTGAAGGGTGCATATGGAGCTCTGTCCAGTTGTGTTGGTATCTGAGGTTGTGGAGAACTTCGAGCGGGAGGGCAATGGTGGGGAGTTTGGTAGAGGCTGAGTCTATGAGCGCAGTGAGAGGGGATGGAGCTGGCAGAGACGAGTACTGTGCTGTTGAAGTCATTGCCATTGTGAAGGCAGCTCCGGTGTCAATCAAGGATCTTCGGTCTGAGAAGAAGCAGACTGCGAGTCACAATTGCTGCGATCTCAATGACGGAAGCTTTTCAAGGTTAGAGTTGCAGCTTGGACCCCCCTGTAAACTTTGCTTGTCAGCCCTACGCAGTTTCAGGAGCGCGCGGGAGCCGAATATGAGACGTAGCATCTTCTTTCGCTTTACTCATCTCCTTTTCCTATATGTTCTCGTTTCGTTGCCAAAACGCTCTTTCTTTCTTCCTTTGTCACTCCTTATACTATTGCGGTTCATGACTCCCCAAAAACCTGGACCATAAAAATACACCCGCGACGCGCGCAAAATGGCCCGCCGCAAGCAATTGAACCCCATGCAGAGGATCCCATCTGGGGAGGTCATGCAAAGTCCCTACGAGTTCCAAGCTGTTTTACAGAAACCGGTGAATGGCCATGTGCACCAGCCGAGCGCAAAAACCCAGAGACCGCCTCCCAAGTCTTCTGCTACCGCAAGATCAACCGCTTCAGAAGCTGGCTATATACATCTCATCGTCTGCGTTGCTGGCATCTATGCGTCTTTGTGAGTTTCTACTACAAGATGAACGCTAGGCGACTAACCCTACTGCGATAGTCTTTCCTGGGCACTCCTCCAAGAACGTATAACGACTACCCCTTACATACCCATCTCGAACTCCTTGACAGCCGCACCGAGCACAGAATACTTCCGCTTTCCAGTCGTCCTAAACACCATCCAATCGCTCTTTGCATCTCTCACCGGCAGCATCTACCTCTTCTCGTCATCCAAACCATCTTCCGGCCGAATCTCCATATTCCCAACCAACGCAATAATCGCCCCTTTACTCCTAATCAGCATAACATCCTCCCTTGCCTCACCTTTCGGCTATGCCTCTCTAGCCCACGTTGATTACCTCACCTTCGTCCTCACGAAGTCATGCAAGCTCCTTCCTGTGATGTTCCTCCACATCACCCTTTTCCAGCGACGATACCCCCTCTCAAAATACGTTATCATCCTTGCAGTCACCGCTGGTGTCGCCATTTTCACAGTTTACCACCCGCCGTCTAGCTCAAAATCAAAGGCCAAAGCAAAGCCTAGCGGCAACTCCACATATGGCCTGGTTCTCCTGGGCATCAACCTCCTCTTTGACGGCCTCACAAATACAGTCCAAGACCACATCTTCACCACTCCTGCCCGGTACGGCAAGTTCTCTGGTCCGCAAATGATGGTGGCAACAAATATCATCGCTACATTCCTTACCTCCGCCTACCTCCTTTTGACCCCTATGATCCCTCCTTCGCTACTACCCACCATGGCGCAGTCGAGCGGACACGAGCTATCCTCCGCGATCAGCTTCCTCCAACGCCATCCCAGGGTCCTCTATGACGTCCTTGGCTTTGCAGCCTGCGGCGCCGTAGGCCAATTGTTCATCTTCGCAACCTTGGAGCGTTTCTCGAGTCTACTTCTTGTTACAGTAACGGTGACGCGGAAGATGCTCACTATGCTGCTGAGCGTGGTCTGGTTCGGTAAGAGGCTGACAGGTGGGCAGTGGCTGGGTGTAGGGCTGGTATTTGGTGGAGTCGGCGCAGAGGGATGGATACAGTACAGGGACAAGAAAAAGAAGCTTGACCAAAAGATGAAGAATGGGTAGGCCCAGCATAAATCTGTATACTAAATTTTGCGCTTTAAAGCTAGAACTAGAAATAGAGATTGAAAGTGCTAGAGCCGAAAGGCGTGTCCGGACCAAAAGTCGACGCCCGCGGTCAAAATAACCCCCACCTTTCCTTCCATTTTCGGTCGAGAGCTCACTGAGGCGTAGTAGTGGTGGTAGGTATGGTTAAGAGCACGCGCGTGGATATGGGCCGGGACACGGGCTGTAGGTGTTTCTCGAGGAGGCGCGAATATGTAGGCGGGAGTAGCTGTGGCTGGCATTGCTGCTCCAAGATTGTATTCGGTGGAGTGGGTGGAGCAACTGCAGGAGGAACCGGCCTCGTCGTGCACAGTTGTAGTAGAGGTTCATTGTCTGGGAATCGATCAAAAACAATAACGCCAGTAATGACCATGGCGAGCGTTTGTAAAGGTAGGAAGTAGGGATGAAAAATGGGGGTGTAGAAGTAAGGAAGAAGAAAAGGAAGTGGAGGTGGAGGTGGAAGTGGAAGAGAGCTAATCGCAAGCAAGGACGTCAGTATATAAAGGGGATCTAGCTCCAGTATTCAACACAAGTATTCAATGATAGTGGGTTGGGAAGCAGATCCACCAGAACTCTCCTGTTTCCTTCACAGCTAGCGAGATCAGAATCCGGTCATCCGACGCTCGAGCCAGCGAGCTGGCACATAGAGCACGACTGTGACAGCAAGCGCCAGCTCCCATGAGATGTCGGTGCCGTACGGTGCATTTCCAACAGCCAGCGCAATTGGCCCGACCCACCAGACCTGCGACATACACAAGATCGCAATCGTGGTACCGATGCAGAAGACGATAAATGCGGCGATGCCGTAGGGCAGCTTCTTCGGATTGTCCCATGCGGTAACGTCGTAGGCGTAGCCGCGTCGGAAGCAAATATGCTCGAGGAACACGATAGCGAGGAATGGAGTGAGCCAGTAGGCGATTACATTCAAGAAGTCTTCCATGACTTCTTGCAGGTGGTTGCGGCCTGCAATTGCGGCAGCCTTTTTATACACGAGGGTCAGTCAATGTGGGTGGAAAGGAGCTCCGAGTTATAACTGTCTCGGTAGGACATGCCTTGGAAAAAACTTGGAGCAAAGGGACTTTCTTACCAAGAATGCAATGCCACCAATGGCCGACCATATAAGGCGAGGCACTTTTATCAGGTAGTTGCTGACGATTTGAAAATTGAGACCAAGAGAGTATATGTTCGTGATGACGACAGCCACGACCGAGAAGGACAAAATAGCCTCGATGAATTTGCCGAAGTTTCTTACGCCAGTTCCGTAGCCCTCAAAGATCTGGCCAGTCAATCCTCCCACTCCGCGCGCATTGTAGGCGGCCGTAAAAGCATCACTGCCATTGATGGTGGTCATGAGAGCCGCACCCAGGAGTTCGATCAGAAATTGCGAAAAGAATAAGCCAGACCAGGTCCAGATGAACACTTTCCATGGCTTTGTCGTCTCACGTATGTATACTGCATAGTCTAGAGGGGGGTAAGATAAAGGTAAGCAAATCGCCGTTTCACTTTGAAGGAAAGGCGAGGATCACGCACCAGCAGCAATGGTAGACCACGAGATCTGAAAACCGATGATGGTGGTGCCGAAACTCAAGACACTAGAAACCTCGGCGGCTCCAGTACCCATGGGAACATAGACAAAATGCTTGGCGCCAAAGCCCGCGACGATGCAGAAGCAAACTAGCATGACTATCCACGAGTAGCGTTCGTACTTGTGCACCAATTCGTAGCCGAAGGCACCGACAATGAGCGCCACTAGCCCGAGGATCAGGACTGCCACGGATTCTGGGAGATGCCCGCCGCCAACGTCGTACAAGATATTCGCGCCGGCAATGGTATTGACCATGGCCCATCCGATGCTGATGGTAATGTTGAGGATTGCCATGAGTTTCGCGGGCCACCAGCCTGCACCGGGTCAGCCGAATTATGACTCGAGTCAATCACAGCTTGCTCTGTGACGTCCAAGATGTATAACGTACCGAAAGAGAAACGCTGAACGGTCATGGTTCGAAGGCCCAGCTTAGGTCCGAGCGTAGCCATGAGTGCCGGAGGAGTTGCGCCGATAATATTGAAGAAGAGAAGACAAAGGAATGAATCCCACCAACCCAAATAGAAAAGGCCAGGACCTAGTGTGCCAAAGGCCAAAGTCGCAGTGCCGACATTTGCGCTCGACCAAAGGGTGAAAAGACTAAAGGGATGTTGGTTTGTTCGCAGCTCTTCTGGCACGCGCTCGATGCCTCGTTCCTCTGCTCCAATTTTATTGATCCAGGCACGGGTCTTGAGGCCCAATCTGGCGACTGTTGAGGGTGTAGCAAACTCTCCAGAGCCGTCTGGGGAGTCTGTCACGGCGATTCCGTAGACTTCCTTTGCAAGAGGGTCGTGTTCGACAACATTGCCGTTGCCCTTCTCGAGCATGCTATGGTCTGCCATTGGGGGCTGTTTGTTCTAGCGATGATTCTCACTGGTGGCCAGTGCAGTTAGAAAAGAGTGTGGGAGAGCTCGCGGCTACCGCGAGCATATTAAGCAACACATCATGCAGTTGTTTGCGTTGGCCGAGGCCAGAATAGCCGGGCCATGGCCCATGCTGATGGCGAAGCTCGAGTCAGCTTATCAGTTACAAGCACTAGCGCACCACATCCCTGTCTTAACGCGAGCGGGGATGGGAGTTTCCACGCCCCGATAGGGATGCTCCGAGCCAGCAGACTCTTCAAGGAAAGCTTGAACACCTTCTATCCAGGGAATAGAAGAACCAACCGGGAAGATATCCTTGACATAACTGCTTGATCGTTATCTTTTCTACACCGAGAACAACGTTTATCACGCTCTGGCGCTAGAGTCGGCCAAGACACTGAACGGCAGATGGCGTTGATGGAATTGCGGCAGCTTGGCCTTTTTTCGACGCGGCCCTTGAATCTCCCTACTCTATTATTGTTGCTATTTGATGGATGGCCCGTCCCACGCATGCCCGTGTAGAGTAGAAATGTTGCGGAGGGCCTCGCTAGCACTGGCTTCCGTGCGGCCGCGGAAGCCTATGATCCACTCGGCCCTGCAAGTCCAATCATTCGATTCCTCAACCCATGTCGTCGATTTCATTGGATGACTATTGCCGAGGGCGCTATGTCCTTTTTGGTGGAGGTGACGGCAGTTGTTGTCGAGGCCCACTCGACTACCCCAGAGACACGAGCTGTGTAGCTCGCCCCCTAGCCCGTATAGGCATTTCCATTGGGAGCAATTAGGGGTGAGTGGAGCGCTTACTCCCCACCACTTCTCTGCTGTCACCTTGACCGCGGCTCGGGAAGATTCCGAGAGAAGAAGCATTAAGCCCTAATTTGCCCTTTTGTAACATTTGCGTACCTTCCAGAATATCCACGCGAATTTCACAGTCTGGTCTTCCGGCTATTACGCCAGCTCTAAAATGCCGAGGCTAAGCAGTCAAAAGGAGGAGGGACTGCACGCGGCCCCGTTTCTTCTTGTTGGTGTGTAAAGAACTTATAAACTTGGTCGGTAGGACTTCTTGACAAGCCTGGTGTCACCTCTTCGCGGATTTCTGACTCGTTTTGTCAGCTTTTCACCAGATCTGCTTGGGACGACCACGAGTGTACGCACGAACGCACCTAGACCTTGATCATGAACTCTAACATTAACTCCTACCGTCTCGCTACTGCTCTCCTCCTGGTTTTCTGTGCGTCGCACACAATTGGAGGGCTATTTTCACCTTACGATTATGGCGCGCCCGGCAACAACGTGCTCGCTTCGATGAAGCAAGTTCACTTCGAATTCTTCGGCAGTGATTGCAGCTTCTACGGCTTCCATATGGGCTTCGGTCTCATGGTCAGTGTGTTTTTGGCTGTCAGTGCGGCAATCACTTGGACATTGGGCAACCCGCGTGCGAGGGCGAATCCAGTAGTAGTGCGAGAGATGAGACCAATCGCCTTGGCACTATCGGTGGCATATGCGGGTGTGGCGCTGCTTTCCTGGAAATATTTCTTCATTGGGCCCTTCGGGCTCTCCACCGCTATCACTCTCTTGATAGGCCAAGGATTTCTGAAATCCGGCCTTTCTCAGTGACTGCGGTTGGAGTCCCTGCCAGAACCTTTAAGGGGACGGCAGACCCCGCTAGGCTCTGACCAGCAACCGAGGCCATGTCGGCAGGCGCTCTGGCTTGACTGGCTGTCCATGTGCTACTCGATTTTCTACAACTGCTCCAAGTCGAAATGCTCGAGGAGCGGGAGGCAGTCACGGTGGTCGACAGGATGTGGCTTGTAACACTCCGCACGAATCCTAGCTCCAACAACAGAGTGAGCCGTGTGCGGTCTACTCGTGCCCCTGTAGATGTGATAATGGACCTTGAGTTAACTCTTACTCTCCGCAAATGGACCCGCCGTGCAATGTCGATTGATATTTACCTCACTAGAGAGCATGTCTTCACGGCCTTGGTGGAAGTACTCCTGGCTCCCGACACGAATTGTGACTTCGTCAAGACGCTGGATCTTTCGAAGAAACGGGTCTCCATTATCATGGAGCAGGATTCATGCTGCAGTGATCACGTCGTAGCTACATCCGCAACGTAGGGGTACCGGCCTATCAATCAGTTGAGACGAAGTCCCCAGTGCACGATGGACCACCTAGACCGCCACGCGATGTTAGACGTTCATTGCGTTATCGGCGCGCTTGCATCGGAGACCGAACTTGTATTGACTGAAGGTGGCTACCTGGGCAAGAGCACGGAACCAGTCACAGCTGGTGACATCGTCGTTCTTCTAGTTGACATGGACCTCCCGATGCTACTCAGGCCCATTCCTTCAGGATATACGCTAGTTGGACCAACCTATATTCATGGTATGATGGTTGGAGAAAGATGGTATTTTGATGAAACCGAGATGGAGGGATATGCCTTATCTTAGGCCTACTCAAACACTAAGACAAGAGCAGTGCGGTGGATTGGCCGAGGGCTTGTATATTAGCGTGGTGCTGGCCACCGCAGCACTTCTTTCTTCTTTTGTGCTCACTTCCGCTCTGAGTTTGTTCGATGAGAAGGATGACTTGGCGGCAATCCGATCGAGTGTCTCGTCAATCTCATCCAGAGTCACGCCCGGACCAGGGCTGAAGTCAGGGTCTGTTGCGGACATGACGCGCTCCACCGATGAAGCAAAGTCGGTGCCATCTCGGCCTCTCCGGCTTTGTAGCTCCTTTAAACGAGCTGTACCGAGACCGAGCGCCTGCTTGATGATCGGTTCCAGGTGTCTTTCTTGGAGCTCGAAGACACGGTCGGCCCTGCGCTCAAGAAAGAGGCAGGACAAGAAGGCCGCGGCTTTCTAGGCCCCGTCGCGGAGTGATCGGATCGTGATCATTGAATCAGGGATGGCCGCTTTAGGCGCGAAGCGCACAGAGCTTCTGCTGGGTTAACCGATCACAACAAGCGAACATGCGGGTAGCTTCAAGCATGCCACAGCCAATAGGATGTGCCACATAGCACTCTTTATGTGGGGCAACAGCATTTTAGGAAGATAGGGCAACCTTCGCAGCTAGTCCCGCGATGTTCCTCACGACAACATGCACCTGCTAGTATGGTTACTGAGCGGGTCGAGGCCAATATGCTTTCAGATAGCGAGCTGTAAGGAGGCAATGTCAAGCTTATATCCTCCTCAGTCGCAACCTAGACATTGCTATCAAAGACCGCGTTTTATGTCTTTTTAGAGTACAGAACATTTGTCCGTTTCGAATTGCCCAGCGCTGCTTCTGGCTGCACGGCATGGCTTCGATCTGCTTTTGAGGTCGTTCACATCAACAGTCTAATGTTTCTTAACCATTCTTCGCTGGCGGTCTAGCTCGCCGTGGAATATCGTTAGTATATTGACTCGTCACTGAGCAGACAGTAAAGTAAGAGTTCTTACCGCAGCCGTTCAGTCCGCAGAAATTCGATCAAATCTTCCACATCCTCCAGTTCGAGATGTATTCAAAGCACGATAACCTACGAAGAGAGTAGCTCCCGCTTGTAGCTTGTGGCTTGTGGCTTGTGGTTTACAGTTCTCACCTCTGAGGCAGGGTAACCCCGCTCCATTAGTGTCCCTTCATTTCTCAGTTCAGACGGCGCTCGGTTTCTTCGTCTTCTTCAAAAACTCACATCAACACCCATCATGACCGATCCTTTGTCAGTAGCAGCAAGCATTGCCGGCCTCGCCAGCTTGGCCTTAGAACTGACTAAAGGGGCTTACGGCTGCTACAACTATTACAAGTCTGTGAAGGATGCAAAAGGGCAGATCCAGGAGGTGATTAACCAGTTGAACTGCCTACGCGCCCAGCTCCAAGATCTCGAAGGAATCGTTGCCCGCGCATCCCAGCCGCTGTCCTCAACACAACGGATCCTTAGCACTGTCGAACAATGCTCAAGAGACATCGAAAACTTCTGCAAACTCCTGGATCCTGACTTTAGTGGGCTGTCTGGAACGCTTCGACAGCTGAAATGGCCGACAAAACGGGAGATGGTGTCCGCTTTTGTTGCCAAAATTCAGATTTATCAGAAAAATTTCGAGTCAGCAAAGTTGAGCGACGCACTTCGACTAACAGACGAGACCGTCTCCCTTGGAAAGCAGACTGTCCAACTTCTGGAGCTCGAGAGACAACGCACCACAAAAGCAGAGCAGGAGCAGCTGTGGAGCCGCTTCCTACAATGGCTCTCTCCCCTGGATCTCAATGAACTAGAGACACTTCAGGAGGACATTTATATGTCCAGACGAGCAAAACATTCCAGTACTTGGATCTTGAACGAATACTACTATGAATGCTGGTATTATGGCAAGAATGGACACCTTTGGTGTTACGGCGACCCAGGCGTTGGCAAGACTATTATCTGGTAAGCGCCGTTTACTTTGAAGGAGATTTTTGGTTAAGCTAATACTACAACAGCTCGGTGATCATAAATCACTGCAAGAAGCGAGAAAGGCAGCTCAAAATGCACCTTGCCTACTTCTACTGTAACTTTCAAGCCGAACGACTACAAACGACAGATTATGTCGTCGGTTCTTTGCTGAAGCAGCTCGTGTCGAAGAGCTACAGTTATGAAACGCTACCTCATCCGGTTCGGAATATCTATGAGCGCCACAGGACACAGCAAATTTCACTGCAACTCTTGAAGCCTTTGATGAAATCAGTGTGCGCTTCTCTCGAGAAGGTGCATATCGTCATCGATGGTTTGGATGAGCTCTCTTCGGTTACACAGGCAGACATTATTACTTCATTTGGTCTTTCTGCCGGTGGTAACGGTGATTATGAAACCAATGTCCTTCTGTGCAGCAGACCGCACCTTCGACAAGTTGTGATCTCGCGCGAGCTGAAAATCAATCCGCGAGATACGGACATGCGCAGCCTTGTCAAGCGAAGGATGAGCACAGATCCTAACATTCAAAGGATCATTGACGGCGACAGGCCCTGGGGTGGGCGAATTGCTGCGGAGATCCGTCGCCGGTCTGGCGGACTGTAAGAAATCCCCTGGGTGAAATGAGAATAGTTATGGAGTACTGATGAATTATAGCCCTCTATTAGCACAGCTACATTTAAGTGGTATTGCTGAAGTATCTACCAAAGCGGACGCGCTGGACCGAGTGCGTGCTTTAAAGGTGAATGTGCTCGACCAGTATGATCAAAATCTCGCGAGGATCAAAGCGAACCCTGCATTTGCGAACCTTGCTTTTCGCGCCTTCACCTGGCTCTTGGCCGCTCATCGACCATTGTCCACGAATGAACTGTGCGAGGCTCTGGGAATAGGTTTGCATGATGAATCATTTAGGCCAGATAGAGCACCAAACCTCGCCTCTGTTCTGGAATCCTGTCTGGGACTGGTGAAAGTCAACAAACCTCTGAACACGGTCGAGTTCTGCCATTTCT
>Ga0335075_10017170_pt1 | contig 10775 bp, 10 predicted proteins | sample Lox_Sample_24_FD_206723 | JGI IMG/M metagenome (GOLD analysis project Ga0335075, IMG submission 206723) | Soil microbial communities from Loxahatchee National Wildlife Refuge, Florida, United States - Lox_Sample_2.4 | ecosystem: Environmental > Terrestrial > Soil > Wetlands | place: USA... | reverse complement strand
TACACCCAGCAATGGCCGACACCAGGGCGGATCGTAGGGGCGCATCCCGGCGATCGACCGGGCGCCCGAACCGCGACCCAGCCCCAGCAGCACGGTCTCGGCCTGATCGTCGAGGGTATGGGCCAGCAGCACCGGGCGATCGCCGCGGGCAGTCTCCAATGCGCGGTAGCGGGCACTGCGGGCGGCGCCCTCCGGGCCGCCGTCTCCGCTGACCTGCACGCAAAGGATCTGGGCGTCAACGCATCCCAATTCCTCGGCTTGCCGCTGCGCGGTCGCGGCGACCGCTGCCGAGCCGGCTTGCAAACCGTGGTCCACGATCAGCGCGGTGGTCGGCAGCAAGGTGGCGGCGATACCGGTGAGCGCCAACGAGTCCGGGCCCCCGGAGAGCGCCACACACCAGCGATCGGCAGTGGCGAGGTATTCCTTGGCGAACGCCGCTACAGCCGTGCGGAGCTCGGCTACAGCACCCGGTCGATCCATCGTTGCGGGTATTCGATCTCAGTCGGCCGGGGCAGCGTGTCCGGACCGGTCCAGACGGTGTTGAACCGCTGCATGCCTACCCGGCCCACGACATGGTCGACGAACGCCTTGCCCCGGGTGTACTGGCTCAGTTTGGCGTCAATGCCCAGCAATGCGCGCAGTAGCCGCTGCAGCGGCGGCTGCCTGCGGTGCCGACGCTCGTCGAAGCGCCGCCGGATGGTTGCCACCGACGGAACCACAAGGGGCCCAACGGCATCCATCACGTGATCGGCGTGGCCCTCCAGCAATGTGCCCAGCATCAACAGCTGATCTAGCGCCTCGCGCTGAGACTCGGTCTGCACAGCGCGCAGTAACCCGAGAACGCCCCTGGTCTGCGGGTCGGGGTCGGCGGGCGACGGTTCGGCGCGGCCCCGGACGAAGTCGGCCAGCCGGCTGACCACCTGCGCCACGTCTTCGCCGCTCTCCTGAGTCAACACACCGAGCGCTTGCGACATGTAGCCGGACAGCCACGGATTGGCGGTGAACTGCACCCGATGGGTGACCTCGTGCAGGCATACCCACAACCGGAAATCCGAGGGCTCCACGCGCAATTGCCGCTCGACCGCAATGACATTGGGATACACCAACAGCAAGTCACCGCCGTGATCGGCGGCGGCGAACGGGTCGTACTGGCCGAGGATCCCCGACGCGACGAACGCCAGCACGGCACCGGTCTGCGCGCCGGTGAGCCGTCCGGAGATGACGCCCCGAGGCTTGTCGGTTCCGCCGGTCATCACCCGCATCGACTGGGCCGCCGCCCGGATCCACCCCGGCCGGTCGACAATGCGGGCGTCGGGAACGGCGCCGTTGGCCTGCAGACCGGTGACGTCGCGCACCGGGGGTTCGGCCGCCTTGGCGGCGGTAGCCAGGTCGTCGACCACTTGGCGGCGGGTGTAATCGGTGGATGGCGGAGCGGGACGGGCCAGCCACTGGCCGACTGTCGCCGCGAACCCCCAGTCGACAGTGCGCCCGACGGTCAAATCCGTTGACGCGGTCACGTTGCGCACCCACACGACCAAAGGGTGGTGGCCACTGCGTCGATCGCCGTGCGTCCGCTCATCCCGGCGTCGTTGGAGATCAGCGCGAAGGTCAGCACCCGTCCACTGCGGTCGGTCACCACTCCAGCTAACGCGTTAATCGCGGTCAGCGAGCCGGTTTTGGCCCGCAACCATCCGGCCGGCCCGGCGGCGTGGAAGGTGGCATCGAGGAACCGGTCGGACAGCGTGCCGCTGCCGCCGGCGATCGGCAACAGGTCCAGGAGCGGCCGCAGCGCGGGCTGATCTGGCCCTGCCGCCGCTTGCACCACCCCGTCGAGAGTCTTGGCGGCAAGGCGGTCATCGACGGACAAGCCGCTGGAGTCCTGCAACGTCGCGCCCCTGGTGTCGATATGCGCAGTGCTCAACCGGTTGGTCACCGCGTCGACGGCGCCGGCGAAGCTGAGCGGCCTCTGCATCGAAGCCGCCACTTCACGGGCGATGCATTCGGCCATCACGTTGTCGGAGACATTCATCATCTCGTTCAGCCGATCGATCAGCGGCGCCGACCGGACCGCGCCCAGCTCCCGCGCACCGGCGGGCGCGGGATGGGCGGCGATGGTCACCTGCCGCGGGTCAACGCCGAGCGCGGCGGCCAGCGCATGCCCGGCGTCCAGGGCCGGGGTCACCGACCGGCTGGACTCGTCGGTCGCCGGCTGGATTCGCCCGGCGTCGAGCATGACCGATTCGATCGGCGCGATATCGCCGCCTTCGATGTCGGCCGGATCCCAACCGGGGGCCATGGTCGGGCCACTGAACAGCGACGTGTCCACCTGCACCGCCCTCGGCGTCACCCCGCTGCGGCGTACCTGATCGGCGAGATCGCTGATGCGCGCCGCACCGTGATACCAGGTGTCCTGCCCGGGCGGAGCCGCCGACAGCGTCGGGTCGCCGCCCCCGACCAGCACAATGACTCCAGAAGCCCCCGGCTGGTCGGCGGCCACTACTCGAGTGGTGACCCGGGCCTCGCGGTCCAGCGCCAACAGCGCGGCGGCGGAGGTGAGCGTTTTGTTCGTCGACGCCGGCTGCATCGGCACGTCATCCTGGTGCTGCCAGAGTTCTTCACCGGTCATCGCGTCGGTGACCCGACCGCCCAGCTTGCCGAGATTGGGGTCGGCGACCACCGCCGCCAGGGTCGCGGCCAGCGCAGATTGCGTCGGTACCGGCGCGGTGGCGACCACCGGGACGATGCTGGGCTTGGCGGTGACAGCCGCCGGCGGGGGTGGGACCTGGGGGCCGCTGGCCCCGCGACCGCTGGCGGTGAACAACGCAGTCGCCGCGACGACGGCGGCAACGATCGCCAGCACGCCGACGGCCACCATCAGGTGCGTGGACGGCCGCCACTGGGTGGGACGCATAACTCTCCTGACTCCTTTGCGCCTATTGTGCTTCAAACACTCACCAACCGACGTGCTGTGGGAGCCTCGTTACCCGCCAGACGGCTGGACTAGGGTTGACGGTCGATAAGGCCCGACAAGGGCCGACGAGCGTCAACCACCCCAGCCAAGGAGCCGAGACGGTGCAATTCGACGTCATCATCGAGATCCCCAAAGGTCAGCGAAACAAATACGAGGTCGATCACGAGACGGGACGCGTTTACCTGGACCGCTATCTCTACACGTCGATGGTCTATCCGACCGACTACGGCTTCATCGACGACACGTTGGGCGAGGACGGCGATCCGCTGGACGCCTTGGTGCTGCTTCCCCAGTCGGTGTTCCCCGGTGTGCTGGTGAAGGCGCGGCCCGTGGGGATGTTCCGGATGACCGACGAAGCCGGCGGCGACGACAAGGTGCTGTGTGTTCCGGCCAACGACCACCGTTGGGACCACATCCAGGACATCGGCGACGTGCCCGAGTTCGAGCTGGACGAGATCAAGCACTTCTTCTCGCAGTACAAGGCGCTCGAGCCGGGCAAGTTCGTGAAAGCCGCTGACTGGGTCGGCCGCAAAGAAGCCGAAGAAGAGGTGCAGCGGTCTGTAGAGCGATTCAAGAAAGCCGGACACTGACGCAACGGGGGCGGTGACCGATCGCAACACCACTCGTATACGGGCGGTCTTCGCGCACAGCGAAATACCCGGCGCTGATCTATCCGGCTTTGGGGTCGAGCCGGTAGCGCGGCGAGTGGCATCCTGACAAGGTGGGCCCGCTGTTTCATTTCGCCGCGAATTTCTGGTGGCTGGTGTTCCCGCTGGGCGGCGCGATCGGCGGGACCGTCCGCGCGATCACCGCAGCCAACGAACGCCGGGCCGAGCGACGGCTCGAGCGCTACCGGCTGAAGCAGCAGGCCAAGATCGCGATCGCAGAAGCATCCGGGCGGAAGCGCAACAACGAGGACAGCTACCGGCGCGAGGTCGCCAAACTTCTCGCCATGCATGATCGGACCGACGCGCGCTGGCTGGACTATGAGGTCGACATCGCCAAATTGCTCGACTTCCCGTCGATGACCGACATGCGGAATCCGCTGACCGTCGCTTTCCACAGCGCCAAGCGGCAGGCAGACCTGCTGCGCCCGGAACGCCCCGAGGATCTCAGCGATCGGACCGCACAACTGGATTACCGCGACGCGGTGCACGAGTACGTCAGCGCCTTCGAAATCGCCGAGACCGAAGCGATTCGCCGACGCCGCAGCGACTTCTCCGAAGACGATCAACAGCGGCTGGCGCGAGCCCAGCACCTGCTGCGGCTTGCCGAGGACGAGGCCGCCTCCCCGCAGGAACGGCAGAACGCCTATGCACGGGCAAGCAGGGAGCTCGACGGGCTGATCGTGTTGCCGGCCCCGGCGCGGGCCAGCATCGAACGACGCATCGCCGGCGCGATCGGGGCATAGCCCGGCAATCAGGGCTCAGCCCGGTCGCCGTCCCGGGTGGCGTAAAGGCTGGCGGCTGCGGCGACGGCGAGCGTCACGACGATGACCGCCAAGCTGAGCAAGGTCGGGATCTCAGGGACGTCGACGTGCTTGCCGCCGTTGACGAACGGCAGAGTGTTTTCCCGCAACGCGTGCAGCATCAGCTTGATCCCGATGAACAACAAGATGACGCCGAGCCCTTTGGACAGAAAGACCAGCCGCTGCAACAGATTTGCGAGCAAGAAATACAGCTGGCGCAGACCCATAAGGGCGAATACGTTGGCGGCGAACACCAAATAAGCCTCACCGGTGAGCCCGAAAATCGCGGGAATGGAATCCAGCGCGAAGATCAGATCGGCGACGCCGAGCGCCACGACGACCAGAAGCATCGGGGTCATCGACCAACGCGAGCCATCGTTGACATAGAGCTTGAGCCCGTGCCAGGTGTCGATGGCATTCAGGTGGCGGCGAGCGAACCGGACGGTCGCATTCTCCACGTTCGCGCCATGCTTTGCGCCGCGTGCCAGCCTGATCGCGGTGAAGACCAGAAATGCGCCGAAAAGGTAGAAAACCCACGAGAACCGCTGGATGGCCGCCGCGCCGAGCGCGATGAAGACGCCACGGAAAATCAGCGCGATCACAATACCGACGAACAACGCCTGCCGCTGATAGATCTTGGGCACATCGAAGCTCGTCATGATGATGACGAAGATGAACAAATTGTCGATCGACAGGCTGTATTCGGTGAGCCATCCGGCAAAGAATTGCAGGGCGAACTGCTGGCCATGGCGGTACCCCGTCCAGATCCCGAAGCACACCGCGAGTCCGACATAGGCCGATAACGCGATTGCGCAACGGCGCATCGTCGGTTCCCCGGACCGGCGCGCCATCACCGCGACATCGAACAGCAGCACCGCCATCGTCGCACCCAAAGTGACGACCCATTCGAGCTCGGACACGAACAACAGGGGCCTCCGGTCGCTGAACTGCACTGCAACGCCCGAGGTCTCTTCCACCGTTGCGACCACAGCCGCAAAGGCCCGCGGCACGGTCGCCCGATGGTGGGCGACGAGATGACGACACCGCGGTGCGAGGAATACTCCCCTCTGGGAGTCAGTCTGTCAGGTTGGGGCCGTCGCAGGTTGCTCGGCGCGGTGACGGCTGTGAGTATTTTCAAACCGTGACCGAACTGGGCGGGACCCCTAACATCGGAGCCTCCGCCAGCCCGATCGCCCGCGGCAGCGTGGCCCGGGTGGGGACGGCGACCGTGCTCACCGCCCTGTGCGGTTACGCGGTGGTCTACCTGGCGGCCCGAGACTTGGCTCCGGCCGGCTTTTCGGTCTTCGCGGTTTTTTGGGGAGCGTTCGGCCTGGTCACCGGATCCGCCAACGGCCTGCTGCAGGAAACCACTCGGGAAGTCCGTGCGGCGGCGTATGCCGACGTTCTGCCAGGTCGACGCACCCACCCGCTGCGGGTGGCCGGGATGGTCGGAATCGGCGCCGCCGCGCTGATCGCCGGTAGCTCGCCGCTGTGGAGCAGTCGGGTCTTCGCCGACGCGCACTGGCTGTCGGTGGGTCTGCTCAGCGTCGGCCTGGCCGGGTTCTGCCTGCACGCCACGTTGCTGGGCATGCTGGCCGGGACCAACCATTGGACGCAGTACGGCGCGCTGATGGTTACCGACGCCGTCATCCGGGTGGCGGTCGCGGTGGCCACCTTCGTGGTCGGCTGGGGCCTGGTGGGATTCCTGTGGGCGACCGTTGCGGGCGCAGTGGCCTGGCTGATCATGATCGCGGCCTCGCCGTCGACTCGTGCCGCCGCCCGGTTGCTAACCCCCGGCGGCACCGCGACCTTCCTCCGAGGAGCGGCCCATTCGATCACCGCGGCCGGTGCCAGCGCGATCCTGGTGATGGGTTTCCCGGTGCTGCTGAAGGCGACCTCCAACCAGCTCGGCGCCGAAGGCGGGGTGGTCATCTTGGCGGTCACCCTGACCCGCGCGCCGCTGCTGGTGCCGCTGACCGCGATGCAGGGCAATCTGATCGCGCACTTCGTCGACGAGCGAACCGAGCGGTTGCGAGCGCTGCTGGCACCGGCGGCGCTGGTGGGCGGGATCGGCGCGCTCGGTGTGCTGGCGGCGGGCCTGGTCGGGCCCTGGCTGCTGCGGGTCGGCTTTGGGTCCGACTACCAGGCGGGCGGCGCGCTGCTGGCCTGGTTGACTGCTGCCGCGGTGGCGATCGCCATGCTGACTCTCACCGGCGCCGCCACGGTTGCGGCCGCGTTGCATCGCACCTACGCGCTGGGCTGGGTCGGCGCGACGGTGGCGTCGACGCTGTTGCTGTTGCTGCCGCTGCCGCTGGAGACCCGCACCGTCGTCGCGTTGTTGTGCGGTCCGCTGGTGGGTATCGCGGTGCATCTGGCCGCGCTGTCACGTAGCTTGTGCCCTTGACATGCCCGAAATGCTCAACGTGTGGATCGTCGTGCCGGCTTTCAACGAAGCCGGCGTGATCGGCGACGTCATCGCCGATCTGCGCTCGGTTTTCAGCAACGTCGTGTGTGTGGACGACGGCAGCGGCGACGACACCGGCGATGTCGCGCTGCAGGCCGGCGCGCATCTGGTGCGCCACCCGGTGAACCTGGGCCAGGGTGCGGCCATCCAGACCGGCGTCGAGTACGCCCGCCGCCAGCCAGGTGCGCAGATCTTCGCCACCTTCGACGGCGACGGTCAGCACCGCGTCAAGGACCTCGTCAGGATGATCGACCGGCTCAGCAGCGGCGACGTCGACGTCGTCATCGGAACTCGATTCGGCCCGGGGGTCAGCAGGCCTCCGCTGCTGAAACGTGTTGTGCTGCAGACCGCCGCCCGGCTGAGCCCGCGCGGCCGCAGGCTGGGCTTGACCGACACCAACAACGGCCTGCGGGTGTTCAACAAGACTGTCGCCGACGCGCTGGACATCACCATGAGCGGGATGAGTCACGCCACCGAGTTCATCATGCTGATCGCCGAAAACCATTGGCGTGTCACTGAAGAACCGGTTGAGGTGCTCTACACCGAATACTCCAAATCCAAGGGCCAGCCGCTGCTCAACGGCGTCAACATCATCTTCGACGGGTTCCTACAGGGAAGGATGCGGCGATGAACTGGATCCAGGGTCTGCTGATCACCTCGATCATCGCGTTGCTCGTCTACCTGGTGCGCTCGCGTCGCAGCGCCCAGTCGAAAGCGTGGGTCAAAGTCGGCTATCTGGTGTTCGTGCTCGGCGGTGTGTACGCGGTGCTCCGGCCGAACGACACCACGGTGGTGGCGCATTGGCTCGGGGTGGACCGCGGCACCGACCTGATGCTCTATGCGCTGATCATCGCGTTCAGCTTCACCACATTGAGCACCTATCTGCGGTTCAAAGACCTGGAGTTGCGTTACGCGCGACTGGCTCGCGCCGTCGCACTGGAGGGCGCGCAGGCGCCGAAGTGAGCAGCCCGGCGTTGACACTTCAACGGCTGCGACGACCCGCGTTACGCCGCAAAAGTTCAAGTCTGCAGGCTGGACCGCGCTAGACGGCGTGGCGGCGGCGGAAGTACTCCACCGTGCAACGCACTCCCTCGGTGAGGTCCACCTGCGGGTGCCAGCCCAAAACCCGCTCAGCCAAACCGATGTCGAGGCAGGACCGCTTCAAGTCGCCCAGCCGCGGCGGATGAAATTCCGGGTCGTCGTGTGCACCGACCGCCGCGGCGACGGCCGAATGTAGTTGACGATCAGAGGTTTCCACTCCGGTGCCCACGTTGAACCGCTGCCCGCCGCCGGCCGGACCGGACGCCTTGACGAACGCGTCCACGACGTCGTCGACGAACACGTAGTCGCGAGTGTTCGAGCCGTCGCCAAACACCTTGGTGGGCTTGCCGGACAACAGAGCCTGCGCGAAGATCGCGACCACTCCGGCCTCGCCGTGCGGATCCTGGCGCGGGCCATAGACGTTGGCCGGCGCGATGTGCGAACACTCCAGGCCGTAGAGATGACGAAATGTGTTGAGGTAGATCTCCCCGGCGACCTTGCCCGCGGCATACGGCGAAGCCGGGTCGGTGGGTATGGCCTCGCTGGTCGGGTAGGACGGCGGGGTCCCGTAGATCGATCCACCCGACGATGTGTGCACGACCTTGCGCACACCGGCACTGCGGGCCGCGTCGGCCAGCCGCACGGTGCCGATCACGTTGACCAAGGCGTCGAACTGTGGGTTGGCCACCGAGTGCCGCACGTCGATCTGCGCGGCCAGGTGAAACACCACCTCCGGGCGGTGGTAGTCCAGGATCTTCTGCAGATCCGCGGTGACGATGTCGTCTTCGACGAACTCAAACTCGGCATTGTCGGCCAGATGCTCGAGGTTGGTGGCCCGGCCCGAGACGTAGTTGTCCAGGCCGGCAACGCTGTGGCCGTCGCTCAGTAACCGGTCGACTAGCGTCGACCCGATGAACCCGGCTGCCCCGGTGACCAGTGCGCGCACCGGCCCACCATACCGACGGGCTGCCGGGGTGCCGAAGGTCGCGGTGGCCGCCGGCGCACTGATCGCGATTCAGCTGGTGATTCGCGCGGTGTTGGCGTTTCGGGGCTACTTCTACTGGGATGACCTGATCCTGATCGGCCGGGCCGGCACGCACGGCCTGCTGTCGCCGTCGTACCTGTTCGACGACCACGACGGCCACGTCATGCCGGCTGCCTTTTTGGTCGGGGGTGCCATAACCCGGCTGGCGCCGCTGAATTGGACCGGAGCTGCGATCAGCCTGGTGGTGCTGCAATTGCTGGCCTCACTGGCGCTGTTGCGGGCGCTGCACGTGATCCTGGGCTGGCGGCCGGTGCTGCTCATTCCACTGACCTTTGCGCTTTTCACCCCGTTGGGTGTTCCGGGGTTCGCCTGGTGGGCGGCGGCGCTGAACTCGCTGCCGATGCTGGCTGCGCTGGCCTGGGTGTGCGCCGATGCTCTTCTGCTGGTCCGCACCCGCAACCAGCGCTATGCGGTGACCGGGGTGCTGGTCTACCTCGGTGGGCTGCTGTTCTTCGAGAAGGCCGCGGTGATTCCCTTCGTCGCGTTCGCAGTCGTCGTGCTGCTGGACCGGATGCAAGGTGATCGCGCGGCGCCCGCAGCGCTTTCGGCGGTGTGGCGGGCCGGGAGGCGATTGTGGATCGCGTCGCTGGCGCTGACCGCCGTCTGGATCGCGGTCTACCTGGTCGTGGTCAACCAGCAGCGGTGGAGTTCGGATCTGCCGATGACGTGGGATCTGCTGCGTCGCTCGGTCACCCACGGGATCATTCCCGGTTTGGCCGGAGGGCCGTGGGCCTGGGCCCGCTGGGCGCCGGCCTCGCCGTGGGCTACCCCGCCCCTGGCGGTCAGGGTGCTGGGCTGGTTGGTGCTCGCCGCGGCGCTGGGGGTTTCGCTGGCGCGCAAGCACCGGATTGTGCCGTTGTGGTTGACCGCGGCCGGCTACGTCGTTGCCTGCCAAGTGCCGATCTATCTGATGCGTTCATCGCGGTTCACCGCCCTGGAGCTGGCTCAGACGTTGCGCTACTTCCCCGATCTCGTCGTGGTGCTGGCGCTGTTGGCTGCGGTCGGGTTCTGCGCACCGAACCGCCCTTCGTCGCAGTGGCTGGACGCATCGGCGGGCCGCGCGGTGGTGACGACGGCGGCGGCGGCCGCGTTCGTGGCCAGCAGCGGGTATTCGACCGCGACGTTTCTGACCTCCTGGCGGGACAACCCTGCCCAGCCTTATTTGCACAACGCCCGCCGCGGTTTGGCCGCCGCGCACGCGGGCTCGAATGCGCCGCTGCTGGATCAAGAGGTCGATCCGCTGGTGTTGGGTCGAGTGGCCTGGCCGGAGAATCTGGCCAGCCACATCTTCGCGCTACTGCGGAACCGTCCGGAATTCGCCTCGGCGACAACGCAATTGCGGGTGCTGGACAGTTCGGGCCGACTGGCCGACGCACAGGTGACCTGGGTCCGCGCGATCTTGCCGGGGCCGGTGCCGCAGTGCGGCTATTTCGTGCAGCCGGACCGACCGGTACGGCTTGCTCTGGACGGCCCATTGCTGCCGACGGATTGGACCGCCGAGATCAACTACCTGGCCAACAGCGATGGCTCGATGACGCTGTCGCTGTCCGAGGGGCCGCAGACGAAGGTTCCGGTGCATCCCGGGCTCAACCGGGTCTATGTTCGGCTGCCCGGGGCGGGCAATGCCATCTCGGTGCGAGCCGACACGGCCTCGCTTGCGGTCTGCGTTGCAGCAGGGCCGGTGGGCTATGCGCTGCCGCGATGAGCCACCTAGGAGAATCGAACTCCTGACCTGCTCATTACGAGTGAGCCGCTCTACCGACTGAGCTAAGGTGGCGTGCCCTGA
>Ga0335075_10017169_pt1 | contig 10776 bp, 10 predicted proteins | sample Lox_Sample_24_FD_206723 | JGI IMG/M metagenome (GOLD analysis project Ga0335075, IMG submission 206723) | Soil microbial communities from Loxahatchee National Wildlife Refuge, Florida, United States - Lox_Sample_2.4 | ecosystem: Environmental > Terrestrial > Soil > Wetlands | place: USA... | reverse complement strand
GGCGATCAGCAACCAGTCGCATGAAAGATGGTACCCTCTTGCGCATCGACCAACCTCGCCAGATCGGCGAGACTTACTCCTGTCAGCGCTGGGTCGTCCACAGCCTTCCGCGCAAGTGATCGTCACAGTGCGCGTCGCCTGAGCCATGGCCAGGAGTTGCTGCCGCGTCAGCGAGACGGTGCGTCCACGGACGACGATGAGGCGCCAAGCCGAGCCTATCATCGTTGAGGTGACCTGGGCGGTGGCGGCGGTATTCCTCATCGAAAAGTCGTTGGGACCGGTTCCGAACATGCCCCCACGGGGCGCCAGCGGTGCGAGACTTCGGAACGGTCCACCGGTCGACTCACCGGCCTGTACCGCGAAGGTGGTCAGGGATACGCCGCCCACGATCGCCAAGAGCCCCGCGTCCGCTGACCGTGGGACGGGACGGGTCAACCGTGGCAAGTCCGCTCCTGACTGGCGGGCAGCGGCACAGGCTTGGTGTGCGGCAGTCCCTGTAGTAGCGGCCCCAGGACCCGCCGCTCGCGAATAGGCGCGCCGAACCGTCGGGAGATTGACGCACGCGTGGAGCGGGAACATCGTCCCAGCCACCCACGCACCTTAGTAGTGGACCGTATTGAAATTGAAGGTCCCGGCGGAATAATTGTCGATGTCGAGAACGCCGGTCGCAAACTCGACCAAGACGCTTCCAACGAGCGCGAGCAGCGGCCCGTTCAAGCGCGCCAGCGACGGTGCCCACCACCGAGCGCTGGAACAGTTCGGCATGGCGGACCATAACTTGGCGAATACACGCGGCAGCGTCATCAACCAAGGCTGCCACCGCGATGATCGATCGGCTCATCCACCACTCAGAGATCCTCAGCACCAAGGGAACGCAGGCGCATATCGCTTGACGGTCCGTTGTTCGGCTCGGGGCCGGCTGGCGACGGGTCGTCGTCGGTCGGGTCGACGGGCAGCGGGATCTTTAGGTGGATCTCGACGCGCCAGCCGGTGACGCGGATCTTCTCGACCACAAGTCGCAGCAGTCGGCGACGGCCGTCGATGTCGAGCTCGTCGAGCGAACCGGCGATCTGCTCGGCGAAGCCAGCCAGGCGGCGCCGTAGTCGATTCTCGGCCGCGAGCTCGGCGCTGCGCTCAGTGAGCGTGGTCTTCTCCTGAGCGAGTTGGTCGCGGCGGGCTGTGAGGGTGGCGGTGCGCGTGGTGAGCTCGTCGAGTTCGAGCAGTCCGGCTTGGTAGGCGTCCAGCAGGCGGGTGCGCTCGCGCTCGTTGCCCTCCAGCGCGGTATCGAGCCGTCTCAGCTGAGCGGTGACCAGCTCGTTCTCGTCGGCGGGCGTTCCGGCGATCACGGCGCGCTCGCCCGCGATCAGCTGCCGGGGATCGAGCAGCACCTGGCGGACCTGCGTCCAGACGTAGTTGTCGAGTTCGTCGGCGCGGATGTTGCGCTCGGGGCAGCGACCCTCCGGCGAGTGAGCGCGCAGCACGTCATGGCCGCGACAGTAGTAGTAGCGGTGCCAGGTGCCGTTGCGTCCGCGCATGCGGTGACAGTTGCAGCCGAGGTGACAGTGACCGCACTCGATCAGACCGCGCAAGAGCCACACGCCCCACTCCGCGCCGCGCGGGTTCCACTTCGAGTTGTCACGCTTGATCTGCTTGACACGGTCGAACGTGTCACGATCGATGATCGTGGCGACCGGGATCGGGATCCACTCTTCGCGGGGTCGCTCGCGGTTGCGGGTCTTGTGGTTGCGCGCACCGCGCGGGCCGCTGCCCTCCAGCGATTCGCGGCGGTTGTAGTAGACGGTGCGGATGTACGCCTCGTTGTTGAGCAGCCGCGTGATCGTAGAGGTACCCCACGTCCGGTTACCGGTCGGGGAGGCGATCCCGCGGTCGAGCAGGTCCATCGCGATCTGGCGGATCGATCGTCCGGTCTCGACGTAGGCGTGAAAGATCCAGCGCACGATCTCGGCCTCTGGCTCGACGATCTCGATCCGCGCGGGGCCGCCCTCGGCCAGGATCACGCGCCGGTGGCCGTATGAGGTCTTCCAGAACGGGATCTCGCCTTGCCGGGCGCGGTAGAGCTTGCCGCGTCGGTAGCGCTCGGCGATCTTCGCGCGCTCGTATTCGGCGATCACGCCCTGCATCTGCACCAGCAGCGTCGTGGCGGGGTCCTCGCCGTGCGCGGGCCCCTCGAGGAAGCGCACGCTGACCCCGAACCGGGAGAGCTCTTCGATGATCAGTACCTGGTAGGCGTAGACGCAGGCGAGTCGATCGGCGCACAGGCAGATCACGCCGTCAAGCGCGCCCGCCTCGGCGGCGTCGCGGAGGCGGTCGAGTGCCGGGCGATCCAGTCGCGCGGATCCTCACCACCGCACCACGGCGGCCGCGGCGCGCCGATCACCGAGCCCAGGTAGGCCGGCTCGGCCGCAGGCCAGGAGATCAACCCGGCCAGGCCTCGACGCTCGAACCGGCGTGCCGTCAGCAGCTCGCCGAGCTCTCCGCCGGTGAGCACGAGCTCGCGCAACTGCTCGTAGTCGGCCTGCGCCGGCTCGGCGATCGGCCAGAACCGCCCGCTCACCCGGGTCCTCCGAGCGCCTTCTCGACCGTGCGACGGTGAAGCCTCACCCCCAACGCCGCCTCCAGCTGCGAGGCAAGCTCGGCCCCCGAGGCGCCCGGCCGCTCGCGATGACGGGCCTGCAGGAAGGCGAGCACCTCGGGCGAAAGCTTCATCGGCCCGCGTCGGCCCGGCCGCTCGTCGAGCAATCCGACCATCCCCGAGCGCTCGAACGCCGCCTGCACCAGGTAGAACGACGCGCGCGAGTACCCGTGCGAGCTCGCAGCCGCGGTCGCGCTCTCCCCGTCGACCACGTGCGCGCGGAGCATCTCGTACTTCACCTGCACCTTGTCGAAGGACGCGAAGAACTCCGGGTGCGAACGAAACGGCTCGCCGACCACCGCGTCCGGCGCGGGATGCAGCAGCCCGGCCTGCTCCAGAGCTCGATATCGCCCCGAGGCCGCCACCGCTCCTCATCCACCTCGTGCCAGCTGCTGTCCAGCCATAACCGCCGCTCGTAGTGCTCCGCCGCAGCTGTTCATCGATAATCGCCGCGCAAAGCTTATATATAGCCCCAGAACGGACGGCTGCGCGGCGCAAATCGCTGGACCTATGCGGCCTTCTTCACTAGACACTTTTCGGCCCTTCACCAGCCGCGCGCACCCGCCGCAGACGCCTGCGATGGCCCAGCCTGCGGTATAGCTCGGCGTCCTCGGCGGTCAGCTCCCACGCGAGAACGCTGCGGTAGTTCAGGGTTGCGTTCCCTTGGTGTCCTTGAAGGGCGACAGCTACCGACTCCGCGGCAAAGACCTCGACGCCCGGATCGGCGCCAAACCAGGCACCGTGCGCTGACCTGCCGTTCAGCCGGAAGTCACTCGGCCCCGTGCCCGAGGCGTTCCGCCATCGAACAGCGTCAGCATCGCCCCGGGCACCATTGACTCTCGAGGCTCGCTGAGCACCAAGAACCGAAGTTCGCCACGAACCATCTGCTCGTCGACGCTGCCACTGTCCGCTAGCGCTAGCCGAAGCTCGCATCCATAGCGGAGCGGTTCACCGACCGGGTTCGGCCCCCACTTCTCTTGCCAGAACTCCTCCGGTTCGGTGCCAGTCCACAACTCGCCAAAGTCGACAATGTCACGCCAGGCGTCGCGCAGTCGACCAGCCTCGGCCTGCGCGAACTCGACGTCCAGCACTACCACCATGTCCCCATTTGAGCAGGCCGGCGGCGTGTCGACTCGGCTCGCCTACGGCTCGCTCCGCGAGATGCCGCCGCAACGACCCTCCGAGTGCATCAGTCCGGCAGGCACAACCCTCAACTGGCCTACTCTTCGACCGGCGTGAGTGGCCTAGTTTTCAGCCGTCATTGACAGCTGACGAATCCGGTCAGCGTCATCACCGCGATCGGAGGAACCAGTAGCGGTCCAAGGAACGACGTCAGATAGGGCCCACGCAATGTGCCGCGCCAGAACTCTGGCCGAAACGGTGACCACGAATTAAAGCGGTAGGACGATGCTTGAACCGTGGCACTCACATCGTGGCGCGGGGACTCGGTTAAGGACAGAGGCGCACCTGCGATACCACGCTCATCCCGTTCGTTACCAGGCTCGGCACCGGGCCAGGCGATCCATGAGCTCCGCCCGACCTCGTTCTCTGAAACGACGGCAGCGATCGCCGCCAGCCAACCGCGCGACACCTCTCATGAGTCAGCGGCAGCTCGACCCACGTTCTTTCGCCTGTCTTGATGGCTGCGGCTGCAGCTCCAGCGTCCAGCGTCCTGCCTACGAGTCAGCGACATCCGCAACTGATGTTCTCTCGTCTCGAATGGGATCAGTGTGAACGACACTGTACGACAAGACTGAACGAATTAGCGGGACTCGAGACAGATCCGCGTGACCAACTCCTGCATTGGGCCGAAGAGGTCGGTCGGCGCCGGCGACCAGATCGAAGGCGTCGAGGCCGAGAGGTCGATCGTTCTCGTCGCCCGGGCAGCGTCGGGCGCCCGAGCGAACACCTGGGGGCCGGGAATCCACGGGTGCTCCGTATGCACGCCGGGGAACCGCCCAGCTCACTCGCAGCTGAGGGGATTGTGGCAACCAGGTGCCGGAATCCGACGAATTTCATCCTCGTGGAGGGAAAGTTAGGTCTCCGCGCGCGCGTTCGTCTCGCAGTCCCTTTGCTGACGAGCCGCATGAGAGTCCTTTACGTCAACCACACCGGCCAAGTAAGTGGCGGGGAGAAATCGCTGCTCGAGGTGTTACGTAGAGCCGCACCGGCGATTTCACCAATCGTTGCCTGCCCGGAGGGGCCACTGGCCGACGCGGTGGCCCAAATCGGCGTGGAGCGTGTGGCAATCCCGGGCATGGACTGCAGCTTGAAGCTCCACCCTCGCGACACCGCGAAGGCCTTGTCCGACGCTATCCGGAGCGGCGTCTCGGTTCGGGCCGCGACGCGGCGTCACAACGTGTCGCTGGTCCACGCCAACACGATTCGAGCCGGTTTGATCGCGACGCTGGCCGCCGTCCGCCGCGGGCCTCCGACGGTCGTACATGTGAGGGATCGCCTGCCCAGTTCCCGCATCTCGACGCTGACGCTAAGGGCGCTCGGACGTGCCGACCTGCTGATCGCGAACTCACGCTACACGGCGGCGAGCCTCGAAGAGGCCGGAGTCACGTGTACGCGCTGGATCATCGGCAACCCCGTTGATCTGAGCCGGTTCGACCCGGATAAGGTCGAGCGCTCCGCGGCGCGGGCGGCGTTCGAACTTGAGGATTCGGACTACGTCACATCCGTCCTCGCTCAGATCACCCCGTGGAAGGGGCAAGAGGAAGCCATCCGAGCCGTGGCCCGCGTCCACGAGCGCCACCCAAACGTCAAGCTGCTGCTCCTCGGCTCGGCCAAATTCGTGAGCAAGGCGACCCGCTACGACAACCGAGCTTACCTGGAACGACTCCACCGTCTCGTCGCGGAGCTTGGCGTTCGCGACCGCGTGAAGTTCGCCGGCGAGTGCAAAGACGTCCCGGCTGCGCTGAGAGCGACCGACGCTTTGCTGGTCCCGTCCTGGGAGGAGCCTTTCGGCCGCTCGATGATCGAGGCGATGGCGATGGAGGTTCCGGTCCTCGCGACGAGCATCGGTGGTCCGTCGGAGGTGATCACCCCATACCGAGATGGTCTGCTCCTGCCCCCACGCCAGCCTGAAGCTTGGTCGACGGCCATCCAGACGCTGATCGAGTCTCCTCTACTCCACGCCAAACTCGCTCACAACGGTCGCATGCGAGCAGTAGCCTTCGGAGTGGAGGCTCACGTAGCGGAACTCTTGCACGCTTATCGCCATGTCAGCGCGGGCCGTGGGAATCGCTCGACGTCGGAGCCAGATCTGGCCCCGGTCCAGGAGACTTCTACCGCTTTCATCAGCGTACCTAGAACGCTCGAAGCCACCCCGGCGGTGCCCACGGCACACGTCGCATGACCACAGGTCTCAGGCCCGCTGGCGACTCGTTACCCTTCGTTTAGCCTGGAGCGGCCCGCCGCCGTCCAGGCTGGGTGCTCAACACCGTCCCCGGCTTCACGATCGTCGCCCACAGCGCGATCGCTTCGATGATCACGCGACTACCGACCGTCCCGCATGTCGCGGCCAACTGAAGATGCACCCCGGCGCGGCTACGCCGGCGAGGCCTGAGCATCAGATGGGTACAGTAGTGTGTCGCGCATATTCTCGCGGCACCAGGGTCGCTCGGTCGTGACGTCGCTCGCGCCTTCTCACATTTGGGCCCACGTGCCGCGGCTCAGTGCAAGATCCCGCCGAGCCCGACAGAGCCGACGATTGCAGCGATGTAAAGGAGCGGCCAAAGGACGAGCACCGTCCACCGCCACTGCCCATCATCGTGCAGGAAAGCTCGGACGATAAGACCACGGGGAGAAGCCGCTGGGTCGTGCTGGGGATCGTCCCGTGCGTCGGAGGCGCGCGCCTTGGCGATTGCGAGGAGCATGGGCTCAAGGTCGTGGCTTCGGACCATCGCCCGGTCACGATCGAGCCGTACCCCCGCGGGCTCACCGCTCTCGACCCATTTCCTGACGGTTCGCGGCTTGACGCCGCTCACGGTACCGATTTCGTCAACCATAACTGAGGTCATGGATCATAAACGCTCGGTGATGCATGACTTTGACGCGTCAACAGCGGCGCAGCCATCGCGACCGCCCCACGCTCCCTCGCGAGCCAACGTACACAGCTGACAACCGTCGGCTCGCTGGATCCGGAGCCTGGCGTCTGCAGTTCTCCTTTAGCCATCTGAACTAGCAGCCAGACAGTGGAAGCCTGTCCGTCGTCGGGCCGTTTCTTGAATTGAGCAGCTCCGTTCACGCGTGGTCCGACCCCAGACATGCCAGAACAAGACGTCACACCCCCCTACTCCTCGTCCTCGCGATACCCGTGCGTATATCCGAGCTATCCGACGGGCGATCGGGTGCCGGCCGAGGATTCGCCCGTAGGTACGTTTGAGCGCGTCCTCCACGCGCAGGCCTCCTACGATGGCCGCAAGGCAAGTGAGCGCGCTTGGCCGAACACGACCGATCTGAGGCGCCTCCGCGATCACGCGCTGCGTATTCCGCGCGCGCTGTAGGACCGCCTGTGCGAGCACTCCGAACCAAACTCCGTCTCATCGAGCCGCAGGACGACGCCGCAATCGTTTCTGGCCAGGGCGACCATTTCCGGATGGCACACCTCATGCCACTCGCTAAACGCGTCGGGATCCAGTCCGAGCGAGCCGCGCGCCTTGACGTGCGGGATGAGCGCCTACAAGACCAGGTAGCGGCGCGGGGTCCCCGCCGCGAACCGGACCGCGAATCGCCGATCGATCAGCCCGACCAACGCGCCGCTCTTCCACAGAAACGCGCACAGATGCAACTAACCAGAGTGCTTCTGTTTGATCAGCCCCCTGCTGCCAGGACTTCGGCGCCTGTTGCTCCACCACCACCCGCGGACGACGCCGGTCCTTCAGCGCCTAGCAGCTGCCATCGCGGTGCCACCGCATCCAGTTCGACACTACCGCCCGCTCGACCCGCTAGATGCACGTCGCTTCTCGATGGCTCTGCCCGCCAATCGCTGCCTGCACTACACGCTCTGGAATCGCTACCTGCGCCGCGTCCAAAAGCGACCGCACATCCGACCTCGACATCATCTGCGGGTCAGGGTGATGACTGCAAGCGCGTTTGCCCGCCCGGTGGTATACGAAGGGTCATTCGTCGTCCGTTCGTCTCGGGAAAGACGAGCCACGCACGACGCCTCATAGCTGCGCGGTCACCAGCAAACGCGCTGGGCGCCGACCGGCGACGAGCGGCCAGCAACCCGCGCGCCAAACGCTTACCACGCGGATTGCGGACCTCGAAGACAACTCGGTTCTCGCTGGGCCGCGCTTACAGGCGCCGACTCCAGAGGGTTCAGCAGCACGCTAAGCTGCTCAGGCACCGGGCGCGAGATCCGAAGTGGATCATGCGGACTTGTGGGATCGCCGGCGTGGCCGTTCTCCTCGCCTTGCTCGTGATGTCTTCACACGCGCCGCCTCCGGGCATCGCTGCGACAGGGGGTTCGGGCGCTGGGTCTCTGGGAGGCGTGAACGACGGCTTCAACTCGGGTGCCGCAGACTCCTCCACCACGACCTCTGCGCCGCCCACGACGGCCGGGTCGACCTCCTCCGGCGAGTGGTCAAAGGAGGTGCCTCGCCGTTCCGGGAACACCGCTGCCATGACGACCCGCGTCGCCCCAACGTCGCCGAGTGCCTCGCCGCCCGCGCCCGCGGCTCCTTCCACCGGGACGGCATCGACTCCAACGCCGGCGAAGCGGCCTCTGTCGACCACGACTACAGCCCAAGCTAGTCCAACACCAATAACCTTGTCGATCACCCCGTATCCGAGCAATGGCTGCGCCATCACGGGCATCACCTGCCAAGGCGGACTGATCTACCATCACGACGGCGGAGACCTAGCGAGCGGAGCCGCGATCCCTATCTCCGCGTTTCGAGCGCTGGCCTTGAGCGACCACGTCACACTCGGACAGGTCGAGATCGAGTTCGGCCTCCCGGATAGCCGGGCGACGTTGCGTGCTTTCCTCGGCACGGGATGGTCCACGGCGTTGTCAGCCGATCAGCCGGAGCAGGCGTCCTGTGCCTACTACTTGAATAGCGCTGCTCGCGCAAGCCGCGCCTTCCAGCTGTGCTTCAACGCAGCGCAAAGGCTCGTCGAGAAGACCATCATCTCGATATCCGGCACTTCGTAGTGCGCCAAGCCGGCCTCCGGGAGTTCAGGATGTCGATCACAGGAGCCACGACTGCGCCAGACGCCGACGCCGATCCCGGGACGGAGCAGCTAACGCCGAGCCGCTGATCGCTCGATGGGCGAGAGGACTGTCGTAGACCGAAAGCGGACAGCCGGCAAGACGGTTCTCATTCGACGGCGCCGGCAATATCTTGTATCTTCCTCTCGCTTTCGACGGCGGCTGGGTCGATCCGGTCGCTCGCCGAAGCGCCGATAGTACTTCATCCAGGTCACAAATGCTTCTCCTCCAGCCCCGGGGGCTGAAGGAGTGCGATGGGCTGAGTAACCATGTTGCCCGTTCGATCCCCACTTGGGGAGCCTCCCGCAGTTACGTCCGAGAGTCCGCGACTCATCGGATCTACGAGCTTCCGGAGCATCGGCTCAGCATTTCGCTGAATCTGCCGATCAAAGGCGTGTCCTCCTGAACTTCTCCTCGATGACGCTTTTCGCCCCGATCGAAGAAGTCATTCGCGCCATGACGGCGGCGATCGAAGACGCGGTCGAGCCGCGAGTACGGACGTCCACCAAGCAAAAGCCCGCTCAGCCGAAGAAGAAGAACAAGAACAAGAACAAGAAGAAGAAGAAAAAGAAGAAGTCTCCGATTTCCTGCGCCGCTCCGAAGCCGACTTCAAAGACCAAGGTCACGCGCCACAAGAAGCGGAAGCGCGTGCATGCCAAGCGCACGCTGGCTCGCCCTGGCGCACCGACGGCGAAGTCTGCGTCGGCTTCGATCACCTGCCACGCTCCTATTGCCCCAGGCTCGAATCCAACCGCTTCAACCTTCTCGCCCGCGCCGTCATCGGGTACGGCGGCATCTTCACCGACTGCGCCCGCATCACCGAGTCCGCCACTCTCGTCGAGTCCCCCACCCTACAGCGGGGCCCCCGTGTATCCGCCGTTGGGCTCCGCGGGCGGAGACACCGGTTGGGTGAACGTCATGTCCTACGGCGCGCATGGAGACGGCTCGGCGGACGACACCGGAGCGCTCAACGCGGCCTGCAACGCCGCCCGAGAGATCAATGTAGACGGCGGTGTTGCCGTGGTTTATCTGCCCGCCGGAATCTATAACGTGAGTGGTTCGATCAACGTCTATAACGTCTTTCTGCGCGGCGACGGGATGGGGGCGAGCAAGATCCAGGCGACCACGGACTGGGCCTCGAGCGCCTCGCCGAACGGCTCGTGGGTGCTCGACCAGCAACCGAGCGCGAACGGCGTCGGTCAACCCGCTACAAATGCGTCGACGGTCGGCCCGGCGCCCGTCGACGGGACATCCATCGAGGATCTTTGGGTGAGCGGACCCGGCAAGATCACCCCCGGTCAGATCCCCTGCCACCTATCCGGGATCCGCGTGGGCGCCGGGGCAGGCTTCACTCGGGTTCAGGTCGAAGGCTTTTTTGCCGGAGCATTTCTGTTTGCCAGCGAGGAAAGGTTGCTGGGCCCGGGCAGCCTCGGCGGCAATTACTACGGCATCTACTACGGGGGACCTAACCCTTCGGTCGGCGACCAGATTATCGCTGACATGGAGATTGAAGGCTGCTCCTGGGCCTCCATCGGAATCTCCTCCGAGGGCCTACTCCAGGACGCCTCGTTCCGGGCCCTGACCCTCGGCTCGTCGCCGTTCGGGATCTATAAGGAGGAGGCCGGAAGCGGAGGCGTGACGCTCCTGGGCTGCGTTCTGGCGAATCTGTACTTCTATGGCTGCGGCAACGGGAACATCTTCGTAAACGGCCCCAGCGGTGGCGGGGGCGACATCCAGAACTGCATCTTCCAGGCCACCCAGAGCGGCAGCGTATTCAACTCGGCGGCTGCGATCTCGGTCTCGACACAAGACGCACAAGGTCGCACAATCGGCCGCCAGCTGGCCCCGATCGATCTCCTTGGTGGCAGCTGGACTGGGAACGAAGTCCAAGGCACGGATC
>Ga0335075_10017168_pt1 | contig 10777 bp, 10 predicted proteins | sample Lox_Sample_24_FD_206723 | JGI IMG/M metagenome (GOLD analysis project Ga0335075, IMG submission 206723) | Soil microbial communities from Loxahatchee National Wildlife Refuge, Florida, United States - Lox_Sample_2.4 | ecosystem: Environmental > Terrestrial > Soil > Wetlands | place: USA... | reverse complement strand
ATATTTAGGCTGATGGCGTTTAGCTTCCCACCCGTTGTGACATATTGAAATGCAACCCTATTCTCAGCCTTTTCTGTTTCTGTGAAACGCATAATTTCGCTTCCCAGCATGTTCTTGTCCCTCCACTGTGGACTGCTGACGTCCGGGCAAATCTCAGGCAAATTGAATTGTTGGAAATACCATCGGGTATCGTTTCCTAATATCGGTCCTCGAGCTCCTGCGAGTCGATTTAAGACCGTCGGCATGTGGCTGGGGTCGAGGTGTGGTACGAGCCGATACGAAGACCGGCTGAGAAAGAAAGGCAAAAAGAATCAGTGGGAATAGCGAGCGGATTTGCCAAGGTGCAAAGACACTCAAGCGGCTATTGGAGCACCTAATAGGGGTTTCAAGACGACGGCGCGACGGCCACATTGGTGAGGAAATGGTAGATCCACACCGCCAATCTAGAGGAGATATATTCCCGGCGCGCGGACTTCGCCCGGGTAAGGGCTATTGGGCTGTAGCGTTGGAGTCGACTTTGTTTTCGCTCATGGTCCTGATGGGATGCGTTTGTTCTCTCGTGGGGTCTCTTTGTGAATGAGCATGTGCTGAATTGATGTCATATAAATAATATACGTCCCCGGAGTAGTTTGTGGTCAGCGCGGACTGGAATAAACACGAAAGCCTCGTATTGACCACATGGAAATATTGTGAATGAGTAACTAGTCGAGGATGTTGTGACCATTGCTACCTTATCCTGAAAATGGTCTAGAATAGCATTTAATTTCAGGTATTTCCCCCGAAATTTACTGCAGAGCTCCTGGCAACAGGAGATATAAACGAAAGATAGGGAGAGTCTCAATGTGGAAGAGCTCGTCTGACGGCCGAAAGAAAAGCATGTAGGCAATGATGGATCATTACTCGATCCACGACATGGGCGGTAATTAAGGCCATTCGTTGGTGTACCGAGCTTATAAAAGGCAACCTAATAGGAGAACGGAGAAATGGGAGGTAAACAAGTCCATTCGACATTACATTACATTCCGTAAAGCTATTCGAGAGCACCGTAAGCTAAAGTTCGCTCGTGGTATATGGTACAAAAGCTCAGAGTTCGTGATCCAATTACGCGCGCCTGAACCAGTAATTAGTTGCGCTTGCGATATATTCGTGATTTCTCTTCCGTCGACGTGTGTTGCGCGGTCGACGGGAGGGGTATGCGAAGCCAGCTCTAGACCTTTTCGACCGAGGCCTGGCGGCGGGTCGGAAGGCAGGATCCAAAGGCGGCGGTACAGAATCCGAGGAGGAGGGCGACGACTGCGCCGAGGACGATCCCTATAAGTCGTGTCAGGGGCGCTTCGCAGCGGACAGATAGACGGAAAAGGAAAAGACGGCAAGGGCCTGAAACTCACAGTTGGCGTTTCCATAGTCGGCTATGAACCCGTCGTCCCTCAAACGATTCCTCACGACGCCCCACAAGCACATGTCGATGACCCATATGGAGAGGGTGATCAAGGTGGCGAGCGCTGCGCAGAGAGACATGAGGATGGTGCCGATTCGCGAATAGCCAGCACCGCAAAGTCCGAATATACAGGCTACGAGTGCGAATGCGGCTGCTACTGGATGGAGGATGAGGACGCCGGTGAGGGTGCGGAGGGCGTATGTCCCGACATTCGAATCGCTGATAGAAAGAGAAGAAGAAGCGAGTTAGCGTTTGAAGGTGATGGCTCGCGCGTACGTCATGAGGGGGGTTTTTGTGGCGTAGCGCCGGGTGACCGCCGACGAAGGAGATCGCGTGACAAAGGAGGACAGCCTCACCTGATATCACTGCCAACGGCGTCCTGGATATTATAGCCTACGGTGGCTTTGCTGATACCGGTATAGCCAAATACGCCAAAATGAATCACTTGGTCATTGACGGTTGTGTCCAGGAAGGAGACTTTATCCCATACGTTTCCAGATATGGTGGCGAAGATGAGGAGAACGAAGGCGGAGAAGCAACAGAAGAGGCCTGGGAGCGCTGGGGCTGAGACCATTGTATGGTGCGTATATTGTCGGATAAGAGGATCTTGTTAATAAAACAGGGGAAATTGTCTTCGGTCGTTTATGTGTTCTTCACGTTAATGTATACAACAGAAACCGTCGAATGAACAGAGGACGTAACCTGGACGGTGGTGGTCGGGGCCAAAAGACGAAACACCGTATGTTGGCTGAAAATTAAGGTCGATTTGGCCCCCGACGTCATCTCTCAAACGATTGCTTTCGTCCCCTTGCTTTGTTCTCATTTCCTGTTCCTTTTCCTTTCATTTTTCATTGCCCCAAAGCTGCCCAATTCTCAATTCGGGACTTGGCGTAACGGTGGCACTTCCTTTTTGGGAAACAAAGCTACGCTGGGACACCGCCTTCGCATAAATAAGGAGTAGAAATTGTATTAACGGGCAGTGATGCTGTATCAACTTTTTTTTTTAAACGAGAATTGGAAAGAGCTCACGTCATGCTCCTAGAGGAATCGTCGTAGGAGTAACACTAGGCCGGTCCGGGGTTACTCCGTCGTGAATGGTACGGGAGCAAGAGCAGCAAAGGAGGGGGGTTATCAAGACTTGTGCACTATGCATTAGACACGCGCGGGTTGATCCGAAGCTTAAATAGGATTCGGCGCCGCCGCTTGATCCGTTGTAAGTACAGGTGAGTTTTTCCCTTTTTATACCTCGCCCGGTCTACATCATAACTATGATCTTTGTTCCAGCACCGCAGTATGGCGGACTTTCACATACGCCGTCTCATACCTTCCGAGCTCCGATTCTACTCCGTTTTGACCTTTGTCGTTGAACGGGACGCCGAAGTGAGCGAAGTGAGCTTGCTTTAACGGTTTGATTAGCTCGGGTACTGACGATATAATCAATGCACGGTTGTATAGCGCGGAATATCTAAGTCAGACGCGATTATCAGGGCTAGAGGAAGAGACGAACAGAGGATCAACTCATGTACGTGTCTAGAGCGCGTGGGCACAGGGAATAGATATAAAACGGGGATGTAGAGTTCTGGTTGAATTGGAGCCGCCGGACGATGAATGAAGGGATAGAAACAAAGAGAGGAGTTCATCTTTATTGTGCTCGCAATTTAAACACCGACCTCTCAACCAAGGCAAGTCCGGCGATGTGAGACGGCTCTAGTCAGAACTAACATATGAAATAGAGGTCGTGTAGCCCCTAGTGCCTGGCTTGAAAGGAACCCTGGGTCGATTATCTTCCCAAGCTTCCTCAAGCTTGAGACCACTGTCATACTTATCAAACCCATACACCTCCAAGGATTCGACATATCTTCTGCCGGCTGTTGTCTCGGTTGATCGTCCATCCCGATCCATCACCGTAACGTCCTCTTCCTTTAAGATTTGGAAGAATTGAACATAGTGTGGTAAATAAGATAATTTTGGGCTCTCCTTGCATGCTGGAAATTCAAAGCCCTTCACGAATTGCTTCTCAGCCTCCCAGATCGTGTATAGCACGACCCTCTTAGGCTTTCATGCACCGGCGACACATCTCGCGTAGTGCTTCAAAAAACTCAACCAAGGGCGTCTCAGCGTGATACCAGCCGCCCTTCGCACCGAATAATGGGGTGAAGCCGATGGGAGTCGTGCTCGGGGGTGAAGGGAGGGGTTTGACGAGGAGAGCGGCCATCTCAACCCCGAAGGATGTGAGATTTGGAAATGCCATCCATATATTCGGAGGAATGAGGTATTTGAACATTGCGGAATCGGGTAGGTGCACGCGTAATATGAGGCCCAACAGATTCGGACGGTCCACAGCGAGGAATGTGTAAAATTCGTCCCGGCGGCCTTCAAGAATCTCTCCTTCCAGTTCGAGGTACTTCTACTTCGGCTGGAGGCACCATTTAATGTTATCGAGTGGCGGATTAGCAATGGTGGAGGTATTTGGGGGGAGATGGAATATGACTTCTAAGTAGACCAGCTCAGAAAGGGCCATGTGTGAAAAGGATCGAATAAATGGTGCCCAAGACACTCTGACCTGCAGGTGTGTCAAACGTTGACATGCAGCTCGCTGGAACATCGTTTTCCATATTGGTTTATCCCGGATTCTGCAGGAGAGTGCCCTAAGTGAAGGCATTGCGTTCAGTATACTACAGAGGTAGTCGTAGTCGACCTTTATGCCAATCAGAAGAGAATTGATCGCACTGACAGAGCTCCTGCGAGGAGCGTCTGGTAGGCTGCGCGCTGGGTGATCTCGCGACGTGGAGATTTTTTTGTATTGACAAGTATGTTGAAAGCAGCAGCAATACCCATCCGATGTCCAAGCCTCGATCCTCGTCACTGGAGGTAGCTCGTCGGGAGTCGGTTCCCGGAAAAGGTGGAGCGGGACGTATTCTTGCTTAGAATCGTCGCCTTTACGTGTTGATTGCAGCCCCATTCTTCTACGCTTCCCAAATTCGCATAGGATCATTTTCTGTTGGGATTTCTTGACTGCGGCGTCCCAGGATTTGCATACGAGGCGAAAGCTGGCGACCTCGTTTTCGTGCGCCAGAGCAGCTTGATCAGAGTCACATACTGTGAGAAACACAGCCTTATAATCGAGGATACCGTCGCCTGGGCTCAGGGGCAACGCAAGTGTAAAACATAGGATTCGGAGCCAAACTTCGACCGGAATACGCTCAAAGGCTGGGACTTGGAATGACATATTATATTGCTACGAAGCAACCTCAGTAAGCCAAACATAAGTTGAGCGTCGAAATCATGCTGATGTTGGCTAGATATAGTGAGGTTCAAGGTTGGTGTCCAAACATTGCAACCGCTGATCCAATTTCCGCATGTCTCTTGCGACGGAAATTCGAAATACATGGAAACCGGCTTTCGCTGACTGTGGCACCGCACCTTCATTACATAGTGGAGGTGTCGAGTTGCTCACGGGATAATATACGTGAATTTGTTATAACTAACATGCGTCTGTTCAGGGATCCTCGACTGTGGGCGTCGAGGCGGTGCAGGATTTCCCAAGTCGTCGATCGAGTCGTCTCCTTGTTGAGTGTCAACGGAGCAGTTTCTTGCTAACCCCATTTTAGACCCAATCGATTAACCAGACATTGACTTGGCTGTCCCGCTATATCCGGCTCTATATCTCCCTATTCGTGGTTAACTGTGGCGGGCGTCAAACGCTATAAAGGGAGGGGCTGACTTAACATTGCGTGCCACTATGGGATGCGACCGTGACAAAAAGAGAGCCTAAATCGGACGCAATATCGCTGGCTTATCTCCTTAAGAGCTGTGTAGTACTGACTATCGGCTCATAACGGCAGAGCTGACCTACGAGCTCATGACACAGCGCGTGTATTATACTTCGAGGAAGCGCTATCGTTCTATTTTACACGAAAAATATGTATAAAGACAATCGAACTAGACGAAAGGGAGCACCCAATCCTTAAGCGCGCATTCGCTTCGATGATTGGCAGGTAGGTTGCCCTTCAAGCGAGGCGTCGGCTGCGGTACGTTTGAGAGGACGTTCCTTTTTGTGCCTAAATGCTTCCTTATTTCTAGGGACTCGTTTAAAGCCTGGCTTGTCTATGACTGCGTCGTTAACGGGTGTACCAGAACTGTGGACAGGAGTCGTCATGGCTGTATCATTATTGATGCCAATGGATGGAGCAGTTTCGTTCCGTGAGGCGTGAGTGACTCTGGATGTGGTAGCATTCTGAGGGACGGAATTCGTAGAGACGGCTTTAGGCCCTTTTGAGCAATTTGCGTCGTTGCTGTTATCAGTGGAAGCAGCAAGTGGGACAGTGTTGGTGTCTTCGAGTTTGATGTGGGTGGTGTTGGTAACATTGTCGAGCCCAAAGGGCTTCGCTTTTGAGACGAGAGAAGAGCCAACATGGGCAGCAGACATTCCAGGAGCGCCGTGGGCGTAGATTTCGGTGCTAGGACTCCCATTACTAACGGTTTTGTTGGTGATAGGGTAGAAGGACGTGCGCGGGTCGGTGTAATTGAGGTCAGGAGGGGTTTTGTGAACGATGGAACCAATGGTGGCAGCGGTAGTGGGAATGAGAGGGGCCTCATTATTAGCACAGATGGAGTCGAGATTGGTGTCAGAGTTGTTAGAGATGCTAGGGTTATCGGAAACACCAGCAATAACTGACAGACGTTGCGTAAGTAACACACCGGCGACACTCATGCCTCAAGGAACATGCTCACCTGAGTTGGAATTGTTGGATCGTCTCTGGTAGTGTAACTCGGTACGATCGCCATATGGAATGAAGACGAGGCCTTTCTCCCAGGGGACCTCACCGGCTTGATGGCGGCGGAAGAAAATCAAAAGTTTCTCAAGGTTGCCTTTACTATATTTGTCCGCTTCCATAATACCCATTCCCTCTGGGAGCGCATCGGGTTGAACGAAATCCTGAGGCGCAGCTTCTATGCGCCTCCATTGTACATTCTTTGTGGGATAGCCGGACGCTTCTGCAAGGAATACGTGAGTGGGTTGAAAAGAGTGGCCAGATAATACGCTTACTCCATCGTTCAGATATTGCTTGACGATACAGCCGACGGAGTGGTATGGCACCGAGTCCACGCGGGTCGGGAAGCATCTGGATTCCATTTTTCCAGATTTTACCCGCATCTGGGCTTGATTTTTCACTGTTATTCCGACTCTCAGATGTAATATCCGAGCTGATTCTGCCCTCGTCTGCGCAGTGTTAGACCGCGCTACGTGAACAACAACAAGTTCATACCTTCTTTGAAAAGACTGGAAGCATATTCGTTCACGTGACGTAGAAAGACAGCGAGGGCCTTTTGTCCCTTTTGCCTTATCAGCCAACTTGTGAACCCGGGCTTGCCGTTCGCAGCGGCTTCGCAATCAAAGCTAGACGAATGTATCGATCAAAGGGCTTCAATTGAAAGCGAGAGGGTAGTGCTTACATCGTAGCCTTTGCCCTACTCAGCCCATCCGGTGGCTGGAAGAGGACAGAGACGATAGGGAAGTTGAAGGCTTCAGATGTGTCGTTGCTGAGCTGAGTGATTTTCTCCTTGGCTAACTTGTATTTGTCCCTGAAAGACGCTGGTTAGCAGCCTATAGAAAAGGAGGAGTACTTACGTTGAGGAGCCGAAGTCTTGAGGCTGTTCGGTTTGTTTCATGGCCTCCGCCACCCAGCGGCCTCTTTCATCCTCAGACAGTGTCCTCCACAACTTGGAACGCTCTGCGTTCAATAACTTCATTCGCTCTGTACTGAGGCTAGGGTCCGCCTTGATTTTGGCGTCGACAACGGCGGAAAGCTCCGTGCAAGTCTTGCCAAAGAGATTGGCCGGGTTGACCTTATTTCGGTGGTACATATTCTTTTTGTCGACCTTTTTCTTCGTCCTGAGAACGACCTCGACGAGGTTGTCACCGCGTTCCAGTGCCACGTCCGTTCGAGAGGGCATAGCCTCTCGAGAGCTAGTCTGATTCGTTGAACTGCCTTTGCTATGAGTGGTTTTGTGAATTCCTTACGTCGCCAAGCGTGGTGAAGAGTATACTGCTGCAAGTTATGTGATTGCTTCGTGATTTTGAATTTAGGTAAGCGACCCAATCTCAGTCACTGGTTTCAATAAACTCAATTCTCACCCACCTATATAACCCTGTACCAAATGCTCGATACTAAGGCGGAAGGGTTGGTTGTCAAGGGTCCAAGCTGTTGCAATTGATTACTTTTGAATTTGTGTGATGCGTCCATGGCCGTGCAGTCATGGCAAATTTGTAGTGAGATAACCCATGCCGGCAACTTACCACCCATGCATGGGTTCATGGCTTTTGGAAGGCTACCGTCCATGGACTCATCTATCTTGCTATTCTATGTTCATTATGGTGAGTTAATGGCTACTAGCATAGCGTCGCCCATGCTCCTAGGCATTGCACATTGACAGCAGCCATTATATTACCTGAACTGACGTACTGTCGGTTCACTGTGCTAGTATCTATGGGGTCTTCGCCTATTCACTGATGTTTCGAATTACGCTATATGGGCTCATCGAGCAAGCCTATGACACACTGACATGCGTCCACGTCGCCGGCCAAGTAGCTTAATTACCTAGTTCACACAAACTTTACAGATATTACAATCAATTAAGTCCGAATACCATGTAATCACCGTAAACTGGTGCTAGAGCAAAGGTGCCATATGTGCAACCGACCCATTTTGATTACCAGCTTGCAGGGTATCAGACTTTACACTGCACCTCTCCTACACCAATGAAGTGAACAGCCATGTCCTAGAAATAATGAGGGGGTATCTCTAAATCAGGGCAACTCATAGCTGCCCCATCCCAATTTCTCTGCTTAGAGCATGCACAGCTAGGGTTATATAAGCCGGTGTTGGAAGGTGATGTGAGACAGAGATACGGAAAACCCATAAATATCTGTGGCGAGAATTTCTGTAGATAGATCTGGTAATCGGGTGCATAGAAATTTCTCTCGGACCATGGTCAGTTGCTTGTGTGGAGCACTATTAAGCGGACACCTGTGTGATTCATGATTTAGATCTATCTCTTTATTAGGAAGATAGCGGTTGATAAGAAAACGCAGCCATGCCTGTTGGATGCCGGGCTCCCGGCTCGTTGGTGGGTAATGGCCTTTGCCTGTCACCACTACATCAGTGAAGGGCTCGGGAGCACCCCAGTGACCACGATAAGAGCACCTGTTCACTCACTAGGATCTTACACAATAGTGCACAGAGCACGAAGACTTTTTCAAACGTATTTTGTAACGGCCGCCTGACTTTCCACCCCCACGTCCGATCAAGTTTACCGATTCAGAGACACGAGGTAACCTATTTTGGGAGTATGTACCAGTAATTAGGGACGACCTTGAAGATATATGCGGTCCCTGGTGAGCTCACCAGAGAATTTGGTGGGCCCACGACAAATTCTTGGATGAGCTAGGCCTGAGATCACCACGTTCTTTGACGCTGTATTCAAAGGATGACAGATAACACTTAAATAATCCATTCAAAGCTTGATCGGCAATCAATTAAAGGGCACCCTATATATACCTCTGACTCGCGGACCAGTGAGTCAGGCGGAACCTTGGACCTCGTACTCGTCCATTGTCCCATTCAGATTGAAACCTGGCGCCAGTTTTATCACGTGGGGAGTGCAAGTGCTAATGCATCCAGTCTAGCAATTTGCTCCATATATTAACCAAATTCAGACACATATGCAGCAGCCCACCTCAACCATACCAGCTGTGGTCCGACCCTTCTCGTATTCGCAACCAGTTTCAAAAGTGGCCCACAAGCAGCCCTCCATGTTCGCCCCCGTCAGCGCGGTTGCTCCGGTGAACGCTATTCGTACTGCCGGTGCTGTGGTGCCCGCCACCATCGCCAATTCCACTTCCGCCCCTCCTATGCATCCCCTTAGACCTGGCTCCATCCCCGTACCTGCGCCCGCAATGATATTGACACTAAAACCGGCACCAGCCCCAACCAGGTCGACTCGCCGCCATAATAACCTCCCTGGCATGCCCGCAGCCCAGCTTTCTCCTAATAATATTTACGTCACAGGGGGCCGTACTAAAGCGTATAATCTTTTTGTGAAAGCACGAAAAGACATTGATAAACGAGTAGACGATTACATGGAGGAAAACGGCATTCTACGGTCGAAGCGCATGGGGTTGCTGATTAAAGAACGGGCACGAGAATTTGAGGGGCTGTCCGAGGAGGAGAAAAGCTCGTGGACGGAGAAGGCTGAAGCATCGAGCAGCGCAATTCAGCGAAGTCTTGGGGATCTTGAGTGAGTGGACTCTCCCTCTTCGACACATTCACTAATATTTTGTAGAGAACAGATTGGGTTAGTCGAAAAGAAGATTATGCACCTACAAAGGGACACGTACGAGGCAACTGGTCTTCCATTTTTTGCGGTCACCCTTGTGCCTCCAGTCGGTGCATCTCAGGGAAGGCCGATCTTGTAAGTACGGAAACCCAACCTCCACTTCACCAATGTTTTTAGAGGGAAGAAGGTGTTGGACCATTCCCAAGCTTTACCAAATGGGTCGTGGACACCCATGGGATGGGGGATGCTGCGCATTTCTGGACGCTTCTGCAAGGATATGCATCCTATGTATATAAGGAATGTACGTTTCTACCATCGAATAGTTGCAGTTATTAACGTACTCGATATACCCAGACTCTACCTCCCAGCTTGTGAGCCCTAACCAGTCGAAGGGCGAGATACAGAGTAAGACCCAGAGCAAGAGCAGGTACCAACATAGACCAAAGATCACGGAAGATCGAGCAGCCGAACTTTTTGGCGATGTCTGGAAAAATGCACTTCAACGCACCCCTGACCCGCTTACGTTGGGCACAAGCCTTGCTCGTGGGGTCTATCGTCGGGCACTCCACCGACGATGGAGTAAGTCTACAGCGCCACTAAGTGAACTTGCTGTAGTTGCTGTGGGTCGCACGGATCACTTCACGTTTGCCGACATCGCAAAGCACCCTAACAATTATATCCGCCACAATGCACTTCCATATGGCCTTCTCCCCATACGACCCGAGGACCACACTGCGAGGGCCCTGAGAATCATTCTTAACCATTTGCGGTCGCTTGAATCTGAGGAGACCTATGAGGAAGGACCCATATACATTCCAACTGGAGAAGAAAAGCCACTTGATTACGGTATCAAAAAGGGCAGCCGAAATATTGAGTGGTTCTCGTTGTCCACTATGTACGACTCATCGTAGATGCGGCCTGGCCAGCTCGAAACGGACGTGATATCCCTCACTCCGGCTATTAAATTCCCTCCTCTGGAGTCGAAGGTGGTACCGAGAG